>Ga0315280_10011640_pt1 | contig 10778 bp, 10 predicted proteins | sample YL17G06_40_MG_FD_203697 | JGI IMG/M metagenome (GOLD analysis project Ga0315280, IMG submission 203697) | Sediment microbial communities from Yellowstone Lake, YNP, Wyoming, USA - YL17G06_40 | ecosystem: Environmental > Aquatic > Freshwater > Lake > Sediment | place: USA: Wyoming | collected... | reverse complement strand
TGGGTTCGAATCCCACCCCCCGCACCACAGCCGAACCTCCCGCATTGTTTCCGGTGGAATTATCGAATACGGCTTCTGGATGAGAAAGGAAGGCTATTCAGAGACCACGATCGAGCGATATGTGAGGTTGCTGAAGGAGCTAGCGAAGCGTGGAGATCTACGAGATCCTGAATCAATCAAGGTTGGTCTGACTCGGACGGGTTGGGCTGATGGAACGAAGGAGATGGCATGTGGAGCATATGCGTTATACGCAAAGCAGCATGGTTTCTCATTCATACCACCACGTTATCGACGTATAGAGAAACTGCCCTTCATCCCAATGGACTCAGAAGTAGAACAACTGATAGGCGCAATGGGACTGAGGTACTCCGCATTTCTCAGCCTCCTGAAAGACAGCGCCGCACGACCATTAGAAGCATGGAACCTGAAATGGTGCGACATCGACTTCGTGAACTCGACAGTGACGATTTCACCGTTGAAGCACTCGAAGCCTAGACGACTAAAGCTGTCGTCTCGAACTGTGAATCAGCTAAGCCAACTCCACAGGGATCATGCTTGGATTTTCGGAGACGGCACACTACGTACCTACCAGCATTTCTTGAGAAACTTCGAGATGAGGAGAAAAGACGCAGCAAAACGTCTCGGAAATCCGCGCTTGAACGCTATCAGCTTCCGCACGTTGCGACACTTCAAAGCCACCATGGAATATCATAGAACCAAGGACATACTTTACGTCATGCAGCTGCTTGGGCACAAGAGCATCAAAAACACGCTCGTCTACACGCATCTAGTCGACTTTGAGGGTGACGAGTTCGTCTGCAAAGTCGCCAGAACTGTCGACGAAGCAAGGACTTTGATTGAGAGCGGGTTTGACTACGTTAGCGAACTCGACGGTATTCAGTTGTATAGAAAGCGCAAGTGAAGAGGGGGCTCTCGCAGTGACAAATGAAAGATGGTTGAGGTGGGCGGTAGCTCGGCATTATCGCTCGCATGGCTACAAGGTCTCGATGAAACCCGCAAGGGCAGGAAACGCGATGATAGACCGTGTGGCGATCGGAGATGAAGGTGAACGTGTTGCTATCGAGGTCAAATCGCCTGCCGATGATGTCGTGCGTGGAATTGGTCAGTGCTACGAGGCGATATGCGCTGGCTACGCCAGTAGTGTCCTTGTCACGACACTGCGAATTGCACGAGACTTGAGAAAGAGAGCATTTCAGCGAGGAGAGATCACACTTCTGGGCGTTGACTCAAAGGCACGCATTCACCGATACGACCCGGACGGCTGGCGACTGCTGCCTAGCGCTTCGGCTGGGAGCGTCGTCTCCTAGGCAGGGAACCGATCTCCTGCCAGAACTCTTGCCTCTCAGATAACTCAGATATCTCTGATTTTAGGAAGTTGACAACTTCAACGTGGATCTTCAGCTCGGACGCTGATTCCTCGGGGCGTTTCTCGAAGAGTCTCCGTGCAGCGATTTTGCCGGCTTCTGAAGAGAAACTGCCCAGAAACCTGATGCCACCATATACAGCGAGAATGACGAGGATACTCTGGGCTAGCTCGTATAAGACTGGTGAGATTCCCCCTATCGGTCTGACCTTCTCAACGATTATGCTGCCAAATCGTTGCACGGACTCTGTCCGATTTGAAGAGTAGTATCTCATCACGACTCTCTTGGCTTGCATCACGTTGAGAATTGTATCGCTACGCGCCGGCTCACCGACCTTGCTCAACATTTCGACATTTCTGATTACGTCTCCAGTAAGCCCACCAGCAATCTGCAAATGAAAAGAACAACCGGGATAGAAATCATCACTTATCTTGTGCTTTCGCTCGAGAGATCGAGCCAATCTAATGGCTTTTCTAGTTTCAGTCAAGTTGCTAGACCGGTTCATAGGGCTCTCCCGGACGAGGAAACTGCCCAGCAAGATCATGCGCAAGCTGTTGAAAGATCGCTTGTTCGCCGGATATGAACTCATCATCATATCGGAGTATCCCTACTTCGACGAGTTCATTGATAATCGGCGCATATCTGAGCAACCTCTTTTCTGATGCCGTCCTGTAATACTCAAGATAGCTTTGCCTCAAGCTATCCTCAGAGACGGATATCAGCTCTCCAAATTGAACGGCTTCAGAGTAGAACGTGGTACCAAGTCTAACGAACGGAAGGAATTGAGTTATCCTGAGTTCCTCAACCAAGAAGTCGAGCTTCTCCGCAAGCACGAGACCCAGGACCTTGCTTATGGCAGTCGCATCTGAATCCGTACTTTCTCTTAGGTCCACGAGCTTATCGGAAGCGACGACTCGCGACTCTTCCCGCTTGACATAGCCCAACTCCTCAAGCAGGTGAATCTGAGACCAGTATCCGCTTCGCAAGATAGACTCTTCGCTAGGAAACTTCTCTTCCAATATGTTCGTCAGAGTCGTGAAGATGGGACTCAGAGCGTTTTTCGCAGCGTCTATCTTACCAAACTCAATTGGGGCTACCTTCAGCAGGTCCCTTTCTACCGCTCTTCTGAGGTTCACTCTGTGGTCGTGGATTATCTTCTCCACAGTCAGTAGGGAGGGCGCCTCGACAACCTTCAAGTCCTGCTTGCTTATCTTGATCTTCCCTAGATTCTCAACACGAATCGGGAATACTCTCAGTTTGTTCCTTTTCTCATCTTTGATCTCGACAGGCACGTGAACTTCGAACTCGGCTGACCAGAAATCGTTGTCGTCGATCATGCCCTTGAGACTGCAATTCGTTCCGTACCTGAAGATTCTATCGTAGGCAACGTTCTCGGGACTGTCAAGAGCTCTGACCAAAATCGTGGTCATCTTTCATCCCAAGAACTCTGTGAGAGTCTTCGCTTTGGAGGGGACCTCAGTCAATTGAACTTGCATATCTTCTGGGTATATAAGGATCGTTAGATTGTTCCTTTTCTTCCAGGCTTCTGAGAACTCCCGCATTGAGTATTCTGTCCTGATTCTTGGTGCATTAGCGGGGTCCATCATGACTATCAGTTCCTTGGTCCTGCCCACCACTACGCCGGCGTGCCCGTACGACTGCCGACCTGTGAACATGAAGGACCTGTCGAAGACGGGGACTGGAGGAATCTCGGCATTCAGCATGCTGAATATGCTTTCCAATCCGAATAGCTGCTTGTACTTCACTGTCAACGGCAGACCCAACTCTCCGAGGTATTCATATAGGCTCCCCTCTGGCAGACCGGCTTGCCTTACTCGCCTGCGACCTTCTTGTAAGAAACCATCCCATTCACTTGCTTCCAAATCTTCGGGCAAGTTCCAACGCAAGTCGAGGCGCTTGACGCGCCAATACATGCACACCATTGTGACCGAAGCTACCACGCAATCATCAGAATAGGCAGGGATGAGCTTCGGAAGCCCTGACACGTGGCTCCACTCGTATCGAATGAATGTCGCCTAAATGAGATAAGACTTGGCAATTCTAAGAGAACAGTTGGAGTGGACTCGATTTGGTCACTGTCCAGCAATCTCTCCGCGACACTTAGTTGGATAGCGCTAGGTCACGTCCTAATCTCTCTGTCAATTCAGAGAGAGGCATCAGGCTCATCGGCGTGGACGCGAAGGCTCGAATTCACAGATACCAGCGCGATGGATGGTATCTCGCAAGTTGATGTGGTGAAAGGTCTAGGTCGCTATTCTTGTTTTGATGGTCGTCTGTCAACAGAAGTTGTCTGTCACTCATTTTCGGTATTGAGGGAGGAGAGAAGTGATAGTCCATCATGCCACTGAGATAGGCTACGTGCGCGTAGCGATGTTTCTGGTGCAACATTTCATGACAGGCGTGGACGGGGTGGTGGGTAACTGAGATATACTACTCGTGACCAAATACACTGTAACGCACACAAGTCGCCTAGTAATTCTCCAGCCGAGAAGTGAGGATAAGCGATTGAACCTGATGCGGTTGGTCGTTTCGGGTTTGCTTGTCGCTGTGGCGGCAGTTTGCCTCCTAACACAATTGTCGGCTCCGGTTATGTCAACTGCGGAGGAGCCCGCAACTTGGACGGCTCCGACCATAACTTGGACGGGTCCGACGACAATAACGCTGCCTTTTACTCAGGTGATCTCGGCAATTACCACTGGCAGTTATGTTGTAGTGGTTCTAATTGGGCAGGACGCAGAAGGTCATACAGTCACGCAGACTATGTGGACAGAGAGCACCATAGGAAAACCCGAGTCAACCGGGGAGTTTACCTCAACAGCAATAGTAGTCCTAGCGGTCTTCGGCATGGTCGTTGTGTCAGCGATATTGGTGTGGGGAAGAAGATATCACGCACGGGACTCACAGATCAAGCCGAAATCAATTTTCTGTATACAATGTGGGGCTGAGAACCCCTCTGCATGCCAATACTGCGGAAAATGTGGAACCAAACTGCAAGCGACGTAAATGAGATCCACAGGGTGAAAACGACGAAGACTTCGCGACGGTCGATGTCAACAATCCTCATCTTGGTTGGAATACTAGCCGTAGCCTTATCGCCCACACTGTTTCTTTGGACTGTCCCTGTGCAGAAGCAATCGTTCAGGGATACGGGCAGAGGCGATAGTGTGACCATAAAGAGAGATACTCAAGTTGACATCCCCCTGAATGCCAATCAATTCGCAGTTGATTATGGGAAAGGTGAACGACTTGCTTTACAAATCACTGCCTCAGGGAGCCTTTCAATACTGGTCGTTGGCAGTCCCGCCACAGAGTGGCTTACCTACCCTCCACGCGGTATCGGGATTAATTGTGAAAGCGGAACTTGCACGATGGTAGAAAGCACAGAACCCAATGTTCCGGAGACCATTGTTCTAGATGTCTCAGATTACACAAAACTATCATTTGTGAACAAACCATCTGACTCAGACGTAAGAGCGAGCTACGAATTCCTAGTTGCCTACAATGAAGTGACGATTACATACCCATATCGTGACTCCAATCTGTATCTCATCGCTGCGCTAGTTGGCATACTCGTCTTGGCGTCAGGTATTGTACGGCGTGCCGGCATGGGAGTGAAGTCGCAGGAGCCTATTCAACCGAGAGAGAGTGTTTCGGTTTCAATCTTCTGTACTCAGTGTGGAAGTAGGAACCCCGCTGGATACAAACACTGTGGAAAATGCGGAGCCAGATTGCAGGTGCAGTAGATGAGAAGCACGGGGCGCGAAGCACCACCTCTTCCTATCTCAATGACGTGGTCGTTCGCCTAGAATATGGTACTATGAACGCAGGAATCGGGCATGAAGCTTCGCTGTATTGTTCTCGTCCTGATGCTGCTCCTGACGCTCTTCACCCTATTTCCAACGAACGTTGGGGCTCAGCAATGTATCCCGATAATGGGGCAGAGGTGGGCAAAGAATTTCATAGGGGTATATGTGGCAGGTGGCGTAGCAGATCCGCAAATAAAGCAGGTTCTCTTGGCACTGGACTTCTGGTATTCCGCACAGAAATGGTTCATTGACAGCTTCGAAAGCGGAGTGGGGGCTCCCTATCTGTTCTACTTGACAGACAAGCCTGGGGATGGCACGATAACAGTCTCATTCTTCATAGGTCAGAACGTTGGTTTTGCAGGACGAGCACTGAATTTCGCATATACTGTCCCCGGCAACGCTTTTTTGAAGGGCGAGATTCAGATCAACCTCCCCCCGGACAGAGCGGCGAATCCACAAGACCTGCTCGTCGAGTCAATAATCCTACATGAGCTCGGTCATGGTCTCGGTCTCGGTCACACCAACATACCGGAAGATGCGATGTATCCTGTCGACAATTACCCACAAAACTACGGCATACCCTCGACTCTCGACTTGTATGCCCTATACAGGATACACCAAGCTAGCGACGTTGCCGACCTAGGCAGCAGTATATGCCTTCCCTCAGAGATCGGCTACGGTGTTCCTCCGTGGGTACAGCAGACGGCAACCGGCTTCGTCCTATCAGTCCCACGGTCTATCACATTCGTTGATGCCCGCAGCGAAGTAGTTCCCCCTATGCTCTCAGCTAACCCGGGCGAGACGAGCACGATAACAATCACGGTACGGACTACTGGAGACTATCTGGTTAGATTAGTTGCTGCCACAGCCCAGACAGATTTCGGACAAACACTCCAACCACATGAAACACTCCCTATCATAGTAGAATCTGGACAAGAGCAACAAGTGTCATTCGAATTCACCGTACCAAGCACGGCTGGGCTAGGGACACATAAGATAGACTTCAGATTTGGATTCTCAGAACTTAGCTCAGCAGGGTGGTCTGCTGACGCAGAATACGATACCTTCTCCGCCAGCTATGAGGTCACTGAGCCGGCGCCGGTTACCACATTCTCAGGCTGGACAGGGACACTAACAAGTCCCACGGTTCCCCCAGGAGGTTTGCCTACCGATGCCATCCTTTGGGTTGCTTTGATTGTGGTTTTCGTCATGGCTGTTCTCGCCGTGTGGGGATGGTCAAAGCGAACCAAGCAGCCGAGCAGGGTTACTGGTTTGTCCATCTTCTGCGCTGATTGTGGGACAGAGAACCCGATTACAAACGACTATTGCGGGATGTGCGGCAAGAGGCTTGTAGCGAAACCAATGCACAACTGAGATGTTTGGCTCAAGACCCTAGTGTATGGTCAAGTGTCAAACGAGCCGCCCTGTAGCGAAACACCACTGCGTCGGGCTCGAAAGGTTGCATGCCGACCGATTTGATCGCCTACCATCAAGATACACTCTGGGCGTTCAGGCTCAAACCCGACCACTCGCACGAAGAAATCAAGGCATTTTGATTTTCCTTGTTCAGAAACGTTTGTTAGTTCAGCGCGAGCTAGTTGCGTATCATGCTCGAAGAGATATCGACACTTCTGGGCGCGACGGCGGCGGTCGTCTCAGTATCCATAGCCGCGAAGGTGTACTACGACTCAAGGAAAGAAGCGCCCGATATCAAGTACGATGCGAAACCGCTACTATTGACGGAGCCCGACATGAGGTTAGAGGCAATCACTACTCAACCGATACTGCTATTCCACAACTATGGGGAGAAAGCAGGATCATTAAGAGAGGTACAGGTGGTTGAGAATGTTGAAGCTGAGTATCAATACATGCGGCTTACTCCAGATGTGCGGGCGCTGCCGACCATAATTCAGCCGTACACGTCGTTCCCGCTGCGTACTGAGCTTGTGATTGACGCTCATATGAGAATACGCGAATTTCTTGAGGATCTGGAAGGGCGCGCCAAGTTCTACTTCACTTATGAGACGACAACTAGGAAGGGTACTCGGCAAGACATGGGCTGCCTTGAGGTAGTTGCACTTGAGCAGCCAGCTACAGGATTCGTCTGGAAGAAGAAAGAAAAGTACTGAAACTACTTGTCTGAATGATGCCTGTTTTCGACGGTTCAAATTCGACCGCTCGCACGTATTGGCGTCACGGTCACTGATTACCCTCAGCTGGCGAACTGTCTCGCGTCAGCATTCCAAAATCATTGCGGCCGATCTTACGTGTCGTCATGACGAACCAAGTTCAGGCTTTGCGGAGGTCTCTATTCCGAAATTGACGGAGACCATGTCAATAACCGTGTTGCCAGCGGTGGTCTTTCAGCTTGCCTTTTGATTTAAAGACCACGCCACATATAGGACAGGAGTATTCGACAGAATTCCTGTGCTGCGAACATCCAGTTCGGTATCTGTACCCACCAGGGTATGAACTCACTTTACACCCGCAACTCTCTGTCCGGGTCATCCCGAGACCTTTGGATTTCCAATTTGAATCCGCCTCAACCATCACTTTGGACTGAATTCCTTTGAAATCCGCTTGAAATCAGGCGTCTCAGACAACGTTCATGATGCGAGTTGCAGAAGAGGCTTGTCAAACCTTCATTCGGTTTTTTCAACCTCGCGTTGATTACAGACTAGGTCTGCAACGTGGCAAGCAACCCTGATGAAATGCCTTGAAGTTCCCTCTTTGGCGAGGTCTGAGCCTGACACGTCTCCTGTCCTTTCAAATGACAGAGACACCACGTCAAGTCGTATTTTTCCTGTTCAGTGCGACGGTGCATCCCGGCTATCGCTAAGGTACGAGAGAATTCTGTTTCGGTTTCTTTGATGCCGGCGGCTTTAATGTCTGTTGAAAAGGCTGGGTATGACTACAGTCAACCAGTCCAATCGGCAAGAGACGATTCAACCAAGCGCAGTCGTCCGCCCCCGTCGTCCGTCGCCCGTCCCCACTGTGGCGTGGGTTCTGCCGCGCCCCAAATTCGATAGGTATCCGGGTGGTTTTCCTAGGCACTTCGAGAAGAAACTAATCACTTTGCTCGGCAATCCTTCTCCCATACTCCATCAATTCGGAGGGATGGGAGAATACGGACTGCGAGTTGACTTGAGAGTTGCCCACCCGTTAGAACAGCAGTTTGGTTCTAGGGTAAAATGGAAGCCGCCGGATGTTCGAGCCGACGCTCACAATCTTCCATTTCGAGACGACCTGTTCGGTTTAGTAATCGTAGACCCTCCTTACAGCAAAGAGGAGTCTCGTTCTCTCTACGGCACAGGCAAGTTGACTTACAGTCACTACATTCGAGAAGCCGTCAGGGTTTGTGGAACAGGAGGCTATGTTGCGAGTTACAACGTAACGGTTACTCCACGCCCCGAAGGAACAGTGTTCAGTCAAAGAATTCTCCTGGCGGGGAGAGTTTGGCACAAGCTACGGGCTTGTTGCATTTTCCAAAAAGTCAGATGACACGGTTGAGAGACTAAGTCGTGGTTCAACTGCAAGTACTCTGAGGAACAGTTGATCCGTGGAAGCATCTTTTGTGCAAAGCTTGAAATGAATCGAGGACCTCTGCCGGCTACTCTCGAGCAGTTGGCTACTAGCTTGTGAAAGGACCTCCAGATGCCATCCTTGTGCGGGCGACCCAACCTTCACTCAGGCTGTTGACACGAAGATCCAATATCGCCTACTTCCGTTTGCAGGTGTCGAAGGCAAGCATTCGAGCAAGACGAATCCTCGACCGCTCCTGATCAAGCTGGCTCGAGGCGTACCAATGGGTCCCGACTTCCTAGAGTACACTTCACATTCTCCTTGAATTCGGCGCCCCTATTCGAGCTTGTCTAGCTTCTTCAAATTGCATGGTGTGCAAAGCCACTGACCGTTTTCAATTGTTGTCAGTCCGCCTTTGCTATGTGGTATTTTGTGGTCGACCGTTCCCTTGTCAAAGGGTGTTCGCTGGCTGCATAGTTGACAGATACCTTTGTCTCTGTCATAGATTGCGAGCTTCTCCCATTGCTCGTAGTTTCTTTTCGAGTCCTTTGGCTGAAGACTTTGATTGAACTCGAGGAATTTTGTCAGGATTAAGTTGAATCGCTTCTCGATCGAATTCCGGGAGTCGGCCGAGGTTCTCCTGTAGGTCTTATAGTCATAGTATGGCGCGTTGTCTCCCTCGCTCGATTCAACTTGGCCTACTTTCGCGGCGAATTGAGTGAAGAAATCCTTGAGACTCACGTTAGACGTGTCGACTGCATAGTGTTCTAGGAGGTGTTTGGCAAGCAGGTAGATCGAGATGAAGTCCGCTCTGAACTGTATGACCTTGCTGTCGTCACCGAACTGCCTATCAAGGAAATTGAGCGTTTTTGTGATCATGTTGGTGACGCTTTCTGAAGGTCTCGTTTTCTTGTATGTAGCATACATCTCCTCCAAGTTACGATACTTCACGTCAGTGACTTGATTACGCAAGGTCAGCAGGAATATCTGCGCTAGGAGGTATCGATGAGCGAACCGGTAGTCGTCAATCCCTAGGTTCTTCACAAAGCGATGCTGACATAGCTTGACGACATCGTCGCGGAGAATTCCGATCATGGCGTTGAGTTTCTCAGGAGCATTTAGTGGGAGGCCTTCCTGTAGCCTGAGGAATATCTTACACGTCTCGTCATCTTTGTCGGTATAGAAAATGATGATGAAGATTGGGTAACTTCGTATTCGGCTCTTAAGCGATTCAGGAAGCTCGCTGAAATTCGCTTCTCGATTGAACTCCGGCGTGAACTTTGGGCTTATGGGGAACTTGTCGTTCAGAAATTCCTTCAGAATAGTCTTCAAGCGTTGTTGGTAGACACTCGTACTTGCCATCCGGCAATTGGCGGAAGAACACCGCGTTGATGTTGTATCCGCGAAGTATGGAGTCGATGAGTTTCTGTTTCCTTGGTAGATCCCATACCTCGCCTCGTTGGAACTCAGTGTTGTAGATTATCCTATTCTCGGCATCGAGCTTCTGGAGGTTACGTGGCTCCGCGATTCCTATGTGAAACGGTTGGGGCTCCGAGCATGCAATTGACTGGTAGAAGTTGCTGAGATGTTTCTCTTCAATGGGGGCTCCGGCTTCTCGAGTGTCCGAGGAAACAATCGCCTTTGCCTCCTCATCTCCTCCTTCTTTCTCATCGTACCAATAGCAGAACAAGTCGAGTACTGCCATGTCTGTGATTTCTCTGAGATCATAGATTGTGGATAATGCGTTGGCAAACTTTCTGATCTTATCCACGTTTGACAAGTAGTTCTCCAATCTCTGGCTGAGGTCGTCAACTTCACCGAAGACAAGAAAGAACAACTTCCTGTACGTTCTTTTCTCACGGTTGTTGACTATCGGATAATGCGGATTAATGGCGAAGAGAACTGGCGAAAGCGAGCCACATTGGAGGGCCTTGCTCAATCTATGAGAGATGAATTCTCTTATGAAGACCTCAAGGTGATCCGGATCTCGTTGGAATTTCGTAACCAGGTCATATACGAGATTCGCTAGTTCCCGCCAGTCGCT
>Ga0315280_10011639_pt1 | contig 10778 bp, 4 predicted proteins | sample YL17G06_40_MG_FD_203697 | JGI IMG/M metagenome (GOLD analysis project Ga0315280, IMG submission 203697) | Sediment microbial communities from Yellowstone Lake, YNP, Wyoming, USA - YL17G06_40 | ecosystem: Environmental > Aquatic > Freshwater > Lake > Sediment | place: USA: Wyoming | collected... | reverse complement strand
GAAACTGGCATGGCTCGCGGCGGCGGTGGCGGTAGTACTGACCCTGGCCCTGCTCTCGGCCCATTTGCTGGGCAGCCATGGGACTGCCTTCGCCGTCGCATCAACTGTCAACTACGACATCGACCCCGACAACACCGGGAACACCGCCAGCGCCATTGGGGCCGGTGGAGTCCAAGACTGCGTGCGGATCAATGGCACCACCGGCTTTGATGGCGTGGCGGATAAGAGCATCGATGTTGTGGTATTCGGCGACCCGGCCCCGCCGGCACCCATCGCCTACGACGCGTGGGTCATCTACGAAAGCGCCAAGGTGAACCCGGTAACCTGGGACGCCCTCATCAAGCTGCCCGGTGCCACCGATCTGACCACCCCGGCGCCGCCCCAGTTGAACGCTGGTGCCCTGTACTTGGTCCCACCCTTTAATGGCATTGCCGGCAACGGCACGATCGTCAGGATAAACCTGGACGTGGACTTCACCACAGGCCCGACCGTAGCCACGTTCAGCTTCGCCAAGGGCGCCTACAAGTCCACTGGTCCCACTACTCACCCCACGACCACGGGCATCGGCAAGCTGGCCATCAATCGGGACTGCCCGGCCGATGCGGATGGCGACGGAGTGCTTGACGACGTTGACAACTGTCCCACCACCTACAACCCCGGCCAGGAGGATGGGGACACAGACGGCATAGGCGACGTCTGCGACAACTGCCCCGCCATCGCCAACCCCGGCCAGGAAGACGTAGTGCACCCGGGCGACGGCGGCGACGTCTGCCAGGACTACGACGGTGACGACGTCATGGACGCCGACGACAACTGCCCCGACACCTGGAACCCCGGCCAGGCCGACGGCGACGTCGACGGGGTGGGCGACGTCTGCGACAACTGCCCCGACGTCTCCAACTCCAACCAGGCCAACTCGGACGCTGACACGTATGGCAACGTCTGCGACAACTGCCCCACCACCACCAACCAAGACCAGGCCAACTCGGACGCTGACACGTATGGCAACGTCTGCGACAACTGCCCCACCACCACCAACCAAGACCAGGCCAACTCGGACGCTGACACGTATGGCAACGTCTGCGACAACTGCCCCACCACCACCAACCAGAACCAGGCCGACCTCGACGTCGATGGCGTGGGCGACGTCTGCGACAACTGCCCCGCCGACGCCAACTCCAACCAGGCCAACTCCGACGTCACCGCCGACCCGCCTGGTGACTCTTACGGCGACGTCTGCGACAACTGCCCCAGCGTCGCCAACGAAGCCCAGACCAACACCGACGTGATCGTGAACCCGCCTGGGGACGCGCTTGGCGATGCCTGCGACGACGACGATGACGACGACACCGACGTCGACACCAGCGACAACTGCCCGCTTGTCGTCAATCCAAACCAGGAGAACGCCGACACCGACACCCTCGGCGACGTCTGCGATAACTGCCCCACCGTCGCCAACGAAGCCCAGGCCGACGGCGACCACGATGGTGTAGGCACCGCATGCGACAACTGCCCCACCGTCGCCAACGCTAACCAGGCCGACAGTAACGGCAATGGCGTCGGCGACGCCTGTGAGTCGGCACCGCCTGGGCCTACAACTACCCCCACGCGTACACCTACGCCCACGCCTATACCCACGCCCACGCCTACACCCACGCCTACACCCGGGGAGACGCCCACGCCAGGGGAAACACCTACGCCCGGGGAGACGCCCACGCCAGGGGAAACACCCACGCCCGGGGTCACGCCCACGCCCGGTGTGACACCTGCGCCTGGGGTTACACCTACGCCTATTCCCGCCACGGCAACGCCCAAGGTGCCCGTGGCGCTGCCCCCTACCGGCGCTGGATCCCCGCTCGACGGCGGCAGTGCGCCTTGGACGGCGGGCCTGGCAGGGGCAGGCGTTCTGATCTTGCTGCTGACCGCGGTCGGCCTATCCCGCGGCGCCCGGAGGCGTTCTGGGTAGGAGCAGCACGACACGTCGTAGATAGGATCCGCCTAGCAATAGGCCAACAGCCCCCGGAGGGCGGCCTCACGCCAGGATGTCGCCCTCCGGGGGAAACGTTGGTGGAAGGGCGGATGGACCGGGCGAATCGGGCTCACTGGATCACATGAGGAACAGGAGAAATTAGCGCAGCCAGGCCGTGACCAGAAGTCGACCTGTGCGTTATGACTCTTGGAGGAACGGCATTCCGAAAACGACCTAGCGGGTCGCCAGCACCCTCTGGCTGTGCGAACCGGCGGCCCAAGAAACGCCAGGAACCTCCAACACCGGCCATGATTAAGCTATCGTCAGTCACCACCCTCCTAGCCAGCGCACTTTTGGCCATTGTCCTGCTCACGGCTTGCGGGACCAGCGAGGAGAAAGACCTTACTCCAGGCGTGACCCCCCAGGGAACCGCTACCGCTGGCATCGGCGAGGAAGCCCCTACTCGAGCGCCTACTCGGGTCACCACCCCCCTGGGACCCACTACCGTCGGCATCGACGCCGACCCCACAGGCAACACAGCGACCACTCTGGGCGCGATTGACGCCTGCGTGTCGGTGACCACCGGTCAGTCTTTCGACATCGACGTTTTCGTTACTGACGTTCGTGACCTGTTTGGCTGGGACGCCACATTGAACTACGACGGCTCGGTGGTGCACTTGGTGGGTATGGACGCGCAGCTATTCCAGGCGAGCAACTCGGGCAGCCAAGTGGTCGATTTTTCCTCAGATTCCCTCCCGGACACCGATGGCAGCCATAAACTCGGCGTTGGGGAGATGGCCGAGGCAAGCGCGGACAGCGGGTCTGGGGTACTACTCAGGCTCACACTAGAAGCGGCGGCTCCGGGGACTAGCAAGGTTTCCCTGACCGGTTTGATGATGCGCGACATGCATGGAAACTACGTGAGCGACCCCAACGGCGACCAGTTCTTTGACGGCAGCCTTTCGGAAGCTGAGATACGCGTGGACGAACCATGTCCGACAGGATGACCAGCGCGACGACGGGGGACTACGCCGCCAGCGGTTTTTGTCCTTATTTTTACTGCCCCCGTTCGCCAACGCTATTCGACAGCATGATATAATCAGTCTAGTAGCCAGTGTGGCCTGACCGATCAGGAGGGACCGAGGTTGCGCGGCAGCCGGCCGCCGGGTAACCTGCACAGACTATCGACACAGGGGGTACATGATGCGGAAGCCCATTTGGGTCGGCTTCGTGAGTGTGATTGTCCTGGCCTTCATCTGTGCGGGAATCCACGCGTTAACCGAACGCGGCGATGTTGCTGAGGCCACGCTGAGCGAAGTAAACACCGTGATCGGCGTGGACGCCAACCCAACCGGCAACACCGCCACCTCCCTGGGCACTATCAACGGCTGCATATCTGTCAACCCCACTGACAGCTTCTACATAGACCTGTTCATCAAGGACGTCACGAATCTCAACAGCTTCGATGGCACCTTCCGGTTTGACGGCACGATCCTAGAGGTCACCGGCGTCGACGTCCAACAGCTCCTGGCGACGGCCCCAGGGAGCAGCGTTACGTCCTACTCTGGCTCCGTACCGAACCACTCGGGCTCGTTCCTGGTCAACGCGATGGACTACGGCGAGGCTCCCGAGAGCGGCGAGGGCATACTGGCAAGGCTAGAGATCACACCTAGAGGCCCGGCGGGTATCAGCAAGGCAAACTTCGACCTCCGGCCGGACGGCTACCTAATTTCGGGCGTTATCCTGTGGGATGAGACTGGCGCTGTCATTGGAGACCTCGACGGGGACGACTATTTCGACGGCGTGGCCTTGAGCGCCGAGATCGCCGTCGACGAGCCATGCCCAGGGGAGTGCCTGCCGGACGTCGACACCGACGGGGATGGATTCGACGATGACGTGGAATGCTACCTGCCAACCGACCCGCTGGACAACTGCCCCGACAACGACACTGACGACGCCTGGCCGTTGGACATCAACATGAACAAGGACCTCTCGGTTAGCGACGACGTCTTCAACTATGTCGGTCGCATCGGCGCCACACCCGGTTCTCCCAACTGGTGGGTGCGCCTCGACCTCGATATGAGCGGCGACATCAGCGTCAGCGGCGACGTCTTCCTGTATGTTGGGCACGTCGGGCAGGAGTGCTCCTGAACCTAACGACCTGACCAGCGGGGCCTTCGGAAGAGAAGGCATCGGCGCCCTCCCGGCGCTGATGGACAGGCAACGTTCCTGAAATAAGCCTCAGCTCTTGAGAACGCTGCCTCTCGCTGGGATTCTTCGCTTCGCTCAGAATGACGCCAGGCTATGCCGTCACCCTGAGCGCAGCGAAGGGTCTAACCTCAACGGGCCCGCTGTCAGCACGACTCGGGGATGGTGTGGCCTGGTGCCCGCCGACGGCCGCCAGGCGCCGGCCAGCGAGCGCCGGGGGAAGAGCGAAATTGACAACGCAAACGCCCAGCCAGATATTGACAATAGGGTCAGAAAGGGTATCATAGCGGTGATTGTGCGAAGTTGGGTGCACATAAGCATTAGCTAGCAGGAGGAGATCAATGAGAAAAGCTGCCTCAAAGTTGCATTGGCCGGGTAGAGGCGCACTACTTGCCCTCGCCCTGGTGGTGGGCATCCTGGGCCTGTTCCTCCTGTACAGCACCGTCAGGGCTGACGGACCGCCGTTCAACGCCAACGCGAGCACTGACGTCGCCGACACCACGACTTGCGCCAACTCCGATATCGAGAGCACATTCAGCGTGGACAAAGAGCCCTGGCCGAGCCTCATGTACAAGTACCAGGTTAGCTTTACTCCCGCGGACTGGGGCATGGCAGACGGCAACGACATTCCCATAGGAGCCATAGTGGGGAAGCTCGTTTCCGATGCAACGTTGGGCTGGTTCAATAACCCCTGCTCCGCTGACTACGGCGGCGCGCTCCACCTCGCTTTTGACCCGCTGATGAACTGCTCCAAAGACACCTCTGGCGAGACGGTGACCTTCGCGGAGCAGTTCAACAACGCGGCCACCCTCGCTGATGGCTGCACAAAGTACCCCGAGCTCCTGAACACCATGTTCCCCGGCATGACGCCCATTGCGCGCTACGCCGGCTTCGAGAACGCTAGTGGCATCTGGGTGTCGCTGAACTTCGTCCTCTTCGAGCCCGGCACCAGCCTGCCCCTGCCTGGCGTGCCGGCTTTTGGCGCTGACAAGGGCTACGTCGCGATGTCCGTCCTCAACGACCCTACCGGCCCCCTGGTCAAGAACCAGATAACTGATCTTTGCCCGCCTCTGGGCACCCAAACTACGTACTACGGCTTGACCAAGGACAACCCGGCCACCGGCGTGGACGAGTCCGGCTACGAGTGGCGCACCAACCCTACGTCCGAAGGCACCTACACTTTCAACGGTTACGCTGCTTCCATCCGCGACGCTGACGGCGACAACATCGACAACGAGCTGGATACCTGTCCCCACATTGCCTGCGCCGACATTGACCTGTGCGACCCAACGGTACGGTACAGCGGCGACAATGACAACGACGGCCTCGACGATGCCTGCGACCCCGACGACGACGACGGTAAGCAAGACCCCGACGGCGACGGGTTCCCCAACTACCAGGACAACTGCCCGCTGATGTCCAACGAAGACCAGGCGGACGGGGACTACGACGGCATCGGCAACGCCTGCGACACGCACGACTGGAATGGCGACACCGTCCAAGATAATACCATCCTCGATCCCACCACGCCCAACGGCGAGTTCGCGGAAGTGTGGTTCAGCCACGACATAGGGATCAGCGGGCCGGGGTGTGCGACGCCCACGCCCACGGCCGTGGCGACAGGCACCGCCACCGCCACCGCCACGGCCACAGCCACGGCTACGGTGGTCGTGGCTGCCGAGACCACCCTGGCCGAGGACGCCGCCGCTGGCGACACAGAGATCACCGTGGCGGACGCGACGGGCTTCGCTGTGGGAGACACGATCGAGATCGGCACAGGGGACACCAAAGAGACGAACACGATAACCGCCATTACTGACAATACCTTCACCCTGGCCACTGCGCTCGAGTTCGCTCACCTTGCGGATGAGCCGGTGGTCAAGGTAATCCCAGTGGTCCTCACGCCGACGCCCACGGTCGCGGGGGATATTTGCCAGCCGGTGTTCCCCGGCACCTACAACGGTCGGGTGCTCATTGATGGCAAGCCAGCGCAGAGCGGCTACCAGGTCACGGCCAGCATCGATGACGTGCAATGGGGTAGCGCCATCATCTCCGGCGGCCGCTATGCTATGGACGTACCGGACCACATGCCGACGACGAAGCCTTGCTTCGACGGGGGCACCATCATCTTCGCGCTCAATGGGATGACCTGCACCCCGGTCGAGGAAGGTGCGGACGAATGGCACGCCGGCATCCGCAACGTCGACCTGAACTGCGCACCCGTCGCGCCGCCGGTCACGCCCACGGTCACGCCGCCAGCCACACCGCCGGCCACGCCGACGACGGTGGCCACGCCGACGGTCACCCCCGCCAAGCCGCCGCCCAGCGGCGCTGGCGGACTGTCCGGGCCGAGCGCCGGGTTGCCGCTGTGGGCAACGGCCCTGAGCGGCTGGGCCGGGCTGATGATCGTGGCCGGCCTGGGGAGCCTGATGGCAGCTAAGCGACGCTAGACTTAGAATCGAACCGTTCACCACCCCGGCCGCCTCGCTGGCGCTGGTCCCGAGGTTGCCGGGGTGGTTCTATGTCCGGCGCGAGGTGCTATTGAGCATATCGCCGGGTGGGGTTAATCTGATAATTAGCGCTCGCAACTGAGGAGCGGGTGAAGGACATCCGGCAAGTGACGAAGCGATGGCCTACGGACGACGACGGACGATGGAACCGTAGAGCACAGGCTTCGGCCATGAGGAGGTTGACGAAGGCGTGGGGGCTGCTGGCTATCGCCGGCCTGCTCGCCGCCTTGGCAGCGGCCTGCGGCGGCGGCGAGCCGCAGGCTGAGGGCTCACCGACGCCCCCACCAACGGGGGAGGACGCTGCCCTCGCTCCCTGTCAGGCGCTTCAGGCCCTCAAGGCCTACCGTTATTCCGTCAACTTGAAGATAGAGTCACCCGAGCCAAGCGAGACTCCTGCCGAGCCCCAACCAACACCCACCAGCACCCTCACGCGAGAACTCGGCGGGCCCTTCTTGTTCGAGCATGCTATCGATGCCTCATTCGTGGCACCCGATCGGATCGAGGCGCTCATCACAGCGGACTCAGGGGAACCGCTTGCCATGATCAGTATCGGCGGCCAGGTGTGGGTGCAGCTTGCAGGTAAGTGGACACCAGAACAGCAGCCGGCCACCATTCCCTACGGGCCGCCTGTCGTATGCGAGGCCATTCTGCCCGAGCTCGATCTCTCACAGGCCGAGCCGCAAGAAGAGAAGGTCAACGGGGTGAAGAGCCTCCACTACACTTTTCCCCAGGTACATTCGGAGCAGGCCTGGGCGAAGATCTACGGCTCCGGATCGGACTTGGACATCCTTCTCAAGAAGCTTGACGTGGACATCTGGCTGGCGAAAAAGGGCAACTGGCCAGTGCGCATGGAGATCAGCAGCAGCGGACTCTATGACGATGGCCGTGAGCTACGAGTGCAGTTGCTGCTAGACATCAGAGACGCGAACAGCGACGACATACGGGTGGAGCCCCCATCGTAGCAGCTCTTTCGCAAGAACAGGCGGACCACTAAACGTCAAGGCCCCAGGCGAGAGCTCGCCTGGGGCCTTGGCTATTTGGCCCTGGGAAAAGGGGGGCCGCTTCCTACCTGTTCCGTCGCCTGACTGCCCACACAGCACTGCCCATGCCTGCCAGCATCAAGGCCATGGCACTAGCGAACAAGGCCAACGCAGGCCAACCCGTGGTCAACGGCGTTGCGCCGCTGCCTCCGGTCGGCGGCATTACCGCTGGCGCGACCTTGGGAGGCACCACCGTGGGCGAAGGAGGAGCCACCGTCGGCGTTGGCGCCGCCGCCGTCGGCAGGACGACCGGCGTCACCGACGGCGTCGGCGTGGGTGTAGGCGTAGGTGTGGGTGTAGGTGTAGGCGTGGACGTCGGCGTGGACGTCGGCGTGGACGTCGGCGTGGGCGTCGGCGTGGGCGTCGGCGTGGGCGTCGGCGTGGGCGTGGGTGTAGAAGTCGACTCCACGCTTACCCGCAGCTCGGTCCCGGCCGAGTCGGAACCACGCACGTGCTCGGGAGCGTCCACGCTGATGGAATTGGCGAAGGTAAACGTGTAGTTGCCCAGGTCAGAGCACTTGATCTTCCAGTCCTCGTTGACCTCGCGATCCCCACCGACTGGCACCGCACTCAAGAGCGAGTCCTGGGTGCTGGGAGTAACACTGCACTTGGCAGGAGCCGTGGCGCTGCTGACTATCGAGATGTCCACGGGGCCGTAGGGACCATCGTTGCGGATGTGCTTTCGCAGGGTGACAGGCACGTCTTGGCCGGCAGGGATACTAGACGGCGGGCTCACGAAGGCCTGACTGGTGATCTTCACATCTGCGCTGGCCCACAGAACGGCGCTCAGTCCGGTGGAGACAGCGTTGTTGGCAGGGGTGGGATCCTCCACGTGCGGGGTTGTGACTGCGATGGCGTTATTGAAAGTGAAGGAGTGAGAGCTGGGCTCCTCGCAGCGGATTGTCCAGACCTCCTCCACCACCACGTCGATGCTGACGCGCAGGTTGGAGGAGGTGGGGTTGCCCGCCTTGGCAGCAACTGTGCAGTCCGGAGGAGCAGTAGCGCTGGCAGAGATGCTCACGTCGACCGGGCCGTAGGGGCCATTGTTGTGCAGGGTCTTGCGCAGGCAGAAGTCAGTGTCCTGGCCAACGTCAATGTCACTCGGCGCTGCTGAGGCGCAATCCCCGGCCAGGACTTGCTGGCTGCTGATCTTCACATCTGCTTTGGCCCAAACCGCGACTGTGTAATCGGCCGAGCCACTGTTGTTGCCGGGGTTGAGGTCGACAACGTGGGCGTCCTGAGGCTCCTCCACGGAGCCCTCCACGTGGAACTCGTGGCTGCTCGGATTCGTGCAGTGGATCTCCACAGCGCACTCCACTATCTGGGGCACGCTCACCGGCAGTTCCACCAGCCGCAGGCAGGGCAAGGTCTCAGCAGTGCAGCCAGGAGGTGGCTCAATCTCGAAACTGGGCGCCATGACAGTCACAGGCCCGTAGGGGCCGTTGTTGTGCAAGGTCTGGGAGACTGTAATGGTCTCGGTCTCGCTGGCGCCGATCTTCGCCGGGCCGGACACGGACATGTCCATCAGCTTCACGTCGGCCTGGGCAATGACGTTCACCGTCAGCTCTTTGGTGGAGACGGTGTTGTTGGCCATGTCGGGGTCGCTGACGTGAGCGTCCTTGGGCCCGCTGACCTCGTTCTTGAAGGTGAAGGGACCGTGAGTGCTGGGCTCGGAGCAGTGGATGGTGAACTTCTCCTGGAAAACCAACGGCTTGCTCGTGCTCACCACCTTCTGCTCCACCACCGAGGTCGGTTTCACCGTGCAGCCGGCAGGAGCACTGGCCGTCTTCGTCACCTTCACCTCCACCTCGGGGATATCGTAGGGTTGCGGGTTCTTGACGGTGGCGGTGATCGTCTTCTCCAGAGTGACCTCCACGTCCTTGCTGACGTCGATGTCCGTCGGCGGGCTGAGGAGCCGCTGGCTGACGGCCACATCTACGTCAGCCAGAGCGTTCACGCTGAGGCCTGTCGTGTGGGCGGTGTTGTTGGCCATGTCGGGGTCGCTGACGTGAGCGTCCTTGGGCCCGCTGACTGTGTTGTCGAAGGTGAAGGGGCCGTGGGTGCTGGGCTCGGAGCAGTGGATGGTGAACTTCTCCTGGAAGACCAACGGCTTACTCGTGCTCACCACCTTCTGCTCCACCACCGAGGTCGGTTTCACCGTGCAGCCGGCAGGAGCGCTGGCCGTCTTGGTCACCTTCACCTCCACCTCGGGGATATCGTAGGGTTTCGGGTTCAGGACGGTGGCCGTGATCGTCTTCTCCAGAGTGACCTCCACGTTGTCGCTGACATCGATGTCGGTTGGCCAATCGAGGAGCTTCTGGCTGACCGCCACGTCCACCTCAGCGAGGGCGTTCACGCTGAGGCCTGTCGTGTGGGCGGTATTGTTGCTCATGTCGGGGTCGCTGACGTGAGCGTCCTTGGGCCCGCTGACTGTGTTGTCGAAGGTGAACGGCCCGTGGGTGCTGGGCTCGGAGCAGTGGATAGTGAACGTCTCCTGGAAGACCAACGGATCAGTCGTGCTCACCACCTTCTGCTCGACGACCGAGGTCGGTTTCACCGTGCAGCCGTCAGGAGCACTGGCCGTCTTACTCACCTCCACCTCCACCTCGGGGATCTCGTAGGGTTTCGGGTTCAGGACGGTGGCGGTGATCGTCTTCTCGAGGGTGACGACCACGTTGTCGCTGACGTCGATGTCCGTCGGCCAGCCGAGGATGCGCTGGCTGACGGCCACGTCCACCTCAGCCACGACGTTAACGGGGAGGTCTGTGCGGGCCGTGTTGTTGCCAGGCGTGAGGTCCTTCACGTGCACGGTCGTGATGGCGATGGAGTTATCGAACTCGAAGGAGTGAGAGCTGGGCTTGTCGCAGCGGATAGTCCAGACCTCGTCTACCACGACGTCAGCGCTGACGGGCAGGTTGGCGCTGGTGGGGTTGCCCAGCTTGGCAGTGGCTGTGCAGTCGGGAGGAGCAAAGGCGCTGGTGGTGATCGAGACATCGACGGGCCCGTAGCCGCCGTTGTTGTGCAGGGTCTTGCGCAGGGTGATGTCGACGT
>Ga0315280_10011637_pt1 | contig 10779 bp, 8 predicted proteins | sample YL17G06_40_MG_FD_203697 | JGI IMG/M metagenome (GOLD analysis project Ga0315280, IMG submission 203697) | Sediment microbial communities from Yellowstone Lake, YNP, Wyoming, USA - YL17G06_40 | ecosystem: Environmental > Aquatic > Freshwater > Lake > Sediment | place: USA: Wyoming | collected... | reverse complement strand
GAAAGAAAAGAAAATTGAAAAGCGACTAATAGAACCGAGTGAAGAAGGACCTCAAAAGCTGATACAAGTTCTTGAAGTTGCCCACTTAGTCTTTAAGGGAGAAGAACTAAATGAAGCTTTCAAAAATGTAGCCAAACGGCATGACGTCCATGAATCAACAGTAAGAGACAAATGCACAAGACAACTCGGCATCGATACATATCGGTTTAGAGAACTTATTCAGGATAAAAACCGCTTTATAACATTCTTGAAAGAAAGATATCCTCAATACGAGAATCTAATTAACGAAAAGCTTGCATAATTCCCATCTTTAAAGTCCACCACCTGACTATCTTTATCCTGTCTTTGCCAGCGAAATCCAACAACTAAAAACACTTATGCAAGGCTGAAACCATAGATAGCGAAGGCTAAAAGAAGAATTAACTGCCGTCTTTTTCTTTGTAGTAACTTATTTTGAACTCTTTTTCAGCGTCTGTGCAGTTTTGATAGTCGATTTCTTTTCCAAGCTCAAGCTCCAACGTAACCTCAGCACGCTTCAACATCTTCAAGATTTTAACGTCTGGGGCGTCCGCTGGGCTGATGTTGATTACATCACGAACATCGTCAATAGTTGCGCTTGCCAAGACATATGACTCCGTGTAGCATGAGCCCTTTCCGCCTATAAATCGAAAAAGAAGCCAAAATTAAGCAATTTTCACGATGAAAAAGCAGATTTTAAATCTAATTTCTGGGATAGGTGAACCAAGAATATATTTGAAAAAGGATGTTGCAAGTCTTCGCAAATGCACACGTAGAATTTACTTTCATAAGTCTTAAAAGATTAATCAGATAATATCTTGGACTTGAGAAGGAAGAAGCAGCATGAAAAAGTGCACGTATTATATAGTGCTAATTGGATTCTTGTGCCTCTCATTACTATTGTCTTTTACGCCACAAGCAATAGCGAGTCCGCCTCCCGTCGCCTACTGGAAATTTGACGAAGGTTCAGGTAACGTCGCTCATGACTCTTCCGGGAATGGAAATGATGGAACCATCTATATTGCTACGTGGACCGCTGGAAGAGTTGGAAATGCATTGCACTTCAATGGCATTGACAGTTGGATTCAGATACCCAGCAATCCAACTCTCAGTGGTTTGTCTCAAATGACTATAGAAGCTTGGATCGAAATAGATAGTTTCCAGGCCCCAGTGAAAGGAATCGTCTGCAAGGCTTCGGGAACTGCAATGCCAACCCCAGATTCCGAATATGCGCTGGTACTATTCAACACAACCCCCGCTTTCGAGGTTTACAATGGCAACTATTTAGTTCGAGCTTTTGCAGATCAAAAAACACCCAATACCAATACATGGTACTACGTTGTAGGTACTTGGAATGGTACTCACTACGCAATATGCGTAAACGGTGTTCTGTGCGACTCAGGGACAAATTTGCCAAGCTCACCCTATAGTTATCCGATAGATCTACAAATAGGCAGGATCGGAACATACTCTTGGACCTATTTCGCCGGGACCATAGATGAGGTCAAGATATACAATTATGCAAGGACACCTGAAGAAATATGGAACGACTACTCAGGAGGCGTAACACCACTTTCAGTATCAATAAGTCCACTTTCAGCCTCGATAAACGTAGGCAACTTGGTGTTTTTCACTTCAACGGTTAGCGGAGGGACATCGCCCTATAGCTACCAATGGTATCTTGATGGAAACCCAGTTTCTGGAGCAACATCGGCATCATGGACGTTTGTACCGACCACAAGTGGAATATATTATATATACCTCAAGGTCACAGACTCAAGCAGCAACACAACACAGTCTGAAGTTGCACGAATAACTGTAGCATCCGTTCCAGTTGGAGGCTACTCAATCCCAATAGAAGGACACACAACCACAAGACCCTTAACACCATACCTTACGATAATAGCCACCTTGACAATAGGTTACATAGCAATTAAACGGAAGACCAAGAGAAGAACAGGATAGCCCCTTTTCCTTTAACGCACTCAAGAACGCGACCAAAGCTCGCTTGCATCTATTGTTGTTCTTTGCAGTAGCTTAGTCCTGCTGTAGCGTCTGTTGTTATGGCGAACCATACGATGGTTGCCGTTATGTTTCCTTGGCTAGATATGTAGGCTAACCCCGCTGAAACTTGGAGAAAACAAGAGCAACTACTTCTTTACTTGAATGAGCTTGTCTCTAACCGCCTCTGCGACAAACTCCGCTCGACTACGGTATCCCAGAAGCTTCTTTTCAAGAATCTTATCTACCTCGTCTGCGAGTTCAACGGGAATCTTAACGTTAACATATTGTTTAGGCACGTTTATCCTCTTGTTGGTAACTCGACCGCAAATCTTATGAGAATAATGGATAACCTATGGTGCATAGGTGCTTCTTTGGAACCCGAAGTCCACATTGTAGACCGCTACATGCAATTGGTAAAGCGATGCTTCACAATGACAAACATCATGCTTGAAGGCGGAAAAGAGATTGACCTATTGGCTTTTAACTCTCTTTCAGGGGAGAAATTCCACATCGAAGTTAGAGTAGCCACTGGACGCGGGTTCCGCTTAAGGCTTGTTGACACTCAAACAAAGAACGGTCGCAAGCACAGAAGGGGTTTAGACACGCTGAACGAGATCAAGTTTGCACATCCGACCGTGGTCAACGCCGTCAAGGAAATCTTTGGCAGCAGCGAATACAAGAAAGTGCTCGTTGTCTGGGATGTTGAAGACAGGAGCGTAATTGAAAAAACGAAAAGCCTCTATAACATAGAGATATGGAAAATATCGAACATTATGAGCGAGTTAATTCGGGAAGTGAAAACGAGGCCCTACAGAAACGATGTTTTGAGAACGATCCAGCTTATTTCCAGAAGGGTTAGCAGTTCCTAACTTTATTTCTGAATCAACGGAGCCTCCTGCCTTCCCTCCTGTGTAAAGCTCTCCCCCTACTGCACCTGCTAAGTTGCTCTTTCGTAGGCTCTCCTTACAATTTCTATTACTTCGTCCACATCATTTTTCTTTTCAACATGCACGTACACCCAGTCTCCAACAGGGTAAGGTATGATCCTTGGGTTATTAACATCTTTTATGTTTCTTAGATCAAGGCGAAGCCATTTTCTCTTTACGTGGACTGCGCAAAACTGGATTCTTCGCACAAAAGGAATGTAATCTTGAGTCGGAGTGCCAACTTTTACATCAGTTCCAAGACCAAGTATTTTTTCCTTTAGTGTCTCGTAAAGGGGTTTAAGGGTCTCCTTACCTTTGAAGTGATCATCCTCTCTCTTTGGTTGACGTACTACTCTTTCGGCTTTGCTGGAATCGACTATGGTTTTGAAAACTATGCCTTTCTTCTCTCCTCCAATAATGTCGTATTCAATCAGTTGAGTATCAGGCTCTAGTCCATAAGCAGCTCCCATAACATGCTCATCAAAATCTCCTGCAACGATCATAATTCTGATGTCATTAGTGATAGCATCTTCCTCTTTCAACAAATCGGGTTTGAATTTCTTCACTGCTTGGTCAATCCACTCAAAATGTGTGCTGCACCAGTAATAGTAATGAAGGGCCTGAATTAGCGCGTCCCTCTCTGAGTTCCCTGGTTTCTTATACTCAATAATAACCGGTCTATAGTCATCATCAATCGCGAGGGTGTCAATAATCCCTACGCCTACTCCCACAAAAGACGAAACATACCTCAACCCTTCTTCAAAATCCTTCAAATGCCTTTCAAACAATCTCTGTATTTCAGCTTCTTTTATTTCGGTGTCGCTTAAGCTCTTAAGAAACTCCATGTCAGACATAATCGTTCCTCTATATACAAATAGTGGCCGTTTCTTGAAATATAACAATTACGTTCGATCAATGTTTTTCGTCATGTATGTCGATCGAGTCTCTTGCAACATGCTTTTCAGCTGTAGAACCCCTACAAAAAACTTTGTAGGTCTATCACCGTTTGGGGAGTATAGAGAAGGCGTTCAGTAAATCAAGCTAGTAGCATACCGATATAAAAAAAGAGATAGTAAACCCTTGACTTTTATCTCTCTATCTATCCTGTTCTGTGATAGACCCTCTAGGTTTTTTGAACCCTTAGTATAAGGAGGCGCTGGATTAAATTTGCGAAAGACTGGGATAAAGCGAAGGCGAAACCCTACGCATGGCTTTTCTGGAATACGCAAGAAGCATAAGCCTAATAACAGAAAAAGTTCATGGAAGAGTTTAGAAATTGAAACTTGACTTTGCGAGTTTATTTGAAAGAAAAAGAATGGGGTTTTTAGAGAATATTTGCTTAGGGTGGTGATATTACCTTTATTGTAACTGTTCCCTTGAAGCCTATGCCCGCCACAGTTCCCGTGACTCCCAACACATAATTTCCTGGAACAGTCTTTCCAGCGAACAGCGCTATCACAGAGGGTCTGTCGAACTTAACCATCAGGTCAGGTATGCCATCAATATCATAGTCGCCAATTTCCGTTGGCTTGGCTAAGGCTGGAACCGTGCCGTTCAGCCTAATGCTGAAAACGTTAATTTGGCTTACGTCATAGCCCGCTGGAAGCTCGATGTACACAGTGACAACGCTCCCATTGCTCTTCAAATTCAGTGTATTGGGATCAAAGTCTACCGTTGCTAATATTATCGGTGGAATAATTTCTGTTTCTGTTGAGATAATTGTATAGGGTTGAGCTGGTATCTCACCGACTGGGACATTTTCTGCAATAATTATAGACTCACCAAACAATAATACTTCTAAAGTGTATGTATCTGTTGGAAGCGCACCAGGCTCTGGTATGACAGTCACTACATAATCTCCGATTTTTCTATCTGGAATTCTAATTAGGTCGTCAAGGTCCCCATCTCCATCTAAGTCTGTCTCTAAATAAGTTGCCCCTGGAATTTCATTAAATTGCTTGCTGATTCTCAAGCCATCGGGATCAACAACTTCTATGTCTACTGGGCTACGGGCTGTAAACGTGAGTCCCCTATTTGTGAAGTATCCGATAATTCCATTTGCAATTCCTTGCGCTGCATCTTCTCGCCAGATATCGGTGTTCATTAATCCAAGCATATTTTGATATGTAACTCCTTTATAGCTTACCGCTCCAAAATAATCATAAAACTCCATTTCATGTAAGACCGCTGGACACACCGTTACTCCTCGCAAAATAGGAATACCATTAGGCCATGGATCCTGTTTTTCTTTTGGGACGGGTTTCCGAGGTTCATTTGGAGCTGGCGCTTTTGTAGTAATCCATTCTATTGGATCCACAAACCCATTCCTATCAGGCCATGCAGAAAGGGGCATTGAACCCCAAGGACTTGGCGGAACCGCTCCTCCTGGACGAATTCCGAAGTGAAGATGAGGGATGGAGCCATATGGACCTATTGTTGCAAACGCTTCCCCAGCATTTACACGATCGCCAATAGATACGCTTGAATGTACATGCCCGTACAAAGCGAGGAATTCTGTCTCATCACTTAGTTTGTGTTTGACCAGTATTCCAACATTGTTGTCTCCAATATCGTGATCCCATCCATGTGAATAACCAGGACCGCTTATGCTGATCACTTCGCCATCCGCGATAGCGAAGACGGTGTCTCCGACGTTTGCCGGTATGTCTTGACCGATATGGTAGTAGCCACTAATATATGGCGGATATCCAGGACCTCCAGCAAGCCAGCCTGCGTATCCATAGGGACCATGTTTGCCAGTAGGATAGAAAAACACACTGCCCGTCTTTTTAGTTAATCCATTTAAAGTGCGTTTCGCCAAGTCAAGTTCGTCTATTGCTTGTTGGCTTGGATCCGTATCATCATAAATCCAAACTTCCCTTCCATTAGCTGTTCCGATGGGATTACCTTCTTTATCAAAACCCTCCAATGCGTTACAGTGTAATGAAACGAAAATATCGGGTTTCAAGTTATTAGTGAAAGTAGCACGAGCACTAGGAGCATCGTCTGGATTCGTGACATAGACTGATACACCGTGTGTTTCAAGTTTAGATTTTAGCTTACTTGCAACCCCTTTGTTTATTGCGTATTCAAGTGGCTTACTTATTTCATCGTGACCCGCATCTATGCAGACCTTTAGTGGCGCTATTTTGAGGCTTACTGGAGTTGGGTACCAATGTCCACACCAGCTACAGTACACATCTGCTTCAGCAATGACTGCGCTTCCCGTGGTCAAAGTTACGCCCGAGAAGACGAAATCTCTGGTAAGGATGACGTTTAGAGGCCAGTTTGTTGGATTACACACCAGCTTTTGAGTCCCGAGGATAGCCCCGGAGCTATCCTTTATGCGAACTGCGACATATCTTCCGTCAAACAGACCACCACACCAATATTGGTACGGATAATAAGGAGGCGGATAGCAATGTGTAAATTCTGGACAGCCTGGGTTACTGAACCAGTTTGGATTGCAGTAGGGGCAATATCGCACCTGTAATTTGACTGTAACTTCATTTGATCCTGTTTGTGTGACCGAGACTATTTTATAATCGTAAACCGTGCCGTGATCTTCTTGACTGTCAGCTTTTACTTGCAGTGAAAACATTGAAAACGTCAAGAAAACGATTAGGAATGCTACCGCTATCGATAATATTTTCTTCATTTTCCTTTCTCCTTTCTAAGCAAAACCTATATTTTACCTCGAAGTTGGCTTAAAATTTACGGAGAAATCTTCTATAGTTATCTGTAGTTTGTGTGTGCGTGTGTGTGCGTGCACGCCCACCGCAGTGCAATAGTCTCTCTGTTTCTTTAAGAAATCAGGCTATCTTTATCCTTTAGTGATGCAATAGTCTCTTCGCTAATTTATCTGCATGTTATTCAACCTCTTTTCTTTACTGGAGTGTCTTGGTCTCTTTTTAGCCTCCATGCACACACCAAACTTTCTCAGCCTCTTGTACTCAATCGGTCGTCTAATTGGTTCGCTCCAGCCTCAATCTGATGGTAGGTTGCATTTAGAAGAGAACAACTCCTTCTATTGGTTTACCAACAACTTTTTCTCCTTTTTCGAGGCGCACTTCCATCCCGCGTTTCTTTGCTATCCCGTAAATTATAGGCTCAATCTCAGATGGATGAACTCCAACTTCGCTAGCAATCTTGTTGAAAGTTATCACGGAATAGTTTTCCCCCAGCCTATCCAAGGCATTTTCTATGTCCTTTTCCAATTCAATGTAGGTCCAAAGAGCAAATCCACCCATGGTTTCTTTGATAATCCCCCGCGCTTTCAGTAAGAAAATAACACGATAGAACGTTGATTCGTGAATACCCGCATTATTGCAGAGTTCACTTTTCGATTGAGGCTGTTTTTTCAACAGCGCTACAATCAGCTTGGCGTCGGCGCTGAGATTTTGCTTATGGGAGAATTTCCGTTTTTCCATAATTCTTAATTTCGCAACTATGCTAAATAATCCTTTCGCAATTCTGCGACAATATAGAGAAAAGTCATTCGCAACCACTGCGCTACTGCATAAGTTGATTTACCGCGCTTGTAAGCGACTGCGGGGTACCCGAGAATAACGGGATGGACCCAAATTCACAAGCAACATGCGCGGACGTTTAGCGTTTCGTAGCCCATGCCGATGACGGGCTTGGGCGTGTCCAACGGATGGTAACATCCTTCACTTTTCCTCTTTTTCTCAGTGCTCTCAGGGAACACCTGGGAGCGAGTTGAAAGTTAGGAAGTGATTTTGATGGTAAAAGGTGTGATAAATGAGCGACGTAAATTGGAACTGCTTAATAAAAATGAATACGAACAAGTCGTAAACGAACTAAAGGCTCAATGTGTAAGTGCTGAAAAGATTGGGTTTGCTGTACTTAAGGACGGCTCTACATTACCATGCGTCAAAATAGACGGAGGCCTTTTCAAAAAGCTTGTTGAAGCTGGATCAGTAAACAATACTTCCAGAATCACTACATTCAGTCTGCCGTCATACTTCTTCGTGAAGTTGGAGATCAATTGGCCAGCAATCAAACAAAAGCTAACTATATTTTTTAACGGCTATCGAGATAGACCTTGCCTCGAACACCTGTGCGATGCGAAAAAAATCGCCCTTACAGCAGATGACAGCAGCGTTGTGGTCGTAGATGGCATTAGGGCAGAGAAACTGAAAGCTGAACTAGTCATAACTTCCATGATGTACCATCCAAAAGGTGTATAAACAATGGATCAGAAAGTTGAAGAGAATACCATACGAAAGTTTATTGAACACTACCGCAACCTTGACTTTAATGTTATTCCCGTTCCTTCTAGAGCGAAAGAACCCATCATCAAATGGAAAGAATATCAGGAAAGGAAGGCAACAGACGATGAAGTTGCACGATGGTTTCCAGATGGTTACAAAGGCAATATCGCTGTTCTACTCGGTAAGACTAGTGGAAATTTGTGCGATATAGACTGCGACTCAGCGGAACTTCTAGAAATCTTGTCGAAAGCACTTCCAGATACGATGATTGTCAAATCCTATCGTGGGGGTCATATATACATCCGCACAGACTATGAGATCTGCAAATTTACCTTGAACCTTGGCAAATATGGTAAGCTAGAAGTTTTAGGACAAGGGCAAATTGGAATACTGCCTCCGTCTCTACATCCAAAAGGAATAACCTACGAGTTTATTTCACAAAAATCAGTCAAACATTGGAGCGGCGATTTTCGATACGAACTTATTGACTTGCTTGAAAAACTATTGGGAATTAAGGTAAAACGTGAATCGATTAACACTAAGAAGCTTTTGCAAGGCGTAACTGAAGGCGAAAGAGACGTTTCAGCTATTCAGCTTGCAACATGGTACCGCAAGCAAGGTTTAAACAAGGATGAGGTTTTAGACAAGCTCCTCGAATGGAATAAACTCAACAAACCTCCCCTGCCTGACAACATTATCGAAGTTAAAGTTGAAAGTGCCTTTAGACCAGAAATGCCTTACAATTACACATTCATTGAATCAAAGAAAAAAGAGATTTTTTCAGTAGGACGAGACCTGGAAGATCTAGTTTTTGAACAGGCCGGCGAAGAATACATAGTTTTCAACAAAAAAACACAAGAAATAACGAGGCAGAAAACGATGGAGGCGGGAGAAACGTTTGTTCCACTTGAGCAGATTCCTTGGAAACCTGTAACTGATGTGCGACCTTACGAAGATATTTGGAGTGAAGTTAAACAGTTCCTTTATGAGCATATCGATATCCCAAGCGGCTACGACATTCTAACGGCTTGGGTTTTGGCAACATGGATTTCAGAAAAATGGGACGCAGTACCATACTTATTCTTCTATGGACCAGCAGGAAGCGGAAAGACATGGGCATTAGAAGTTCTGGCATCAATAAGCTTCAGGCCTTTCATGAGCGCTTCGACTACTTTACCAGTCATATTCAGAGCATGCGACACATGGCACCCAACGCTCTTCCTAGACGAAACTGAGGTGTATCTCCGCAAGGAAAGAAGTGAAATAATGCACTTACTCAACGCAGGCTACAGAAAAGGGTTTCCAGCAACACGAATAGAAGAGACTGATGATGGCTTAAAAGTCAAAATATTCGATTGCTTCGGATTTAAGGCGCTTGCTGGAACTAGAGCCTTTGTTGATACATTAAGAAGCCGCTGCATAATTTTCACCATGAGCAAAGCGACAAGAGAAATCAAAACAAAAATCGACCAGAACAGAGCTGAAGAATTGAGAAAAAAGCTACTAATGTACAGATTTCGAATGTTCGCAGAAAAACAGAAAATCGAAGAGCCCAACATCAATCTTACTGGAAGATTAAGAGAGCTATTTCTGCCACTAATTATGGTGGCAACTGCTGAAGCTAAAGGCTCAATAATGAATGAAGCAAAGAAAATCGAAGAAATCACTAAAGAGGAAGAACAGGCCAGCGATGAAGCCACTGTTTTCAGGGCAATAGTAACGGCACATGAAGAAAGCCCGGGAGCAACTAAAATCAGCATTGAACGTATAACACAAATCGTCAATGAAGGGCTCTCATATGACGAAGTGTTTAGCAACTTCAACGTTGGACGAATAGCCTCTCGTTTAGGATTCAAAAGAGCAATACATGACAAACGCCGATGTATAGTTTGGAATGAAAATCTCGTTGAAAGGCTCAAAAAGAGGTGGTCAGTGGAGGAAGGTCAACAACAGTTCTAGGCAACAGATCTTCAACAGTTCTTTTCTGGCAGTTCGATGCAGAAGAATGTTGGAGGGCAACAGTTCAACAGTTTTCACAGTCTTTCTAGAGCATACGCCTAGCAACAGTGGTGTCAGCATCTAGGTATTTTTAGTTTTCAGATAATAAATATGGAACCGTGACTTCCTTATACTTGAACACCTAACGTCTAGCCTACGCGTCCTAGAAAAACTGTCAGAACCGTTGAACTGCCATTCTCCAACATGAAAGTGCATAGAATCCTTGCGCTGAGAACTGTTGATGAACTGTTACCTGAACTGTCATTCGGCCAATGTTTGGTGATTTTTCAGAAATTTTGTTCATGGAAGGCGTTCATATTGTCTCTCCCTCGATGCCCCGACTGCAACAGTTCGAAAGTTTGGAAAGATGGTCTACGTAAGACTAGCGAGGGCTATGTTCAACGCTATATCTGCCGGGAATGCGGTTACCGCTTCAGCGAAACCTCTTGGAACAACTCTGAAGACTCTCAACATGTTCAGAAAATTCAAAGGCAGATTTTAAATTGCGCTGATGCCTTACCTTATAATCGCCAAGTAAGCGTTACCCAGTCAAAGGAGGCGAAAAACTTGGCCGAAGTGGAATCCCGAAACGAAAAGCA
>Ga0315280_10011635_pt1 | contig 10780 bp, 10 predicted proteins | sample YL17G06_40_MG_FD_203697 | JGI IMG/M metagenome (GOLD analysis project Ga0315280, IMG submission 203697) | Sediment microbial communities from Yellowstone Lake, YNP, Wyoming, USA - YL17G06_40 | ecosystem: Environmental > Aquatic > Freshwater > Lake > Sediment | place: USA: Wyoming | collected... | reverse complement strand
GCACTCGACATTCCCACCAGCGGCAAGTATTTATTAGATGGACAGGATGTTTCCACTATGACTGACAATGAACTCGCTGACATTAGAAAAAATAAAATTGGTTTTGTCTTTCAATCATACAATCTTTTGCCACGGGCGACCGTTCTGCGAAATGTGGTGCTGCCGCTTGTCTACGCCGACATTCCAAAAGAAGAACGCGAAGTACGAGCAAAAGCCGCCCTGCAGAACTCTGGTTTGGATGAGTCTCATTTTTATCATCTTTCCAATCAACTTTCTGGAGGTCAAATGCAGCGAGTAGCCATCGCCCGGGCGCTCGTTAATAATCCTTCTTTAATCCTGGCCGACGAACCAACTGGTAATTTGGACACCAGAACAGGAGAGATTGTTCTTAGCGCTTTTCAAACGCTAAATGAAGAGCAAAATCGCACTATTGTGCTTATTACTCACGAACGGTATGTGGCTGAACATACTAATAGAATAATTCATATCCGCGATGGCCTTATTGTGGAAGACGAAAAAAACTTTAAAAGACGAGCCATTAATCACAATCACTTATGATAATTTCCGATTTATTTCAAGAAACATCTTTGGCTTTATTAGCCAATAAAGCGCGTTCAGGTCTCACCATCCTTGGTATTGTCATTGGCATTGGCTCAGTAATCGCGATGATTTCTGTTGGCCAAGGTGCATCGGGTTCTATCCAGTCAAGTATTCAGTCTATTGGTTCAAATTTGGTTATAATAATGCCTAGTTTCCAGCGCGGTGTTGGAACGCAAGTAAGTGCTGGTCGGGGTTCGGCACGAACCCTCAAACAAGAAGATGCTGACGCCATTCAAAACAAAATCACTCTTGTCAAAGCGATCGCCCCTGAACTTTCTAGTCGCTATCAAATTACGGCAAAAGGCAAAAATACTAATACTTCGGTTGTTGGGACAACTGCTGCATATCCAATAGTACGAAATGTTCAAATTGATCTTGGTTCATTTATTTCTGATCAAAATATGAGAAGCATATCCAAAGTAGCGGTGTTAGGTCCCACAACTAGAGATGATCTTTTTGGCGAAAATGTAAATCCGATTGGCCAAATAATTCGCATTAATAAAATTGATTTCAAAGTTATTGGCGTGACAAAAAAGAAAGGGGGGAGCGGCATGAGTAATCAGGATGATATGATTTTCGTTCCGTTATCCACTGCTCAGCGTTTCTTGGCTGGCAGCGACTATGTAACCACTATCAGCGTGGAGATAGTTGACCAAGAATCAATGACAACAGCACAGCAGCAAATCACCTCTCTATTATTAAGCCGTCATAATATTTCCAATCCTGAACTTGCCGATTTCAGCATTATGAATCAAGCCGACATTGTGGCAAGCGCCTCTTCAATAACCGATACTCTTACAATATTACTTGGATCAATTGCCGGTATTTCTTTAATTGTCGGCGGCATCGGCATAATGAATATGATGCTCACGACGGTCACTGAAAGGACTCGGGAGATAGGCCTACGGAAAGCAATTGGCGCTAAGAAGAAAGATATCAGTCTCCAATTTTTAACTGAATCGGTGATGCTAACATTTATCGGTGGAATTGTAGGAATACTTTTAGGATGGCTCCTGGCCTGGGGTGTAACTCAATTTGGCGGCATTGCCACCAAAATTTCAGCAATGTCAATTTTGTTAGCCGTTGGCGTATCAGCCGCTATTGGAATTATTTTTGGCTACTATCCGGCGCGGAGAGCTGCAGGACTTAACCCGATTGAGGCATTGAGATATGAATAAAAAATAATGGGCAGGGCTGGGTCGGGCATTGCCCGACCCAGCCCTGCCCCAACTTAAACTATGAAAAAATCATTACCAATAATTATTGCCATAGTAATTATCGTTGGCGGAGGTGCTTTTTATGGAGGCATGCTCTTTGGTCAAAATAAAAATAAAAATAATACTCCTGCTGGAATCAATTTCCAAAATTTTCGCAACCTAACGCCAGAACAAAGGCAACAAATGGGATTTTCTGGGGCAGGAGGCGGCCGAGGCAATGGCGCTAATTTCACTACTGGCGAAATTATCGCCAAAGATAATTCAAGTATTACCTTAAAACTCCGTGATGGCGGCTCAAAAATTATTTTCTATTCAGCAACAACTGAAGTCGGCAAATTTACTACTAGCACGCCAAATGATTTAATTATTGGCGAAAACGTTTCAGTTAATGGTACGACTAATCAAGACGGCAGTATCACTGCTAATTCCATTCAATTAAGACCAGAGATGCCAAACAATCCTAATAATGCAACCAGTACAAATCAATAGGATAAAAAATGCCCCGGCCCAAACTTTCTTTTTTATTATTCCCGAAAATACTCTACTTGATAAGTATATAACTTTATTTTTTCATCCTGCCAGGCATCTTTTGGCCAATTGCCTTTTTCACATAAGCTGCATAAAAATGTCTCTGGGTCAGCTATTTGCTCCCAAACTTGCGGTAAATAAGTAGCGGTTTTCTTCCCCTCTTCCAAAATTACACCATCAATCATTGGTCTTAAAACATTTAATCTATCTTCTGCCTTTGCTTGACATAATTTTGGAACTGATAAAATACTAATTTCTATTTTTATATCATTTAATTCATCTTTAGTGACTGCTGGAAAACGCCAATCATTAACTGCGGCATTAATGACGTTTTCCATAACCGCCTGATAAATTGGTTTAATTGGCTCAAGGTAGCCAATGCAGCCGCGTAATTCATTATTTTTTTCTAAAGTAACAAAAACGCCTTGTTTTAATTTTAATCTTTGAGGAATTTCAGTTTCTGCTATTTCTAAAATTTTCCCTGTTGCTAAATAATAAATTAAGGTTCGGCGGGCTAATTTTAATAAAAAATTTTTTTCATCAATTGTTAAATTCTCCATAAAATTATTTTCATTATAACAAAGTCATCAAAATAAAAATAGGAAATTGTGCTTTATTGAAGCTGATTTAGAATAATTTAATAAACAAATAATTCATCAAAAAAACGGACAGCCCACATTTTCCTATTCATCTTGCCTTATGAAGCAAAGCAGGCGGGTAAACCTTGAGCTATCCGTTTTTAATATTTATTTTAAATAAGCAAAGCAACCAACAAGAGAGCTACAACATTTAATATTTTAATCATTGGATTTATTGCTGGGCCAGCTGTATCTTTGTAAGGATCACCGACGGTGTCGCCAGTGACCGCTGCTTGGTGAGCGAATGAACCTTTGCCGCCATAATTTCCTTCCTCAATATATTTTTTAGCGTTGTCCCAAGCTCCGCCGCCTGAAGTCATAGAGATCGCCATAAATAAACCAGTGACGATACTTCCAACTAAAACGCCACCAAGTACCACTGGACCTAAGATGAAACCAACAAGAATTGGCGTTAGGACCGGGATTAATGCCGGGACAATCATTTCTTTCAAGGCGGCTTTAGTAACAATATCAACGGCTTTAGAATAATCTGGTTCAGCCGTACCTTCCATAATGCCACTAATTTCTTTGAATTGCCGACGAACTTCTTCAACAACTTTGCCAGCGGCCCGGCCCACGGCTTGCATCGCTAGTGAACCAAACCAGTAGGGCAATATCCCACCAATAAATAACCCGATGATTACCTCTGGATCTTCTAACATAAAAATCAATTGCTGGCCACGATCAATAAATTCTTGGGTGTAGGCACTAAATAAAACAATGGCCGCCAGTCCCGCCGAAGCAATCGCATAACCTTTAGTCACGGCTTTGGTGGTATTACCAACAGCATCCAAAGGATCAGTAACCATTTTAACTTCTTCTGGCAATTTGCTCATTTCCGCGATTCCGCCAGCATTATCAGTAATTGGTCCATAAGAATCAATAGTAACGATAATTCCCGCCAAGGATAACATGCTGGCGGCCGCGATCGCCACCCCGTATAAACCAGCAAAAGAATAACTAACATAAATTCCCGCAGCAATAACTAAGACTGGCCAAATTGTTGATTTCATGCTGATTGCCAGTCCGGCAATAATATTTGTCCCATGACCAGTTTGTGAAGCTTGAGCAATGCTTTTTACTGGTTTATATTTTTTAGAAGTATAATATTCGGTTATTAAAACCATTAAGCCACAAACTATTAATCCGATTAAAGAAGAAAAATAAATATTTTTTACACTATACTTAATTAAATCAGCGGCTAACCATTTGGTAATTGGGTAAAATAAAATTGCTGCTATAATACCAGAAGTGATTAAACCTTTATACAAAGCTCCCATAATGCTATTTTTTTTGCCTAATTTAATAAAAAAACTGCCAATAATTGAGGCAATAATCGCTGCCGCCCCAATTAATAATGGATAAATTATCGCATTTTCATTATTAGGAAAAATTAATGAGCCCAAAAGCATCGCCGCTATTAAAGTAACTACATAAGTTTCAAAAAGATCAGCCGCCATTCCCGCACAATCACCGACATTATCACCAACATTATCAGCAATGACTGCTGGGTTACGCGGGTCATCTTCGGGAATGCCGACTTCAATTTTACCAACCAAATCAGCACCGACATCAGCCGCCTTAGTATAAATACCACCACCTAAACGAGCAAAAACTGAAATTAAACTGCCACCGAAACCAAGTCCGATCATTGCTTTTAAACCGCCGATTAAATAAAAACCAACCACGCCTAAAAGACCAAGACCAACAACTAATAAACCAGTGACGGTACCGCCCATGACTGCCAGACTTAAAGCTTTCGCCAATCCTCCTTTAGCCGCTTGGCAAGTCCGGACATTAGCTCTAACCGAAATATTCATCCCAATAATCCCCGCTGTTGCCGAGAGAATAGCTCCAATTAAAAAACCTAATGCTGTCATAAAATCAAGAGGTGATACCCAAATAATAATAAAAATAATAACTGCTAGAAATGCAATAGTTCGATATTGCCTGATTAAATAAGCTTTGGCGCCTTTTTGAATTGCTTGAGCAATTCTTTGCATTTTTTCATCTCCTGCTGGTTTTTGTAAAATAAGTTTAATTAGAAATACTCCATAGAGAATTGCTAAAAGAGCAGAGACAAAGATTAAAATAAAAACTGTGTTCATATTTTTTTAAAATTTAATTATTTTTATTCTTTTTCTTTCTTGGATATTTTTTTTACTTTCTTTTCCTCAACTTTTTCCTTTGAATCTTTTTCTTTTTTTTGATTTTTTTCTGGATCAATGATTGACTCTTGAATAATTCCGCTTTCGTCACCTGCTACATCAATTTTCCAACCAGTTAATCTTGCCGCTAATCTGACGTTCTGACCAGCACGACCAATTGCTAAAGAATATTGTTCGGGTTTAACTTTCACAATCACCCTCTTTTCTTTTTTATTTAAGGTTGAATCAATAATCTTTGCTGGACTTAAAGCATTGGTAATAAATTTTTCAGGATCCTCTGACCATTCAATTATATCAATTTTCTCTCCGCCTAACTCATTAATAATAGTTTGGACTCGGGAACCACGCTGGCCAACGCATGAACCAACGGGATCAATATTTGCTTGCTTACTAGCCACGGCAATCTTTGTTCTTAAACCAGCTTCTCTAGCAATACTTTTTATTTCTACTGTCCCAGCACTAATCTCAGGAACTTCAATTTTAAAAAGTTCTCTGATTATTTCTGGATGGGAGCGAGAAACTATCACTTCCGGCCCTTTAGCACTTAGATTTACATTCGCAATATAAACTTTTAAACGCCGGCCAGGGTAATAATTTTCTATTTCTATTTGTTCTTCTGGTGGTAATAATCCGACTGTCTGCCCTAAATCTATTAAAACTAACCGTCCCTCCCGTCGCTGGACGATACCATTAATTAAAGTTTTTTCTTTAGCTTTAAAATCTTTATAAATCGTATCTCGTTCCGCTTCTCTAATTCTTTGAATTATTACTTGTTTTGCCGTTTGGGCAGCCATGCGGCCATAGGCCGCAGGAATTGGTAATTCTGTTATAATCTCGTCTCCTAGTTTAACCTTTTTCTTCATTTTTTTCGCTTCGGAAAGCATAATTTCTGTTTTGGGATTAAATTTTTTTATTTCCTCTGTTACTTCTTCGCCTTCTTTTTCTTTCTGCCGCAGTTCCAGCGCCTTAGCTAATTCTTCTTCGCTAACATCTTCTACAACTGTCTTGACATCAAAAACTTTAGTTTCATTGGTTTCTGGATTATATTTAACCTTTACATTTAAATTTTTATTACCAAAATCCTTACGATAGGCGGCGGCTAGAGCGTGTTCAATAGTTTCAACTACTGCTTCATAAGAAATATTTTTTTCTTCACAAATCTGCTGGATGGCGTTCATAATATCTGATTTCATCTTTTTTAAATTAATATTTTTGTTACCTCTATTAGAAATTAATTAAATGGGCTAGTCCGAAGAACAAACTAGCCTATTTATAATATAGTGCGTAAATTAAATTTTGTCAACTTATTCTTATTTTAATTATTAATCAACAATCATTAATAATCTTTAATCAAAATTAATGATTGAAAACTGATGATTAGAAAATAATTTAATCAAATCCCCAAACTGTCTTGATTTAACGGTGGTGGCGGCGGCGGATAGTCTTCCTCGTCTTTCATCTTAGCCGCCATAATCTTATTCAAATATTCTCTCTTTTTATCTAGATAATATTTAATAATAAAAATTAAAATAATAATTCCTAAAATCAAATAACCAATTATTTTTAAAACATTTTGTTTGCTTTCTTCTTTTAAAATAGCTATCCCACCTAAATTTTTGGATTGCTCTTTACTTAAATTTTTTGTTTCAGAAGCCTTTGAATTCTTTTGGTCGCTCGGGCTCGCTGTTCTCTGATTATCTTTAGATTGTGAAATATTTTCAAAATTTTTATCTTTACTGGTTTTTTCGTTAGCTATTACTTTTTTTTGTTGACTTGTCCTTAAAGTCTCTGTTTCTTCTTTCTTTTTAATAAGAAAATAGAGATGAGTTGATTCCTTGCTTTGATCCCAACTTTTTATTGTTTTATCATAACCCTTCGTACTATAAGCAATAGTATAAACATAATGCTGACCAATTGTTAAATCTATTGATGGTTGCCAAAAAAAACTTTGTAAATGATTTTCATGTTCTTTTAACAAAACTGGGCCTTGGTATTTACCATCTAAATAGATATCTACTAAAGTTCTTTTCCAAGTTAAACCTCTTATAATTGGCCGAATTTCAGAAAGAGAAGAGTTGTTTTTTGGTATAACAATTGTCGGGGCCGGGACAAAACAATTATTTATCCGACAAATTCCCTCGGTGTTACTTGGGACAAGCCCTTCAGCTTTTATTTTAGAAATACCAAATAAGAAAAAGCTTAATACAAATAATAATAAAAAAAGTATTTTTTTGATCATTTTTTCTTGCTAGTTTTGTAATAATTCTATACTTTTTTGTAGTTATCAACAAGCCTAATATTTTGAGGAAAAGTTGTTGATTATTTTGTGTATAAATTTATTATAAATCAGAGAAGTCCAAGTTCTTAATATGATAAATTTTGGCTAATTTATGAGAAAAATCATAATTAATACTTAAACAATCAGTCTCCCATTCAGTAATCCCTGGGTGTTCATTTAAAAATTTAATTATTGATTGGCTAATTTTAGCCAATTTTTTCTTATCTAAGGCATTCTCAGGATAGCCAAAATTGTAATTAGTTCTAGTTTTTACCTCAAAAAATACTATTTTTCTCCCCTTTTTTGCAATAATATCAATCTCCCCAGTGCGATAATATTTATTTTTATCTATTACGTCATATCCCTTATCTTGCAAGAACTTTAGAGCTATTCTTTCGCCAAATTTGCCTAACTTTTGTTGATATTTCTTCATTAATTTATTTTAAATTTTTCTCTTTTCTGTTATAATATAATAGATTTTATTATTTTAATATATGCCACAAATTCGTAAAGCAGTAATTCCAGTTGCTGGTTATGGAACACGTTTTTTGCCAGTAACCAAGGCTCAGCCTAAAGAAATGCTGCCGGTGGTTGATAAACCAGTAATCCAATATATAATCGAAGCCGCTGTTAATTCTGGCATTACCGAAATTATTATTGTAACTAGCGGTAATAAAAGAGCGGTGGAAGATCATTTTGATCGTTCGCCAGAATTAGAAAAGTGGTTAGAAAAAAATCAAAAAACTCAGTTGCTTGAGGAAATCCGCCGGATCCCCCGCCTGGCTAATTTTATTTATATTAGACAAAAAGGTACTCCTGGTAATGGCACCCCCGTCCTTAATGCTAAATCATTAATAGGCAATGAACCTTTTGCAGTTTTTTACGGTGATGAATTTTATATTAGTAAAACTTCCTGGATAAAACAAATGATAAATGTTTATAAAAAATATGGGGATCCAGTGGTGGCCTTAACAGAAGTTATCAAGGAAGAAACTAGTCGTTATGGAATTTGTAATGGTTTAGAGGTTGAAAAAAATGTTTATCAAATAAATAGCATTATCGAAAAACCCGGCCCACGAAAAGCTAAATCTAATCTTGCTAATATTGGCGGTTACATTCTCACTCCAGATATTTTCCCGATTTTAGAAAAGTTAAAACCAGGTAAAGGTGGAGAGATCTGGTTAGCCGATGCCGTGCGTATTCTTAATAAAAAACGAGCGATTTATGGCTGCAAAATTAATGGCACACTTTATGACGCCGGAACGGTTTTAGGCTGGCTTCAAGCCAATGTGGAATTAGCTTTGAGACATAAAGAGATTAATAAATTATTTAAAAAATATTTAAAAAATTTAAAAATCAAATGAAAATTAAGATTAAATTTATAATTATTATAGTCATTATTTTAATCCTTGGCCTTCTGTTTTTGGCTTTAAAACCTAAAATCTTCCCCAGTAAACAATATTTGGAAATAACAAAACCGATTACCCTAAATTGGTGGGGGGTCTGGGAAACTAATGATGATGTAGCAGATCTAATTAATGGTTTTAAAACTTTACATCCAAATATAACGATCAATTATAGAAAATTTCGTTTTGAAGATTATGAAAATGAACTTTTAGAAGCATTCGCTGAAGATCGTGGTCCTGATTTATATTCCTTACCAGCCAGCTGGTTATCTAAATATCAAACAAAAATTTTACCCCAGCCGCCAACGATTACTTTACCATATCAAGAATTAAAAGGTGCGCTTAAAAAAGAATTGGTTACAACTATTAAAAAAGTCCCTACCTTAACTATTAATCAAGTAAATGAACAATTTGTTGACGTCGTTTCAAAAGACGTGGTGATTAATAAACAAATTTATGGGCTGCCCTTTAATTTGGATACTTTGGTTCTTTTTTATAATCGAGACCTTTTTAATAATTTCAATATCGCTTTGCCACCAAAAAATTGGTCCGAATTTGCTGATGACGTCCAAAAAGTAACTTTAATTGATCAAAATAATGAAATAGTTCAAGCGGGTGCAGCAATTGGCACAGCCAAAAACATTCCTCGAGCAAATGATATTTTAGCAGTTTTAATGATCCAAAATGGAGCTTTAATGACTGCTGATTCTGGTGGGATAACTTTTAATCAAGCAATTATTGAAAGTAATGGTCAAGTTTATAATCCTGGTGCGGTTGCTCTAGAATTTTATACTGACTTTGCCAATCCCAGTAAAGTGGTTTATACCTGGAATGATCAACAGGGTGATGCTTTAGAAGAATTTATTAAAGGTAAAGTAGCGATGTTCTTTGGTTATTCTTACCATTTACCATTAATTAAATCAAAAGCGCCAAAATTAAATTTTTCTGTCACTAATTTTCCTCAGATTGAAAATTCTCCAGTTAATTATAATTATGCTAATTATTGGGTTGTGACGGTAGCAAAAAAAAGTACTTATTCTGATGAAGCCTGGGGTTTTATTAATTATGCCATTCAGAAAGACGTTAATAAAAAATTTTTAGAAAAAATTAAAAGACCAACGGCTCTCAAAAACTTAATTGATGAACAACTTGCTAATGAGGAAATTCCTGAATTAAAAATTTTTGCCAGCCAAGTCTTAACTGCTAAATCTTGGTATCATGGCCGCAACCCCCTGCTGGCGGAAAAATATTTTTCAGAAATGATTGATAATGTTGTCAGTGGTACTAAAACCCCAATCGAGGCCATTAATTTAGCGGTTCAACAAATAAATACGACTTTATGATAAAAAATAAAAAAATATTTATTATTCTAATTATCTTTTGGTTGTTTTCTGGAATAATAAATATGCCTATTTTTGCCCAAGGGATGGGAGAAATTTTACCAGAGTGTGCTGCGAGTGGCAATTGTAGTCTTTGTGGATTTTTAATAGGTTTTGCTAATATCGCCACTTGGCTTCTTTCAATTGTCGGATCAGTTGCCTTGCTGTTATTTATTATTGGCGGGCTTGTCTGGTTAACTGCTGGGGGTAATCAAGAAAGAGTACAACGTGGTAGAAGTATTCTTGTTAATACAATTTATGGTGTCATTGTGGTTTTTCTTGCTTGGCTTCTGGTTAATTTTATAATTGGTAGTTTAGTTGGTATTCCCATCAATCCAAAACTTTTTGGGACAACCCAACCCTGGTATCAATATTGTGAAGGTGAATCTCAATATTTACCTGGCACTGCCCCCACTTCAACTCCTCCATAAATTAAATTATAAAATATGAGAATACCGATAAAACCTGTCAATAGTTTAACCATTTGCGATAGAATTTACGATTAAACTAAATCCGTTCCTTGTCAATTTTCATATCTAACACTGCGGCAGTGGCTACTGCCTAAA
>Ga0315280_10011634_pt1 | contig 10781 bp, 7 predicted proteins | sample YL17G06_40_MG_FD_203697 | JGI IMG/M metagenome (GOLD analysis project Ga0315280, IMG submission 203697) | Sediment microbial communities from Yellowstone Lake, YNP, Wyoming, USA - YL17G06_40 | ecosystem: Environmental > Aquatic > Freshwater > Lake > Sediment | place: USA: Wyoming | collected... | reverse complement strand
CGCTCTCCACCCTTTGCTTGACTCACTAATATTAAGTTCGACTTATCTCTTGGTCAAGGCTTGATGCTCTGCGGGCGAAGCTAAGCGCAACGACCCTTTCTGCTCCCGCTCTCTTCAGCGCACCAGCGCAGGCTCTGCAAGTCGCGCCCGTCGTGATTATATCGTCGATCACCAAAGCGCTCTTGCCCCTGACCAACTCTTTGTCCGCAGAAAATGCGCCGCGCACGTTCTCCTCGCGGGCAGCCTTGCTGAGCCCGACCTGTGAGCCGAGCCATTTTATCCGCACAAGCGCATCGAGTGAGAGCTTGTCTTTAAATCCGAAAAGCTCGCAGAAGGCGACGGCCAAATCGACGGCTTGATTGTGGCCGCGCTCCGTAAGTTGCCCGCTCGTCTGTGGAACAGGTACGACCAAGTCAAAGCCGTCTCCGATCGCGAGTTTACTCGGCTCCATGAATGACGCCAATGCGCGCGCCGCCCACGTGCTGCGCCGATATTTTAGCTGCTTAAGCATGTTGGCCAGAACGCCCTTATAGATCATGGCACTTCGCGCCATATCAAAGGGCGGCTTTTTGCTCGAACAATCCAAGCACAGATGGTCATCGCTCCCTTCCACAAACGGATTGCCACAAACGGGGCACATCGGGGACTTTACTCGCTCAAACTTGCCCAGACACTCATCGCAAACGAACTCGCCTGATGCTATGTCATCGCTGCAGAACGGGCACACGCCCGGCGCCCAAAAATCGGATAGTGAGGGCGATAGTTTAAAACCTTTGGCTGTCATAAATAGAAGTGACGAAAATTTTAAGCTTAAAACTTATCTTTTGCAATTTGAACCTGTTCAAATAAAATAGAGTCAAAAGATAAACGGGGAGGTAAATTGAAAGTTCGACTCAAAAAAATCCTGTCGGTAGCCGCCGTTGTCCTTCTGTTCATCGTCCTTTTGGCGCTCTTCTCGTATTATCGCTATCCGTGGGACGCGCTAACGGTCAGACTGCAGGACGAAATTTCTAGCCAGACACCGTATGAGGTTTCAATCGACAAGTTGCGGCCATCGACGCCCGTATCCATAAAAGTTGTCGGATTCAAGCTCTATCGGAAATCGCCGAAATCGATTGTCTTGAACATCGACGAGCTGAAGATAAAGCCTTCGATATGGGGGCTCATAACGGGGAAATTAAGGTTCAAGTTCAAAGGCGCGGCATACGGTGGGACGTTCGACGGAAAAGTAAAGGACATCGGGAAGGAGCAATACGAAATCGATTTTTCTTCGACAAACTTTATGCTGAACAAATACGACTACAACGCAGCGCTCGCGGGGACGAACGCGTCCGTTCGACTGGACGGGACTATGGGCCTTGTCGTATCGGGGGTCGCCGACGCGACTTTCAAAAACCAGGCCTTGAAGGGTTCGATCAAAGCTGCCAACTTTGCGCTATTGGCGAGCAAATTCTCGGAGATTGAGCTGCCCGAACTGAAGTTCGCAAGCATCGAGGTGCCGTTCGAGGTTAAGGGCAACGTTCTGACCATAAAGCCGACGTCTGCATCCGGCGAGAGCGTAGAGGCGCGTCTTTCGGGCACTGTCAATCTGCGCGAGCCCGCCGCGAGAAGTCCGATCAACCTCGAACTTAAGCTGAAATTCAAAGGAGCGCTAAAGGATTCGCTCGACCCGTTCTTCCAATGGGTAAAAGAGAAGGACACCGAAGGGTTTTACAAGATTGAAATCTCAGGGACGCTCGGCGGCGTGAAGTTGAGATGACGCGCTGGTCTAAGGTAGGCGTTTTTTCAAATTGCTCCTATCGACGGCAAAATCTCTGTGCCAAATCCACTACCTTCTTACCAAACAAATCGCTCCAAACTTCTGGCGGGCTGGCATGAAGGGCGATCTCCTCATCGTGCGTGGGGTGAGGAAATGTTATCGAGGCTGCGTGAAGCGCGATCATGTTGCCAAATCCGCTCTTCGCGCCGTAGCGCTTATCGCCTGCGACTGGGAATCCAGCGTTCGATAGCTGAACTCTAATCTGATGGCTCCGCCCAGTCTCCGAAAAGACCGCAAGCAGCGAATAATCACCAAAGCGCCCGAGAACGCGATAGCTCAGTGATGCGCGTTTCGCACCCGCAGCGCCTTCCGACACCATCTTGCTGATATTGCGCTCGGTTTTTTTTAATATCCACCCTTCAAGCTTCTCTTCACGGCTGGCTGGATTTCCTTCTACAACGATAAGATATGCCTTTTTGACGCGGTTATCCCTGAACGCCTTTGATAGCCGCGATGCGGCCTTACTCGTTTTCGCCAAAAGCACGATGCCGCTCGCGGGTCGGTCGATCCTGTGAACGGCTGTGACAAATACGTTGCCCGGCTTTTTGTATCGCTCCTTTATATAGGCTTTTGCAATGTCGATGAGCGAAATGTCGCCCGACGCGTCGCGCTGGACTAGCACGCCCGCGGGTTTCACAACTGCCAGGACATGGTTGTCCTCGTATAGGATTTCCAGATTTGGGATGTGCTGCGCTATTCTCAATCCCCTTTATCAGAATCTGCCTTTTTCCTAGCGCTTGCAGCGAATAGACCCAAAAGTGCGCCGACCACCACAGCCCAACCGGGCTGGCTTAAAAATATTCAACCCGACTTGCAGCCGAAAAACTTGTAGAACAGAAAGCCAGCCACGCCGCCGGCGACCGCGCCCAACGCCCCCTTTAGCCAAGCCGAACTTTTAGACATGTCCTCTATCCCTTACTATCTATCTACCTATATATGCTAGCATATCCGCCGATTCCCCGCTTCTCAAATTGGAAGACTGGGACATCTCATGCCTTCAGTCGTCGCTAATCGCCTCCCTGACTTTTCTCAACAGCTCGTCTATGGTGAACGGTTTTTGGATAAACGGCACTCTCTTCTCGACAACGTTTTGCTGACCGATGATCTCTTCGGTATAGCCTGAAGTGAACAGCACTTTGAGTTTTGGCTTTGAAGCCTTTAGCTTTTCAAAAAGTTCCCAGCCGTTCATGCCCGGCATGACAACGTCGGCTATCAAAAGCTTGATCTTCCTTTTATGCTTTTCAAAAATAGATATGGCCTGTCTGCCACCTTTGGCTTCCAAGACTTTGTATCCATGTCTCTGCAAAATCTTTTTGGCTAAATCGCGCAGCATGTCTTCGTCCTCAACCAATAGCACCGTTTCTTCTCCGACGAGCCTCTCCTGCTTCAAGGGCTTGGCCTTGACAGCCTTCTCATAAACTCTTGGCAAATATATCCTGAACGTAGTGCCGATCCCCAGCTCAGAGTAGCTGTTTATGAATCCGCCATTTTGCCTGGCTATCCCATAGACTATCGATAGGCCAAGGCCGGTCCCCGTCTCTTTAGTCGTGAAGAACGGCTCGAAGATGTGTTTTTTGACCTCATCGTCCATTCCGATGCCCGTATCGCTGACGGCCAGCATCACATACTCGCCAGGGGCAGCATACGGGTGGAGTCGGCAGTACTCTTCGTCGATAGTCGCATTTTTAGTTTCGATTATCAGCTTCCCGCCGTGCGGCATGGCGTCCCTTGAGTTGATGACCAGATTTATAAGGACCTGCTCAAGCTGCGTCTGGTCAACCTTAACGCTCCCCATGCTTTTCGCCGGGATGAATATCAGCTCTATGTCTTCGCCGATGGTTCTGTCGAGAATATTTTTGTAGCTTGAAATGACTTCGTTTAAGTCGATGACCTTCGGGGTCGTAGGACGTCGGCGACTGAAGGTTAAGAGCTGCTTTGTCAAACTTGCGCCCCGCTCAGCCGCTATTTTTATCTCTTCGATATCATTTCGCAGCGGCTCAAGCGGGCTAAGCGAGGTGAGAATCATCTGTGAGTAGCCGATGATGCCCGTAAGCAAATTATTAAAGTCGTGAGCAATCCCACCAGCCAATCGGCCGAGTGCTTCCATCTTCTGCGATTGTAAGAGCTCCTCTTCAAGTTTTACTTTTTCGTTCTCTGCTTTGCTCCGCTCGAAAGCATTTCCAAAGGTGTCGGCAACCAACTGCAATAGCATCAGCTGCTCACCTGTCCATTCCCTTGTCTCACTAACATTGTCGAAGCCCACAAACCCACCGAGGTTTGTCCCGATGTAAAGGGGTATCCCCAACACGGATTTAATCCCTTCCCTTTCAAACTCTTCTTTTTCAGCCTTGGCTTCGCCAGGAAGCAGGGATACGTCTTTTACGTTGATTACCTCCCGTCTTCGCATCTTTTCTATCCACCACGAAAAAGTGTCCATGGGCAGGTTCTGCAGATTTTGTATCTCCGAGCTAGCCCCCTCAGCACACCACTCGTGGGTATTGCCCATCGTCTTATTGTCTTCATTGAAAAGAAACACATACGCTCTGTCAGCTATAGCCAGCCTGCCTACGTCCGCCAGAGATTCATTTATGACGCTGTTTAAGTCCGCAACTCCTACAAATCTTGAGGAGACCTTTAGAAGGGTATCTTCGAACTCCAATTTGCTCCTTATCGCATCCTCTGCCATTTTGTGCTCGGTTATGTCTCTGGCAACGTGGACGGAACCGGTAGACCGCCCCTCGGAATCGTATATCGGCGACACAGTAATAGAAAAATACCCGCCCAGCGTATCCACATACATCTCTTCGGCCTGCTCCTTTTTTGTAGCTAACGACTTTACATGCGGACAAAACTGCGGCGGCTCTTCTGTCCCATGCAGCACTTTGTAGCATAACTTTCCAATCAATTCCTGCGGAGCCACGCCCAGCTTGTCAGCCAACGACCTGTTCGCCCGCATGATGCGGAATTTATCGTCCAGAATCATTATCAGGTCCGGGACGCTATCGAATGTTCGCTCCCACTGCTGCTTGGCTTGAATGATTGCTTCCTCTGCCCGCTTCCGCTCTGTAATATCGTAGGCAGTCCCTATAACCGCCGCTTCCCCTTCATAATCGATGACGCCGCCTGTAAGGTCTGTCCATCGCTCCCTGCCGTCTTTAGTAAGAATCTTGAATTCATATCGAGGCATAATCTTCTCGCCGCGAGCGCGCGCAATCCCGCGCTGCTTGACCAGCTCGCGGTGCTCCGGGTGAACGAGCTCCCAGAAGTTCATTTTAAGGACCTCGTCTCTGGTGTAACCCATCATGGTTTCGAACGTGGAATTGACGTAGCAGAATCTACCGCCTTTGTGTATGAATATTGCCGCCCCAGCGGTCTCTGCAAGCTTACGAAACTTCTCCTCGCTCTCCTGCAACGCATTCACTGCGCGCTTGTGCTGAATCGCCAGCGCGTAAAATTCCGCCAAACGTTTAATCGCCTGAAGGTCGCGTTCTGTATAGTCACTGCTCGAATTGGCCAGCGCTATTTGACCAACCAGTTCGTCGCCCAGCACCACCGGCACGGTCAAAAAGTTGTTAATGGGAATATGCCCTTCAGGCTTACCTCTGGATGATGGGTGGGTTTCTGGCGAATTGGTATAAAACGCCTTGCGCGTATTTAACGCATGCCCTGACAGACCACTGTATTGCCCGTCTTTTCCGCGTTGGAAAACAGTTTTTTTGTCCTTTTCCGAAACTTCACACCGGCCTTTTACCATCTCGGTCAAAGTGTGTCCGATGTTGTCACCTGTAACAGAGTCAATTGTTGAGACAAAGCCGTGTTCGCTTTGCGTTAAGCTCTTCGCTTGAATCAAAATGACCTTCGCAATCTCCGATATCCCCGCCAATGGGGAAATCAATGGCTTGTAAAGGGCAGCGATTGCAGAATTCAACATCCATTCCCAAGCGAGCCTCTCCTCCATCAGCTTTCGCTCGGTGATGTCGTAGACAACCCCTTGAACGAGCGACGGCTTGCCGTCAGGGCCGCAGATATTCTGAATCAACTCGCGAACCCAGCGAACTTGTCCATCCTTACGTATGACGCGATATTCCCGTTCGGTCGAAAAGCCGGGGCGGTTACGAAGAGGCTCGGCTGATTTATGTACCTCAGGCATATCTTCTGGATGGATGATTTGATCCCAGCGAGGCTGACCAGCGAGAAAGTCGCCTTCGGTATAACCGGTAATTGCCTCAACCGCACCGTGACAAAAGAGGGGGGTAAAATCCAGATCGCCACGATAGGCAATCCCTTGAAAATTCTGCAAAAACGAGCGGTAGCGCTCCTCGCTCTCCCTTAATGCTTCTTCTGCGCGCTTGCGCTTCGTTACATCGCGCACCATTTCGACTGCGCCAATAATTTCGCCTTTTACATTGCGATGCGGAGCATAAATGCCTGAAATCCAGCCAGATTTCCCAGTGTATGGCACACGGAATAGCATGTCGGGGGAGTGTACAATTTCCCCTTCCAGCGCCCTTCTCAGCAACGAATGGACTCCTTGCTCTCGTAGATTAGGAAACAGTTTAAGCGCATTTTTGCCCAATACTTTTTTAGCTGGCACGCCGGTTAAATCTTCCATGAACTTATTCCAGACAACATATTTCAACTCACGGTCATAGACGGCGATCCCCTCTTGCGCGCTCGAAATAACTTGCATATTAAATTGATTTGTCTCGCGCAGCGCCTGTTCCGCAACTACTCGGCCGGTTATGTCCTTTGCAACGCCCCTATACCCTTTTACCTCTCCTTTTTCATCAATAACTGGAACTCCGTTTGCGAGAAGCCAAATAATTTTTCCATCTTTACTGAGCCGGCGTATTTTAATATCCCTAATAGGTTGTTTCCTTAAAACGGCGCCATTGAACGCCTCTCGCGCTCTTTCTGCATCGTCTGGAGGCATAAGATCGAACGGCTTTTTTCCCATAAGCTCTTCGGGTGAATCCCCTGTCACGCCTTTAACGTTCTCGGAGCAGTATGTATAAATGCCGTCTTGATCGATCTCCCAGATAAAATCCGCCATGCTATAGGAAATATCCCTGAAACGCTTCTCGCTCTCCTTTAGCGCCTGCTCTGTTCTTTTGCGCTCGGTTACGTCTCTTGCAACTCCTCTAAATCCTCTTACCTCTCCATTTTCATCGATAATCGGAATTCCGCTTGTGAGAATCCAAATAACTTGCCCATCTTTACTGAGGCGACGTATTTCAATGTCCCTAATAGGCTGTTTTTTTAAAATGGCACCATTGAATGCCGCTCGCGCTCTTTCTGCGTCGTCTGAAAGCATAAAATCGAAAGGCTTTTTGCCTATGAGCTCCTCGACTGAATACCCTGTCACGTCTTTAACGTTCCCAGAGCTGTATGTATAGGTGGCATCTATATCGGTCTCCCAGATAAAATCCGCCATGCTGCAGGAAATATCTTTGAATCGCTTCTCGCTCTCTTTCAGCGCCTGCTCTGCCTGCTTTTTTGCCGTAATATCTCTGCCCCCCAAAACTGCACCGGCCACATTCCCCTCTTCATCGAAAAACAGACTGCCGATAATCTCAATCCATATATAATGGCCATCCTTGTGGTGATATCTAAACTCCCACCGCCCCCCCTTTCGATTCTCAACGGTCGAGCGGGCTGTGCTATAGACCGCATCTAAATCATCGGGATGCACAAGATCAAATATCCGCTTGCCTGCCAAATCCTCAGGGTCATACCCAGTGAATTTCTTATTTGACGGGCTGACATACACAAACCGCCCGTGCGTATCAACTACAGTGACCATATCGAGCATGTTTTCTGAAATCTGCTTTAGGCGCTCCTCAGATAATTTGAGCTTTTCTGCCTGCTCCCTGTAGTCCTTCCTTAAATCTCTTACTATGCGCTTAAATTTAATGCGCTTTTCTTGTGCACTCACGTCGCTTTCGGTTAATGCGTAAAGCTTGGTCGCAAACTCGATTGTCTTTAAAAACTCATCCTCAGAGATCGGCTCAACAAAGTATTCAAGCGCGCCAGCATCCACAAGCTTCTCAGCGGCTTCGACCGAGGATTTATCAGAAATAAGGATGATTGGGACGTGCGGTCGAGCCTCCATAACAGAATTGAGCCATGTCGGCTCAGATAACCCTTGCGCAGAAATGTCCGCCAATACGACATCAATTATCTGTTTTCTCAACGATGAAAGCGCGCTGCCAATGTCGGTGACTAGCTCCAGTTTGTATCCACTCTTTTGGAGCAGGCCTTCCAGCTTATAATTTTCCCGATTTTTCCCTTTAATAAAGAGCAGTAGCCCCATGGGTGTCCCCCACAAGTCCCATGCAATTTTTCACCAATTTATATCTTCAATTAAAAAGCATACCCTCTTTTGGAAAACTTGACAACTCTCTCGATAGGGAGGGCAGGTAAAAATTACAAATTATTTCTTATATTTATAACGCAGCGCGTCTTTCCTGTCCCTTTTGATTTGCTATTCGCCTTCGGGGAATTTTAGCTCCTTGTAAACCTTCGCAGGCAGGCCAAACGCGACAGTTTTCTCCGGGATGTTTTCATTAACGAGCGAGCAGGCACCGATGACCGCGCAATTGCCGACTTTTGCGCCTTTAAGGACCGTCGAGCTCGCCCCAATCCAAGCATACTCGCCGATCTCAACGTTCCCAACGCTCGACGGGTAGAGCGAGGCGAGCGGAGAGTTGTGCTTAATGCCGGGGTTTACATGCGTTATTATCGTCACGCGCGGCGAAAGAGTCGCGCCCCTTCTCAGGATTATTTTGCCAGCCAGGTCGAGCATACAACCAGTCCCGATGTGAACGTCGTCCTCGATGATGAGATTTTTGAAGCCGCTATTTAAGTTGATGAGCGTAATCTCATATATCCTGACGTTTTTGCCGACCCTCGCACCGAAGAGTTTTAATAATCTCGCGCGAAGCTGAGGGACTATGCAGAAGTGTAGAAGCTTTTCGATAATGAGAAACATTCCCGTCTTCAGCTTAGACATTTTTCGAACGCGCCCATTTTGATATTTACAAATACAACTTTTCTCTGGGGTTGGCAATAATGGTCTAAAATCTAATGTGATTCGACTACGGACTCACTGTGCTCGACAGTTTTTCAGAAGGGATCGTTGGCAGCTTGCCGTTAGCTATCAAGCTATCCATAATTATCTTAGCAATCGCCTTGTTGCCAATGGCTGTAGGGTGGATCGGATCAGAATAAAAACTCTCGTCGGCAATGGCGCTCAATGGGGTCGTAATATCAATATATAGCAAACCGTTCTCACGGCAAAACTCTCTAAGGATCTGTTCAGGAAAAGACTCGCGACCCGGATTTTCGAGGACGCTATATCTGGAAGGGTAATCAGTAAATACGAGCTGAAAACCATAACGGATTGATAACTCTTTAAGTTGTATTATGTCCTGGCGGTAATCAGACATATAGCTTTCCCACATATGGGGCACTAAAGTCTCCTCAGCAGCTTTTTTCTGTCTCAATTGATTCAAGATTTCAAAGCTGGCTTTCTCGCGAGGTCCGCCCTTTATCCATTGCAGCATCTGCCTGTATAAGGCCGAGTGGCGAAGCAACCGTCGAAGCTTCCAATGCCAAGGAGGGTTGGCCAACATGTCTCGATAATCCTTGACCTGCTTCATGAAATTTGCCGACGACCATACGATTACCATGTCCGGATTAAATCGAAGCAAGTTCCCCTGCAAAATCATTATATGCTGGTAGATGTTTGTGCCCGGAATCCCGCCGTTTATCACCTCAAACTTGGACGACTTAAAACGCTGGGCGAGCATCTGCTCAAGATAGGCCGGGTAGGTTTGATCTGCTCGCGAGACCGCACCAAATGTAACTGAATCCCCCAAGCAGATGATGCGAAACGTCTCTACCGGTTTTTGCAGTTCGACCGCCCTGCCGCGAAAGCCGTAGCGATTCAACACCTCCAGCCCGAGAGGATAATAAGGGTTAATAGCATTAGGAAGCATTGACAGCTCAACTGAATAGATGTCACCAAACAATTTTTCATGCGCTGGCCGCTTAAATGGATAAAGACGGAAAAAGAGCTCGAGACACAGAAGAAACAATAACGTTATAAAGATAGAAAACACAGCGGAAATAAGTCTTCTGCGCATACGCTTCAAACCTCTAATAAAACGCTAATAGCAAATTTTATTACGACACGCTGCTCGCTGCAATGAACCCGAAAAACACTAGTCCTCTACATCTACATGCTCGGCATGAAGAAAAAGTGTCGAAAATTTTCAACGATAAAAAACGCCCCCGTCTTAATTTTGACATTTCTCGAACGCGCCCACTTTGATATCTACAAATACAACTTTTCTCTGATGCTGACAATTGTTTTGTTCATCAGATTTAACTAAAGCTACCTCAAATCCCCACTCAAGTCGCTTATTTAGCTCGCCGCCTCATTCCCTCCATCCTCGCAAAAAACATGCATTAGTCCCAGGTTCAAGAATAGAGCAATAGCGGCGAAACGCCCTGTCAATATCCCTCGCTAATTCGCCGAGGCAAGACAGTTCAGCTTCCCTTTTGACTGTTGAAACCCTCAATCGCATCGCTATAACTTTAGGACGACGATTAGTTATAGATGCTAGGTAATACCAATTTTACGTCATGCATAGAGTAATGTCACATTTGCGTCATGCTGAACCTTGCCCTGAATCGGGTTCAGGGTGACGCACCATGAAGCTGAGACCAATCGCCGCATGTTTGATGTCGGATTAGCATTAGCCAAAACTTAAATCTTCATGCTGATTGCATCATGGGCCGGTGGATGATAAGCTCCTCATATAAACTGTATACCGATTATTACTCGTCGTTCACCGCTTTGAGCGGGCACGGGGAAAGTGGAGGGTCTTATGAGAGTTACGGTTTTGTTGGTGAGTTTGCTTATCGCATCGTGCATTTGTGCTTCAAGTGGGCTTGC
>Ga0315280_10011631_pt1 | contig 10783 bp, 10 predicted proteins | sample YL17G06_40_MG_FD_203697 | JGI IMG/M metagenome (GOLD analysis project Ga0315280, IMG submission 203697) | Sediment microbial communities from Yellowstone Lake, YNP, Wyoming, USA - YL17G06_40 | ecosystem: Environmental > Aquatic > Freshwater > Lake > Sediment | place: USA: Wyoming | collected... | reverse complement strand
AAGTCAAGCATTTTGTTTGAAAATGCGAAAATAGAAAGGGTTCGGCGGATAGGGGTGGGCGCTGCTCCTACAGGCGGGGTTTCTGGGCCTCGCTATCGTCACCTATCCGACGATTCCGAAACTGCTGTGTCAGGTGCAGGTGCGGAACTCGTTCAGGGTGGGTGCCTGACAGCTACTCGCCCTCCCCACAGCCTACAGCCTACAGCCTACAGCCCACGGCCCGAGGGCACCTGACACCTAGCACCTGGCACCTGATAGAATGGCGCTGTCATGAAACTCTCGGAAATCTGTGTGCGGCGGCCGGTGTTCGCCGTCATGCTGATCTCATTCCTGGTTGTTTTGGGCCTGTTCTCGTTCCGGGATCTCGGTGTGGACCTGTTCCCCAAGGCGGACATGCCCACGGTCACGGTCAACATTCAGCTCCCGGGCGCTTCCCCCGAAGAAGTCACGACGCAGGTGGTGCAGCCGCTGGAGGAAGCCATCAGCTCCATCAGCGGGCTGGACGAGCTGCGGGCCATGGTCAGTGAGGGTAACGCGCGCATTACCGTGCAGTTCGTGCTGGATCGCAACATAGAATCGGCCGCGCAGGACGTGCGCGAGAAGGTGGCGGGCGCCATGCGCCGCCTGCCGCCCACCGTGCTCCCGCCGGTGATCCAGAAGGCCGACCCGGATTCCGCGCCGGTGATCGCCATGGCGGTGGTCGGCGACCGCACCATGCGCGAGCTGACCGAAATCGCCGATAAGCAAGTGCGGCGGGCGCTGGAGACCGTGGACGGCGTCGGCGAGGTCTCCATGAGCGGCGGCCGGGAGCGCCAGATCCGCATCCTGCTGGACGCCGACAAGCTGGCCGCCTATCGCCTGACTCCCCAGCAGGTGGAAGAGGCGCTGGTGCAGGAAAACGTCGAGACGCCCGGCGGGCGCCTGGTCCGCGGCGACACCGAATTCGGCGTACGCACCCTGGGGCGCATCGATGCCGCCGCGGAGTTCGGCAACATCATCGTCGCCAACATCAAGGGCGCTCCCATCCGCATGCACGACATTGCCCGCGTGGAGGACAGCCACGGGGAGATCCGCACCTATTCGGCCATCAACGACCAGGAAGCCGTGGTGCTGGAAGTGCGCCGCCAGACCGGCACCAACACCGTGAAGATCGTCGATGCGGTCAAGGCGAAGATGACGGAACTGCGGCGCGTGCTGCCCGCCGGCGTCCGCCTCCAGATCATCAGCGATGACTCGGTGTTCATCAAGGCCTCGGTCAAGTCGCTGGAAGAGCACCTGCTGCTGGGCAGCCTGCTGGCCAGCCTGGTGGTGCTGCTGTTCATCGGCAACCTGCGAACCGTATTCATCGCCGCGCTGGCCATCCCCACCAGCATCATCGCCACCTTCACCCTGATGCGCTACATGGACTTCACCCTCAACAACATGTCGCTGCTGGGGCTGACGCTGGCCGTGGGCATCGTCATTGACGACGCCATCATCGTGCTCGAGAACATCTACCGCTTCATCGAGGAGAAGGGCTACGCGCCCAAAGTGGCGGCGGTGGAGGCCACTAAGGAGATCGGCCTGGCGGTCATGGCCACCACGCTGTCGCTGGTCATCATCTTCATCCCCATCGCCTTCATGACCGGCTACGCCCGGCGCTTCGTGAACCAGTTCGGCTGGACCATGGCCATGGCCATCATGGTGTCGCTGCTGGTGAGCTTCACGCTCACCCCCATGGCCAGCTCCCTGCTGCTGCGCGCCACCAACGGCAACAACCGCCGCAAAGGAAATGGCAGCGAGACGGAACCCGGTCCCCTGCCCACAGCCCACAGCCCACAGCCCGCGGCCCATCATGCCCGTTCCAAGGAAGCCGGCTTCTTCCGCTACATCGACGCCTTTTACGGCCGCGCGCTCAACTGGGCGCTCGACCACCGCTTTTCGATCCTGCTGATCTGCGCTCTCACGCTGGCATCGACCGTGGTGTTGAACAAACACGTCGGGCGCGACTGGATTCCGACCGACGACCAGAGCGAATTCCAGATCATCACCGACTTCCCGGAAGGCACCTCGTTCGAAGGTACGATACGTCCGTTGAAGGAGATCGCGGCCCGCGCCCGGAAGCTGCCCGGCGTGGAGTACGTCTATCCGCGGGCCAACGAGAGGATGGGGCACGCCCACCTGTATGTTCACCTGGTGGCGCCGGACAAGCGCGACCTCAATTCCGAGCAGGTAGGGGACCTGGCGCGCAAGCTGATGACCGAATATCCTTACATCCGCGGCCGCGTGATGCTGCCCTCGGCGCTGGGCATGGGCGAGCAGATCAATTTCCCCATCAGCCTGAACATCCTGGGGCCCGACCTGCGCGTGCTCGCCGACCTGGCGAAGAACATCGCCATCGAGATGAAAAAGCGCCCGGAGCTGACCGACGTGGACGTGGGGCTGAATTTGAACAACCCCGAGCTTCAGGTGAGAATCGACCGGCAGCGCGCCAGCGACCTGGGCGTGCGCGTCAGCGACGTGGCCGGCGCCGTGCGCCTGTTCATGTCCGGCGAGGACGAGATTTCCACGTACAAGGAAGGCGCCGAGCAGTATCCGGTCACCATGCAGCTTCTCTACGAGCAGCGCGACAACCCCCAGATGCTGGCGCGGCTGGTCCTGCCCTCCTCGCGGCTGGGGCAGGTGCGGCTGGATTCCGTGGCTACCATCCAGCGCGGCGCGGGCCCGGTGCGCATCGACCGCTACAATCGCCAGTTCTCGACCCGCGTGAGCGGCAACGTGGCCGGCGACTCGGCCCTGGACGCCGCCGCCCGCGTCACCCTGGCCGCGGTCCGCAAGGTGTCCCTGCCGCCGGGCTACTCCACGCGCTTCTCCGGCCAGGTGAAGATCATGGACGAGACCAGTTACAACCTGCTGATGGCCCTGTTGCTGGCCTCCATTTTCATGTACATGGTGCTGGCTGCGCAGTTCGAAAGCCTGCTGCACCCCTTCATCATCATGCTGACGCTGCCGCTCAGCATCCCGTTCGCGCTGCTGTCGCTGTGGGCCACGGGCCGCTCGCTGAACCTGTGGAGCGCGCTGGGCGTCTTGCTGCTCCTGGGCATCGTGAAGAAGAACGGCATTCTGCAGATCGACTACTCGAACCGGCTGCGGGCCGCCGGCCTGCCGCTGCGCCAGGCCATCGTGGAAGCCAACCACGTGCGGCTGCGGCCCATCCTGATGACCACGTTCTCGATCGTCGCCGGGTTGATCCCGACGGCCCTGGGAATCGGCGTGGGCTCGGCGCAGCGCTCGGCCATCGCTGTCACCATTATTGGCGGCCAGACGCTCTGCCTGCTGCTCACGCTGCTGGTGGTGCCGGTGACCTACGAGGTGTTTGAGGAGGCCCGCGAGGCCCTGCGGCAGGCGCCGCTGCGGGCCCGGCTGGCCCGCGCCACCGTTGGCGCCACACGCGTGCTGCATTTGTAGCGCGGTTGTTTCACCACGAAGGCACAAAGGGCACAAAGCAACACCAAGACGCGCCCTTTATGAGACTTTGAGTCCTTTGCGTCTTTGTGGTGTTAAGAAAACTGGATCGCACAATGGAGAACTGGTCGCCTGATTCCTGGATGAACAAGCCGGCGGCACAGCAGCCGGCCTACTCAAACCAGGCTGAAGTGGCCCGCGTTATGGAGGCCATCGCCAAGCTGCCGCCACTGGTCACTTCCTGGGAAATCGTCGCCCTTAAGACACAGTTGGCCGAAGCGGCGCGCGGCGAACGGTTTCTGCTGCAGGGCGGGGACTGCGCGGAGAGCTTCGATCACTGCGATTCCTCCACCATCGCCAACAAGCTGAAGATCCTGCTGCAGATGAGCCTGGTGCTGGTGCACGGCAGCCAGCGCCGTGTCATCCGCGTGGGGCGGTTTGCCGGCCAGTACGCCAAGCCGCGCTCCGACGACGTTGAAGAGCGAAACGGGGCCACGCTGCCCAGCTATCGCGGCGACCTCATCAACCGCCCCGAATTCACCGCGGAGGCCCGCAATCCCGACCCCGAGCTGATGTTGCGCGGCTACGAGCGGGCGGCGCTGACGCTGAATTTCATCCGCACCCTGATCGGCGGGGGCCTCGTCGATCCCCACCGCCTGGACTACTGGAACCTCGACTGGGTGACGGATTCGCCCATGGCCGGCGAGTACCGGCGCATGGCGCGCAGCATCGGCGAGTCGCTCCGCTTCATGGAGAACCTGGTCGGCGCCCATCCCGGCGAGCTGCACTGGATCGACTTCTTTACCAGTCACGAGGGCCTGGTTCTCCCTTACGAGCAGGCACAAACACGCCGCGTGCCCCGCCGCGAAGGCTGGTACAACCTCTCCACCCACTTCCCGTGGATCGGGATGCGCACCGCGGACCCGGATGGCGCGCATGCCGAGTATTTTCGAGGCATCCGTAACCCGATCGGAATGAAGGTGGGGCCGGCCATGACCCCCGAGACGTTGAAGCGCCTCATCGACCTCCTGGACCCGGACAACGAGCCCGGCCGCCTGACCCTGATTCACCGGCTCGGCAGCGAGCAGATCGGCTCCTGCCTACCGCCGTTGATTGAGGCGGCGCGCTCCACGGGTAAGACGGCGCTGTGGAGCTGCGATCCCATGCACGGCAACACGCGGGTGACGGCCGACGGCATCAAGACCCGCCAGTTTGAAGAAATCCTCAGCGAGCTGGATCAGGCCTTCGATCTGCACGCGGCCCACGGCAGCCGCCTGGGCGGCGTCCACATCGAGCTGACGGGCGAAGACGTGACCGAATGCGTGGGGGGCGCCCGCCGCCTCAATGAATCGGACCTGAAACGCGCCTACCGCTCGCAGCTCGATCCCCGGCTGAACTACGAGCAGGCCCTGGAGACCGCCCTGTTCATCGCCGGCAAGATGCGCCAGGGCAACGGCGCCCAGGCCGCCTCCGCCCGCTGATGCCGCAGCACCGGCGTCCCGCCGGCAAGGCCCCGCTGCCGGGGTACCGGCGCTACAACATTCATGCCGGCAAGCGCTTTCCCTTCATTTTCGAGTTGTGAGCGGCAAGCAACGCACGCGGACTGCCCGGCGTGTAACGGTCACAGCAGCCCCCTGTGCGAGCGCCGCCCCTGTTTCAGCCAGCACCTTCAGGATGAGGCCGGCTGTTTCGGCGCCTTTGAGACCTTCGATGCGGATTCGCACAACAGAAGGGGCCAATGCCCCGGTAACCGCCAGCAGCCGGTGGAAGTCGGCGTCCAGTGTGCAGCAAACACGCCGCTCGGTCCGGGCGAAATGCAGGATAGATTCGTCGGAAGCATGTGGCAGTCCGGCCTCGCCAACGTGGCAGGCATCAAGACCGGCATCCCTGAGAATGCCCGCTGCGCTTCTCGGCATTCCTTGATCGAGCAGAACTCGGTGCAACAACCCTCCCTGTCGTCGGGGTCAGGCGGTTTCCAGAATGGTCACTTGGTCGTCGAGGTTGGCCGCCGAAAACTCCAGGGCTTGCCGCAAGTCTTCCTCTTCCAGCTCTGGGTATTCCCGGAACAGTTCCGCGCGCTCAGGGTACTGGGCCATCAGCAGCAGGACGCGCCGCACTGTGAGCCGCATGCCGCGGATGCACGGCTGCCCGTTCATTTGCTCCGGGTCGATCGTGATGCGGTCGTATGGGGGCTTCAGCGTCATGGCTCTATTCTACGCCCACCGCGCGCCGTTTGAAGCACGGTGACCCTGGCGGTCACCATCGCGCTTGTCAAGCCCTCTGGCCTTGGAGTGGCTTGAAACTCGGCCAGAACGCCGGCGGGCGGGGTCGATGGCAACCGCGCCCAGGGCGAGCAGCGCCGAGTTCTCGGGACCGGGCAGCGTAAGCAGCGGTTTGCCGAGCAGCGGAAGCCGCCGGCAAAACGCCTCAATCTTGCTTCCCGGCGATGCGTGGGCCGGGAAGACGGTGGGAGCGAAGTAGCCGCAAGGCTCTGCCGCAGCACCGGCGCGGATGAGCATGTTAAAATCGGCTCCGGTGCATCGCATGGCCACTCGATGTCCGAACAACGATCCGCCGCGCATGGATGACCCGCTGCTGGTGCAGCTCGTCGACCGTCTGGTCGAGCGCTTCGCGGGCAACGGCCAGCTCAAGGCCAACGCCGTACAGATTTTCAAGAGCAGGGGCCTGACCAGCTTCAAGAGAGTGTGAGGGAACATTCATGCCGACGATCAGCACGTTCTATGGAATCGTGATCCGCATGTTCTTCCGCGAGCATGCGCCGCCGCATTTCCACGTCGAATACGGCGGTCATACGGCGGAGATCGCCATTGAGACACTCGATGTATTGGCAGGCGAGCTCCCGCGCCGCACGCTTTCACTGGTGCTGGAATGGGCGGTGCTGCATCGGGCGGAGCTCCGTGACAACTGGGAGCTGTGCCGTCAGCACAAACAACCGCACCGAATCGAACCACTGGAGTGATGGACATGAGGGAGTGGAAGGTCGTCAGTGTCGAACCCATCGGCCAATCGCGGCTGGCGGTCCGCTTCGCGGACGGACTGGCCGGTGAAGTCGAGTTCCGCGACTCATTCTTCTTCGGCGTCTTCGAGGCCATCAGAGACCCCGATGCGTTCGCAAAGGTGCGATGCGATCGCGGGTTCGTAGAGTGGCCGGGAGAGCTTGATCTGGCGCCCGATGCCATGTACGACGAGATTCGGGCACACGGGCGCTGGGTGCTGGAATAATGTAGCGGCCTCGCGTCAACTAAGCCCGGCGCTCCGGTAGTTATTTGACGAACGACGACGCCCCTGACGGGTGCCGGTCAGCGCGGCGAATTCACGGTGTATACTCTGTTTCGCCCGAACCAGCTATGAACCGCATCCTGACCGCTTTTCTCGCTGCGCTCTTCGTCTCTCTGACACCGGCCGTCGAGCCCATTGCTCCTCTTGATCCTGCGTTCAAGAACCGCGCCTTTGAACATGTAAGGCATCTCGCGGCTCTTGGCAGCCGTGTCGCCGGCTCTGAGGGCGAAGCGAAGGCCATCCGGTACATCGCCGAGCAGATGAAGAAAATCGGCCTCGAGGCTTCCGTCGAGCCGTTCCAGTTTCAGCCTTTCGACCTCGAGAAGTCCACCGTGGCCATCGGCGACGACAGGCTCGACGCTCCCGGCCTTGGATTCGACCCGTACTCGGGCGTCACAAGGTTCACGGGCCAGCCTTTCTTTCTCGAACCTGCCGTTTTCCAGGACCGCCCGGCATTCAACAAACTGGACCTGAACGGGCGCGTGGTGATCACCACGCGCGATGTGAGCCTGATGCGCCTGGGTTATTTCAAAACGCCCAAGATCGCCGCGCTGGTTCCGCCCGAGGCCTTCGAGCGTATGAAAGCCGCCGGCGGGCGGCAGGCCGAAATCGAAGTTTCGGGTAAAGTCCTGAGAGTGGATTCAGCCAACGTGGTTGCGACCCTCGCTGCGCCGCAACCCACCAAACGCCTCGTCATCGTCTCCGCCCACCTCGATTCCTGGAATTGCCCGGGCGCTCACGACAATGCTTCCGGCGTGGGCGTCATGCTGGAATTGGCGCGGCATTTGAAAGAAACGGCGAAGGACCTTCCGTTCGCCGTTCGATTCGTGGCCTTTGGCTCGGAGGAGCTCGGGATGCTGGGCTCGAAGGCGTATCTCGACCGGCACCTGCCGGAACTCATGCAGTGCGATCTGGTCTTCAACATCGACTCGGTGGGTGGCAAGACCATCGGGGTGGAGGCGCGCGGCGGCGTCCAGAATGTAAAGGGCAAGGCGCAGAACCAGTTTCCCAAGGATTTCATGGACAAAGCCACGGTGGACCTCCGCGGCCGCTGGGTGCTGATCTGGCGCGAACAGCAACTCCAGGCTTCCAACGTCCCCGACTGGCTGAAGACCCCGCTTACAGCAACGGGGCGGGATCTGGGCTACGACATCAGCCTGAACAACGGCATGGGCTCCGACCACCAGGTTTTCGCGCAGGCAGGAATCGTCGCCACCAACATTGCCGTTTACGGCGGGGTGAAGAGTCACAGCCCCGAGGACGTGCCCGAACAGATAGATCCGGCCGGCCTCGAGAAAGCCGGCCGCGTGGTCGCCGGCGTTCTGGCGCGGCTGGCCTCCGCGAATTGAATCCCAGCGCGGCGAAGCAACAACCGAGAGAATTGAACCACAGAGGGACACAGAGGGAAAAAAGCCACGGATGAACACGGATAAACACGGATTGAAAAACGGGCGCCGATCCGGGTTAGTCCGTGTTAATCCGTGTCCAATTCATTTCCTGGTTTTTTCTCTGTGGTCCTCAGCGTTCTCTGTAGTTCGGTTCTTCGCGTCAGAAGGTGGCACGGTCGGGCGGGGTCAGCGCTGGCGCCCGGGACGATGCAGGACCTGGCGTTGGGCTGTCAGCTTCTCCAGAAGCACGCTCACATCGACGTCCTGCACGCCCTTTCCCGATTTGCTGGCCATGGCAGCCGCGACGCCGGCCGAGTGGCCCAGCACCATGTACACGGGTTCCATGCGGATCGTGCATATGGCGACGTGCGAGGCGGAAAGGCAGACAGGAACGAGCAGGTTGCGGCACTGCTTGGTCTGGGGCGTCAGGCTTCGGTAGGGAATCTCGTAGGGGTTGGCGGCGAGGTTGACCGACTCGTCGAGGTGTCCCTCCACTCTGACGTGGCCCTCGGCGTTCACGAAGCGGCGCACCCAGTGGGAATCGAGGACGAAGGACCCCATCCCCACCGAGTCCTCTTTGGTCTTGTTCCGCAGGACGTCGTGCTCGGTCATGACATACCGGCCCACCATGCGGCGGGACTCGCGAATGTACAGTTGCACGGGCCAGTATTCGGTGTCGCTGAACTCGTCTTTCGAGAGGCCCCAACTGTTCACCTCTTCGCTGAGCTTTAGCGGCACCCGCGGGTCGTGCGCCAGAAACCAGAGGAAACCTTTCTCGTAGTCCTCGTGGTCCTGGAGCATGCGTTCGCATGCCTCATAGGCGGCCTCCGGATAGCCAAGATTCCCGCCTACGTAGTCGATCGAAAAAGGCCCGCTGGCATTCAGGTCGAACTTCCCGTTCGGTATGGCGCCCAGGTGGACGAGCCGGGCAAAACAGATCCCGGGGTGCGCCTGGATGTATCGAAGCAACAATTCGTACCGTTCCGGATAGTAGCGATGCGGCTTGGGCCAGGGGACGATCAGGTCCTTCCGCTGGGTTGCGATCAGCCGGAAGCAGTAAGCCTGGACGCGCTTATCGGCGGCGCCGACCGGTGCGTTCGCGGTTTCTTCGATCCCCCAGAGCAGCCGTCCCTTTTCATCTCGGGCAGGGATGTCGGCGCCGAACTGCCCGTGATGCATGTACTCCAACCCGGGCGTCCGGTAGGTCTCCTCGCTGTAGTTCTTGACGAAATGCGGAGAACGGACCCCGGCCAGCTTTTCCCCATACGTGTCCGCGCTCTCCCTGCCGTAGGTGTACGCGACGCCGGCCCGGGCCATCAGGTCTCCCTCGTAACTGGCATCGATGAAGACGCTTCCGGAAAGAATGGTGCCGTCAGACAGCGTGATGGACCGAATCCAGGCATCGCGTTTTTGTACCCGGAGCACCTTGTTTCTGGTGAGGAGCTGGTATCCGCCTTGACGCACCCAGCGCTGGAAAACCAGGCGCGCCGTTTTCGGTTCCAGGTCCCACTTTGCGGGTTTGCGCCATGGAAGCTCGTCGCCGTGAAACAGGATGCAGGGTGTTTGCCGGTGGCCCGCTGTGTTGGCGGTTTGGGCGGCGGCCTCGTCAAAAAACTGGCCGGCCAGGCCGCCCACCAGATGGGGAGTGCCGGTGTCGGTGACCGCGATGCCGCCGGTGACCATGCCTCCGATATGGGATGTCGGTTCGACGACGATGACGGAGACGCCCTCGCGCACCGCGGCAGACGCGGCTGCCAGACCAGCCGGTGTCCCCCCATACACCACGACATCGGCCGTCGTGCGCGCTGTTTGACCGTGCGCGCAGCAAACAATCAGGAACCAAGCCGCCATCCCCGCCGCAAGGCTGATAAACGAACGCCGTGCCGGGCCGAGGTGGTGAGCCAGCGAAAAAATGGAAGTCTGGAACTCTACCAAAGTCTTCACCTCCACGACACGCCGACTCCCAAGCCATGATCGCAGATTAGAAACGCCATAGCTTACGCCGCAATGGGGCCTGCGGCCCGGAGTCGTATCATATAACGTGCGCCATCTGCGCGGATTCACTCGTGGCTAAATGAAGCTGGGCGGTGTATCCTGCCTGTCTGAACCGCGCTTTCAAGGGGGCCGCCATGCGTTTCGTACTTCCATTGGCCCTTACTCTGGCCGTTGCGCTCCAAGCCCAGGACCCTCGGGGAACCATCACCGGGCAGGTGACTGACCGTACGGGCGGGGCTGTGGCCGGAGCGGTGGTTGAGGCCACCAACGTCGACACCAACGTCAAGGTGTCGGCCGGCAGCAATGCTCAGGGCAGCTACGAGATCCCCTACTTGCTGCCGGGCATCTATAAGCTCGAAGCCGAAAAGCAGGGGTTCAGGACGCTGAACCACATGATTGGAGGCTGGCAGGTGCAGTCGTACGCGCAAAGCTAGACGGGCCCGCCTCTTTCCTTGTCCGGGAAGGCTTCCGGGGGAGGCGAAGATTTTGAAGGTTAGCCGGCGTTCCTGTCAATAGCAATCGTGCGCCGGCAGCAGTTTCGGAATGGTTGGGCAGGGGAACTGCGGCAGACCCAGAATGATGCGGTTGGAAGCGTTGCGGAGTTGCACTGGGCAGGTGTGGGTATTTCCCGGGCGGACGGGTGGGGGCGCGCGGCA
>Ga0315280_10011630_pt1 | contig 10784 bp, 7 predicted proteins | sample YL17G06_40_MG_FD_203697 | JGI IMG/M metagenome (GOLD analysis project Ga0315280, IMG submission 203697) | Sediment microbial communities from Yellowstone Lake, YNP, Wyoming, USA - YL17G06_40 | ecosystem: Environmental > Aquatic > Freshwater > Lake > Sediment | place: USA: Wyoming | collected... | reverse complement strand
CCCAGGCGCAGCAGGTCCATGCCCAGCAGCCCGTCGCCCCATTGGTACGGCTCCTTGGACCACACCGCTTCGTTGCCGATGGCCACGCCGTGCTCGTTCATGCCGTGCTCGTAGCCAAAGGCCCACCAGATTTTCGAGCCGATGTGCGCGTAGGTTTCCGCCACCTGCGGAATCGTGATGTACGTGCACTTCACCATTTCGCCGGGTGCGTGCCTGCTCCGCGCGATCTGCACCAGCGGTTGGGCTTCCATGGGCGGGCGGTCGCTGTTCTTAGCCAGCAGCACGGAATGGTCGGCAGTGGCGTTCCGCAACGCCACCCAGGTATCGCAGGCGCGCGCCACACACAGGAAAGCCCCGAGCCACCCGACTGCAAGGGTGAATCCCAATCCAAAACGCTTGGGCATGAGCATGCTCCTTCCCCTTAACCGCGTAGATTACTTCATTTCGAGTTGTGCGTGGAACTTCTGCGAAAAAGGCAGAAGGCGGAAGGCAGAAGACGAAAGGCAGAAGGCAGAAGGCAGAAAGCGGAAGGCGGAAGGAGGAAGGCAGAAGGCAGAAAGCGGAGCGCTCGCGCCTGCAGCCCACAGCCCACAGCCCACAGCCTACAGCCCACAGCCCACAGCCGCCGACCGCCGTTCCCAATAAACCGGAAGTTTCGAGAAGCATGTACCATTCGCACTAGCAAATTAAACTTTCGTCCTATTGCAATCTGCAGTGCGGTCGATGTACTCTGTTGAGCATGACCAGGGTGGTGGTGCGCGCCATAGCAATCCGCGGCCCAAGGACTAAATGGGAAGAAAGTATCCGTCAGGTCGTTGCCTCGCAGTAGGCTGTCGGCTGCAAACGCTTAAAAACCAACAGTTAGGAGTTTGGAAACGAGAGTGATTAGAGAACTCTCATAGTGATGCCATGCGCGCCAGTAACGAGAAAACGGGTTTTGGACGGCAAGCAGCGGTTTGGGCCCTTTGGGTTGTTCGCTTGCTAGTCCTGGGAAGCCTTCCGGTGTGGTGCGTGGCGGACTCGGCCAGCGCCATCCAGACACTTTCCGCCTCGCTCTCGCCTATTGGCAAATTGCAGGTTGGGGCCAACCTGGCCTTGGTCGGCTCGGGGGGGCTGTTCACGGCCTTCTCGGCCAGCATGAGCGTCAATTACAAGATCCGGACGACTCCATCGGGAAGCGGTTCGATTACGGCTCGCGCCACGTCGGACTTTTCGCCGACCGGTGGCCCGGCCATCAGCACCGGCGTGCTGACCTACACCTGCAGCGGGGCGACCCTCGGTACGGCCTGCTCCGGGCAGCAAACGGTAAGCACGGGGGCGCAAACCCCGGTGGTGACGGTTCCGGCGGCGCGTTGCACCGGCGGGGGAGGAGCGTACTGCAGCTCTTCCAACCCCAACAGCGTGTCGCTCAGCTTTGCCCTGGTTAACGACCCCCAGTACCAAACGGGCTCCTATTCGGTCATTTTGACATTCACCATCAGCGCGACCTGAAAGGCGCGCTATACAAAGAGAGGAAAAAGACATGAGGAAGCTTGTTCCGTATGTATTGATTGGGTTGGCGCTGCTGGCAGTGCCGGCCTACGCGCAGTTCGCTAGCACCGGCACCACTACGCTTTCCGTTAGCGTGGGCGCCGAAGCAGCGATCCAGATTGACACTGCAACCACAACCTTGTCGACCTCGGGGACGACCTTCAACAATCCTTACACCGGCCTTACGAATTTCACCTATAAGGTCCGGACCACCAAGACGGGCGGGTCAGGCAGCGTCACGCTACAGGTGACCGCCGACTTCGCCGGCAGCGGCCCCAAGGTCGCCTCGCCTCCATCGCCCGGCGATGCGCTCACCTACACCTGCACGGTGTCCACCTATGGTTGCTCGAGTGCGCAGACTGCGACCACGACAGGGGGGACCAACGTGGCAACCTTTGGCGCCAACGTCCGGTCCACCAAGAGCGGCGATTCCGGTTCGGTCTCCTGGTCGCTGACGAACGACCCGGTATACGAGACGGGCAACTACACGGCCACGGTTACCTTTACCATCAGCGCGGCGTGAGAGGCGGCTCGAGCCGGGAACATGGAGGTTCGCATGAGACGCTGTGGATGCTTGCTGGCGGTGGCGATGATGGCGGGGGCAGGTTTGAGCGCGGGCCAGAAGCCGCCGCGCCAGCCCACCCCAGCCATCGTCAGACCGCTGGCAACCAACATCCATTCTTTTGCCGTCTCGCCGGGCACAGTCTCGTTTGCGGCCTCGGACCCGGACCTGGGCACTTTTGCCGGATCGCCGCCCACGTCGGTGACCTGGAACCTGTCCGGAGGAAATGCATCAACGACCTGGACCTTGCAGGTGGCCTCCAGTGGGTCGTGGTTCGGCGGCGGCAGTGCCGGTTGCGGCACCGTACCCGCCGGCGCGGTCACCGTCACCTGCGCCTCGGCCACCACCTCCGGCGGCGTTTCTTCCACGGCAAGCTGCTCGGCCGCCGCCAGCCTCTCGACCACGTATCGGACAATCGCATCCGGAAACGAAGGCACCTCAAAGCCAAACTTCACGGTCACGCTCAGCTTTACGTTATTGGATAGCTGGAGTTACGTGGCCAATCTGAGTCCCCCATGCACTTTAAGCGTGAGCTATTCTCTGAACGCACCGTAAGTCCGCAGCCAGGACGGCCACCAGGGTGGCCCCTGCCCGGCCGCAGCGGCGAGGTCGCCGCCGCGGCTGCCCGCCCGCTTTTCCTATTGGCGATCGTGATCCTGCTGGCCGCCCAGCCGGCGGCGGCCCAACTGGGGCTGGGGCTTTCGCCGATGCGGGTCGAGCTTGCCATGGCGCCCGGCACGCAATACTCCGGCTCGCTCAGCCTCAGCAGCGAATCGCAGGGCAAGGTCCGGGTGCGGGCCGAGCTGCTCGATTTCTTTATTGACGAATCGGAAACACCGCAGTTTGACCGCTCCTATCCGCAGGAGGCCGAGTTTTCCTGCCGGCCGTGGCTCAGCGTGAATCCCATGGAAGCCGAGCTGGGAGCGGGTACGCAGACCCTGGTCCGCTATACGATCCGAGTGCCGAGGGAGGCGACGGAGCGCAGCTTCCACTGCGCCGCCGGTTTCACCACCCTGCCGCCCGCCGAGCAGCCGCGCGGCATGGGATTGCAGACCGCGGTGCGGGTCGTGGCCGCGTTCTACGTGATCATTGGAAAACCGAAGACAGAAGGAACGATCAAGGAGATCAAGCTGGAGCCGGTGGCCGACCCGAAACAACCCTCCTGGCGCGCCGTGGTGGTGATCGAGAACTTCAGCCTGATGCACATGCGGCCGGCGGGCGAGCTGGCCGTCCTGGATGCCTCGGGCAAGCTGCTGGAGTCACTGAAGTTCAACAGCGTCCCAATCCTGCCGCGCCGCCAGCAGCGCTTCTTGTTTCCCTTGACCGTGCCCGTGACCGCGGGCGCCTCCTACACGCTGCGGGCCCGGGTGGATCTGGGCTTGGCCGAGATCCAGGAGGCCACGGTGGAGGTGACGGCGCCGGCGGCGGCCCCCGCAGCCCCGGCCCAGTGAAGCGGCTGTAGCGGCGACCTTCAGGTCGCCATCTGAGTCGCTCGCCGGCGCAGGTGGCGGTCTGAAAACCGCCGCCACAACAGGATGGCGTTTCAGAGATGGTGCATCAGGCAGAAGACGGAAAGCAGAAGGCGGCAGGCGGCAAGCGCCCGGCTGGCTGCCTTCCGCCTTCTGCCTTCTGCCTTCGGTGCTCGAAGGCGCTGGCGCTGGTGGCGGCCTTGCTGCTGGCCTGCTCGCTCGCTGCGCAGACCAGCGGCCAGGGCGAACTCTCCTTTCAGGGCTACTACCTGGGTGGCAGCGCGTCGGAACTGCTGAACACCTCCGGCGTTTCTTTCCGCTTCCGCAACTTCATGCCGGGGCTGGGCGTGCTGGCCGGCAGTCTCGAGGCTTATGGCGGGCAGGGCCGATTTCGCGGCGGCGAGAACTACATGCAACTGCGCGGGGCGGCCTGGCGTGGCCGCCATTGGACGCTCACGGGTGGCGATTTCCGCCTCTCCACCAACCTGGTCGAGTTCCCGTTCTATAACGTCTTCTACCCGGAGATCGGCGTCCGCGGCTTCAGCGTGGAAGCGTCACGGCCGAAGGGGAGCTACACCTTCTTCGCGGGCCAGGAAACGTTGCAGGAAGGGCCGAGGATCCAGTTGCGGGTGCGCGCCCCGCAGAACATCATCGGCGCGACCGCGCGCCGGAAGCTGAGCGAGCGCCTGCAGGTGGGAGCGCGGCTGCTGCGCCTGTCGAGCAGCGAGCAGTCGATGCGCGAGGACGTGTTTTTCTTCCCCGCCACCCGCAGCTTTTCCAGCGTTTATACCGCCACCGCTCAGGCGCTCTATACGCCGGTTTCGCGGCTGAAGCTGTTCGCGGAAACCGGCGTCTCGGCCGCCATGCAGAAGGATGGCGGGGGCGGCGCGGCACGCCCGCTTTCCCTGGTTGCCGGCTCGGCATGGGAGACCGCCCGCGTGACCGTGCGCGCCAATTACGTCTACCAGGGGACGGCCTACCTCCCGATCCTGGGACTCTACGTCGGTGACCGGCGTGGGCCGTTCGCCGAGCTGCGCTATCGTCCCTTCCGGCGGCTGGAGGTGTTTGGCTCCGCCAGCCGCTATAGCAATAACCTGGAAGGCAGGAACGACGTCCCTGCGTTCCGCAGCACCGGGGAATCGGCCGGGCTCAGCCTGCTGCTTCCCGCCAGATTCAGCGCCAACGGGCAACTCTCCCTGATCGACTTCTCCGCGAGCGGGTCGCAGCCGGAGGCGGCCAACATGGGGTCGCAAAACCGCCAGATGACGGCATCCCTTTCGCGGCCGCTGCGCAACCACAGCATTCGCATCGGTTGGCGCGACCTCCGCCTGGTCACCAGCCAGCGCCGCGAACGCCAGCGCTCCGCCGAAATCGAGGACACGGCGCAGTGGCGGCGGTTTGTGTTCGGCGGCGGCGTGCGCGTGCAGGCGGCCGTCGGCCACGAGCGCCGCAACTCGCTTTACTTCCGCGGCTCGGCGCAGGTGCGGTTCAATCGCCTGACCGCCTATACCCACATCGAGAGCGGCAGCGACCTTGCGAACCGCACCGTCTTCGCCACCAACACCGTTAATTCCACCGTGTTCGGCGTCACCGCCCGGCTGTCAAGCACCTGGAGCCTAACCGCTGAAGGCTTCCGCAACCGCTTAACCACCGACTTGAACCCGGAGAGCATCTTCGTGCTGGCCAACCAGGGACTGTTCACCACCACCGCGCTCGGCGGGCTGAACCAGTGGAGCATGTTCTTCCGGGTGTCCAAGCAACTGCACTGGGGAGGGCCGATTCCCGACGGCGGCCTGGACCGTTATGCCGCCGAGCAGATTCCCCTGGTGGGCAGCGTGGAAGGTACCGTGTGGGAGGAAACGGCGGAGGGCCGCAGGCCGGCCGAAGGCGTTCCGGTCATGCTCGACCAGGCGCGCACCGTGCAAACGGATGCCAACGGCCGCTACCGTTTGCCGGACGTGCCCGAGGGCGCGCATCGCGTGGCGCTGGCGGCGCGCGAGTTGCCGGCCGAATTCAATCCGGGCAAGGTGACGGAGGCGGGTGTGCATGTGGAGGTGAACCGCATCACGCGCGCCGACTTCGATGTGATCGGGCTGACCGCGATGGAGGGACGTGTTGTGGCCCCGAAGGACGTGCCACTCGACAGCATCCTGATCCGGCTCGCTCCCGGCGGGCGCTACACCACCCCCGACGCTTCCGGCGCCTTTGGCTTCTACAACCTGCCCGAGGGCGACTACCAGGTTGAACTGGATGTCTCCTCGCTTCCCGAGCATGCCGTGCTGCTGTCGGTCGAGCGTGTTCCGGTGTCCGTGCGGCGCGGCGCTCAGCCGGCCGCCGTCGAGTTCAAGTTCGAGATCCGGGTTCCGGAGAAGCCAGTGCGCAAGTTGTTCGAGCAGCGCATCAACCTCGGCGATACCATCAATCAACTTCGCGAACAAAAGTAATGCGGGGAATGAGCCGCAGGTCAACGCGGAAGGTCCGCATTTATGCGTGTCCATCCTTGTTCGTCCGTGGCGGCTGATCCGGACCAGGCGGACCGAACCGGCTGCGCAAGACGCAGCGTGCCGTCCGAAGAGGCCAGGCAGATGTTCTCACCGGCCGGCGCGCCGAGGGCGGACAGGGGAATCGTGTGGGTCCCGGAACGCAAAATCACCAGGGTGTCGGCCAGCGGAGCGCCGCACGCCGTGGCCGACCAAAGCCGGGCGTCGGCGCCGCGCGCCAGCCGAATCTTCACGCGCAGGAAGTCGCCATCCTGATCCAGCCGCGCCTCGGGCCGCACCTGCAGCGTCAGGGAGGTTGTCGCCGTGTGAGAGGCGGCCGGCGCCGGCGGAACGCAAAGCATGCCGACTGCCACGCACGCGAGCACGACCAACGCTGGATGGGATCGGAAACGCATACTCCTACCCAAGCAAACTGGTGCCCCATTCTACTCCTTTAGACACTTGGATTTGGCGAAAAAACTCATGCGGCCGTTGTTCGTTTGCGCGACGGTGTCTCAAAACTGCTCACCTGCTGTCCCCTTCCTCTCAGTGCCAGGGGACCTCTTTCATGGTTACCGGCGGGGCTTGTGTAGCGGATGAGTGGCTATAGCCAGCGGTTGCGGAGACGGCCGCGGGTGTATGATGCTGGTTCAGGAGGGAGAACCTCGATGGCGCCCGCCAATACGCCGCTGCTGGACGCGCTCGAACGCCTGAAGCCGCACGACCACCTTTGCTCGATCTACGAAACCCAGGAAGAGCAGTTCGCCGTGGCCATCCCCTTCATCCGCATCGGCCTGGAGCGCGGCGAGAAGTGCATCTACATCGCCGATGCCCATAATCTGGAAGACGTGCGGGAAGCCCTGCGCGCCGAGATCGGCGATCTGGAGCCGGCGATGCGCTCGGGCGCCTTGGAATTGCTGACCAAAGAAGATGCTTACATGAAACGGGGGCATTTCGATCCGGACTGGATGTTCACCTTTTGGAAGGAGGCCACCGACGCGGCCCTGGGGCGCGGCTTTTCCGCGCTTCGCGCCACCGGAGAAACCGAGTGGGTGCAGCGAGGCGGCCCCGGCCTGGAACGATGGATGGAGTATGAAAGCCGGCTGACCCACACCCTGTCGCAGAGCAAGTGTGTCGCCTTGTGCCAATACAACCGCCGCGTCTGCTCCCCGGCCGTCATCCTGGACGTGATCCGCACCCACCCGCTGGTGATCTATGGGAGCACAGTTTGCCGGAACTTTTATTTCGTCCCGGCGGACGAATTCCTGGGAGCCGATTCCACCGCGTCCGAGGTCGAGAGAGTGCTTAACAGCATACGCGAGCGCGAGCAGCTTGAGGGGGAACTGCGCCGCGCCAACGACGAACTGGAAACACGCGTTCGAGAGCGCACGGCGGAGCTGGCGCGGGCCAACCAGGAACTGGCCGCGGAAATTCACGAGCGCGAGCGCGCCGAACAGGCTGTCCGGTCTCAGCAGGAAGCGATCCGGGAGCTGTCCACGCCGGTGCTGCCCATCCGGGACCGCATGCTGATTGTGCCGGTGATCGGCTCGGTGGACACCACGCGGGCCCGGCAACTGACCGAGCAGGTGCTCCGCGGCATCCGGGCGCACCGCGCCAAGGTCGTGGTGATCGACGTCACCGGGGTGGCGACGCTGGATACGGTGGTTGCCAACCACCTCCTGCTGACCGCCGCCGCCGCCCGGCTGCTGGGCGCCCACGTCATCCTGACCGGAATATCGTCGAGCATTGCCCAGACCCTGGTGACCCTGGGCGTCGATCTGAGTGAATTAACCACCATGGGTGATTTGCAGAGCGGGATCGAGGAGGGCCACAAGCTGCTCGCCGAGGCCGGACATGCCCCGGGGAACAGCCGCTCGCAGGCGGCCGCGGGCGCAGAACGCACATAAGCGCAAATCAGCGCCGAGCCAACCCAATCCCAATCCGTGTAATCTGCGCAATCTGCGGATTGGTCTTTCCCTCAGAAACTCAGCCGCAGCGCGATCTGCATCACGCGGGCGTCGCGGGTGCTGGTAATCACTCCGAAGTTGTTGGCAGTCGGGGTGACGCCGGTGGAAGTGGTGGTCAGGCTGTTGGCCGGCAGGCCGAACGAGGGATGGTTGGGCATGTTGAAGGCCTCGGCGCGGAACTGCAGCGTCTTGCCCTCCTGCACGCGGAAGGTCTTGAAGATCGCCAGGTCCCACTTGTCAATACCGGGGCGGCGCAGCGCGTTGCGTCCCAGGGTGCCGAAGGTGCCCGTGGCTGGCCGCCCGAAGGCGTAAATGTTGAACCACTGTTCCGTGGTGCGCGGCCCCTTGACGTTGCCGATCAGCATGGGCCGCTGGTTCGTTGACGTACCCACCTGCGCCACGTCGCTGTTCATCACCACGTCGAACGGCAGGCCGGAGTAAAGGCGGGTGATGCCGGAAACCTGCCAGCCGTTCAGCAGCGGCGCGAACAGGCTGCCGCGGCGGACCCGGTCCGGGATGGGGTAGATGTAGTTGGCGGTGAAAACGTGCCTGCGGTCAAAGTCGGAGACGGCGCGCTCCATTTGCGCATTGCCGCTGTCGGGTGGCTGGTCGCCGCTGCCGCGCTCCGTCGAGCCGTTGTCGATAGACTTCGAGAACGTGTAGCTCATGCTCAGCGTCATCTTGGCGATGCGCCGGTTGAAGGTCACCTGCGCCGAGTGGTAGATGCTGGACGCCGAAGTCTGCCGCGTCTCGATGCTGGCCCAGCCCAGGTAGGGCCGCAGCGCGTTATAGTGCATTTTCCCGCTGACGTACTTCCCGGGTGGCGGATCGTTCGTCCGGATGGGCCGCATCAGGTGCGTGCCGTGCGAGCCGACATAGCTGACTCGCAGCATCGAGCGGCCCCGCAGTTCCCGGTCGATGCCCAGGCTCCATTGCTGGATCGTCGGTGCCAGCATGGGAAGCCCCAGCGCCGTGAGCGCCGACGGCGGTTGCGCGCCCTCGCTGCCGGAGACCGGGTTGCTGAACGGCATGTTGTAAAGAGTGACCCGGTGGTTGAAGGGCGGGTTGTTGAAAGAACTGTTGATGAAGGTCCCGATCATGGGACGGTTGAAGAACCAGCCATAGCCGCCGCGGATGGCGGTCTTCCTCGAGTTGCGGAAGGGCATGAAGGCGAAGCCGAAGCGCGGCCCCAGCAGGTTCATGTTGGTCTCGGTCACATACTTGCCCCACGGCGAGTTCTTGCCGGCTACGATGATGCCGTTGAGCAGGTCGCCCGTGCCGGGGACGTAGTTGCCGGTAGCCGCGTCGATCTTCACCGCCTTGGCCGGGTCATACCGCGAGGGTATGAAGTTGGTGGCTACGCCTTTGCTGTCCCAAGGGTTGAAGTAATTCGACCAGCGCAGCCCCAGGTTCAGCGTCAGGCGGCTGGTGGCCTTGAAATCGTCCTGGAAGAAGCCCTCCAGGATGGCGAACCGCGTCCGCGCCACCACCGACGTCTCGTCCTCCGCATAGCTATACGGAAAGCCGAGCAACATGTTGGCCAGCGCCACCTTGGAGTTCATGGTCGAGCTGGTGTTGAAGACGAAATAGCCGCTGGTGTATGAGCTTCCCGGGTTCTCGCGGTTTCCGCCGTAGGCGTAATAGGCCCCGGCCTTCAACATGTGCCGGCCCACCAGCCTGGTCAGCACGTTGGCCAACTCCAGGTTGAACAGTTGCTTCAGGTAGTAGCGCGGCACGTTGATGCTGGGATAGGGCGAGCCGACGGCAATGACCGGGATGATGTCGTCCACGTTTTCCGGGAACAGCTCGGGGATGTTGATGCCTATTTGTTTGCGGCTTTGGACGTCGACATCCGGGTCCTGCGTGATTTCCCGGTTGGAGAAGTTGAAGCTGAATTCGTGAAGCAGCCGCGGGCTGAAAACGCTGGTGACGTTCACCACCACGTTGTGCCCGCTGATGTCCGACCGCGTGGCCCCCATATGGGGCAGAGTATTGGTGGCCTGATCGTAATGCCAATTGCCGTACGGGTTGCGGACCGGCGCCCGATCCTGCGTGTACCGTCCGTACACTTTCCACAACGGCGAGAAATTCTGGTCCAGCCGGATCATTTCCTCGTGCCAGCGCTGCTTGCCGGGCAGCGCGGAGGTGTAATTGATGGTGCCCAGCCCGGTGAAGTTGGGCGCCGGGTAAAGTTTCATGAACTTGACGGCGTTGGAATCCAACCGCTCGGCCGGGATCTTGCCGTCCGGGAAGCCGCGCTTGGTCAAGGGATCCACGACCGGGTCGTCGGTAGTGCCGAAGACGCGATCGGTGCCGCCGCCGCGCCCGCTGAAGTCCCCCGCGGCCTCCGCCGGGCTGGGCACCGTGGTGTTCAGGGCGGCGCTGCGCGCGTTCACAAGGTTGAATTCCTGAGCGAAAAAGAAAAAGGTCTTCTTGCGGTCGCGGTTGTAGTCGAGCTTGGGCAGCAGGACCGGGCCGCCCAGCGTGTAGCCGAACTGGTTCTGCTTGAGCGGCAGGATGGTGTGAGTGAAGTAGTCGGTGGCATCGAGCTTGTCGTTGCGCAGGTATTCGAACAGCGTGCCGCGCAGGTTGCGCGTGCCGCCGCGCGTCACCACGTTGATCTGCGACACGCCCGACCTCCCATACTCCGCCGAGAAGGTCGAGGTGATCACCTTGAATTCGGCGATGGTGTCGATGCCGGTGAAGGTGTTCATCGAGCCGCTGCCCACGATCACGTCCTGGTTGTTGCCGCCGTCGATGTTGAAGCTGGAAGCGG
>Ga0315280_10011629_pt1 | contig 10784 bp, 16 predicted proteins | sample YL17G06_40_MG_FD_203697 | JGI IMG/M metagenome (GOLD analysis project Ga0315280, IMG submission 203697) | Sediment microbial communities from Yellowstone Lake, YNP, Wyoming, USA - YL17G06_40 | ecosystem: Environmental > Aquatic > Freshwater > Lake > Sediment | place: USA: Wyoming | collected... | reverse complement strand
GTCAGAAAGCTGCTCAGCCTCGTCGAGGTAATGAGTGGTCAGAATCACCGTCTTCCCCTTGCTCCTCAACCCTCTAATCACGTCCCAAATCGCCCTTCTCGCGTTCGGATCAAGCCCCGTGGTCGGTTCGTCGAGAAAAAGAAGCTCAGCAGAATTAACCAGTGAGAGCGCGAGGCCCATCTTCTGCTTCTGCCCTCCAGAAAGATTCTCAAAAAGAACGCCAGCCGAATCCTCTAGGACAACTTCTCGCAATATCTCATCAGCGTCAACACTTACACCAAAAAGATCAGCGTAATACTTCACTGCCTCCCTCGGGTTTGTCTTGTCGAAGAACGTGAAATCCTGCGGTATCACCCCGATTCTCCTGTGAAGCACGTAGCCGTTTCCCCACGGATCAAGACCGAGCACCTTCACAGTGCCTTCGTCTCGTTTCCGCAAACCCTCCAATATCTCTATCAGTGTTGTCTTACCCGCACCGTTCGGGCCGACAAGAGCGAAAACTTCGCCCTCATTAACCGAAAAGGAAACTCCATCAACCGCCTTCACATCGCCATACGACTTTTTGACAGAAGAGATTTCAACCGGAATCATTCAAACCACAGCCTCATTCAGCCATCTCTTTCGCAAAATCTCTTGGAACCCGCACAGCCCCATTATACATAACTGTTCTACGTGGCTCTGTGCAATGTTGAAGATATAGTTTTTGGATGGGGCTTGCGAACTGGTCGAATGCGCGCGCAGCAAACCTGATATTCAGAACTTTCCACTCTCTAGATTGATCCTATGTCTTAAGAGGGAAATGCTTTGTGGAAGGAGATTGCAATAATCTTGCTTCTGATTATCACAGGCTCAAGTTGGGCATATTGGCAGATCTCTTCCTCAAACAAAGTAACTCCCACAGATGCAGCTTTCAAAATATTCGTTACAGTTATGGGCAGTGCATTGACAATTCTAGTCTTGGACCAACTATGGTTCGCCGAAGAAAGAAAGAAGTGGAAAAAGATAAAGGACAAAGTGAACGGTATGCTCTGTTCTGAGATATCAGATACCTTTGCAGATTTCGCGATGATCCTGATTCCTCCCGAAGCATTCACCATAGAGTCCGAAGGTGAAGAAGAAAAACAAGCAGAATTGATGAGGAAAACAAGGGAGCATCAGATGTCTGAATTGAATAGGCTTGCACAAGGCGATTGGAAACAGATAAAGCAGACACTTATCGAGGAACAACACTTGTTCAATGGAGACTATGGGAGGCTCTTTGAACATAGATATGCCAACTTGAATGACATTGAACTGAAATACGGCAAGTTCTTGGAACCTTCCAAGCTAGATCCACTGATTGACCTTGAAAGACTGCTCGAAAGCTTGTCCAGCAACATCAATGTGAGGTTGAAACTGAAAACACAGCCTTTGGGAGCAGCTCTCGTTCCTTCTTGTGATGTCAAGATATCTTACAGAGTCCATGAGATCCTCAAGACACTCGGTGAGCTAAAAAAAATTGGAATATTAAAGTGACTTGGGATTAGCCTCGATTTCCACACGGGTTATTGTCTTTCCGAATTTGATCAACTCATCAAATCGTTTCCTCAGATCTGTCGTTGGCAATTGACTGATCACACTCCCTAGTCTCTTTAAGGTCGATTTCACTAAAAAACAGCGTGTTTGCTTCTGTTTGTGGTCTCCACAATTCTAAAGAGTGTTTGCAGTTGTTAGTCTCTCCTGTGGGGAAGCGCGCGCCAAAAACACTCCAGTATCAAAAACCATCCGACGATTTTTACAGCGTAAGCGAACCGATAAAGACTTTACAAGACCGACGAGCTTTACGACATAATACGTGACCGTGTGGAATTTGCATTTAGACCTGATTCACTAAAGAACGAGTTCATCAAGCTTGCTTCACTTGCAGCCCAAGGAGACGCGAGAACCGGCTTGGAAATCGTAAGAAAAGCTGGAAAGAAAGCAGAGGTCAGATATTTGAATGAAGTAACCATGCGAGAACTTGAAGGGACAATAAATGAAATGAACAAACTCAAGAGAGCATACCCCTTTGACAAACTCAACGAACATCAGAAAGTGATTTACAATATTCTTGAGAAAAACAGAAAAATGCAATCTGGCCTGCTTTTCAACGAGTATCGAAGGTTGGTCAATCTTGGTTTGATAAAATCTAAGGGAAAGGGAAGATGGAAGATTTATGAACTTCCTACGTAGACTCTTCAATAGTGAGTTTAGATGGAGATGCTTTAGATGGTGATAGCTTACCTAGATATCGAGACATTTGCTCCCGGCAGTGACCCCTCTTTCAATGACAAGATAATATTGATATGTTACAAAGAGAGTGGCGGACCTTGCACTATGTTTAGAGAGTGGAATTCAAGCGAGAAAGCTATTTTGAAAGAGTTCTATAATTTCTTGAAAAATAAACTTGAAACAGAGAAGACTTTGATGCTGTTTGGATTTAATACACTAAGATTCGATTTGCCTTTACTGACTTGTAGAATAAGTTTCAATGGAATAGATAGCGTAACAAATGTCCTGGAAAATTTCAGAAAAATCTACGCAATAGATCTTCGACAATGCCTTTTACCCTTTAACAAATACCGTTTTAAAGGTCTCAGTGGTGATGAGGTAGCAAGAAGGTTCGGGATTAAACCTCCGATGCATTCTAACAAGGACATAAAGACTTTTTACGAAGGGGGAGATTATGAAAAAATAGAAGAGCATTCCTTATCCGACATGAGAATATTATCAGATCTTTCATGGAACATGAGGGAACTGGAAAATATTGCTAAAGCCTTTGATTCGGAGGTATAGATTCGATGCATTACGAAGAGATGCAAATTAGTTTTCTCAAGTCGATGAAACATTATTGGTCAAGAGTAATCTCTCTGGATTTTGAAACACATGTTCCCGAGATTACGAAATTTCTTACAAACGAAAGAATACTATCAATATCTTTTTCAAGAAGAGTATCAGGGGAAATGATGCAGGCAAATGGAATTGAAACAAAAACTTTTTTCCTGGAAACTGAGGAAGACGAATCAGAAATTAATCTCCTAAAAAAACTTGATTATGAATTGAGCTCAATAAGGCCTCTTTGTGTCTTGGGATACGGCCACAGACAATACGACATACCTCTTTTGTGCATCAAAAAGCAGTGTTACAATCTGCTTCTCTGGAAGCTCATAGATTTATGTGAATCAGCTTTTCATATTGACCTGTATCACGTACTCAAATACAAGAGGTACAAGCGGTTTGAAGACGCTCTATCTTCACCGGAGTTTGCAAATCTACCCTTTATGAATACAAAAAACCTTGTTCCGAATGATAGATCGGAAAAAGGAAAAGAAATCTATCGTTTGTGGAAAGAGGATAGAGAAAAGCTCAGAAAATATGCCGAGGGCGATGTTCATGACGTCTTGCTCATGGCTGAAAATATCGTTCAAAGTTAGAGTATGAGGTGGCCAAACTGACGGATCTAGCCAAAGAGCTCTATGACAAAAGCAAAAAATACTTTCAAATTTACAAGATAATATCTGTCCGTTGTCCTAGATGCGGTGGTAAGCTAGCAATAAAGTACTCCAGTAATCCGAAGCATCTAAGAAAACTAAGCGTTATTATCGCTTGTACAAGTAATTGTGACAGAGAGATATGGAATACTGATGCTAAGAGCGGTTTTACTCACTGGTGGCTCGATGGTCCTAGAGACAGAGTTGGATATCTCAAAATCATAAAATCTCTGCCTTCGAATGAAAAGAAGATAGTGGAAGAACTCGAAAGAGGGTTGCGAAAGATAAACAAGTGATATTTGCAGATGATTGAAGCTGAGGGTAGGGAACAATGGAAGAGGTATTGCACAGTGACTTGGTTTTTAACATATGTTTACGTTTGTTCATTTTTGATGATTATTTAATACTATGCGTTTGGGACAAACGGGGCTATTTGCCATAAATAATAAACATTTAAATAAGTGTTAAAACAATTAGAATCAGAGACTAGACTATGTCAGAAGAATTGAATGTCCTGAAGAGTATAGAAAGCAAATTAGACCAGCTTCTAAAATGGTCACGCTTTGCGGGTCTTCAGCAACTTAGGAATGTCTTGGCCCAAAACCTCACGAGCGATAAAGAGTTGTTAATTTATGAATTGTCAGACGGTGAACACACAACTCGTGAGATAGCTTCCATTGTTAGAGTTGGTAGCAACCAAACAGTTGCTAACTATTGGAAGAGATGGAGTAAGCTCGGAATAGTTGAACCATCTCAAAAACGCCAAGGACGTTTCCAGCACTTTTGCTCATTAGAAGAGGTCGGCCTGACTGTCCCTCCTATGCCAAACATCGTAACAGAATCATCACCCACAGAAACAAAGGAGGAAATCGCAAATGAGTGACAAGACTAACGAAGAAATTCTTAGAACACTCAAAGAAATGTTAAAGTGGCTCAAGTTTTCTGGAGTGAAAGAAGTAAGGACTGTGATGTCTAACACCCTAGAAACTGAACAGAAGCGATTGATATTTCACCTGAGCGACGGAAATCGAGGCATTATTGAAATCGGAAAGTTGGCAAATGTAGGCAGTAGTACAGTTGCCCGGTACTGGGAAGCGTGGAATCGTTTAGGGCTTATGGAACCTATTGCAGTTCGAGGTGGCATAAGGTACAAGAAATCATTTGAGTTGGAAGATTTTGGATTAAACATTCCTCCGTCAAAGACAAGTGGCACCGAATCAAGAGAGATTGCCGAAAATGAAGTCTCTGAAGAAAAAGGTGAAACGCAATGACCACAGATGACTTGTTAAAAGAAATTTCTAGCAAGCTTGACAAAATAACCAAGTTGCTCGCTGCTAGTGCCATCAAAGAATATGGGACGGAACAGGAAAAAATTGAACTGTTAGATTCGATGGGATTCAAATCAACGGAGATTGCAAAGCTACTTAATAAGAGTATCCAAAACGTGTGTGTTCAATTAAGTCTAATTTCCAAAAAGAGGGAAAAGGCAGAAAAGAAAGTGCCGAAACTGGAAGCAGAGAAAACAACAGCTCAAAGCGTGACAACATCAGAGGAGGGTAAAACGGAATGAATTCCCAAGACAATGTACAAACGGAATTGCTCAGGGAAATTCTCAAGTGGACGAAATTTTCTGGAATGAAAGCAGTGAAAGATGTATTGAATTCCGCACTGGACACACCTCAGAAAAAACTACTGTATCAGCTAAGCGACGGTAGCAAAGGATCAGTTGAGCTCTGCAAAGCCACAGGCATAGCCAGCACTGAGACAATCACCAAAAACTGGAAGAGCTGGACCAAATTGGGACTTGGAGAGAACCTCGCAGTAAAAGGGGGTAAGAGGTTCAAGCGAGCATTCGACTTAGAAGATTTTGGCATCGAATTTCCAGAACCAGTAAAAGAAAAGAAAAGTGTCGTCGATAGCACGGCTGCAAAAGAGCAGGTCACCCAAGAATCGGAGGCAAAGCCATGAGCGAAGATTGGAAAAAAATTGTAAAACAGAATGAAATTATCATATCCTTACTTGGTAGGCTTGCGTTCAACCAAGACAGGATTCGTGAGATAGTCACAAAAAAGAAACAGAATCCCGAGAAGTATGTCGAAGGCTACAATGCTTGCGATGGTAATCGCAATGTAAACGAACTTGCAGCTATTGTTGGTGTAACACAAGGTACTTTGTCGCCCATCTTGCAAGAGTGGGAGGAACTTGGAATAATCTACGAGGCTGAAAAACCTAAGGGAAGGTTTTACAAAAAACTGTTCCCAATTTAGAAAGTGATGACATGCCGGAAAGTGAAGACATATTCGAAGAAGTGAAGAAAATACGATGGCATCAAGAAGCTATCGACAGCAACATGGAATTGTTGACCCGCGCTCACGGTAAAGAAATACTAAATGAGATAATGGATTTTTTTGGTAACGTTCCTGGAAAAAAGAAGGCAATCAATTTGGCTCGGGTTTATCTGGCGGTAGATGGGGTAAGGACTGTGGGGAAAATTGCTACCGATCTTAAAATTAAAGGGCCAAATGTTTCAATAGAAATCGGAAAGCTGAAGGAAATGTCCCTAATAGAAGTCAAAGAAGTTGTAAAAGAAGGGACAATATACAAGAAGAGAAGAGTTGACATCCTTCTACGAATAAGCCAGAAGCTGGTTAAAGACTTTGGACTAGACAAAGCTTCAACAGAGGTTGATACTAGTGAAACCCCGCCACAGCTTAAAACCGAGGATATAAAACAGGAAGAGAAACATGAATGATTCATTGAACAGAAAACTTCTGTCAACGGTCATGGATTTTATTCATGAAAATGACTATAATGATTTGGACAATTTTGCGGCTAGAAGCGCAGAGGTTTATGCTGAAATCTTGACTAATACTAACAAGGTCACACCTGAAGATTTTTTTAAAGAAATAAATAGAATCCGAACGTCATTTTTCAAAACAAATTCTTTAAGCAAACTCGGCTTTTCTCAAGCTCTGTTTAAGAGACTATCGCGAGTTGATCTTTCAAGGTACCTTGTGTCAACCAAGTTCGAGACAGCTAAGAATTTCATAGTTAACAACTTTGAGGTAGGATTTGATAAAAGTAAATTTGTTGACGAAAGAAATGAAATCTTAACAAAAACTGGAACCATCAAGAGTCCGCACGCTAGACTTATGGAGGCGTTTGAGGTTCTACTTCAAAAAATGTCTTCTTCATATCAAATCCCTCTACATGGAACAAAGGAGTATTCTGGAATAGACATTTCCAAAAAAATTAAGCAGGCTTCAATTGGTTTTCAGATAAAATCTGTGAATGATGACATCTCCGAGGACAAAATACGTTCACAATCATCTAAAGCACGGGAGTACAATCTAGATGGTTTTGTTTGGATATATGGCAGGCCTTTTTCCAAAGAGGTTGACGCATCGATTCAAGCAGCCTTTCATCATTTTGCGAGAATCAATGAAACGAAACAGATATACTGCACAGTTGTTTCTCCTGAAATACTGGCAGAACTATTAAGAAAATATGAGGTACAAATATAGCTCATATCTGATCACTTTGACATAAATATGTAAATCCTGTAACGACGGTGTAAACGCTCCTGTGAAGCTAGCCCTCGGCACCCTCTAAAAGCTCTCAGATAGCACAAACTATGATACTGCCTACGGCCTCTTTGTAGGCAAAAAAGCGCGCGCACCATGAAAGAAGATTCTGATATATGTATCCCCCTTTATGTAGGGTCTTCGCAGGGCGCACTTCATAAAAATATAAACGAGAATACGAGTTGCTTTTCACGGTTCTGAAGCTTCCTTGAAACGTAAGAGTTCGACAAAAAAAGAGGGGAGCAAAATTTGCGTTGGGCATCTCAGTATTTAAGAATTTAAGCAAGAATGGGGCAGTCTTCTATCGGGCAAAGCAGATGGCCCGTCTCAAATGCCTTAACTGCGGTAGTATATTCGACAAGAAGGCTCTCGTAACGTACGCTGGCGTCGGTGCCACCGGCGCACGTGCAGGAGTCGGTTGGGAACCAATCATATGGCCTTTCGCTCTGCGGATATATGCAGAATACCCTATCTGTAAACAAAAGGGCTGGATCAAAGTTCTCAGCCCATGGAGCAAAAGCTAGGGCTTTTGTACATCTACGAGTTTTGCGAAAGAGACAGAAAAGAGTTTGAGCTGTCCTAACTTGGGGAGGGTACTGTTAAGTTATTTGTGATGGCTTATGTATGTGTTGTTTCTTCCACTTTTCCGTCTATCAATTCTTGCACAGTACGTAAAGTGATTTCTAGCCCGTCTTGGTTTTTGGCTCTTGCTGCTTCCTCATAAGCACCTTTTACAAAGGAATAGGCTACGATGTAACCTTTTTTCTTGTTCAATCTACGCATAGCTGTCTCAAAATTATCTATCACGTTTCTACCAACGCCCTCACTTTGCTTGACCTGAATAGGATAACCACCTAACACTTCTGGAGAAAAGCCGTCTATTCCCATGTCTCCACTTTTCCGCATGCTAGCTTTGCCCAAAAACTTGTCAACAATGACCCAGTTTTGAAAATCAAAGGGTGCGAGTTTCTTGATATAATCCATGTCAACTGCACCGTGTATTAATTGAACGTTCATTTTGAACTCTTTTTGCATACGTCTTCTCATCAACTTGCAAGCAGTAGGAGAAACATCAATACCGACCCATTTTCTACCGAGTCTCTGAGCAGCTACTAGAGTAGTTCCACATCCACAAAAAGGGTCTAAAACAATGTCCCCTTCATAAGTTGCAGTTTTGATTATTCTTTCTAGCAAGGCAACTGGTTTCTGAGTAGGATAACCAAGCCTTTCACTTGATTGACTAGAGACCATTTGAATATCATCCCACAAGTTTTGTACAGGAAAGCCCTTTAATTCATCCAAAAACCTTCTCCGTTGAATGCGTCCATCCTTAGTTTTTGGAAATTCTAATCGCCCTTCTTTATCCCACTGCGCCATTTTCTCTTTTGAAATAGCCCACCCATTTGCAGGCGGTTTATACCCTTTGTATTCATACATCAAGTTTGGTCTTGGAGAAGGACTAGACAAATCAGCAATTCGATATTTCCTTCCTTTTTCATCAGTAAACCTGAAGAATTTTTCAACGTATTCTTTGTAACTCTTGACCGCTTCCGAAAGTGGTATGAATTGCGTATTGAATTTTGAGTTTTCAGTCTTGGCAAAAAACAGAATATAGTCTGTGCAAACACCGAATTGTTTGCTTTTATGTTGTGTTTCGCCTCTTCCAGTTTTTCTCTTCCAAATAATCTCATTCCTAAAATTGTTCTCTCCAAAAATTCGGTCTAACAATACCCTAAGATGCGCAGAAGCATGATAATCACAATGGAGAAACAGCGAACCAGTATTCTTAAGAAGACGATGACACGATTCTAGTCGTGGCTCCATCCAAGAAATATAATGCTCAATGCCACCTTTCCATCTATCTTCAAAGGCTCTCTTTTCTGCTCCATCATGCCAAATAATCTCAAACTGCTTATTTGTAAAAAATGGTGGGTCTGCATAAATCAGGTCAATGCTTTTGCTATCGAACTTACTCATTACTTCGAGATTATCGCCTTCATAAATTGCATTAATTTCCATACTTTTAATTATAGTTCAATGGCTCTGTTAAGTCTTTTGAGCGCGCGCGTTATCAGAGCAAGGCTATCTTGCAAAAGGTGGAAAAATTGAAAAAAGTCAAAGTTAAGAGAGAAACTAGCGAAGAAATAGACCTCTTAGATACAATGCTCTCTAGTCTTGTTGAGTTGCTAGAGGAAAAGGGTATCATAAAGCAAGAGGAATATGAAAAAAGAATTAAAGAAAAGGTAAGCATTAAATAGATAATAGTTAGTTAGGCATTAGATGCTTTTTCCAATGCTTCAAGATATTGCTGATACCTTCGCTTACAATCGTCCACAAGCTTTGTATACGGTTTAAACTTGACGTTTTTTATGTTCTCTAGAATTGTCTGAAGATGAGAAGACATAGTCTTTCCAACTAGATAAGCTTCCCTAGTAACGAACTCGGGACGATGTTCTTTAATTGTAGCTAAGTAATCTTGGATTTGGTCTACGTCATCTATGGTCATTACATGACTTGGTCTTTTGATTTCGACAATAACTAAGGTATACTCATTACTTACACAGATAAAATCGGGTTTTCTTCTTTCTTCCTCAGTTGCTTTAGGATATTCTTTCTTCAAGAATCTAGTTAAGGGTTCATTCGCATGTAGCAACCAATAAGCATCATCAATTATCCACATTGCATGTGCTATTTGATTGTGAACCGAGTTCACGCCCTTTATTTCGTAGGCATTCTCATTCTGTATAGATGCCTCAAAAATCCGTAGCTTCTGAAGCCTACTGGTAATTATGCTTGCAACTGTGGTTATTTCAGGCAATGTATGCTCTTCCATCAATTTGAGTAATTTTTGAATGCCATCTGGAGTCTTCTCTTCACCCAGTTTGGTAATCATATTTGTCATTAGATCAACCATCACAGTCTGCTTTCCAAGAAGAGATTGTAATGCTGTTTTCATGTAATCACTGATCAAGTCAAAATCTTCAATCTCTATGTCTCCGTGATATACCTCATCAAACATTTTCAGCAGGCTCACTGCTGCTCTTGGATATTGCGAGATAATTCTCTTCAGTTCAGGGTCAAAGAATTTTTCTTCTTTCAGTTTCTTTTCAAGTTCTTCAAGCATAGGTGGTAGCTTTTCCCATCCAAGTTTTCCAGAGAGATAATCTAAAACAGGTCTGACCTTAGCTAGTTCTTCTGGACTCTTGATTCTGACAGATTGATAAGCAAATTCTGATTGTGGTGGCTTAGATGATGCTCTAGTCACTCTGTATAACCTCAATACACCGTAAGGATTGGGTGTGTCTTTGTAGGCTTCTGCGTAAAACTTCCGATGAACGATTTCTAGACTTTGTATTTTTTGCTTTGAATATTTCGGTTGCATGATTGATAGAAAAGTTACAACAGATATTTCTCATTTTGGTTAAACCTTCTATGATATTTAACTTTTTACTCAAAATCAAAAGCTTAACATCCTGTCACAAATAACTTAACAGTACCCTTGGGGAGCAAGATTAATGTGTGGGCTTTAGCTGTTTACGCGGAGAAAATCCCTTAATGTAAACTGCCTTCAGTCCCGTTATGGTTGAAAATGTCTCAGATAGTCCGGCCTCCATCAGAATCTCCATAACATCGGGCGCAAGATTTCTAGCGTTAAACAAATCCCCAATCTCATTAAGCGCAGCATAGCAAA
>Ga0315280_10011628_pt1 | contig 10785 bp, 12 predicted proteins | sample YL17G06_40_MG_FD_203697 | JGI IMG/M metagenome (GOLD analysis project Ga0315280, IMG submission 203697) | Sediment microbial communities from Yellowstone Lake, YNP, Wyoming, USA - YL17G06_40 | ecosystem: Environmental > Aquatic > Freshwater > Lake > Sediment | place: USA: Wyoming | collected... | reverse complement strand
GGTTTGTTGAAAAGTTTGAGAGCATTCAGCGAGAAGGCGCTCGAAGCGATTCCAGCTAAAACAGAATTTATTTTTTCAACTCTTCGATTGAAAGGAGCGCCATATGCAAAGAACACGTTGACTTCATCGCTAGCTACGTAAATCAGCGCTGGGCTGAGATTTTCTTGAAATATGGCTTTTCCAGATTTTACTAAGCACTTGGCGAATTTTTTGTCGAAAGGCTTCTCAGCCTTGAGTTTTTCTGAGACTGGTTGAAATCGTCTTCCATTAAGGCGGATGAAGAAGGTCGTGTCAGGCGGGATTTGAAGTTTGGAGAACACTTCGCTTTTTGTTTGGATTGGATTCAACGGGTCATTCGAGTATGATTCTGGCATCGACGGTTTTTGCTCCCTTCTCGTAAACCATTATTGGGTTGAAGTCGAGTTCCTTTATCTCTTGGTGGTCCATGACCAGTTTCGACGTGTTCAGCAATATGTTTACGATGGCGTCGATGTCGGCTGGCGGTTGCCCTCTGTAACCCCTAAGAATGGGGTAAGCCTTCACTTCAGTTATCATTTCTCTAGCGTCAGATTCATTTATGGGTGCGATTCGAAAGGTCACGTCTTTCAAAACTTCCACAAATATGCCGCCGAGTCCAAACATGAGGGCTGGACCAAACTGTGGATCTTTGATGGCACCAACAATAACTTCAGTTGACTGAGGAGCCATTTCTTGAACTAGCACGCCCACAATTTTGGCGTTTGGCTTGTGCCTCTTGACATTTTTTAAAATGTTTTCATAGGCGTTTTCAACTTCATTAGAGCTATTCAAATTAAGTACAACTCCGCCCACGTCGAACTTGTGAATGATGTCAGGCGAAACGATTTTGAGAACAACAGGATAGCCTATTCCCTCAGCAAACTTGACAGCCTCTTCAGGCGTGCCCGCAACCTTGAAGCGTGTGACTGGTATGCCGTATTCCATGCACACCATTTTTGCCTCGGGCTCCAGCAGGTAGGTTCTGCCTTCTTTTTTGGCTTGGTTGAATACGTTTGGGGGTTTTGTCATGCTGCATCATTTTGTTAGTTTGTGGTTGTTTTAGTTTTAAGTTCTGTGGTTTGTGAAACAATTTTTGTGTTTGTGTGTGCGCACTGGTAGCCTAGCCCCTCTATTTGGATGCTAATAGAAAGTGATACTGAGTGAGATAGAGAGACAGAGACGGGTAGAGGGAGGTCTAGACCCTCTATTAGGCTCCAAATATGTTTGTCGATGGATGAGTTTTTCGAGTTTATGGAGGTGTTGAATAGGGCCATTTGGATATATCTTGGTAGTACCAGTAGGCGGTTTCGTTGTCTCCGAGTATGTATTTGTCGCTTGCTATTGGTCCTTGGCTCCAACCGAATTGCTGGGTCCATGTCCACCATATCCATGCTTTTGATGCAGTGTTGTTCACGTTGTTGATTGAATTGACAAAGGCGCCGTAGCTTGAAATCGTGTAGTTGACTTCTGCCTTCTGCATTGTGATGTCTAACAGGGTGTCTCCACCTCTTGCTTCAGTTTGATTGAACCATTTAACTGTGCCGTTTCCGTAGTTCAAGCCTAAGTTAATGTGAATAATTGGTTTACGGGTCTTTTGAAAAAGGTCGCTGTAAGAGTAATAGTAGTATGCACCCACGAGGGATGCAGAGAGAGCCCAAACAAGCAACGCTAACACGACAAACATGAAGGTTCTTCTCTTCAATGACAAATTTGTTCACCTCCCAAGAACTTTTCGTATGGCATTAACCAGAGGCACTGCCCCAAAGCCGAAGAGAAAGGTGTTGGAAACGATGTAGAGGGCTGTTACAATGGCGCCGTTTATCTGAGCAAAAACAAAAGCTTCTAAAAGCGGAGTTCTGCTAAGGAAAAAAGCAAGGTACAAGGCAAAACCCATGTTAGTGAAAAAAGTGTAATATACAAATGTGAGAAAAGCACCTAAAATGGCACTTTCTGCGCAGAACCTAGCTTTGCCATCGTTTTCCATTTTATAAACCCCCCCAACTGCTCCAATCATGCTCATCCCCAACATTTGGAAAGGCATGTTTATACCAGCCTGACCCCAAGACGAAAGAAAAGCGTTAACAAACATTACGATGGCGCCCAGAGACGCCCCAAATACACTTCCAAAGACAACACCTGTGGAAAAAGTTAAAAGAGAAGTAAATTCCAAACCCAAACCCCAAGGCTTAGGCAACACTTGAATAGCCGCTGTCACAGCAACAAGCATACTGAATATGGCTATTTGTCTTGTGTTAGACTTCTCTTTTGAAAGCATCGCTGGTCAAGAATTGGTTGGATAATCCATCCATATAAGATTTTCGCTAAACGCTCAGTTGTGGTCGGGCGGGCAGGATTTGAACCTGCGACACACCGGTTTCTGTTTAGCCGATGCCTATTTTCTGGTTGTGTGCTTGCAACGCAACCAGGTTAATCTAGTTTAGTTCTTATCCTTGGGCTCGTCTTAAGGCGTTGGAGTACATGTTTGATGAGACGCCTGCGATGAGCCCACCGATTGCGTCATTTGTGATTGGGCCTAGTTTTTTCAAAATCCCAGGCTTGGTTTGGTCGAATCGTGTGAACTCAAAAATCCCTTTTGCTCCAGCTATATAGTTAGCGATGGTTATCCCAAGAAGTTCGTCTGCTACCAGCCCTGGGCGTCCCATGAACCTTTCTTTTGTTAAGCCTGGGATCAAGCCTGATTTTGCATCCTCCTCTGCACGGAAACATGCGACCTCTAGGCAGGAGACGTTTACATCTGATAACGCTTCAAGGAACTCTTCTTTAAGCAGTTCAATGGCTTTCTCTTTTGTTTCTACGCCTGGATGAGGCACAAATAACTCTAAAGCCGTGTCTATCATTTCTTTTAGCGTTATTCCATGTCTTTCAAGATAATTAAGCAAAGGCAAGTTAGGGAACTCATGTTTCATATGTATCCCAATTTCTAATTTCTTTTGAATAATGCCTTCTTTAACTTATTCCTTGTCGAAAGATTTAAAGGCTTGGTTGGATAATCCATCCAATAATTGGAGGAAATGCAAGTGGAAATTCCTGTAAGACAACTTACAGCAATATCAATGTTAGTGGCGACAGCGGCTGCTGTAAGAGTGGGTGTTAATTGGGCGGCTTTCGCGATTGCTATTCCGATTTATGGTGTTGTTATAAAAATTGGTTTAGCTGAAACTTTGTCGTTCGTTTCTGGCTTTGTATTTGGGCCAATACAAGGTTTCATCACTGGCCTATTGATAATTATCATTTCTGACTTGTTTACTTGGGCTGGTCTTTGGACTCCTTTTATTGCAGTAATCATCGGTCTGCTTGGATTCCTTGGAGGGATACTTCGTCGCTTCAAGCCTAATCCGAGCATCATATTTTTGGGCGCGATGGCGGTTGTTCTGACGATGATAAGCGAGTTGCTTCAAAATACATGGTTCGCGTGGTATATGTGGTCCTTCTACATGCATGAAACTCCGTTTGCGATAGTGCTTACCACAACAATTGTTGAAGGCCTCTCGTCAATAATTACGGCAATCATCAGCAATGTAGTTTTGTTCACTGCAGTGGCGCCTCAAATAATTAGGACACTAAAAGATTGGGTTCTGGTGGAGTCACCTAACGCAGGTGGAGGGAGACAGTGGCTATGAGAGTCGTTGTATCTTGGAGCGGTGGAAAGGAGAGCTCTTTCGCTTGCTACAAAGCGATTTCAGAAGGCTTCGAAGTTTTTTATCTCATGAATTTCATATCGAGAGATGGAAGATGCATGTCGCATGGACTGGACCATAAATTTATCTTGGCACAGGCTGAAGCAATCGGGATTCCGATGGTTCAGAGAGAGGTCACTTGGGAAACGTATGAGCAAGGGTTCAAAAGCGTAGTACGTGAACTAAAACAAAGAGACGTAAAAGGCGCAGTCTTCGGCGATATCTCCAATATAGCAGGGCACGAAGGCTGGATAGACAGAGTTTGTAGCGAGTTGGGTATTAAACCAATAAAGCCTCTTTGGGGCAGCGACCCGAAACAACTTCTGAGCGACTTCGTGAAAGAAGGCTTCAAGGCGCTCGTGGTCACGGCAAAAGCTGATTTATTTGGTGAAGAGTGGTTAGGCCGGAAAGTAGATGAGGCTTTTATAGAAGATATGTTAATGCTTAAAGAAAAAGTGAATATTGACCCCTGTGGAGAGTTGGGTGAGTACCACACCTTCGTGTACAACGGTCCAATTTTCAAGAAGCGTATAGAGATACTCGGTTTTAGGAAGAAATTATTGGAAGGCTACTGGTTCTTGGATATTAAGGATTTTAGAATTGTGGGGGAGTGAGAAAGTGCGCGATATAATTTTGGCTTACAATGAAAAGGAAGGTAAAGCCTTTTTAAATCGCTTGAGAGGGAAAAAGCCCCTATTCATATGCGTAATCGGAGCGACGGAGACAGCAAAGATTCTGGGCATATCAGCAGCTGGGAAGCATCCGGAGCTAACTGATTATACGCCTCCTGCTGATGTGGAACTCCTTCTTCTTGGAGGATGTAGATGCATTCCGGGCGTTCCCGTAACACCCGAGGGGATACCAACACCAGCCTTAATCACCATGGCGGCACTTAGACTGGCTGACATACCTGCTCTTGTGGTTAGCGGGGGTCTTAAGATAAATCCGCATGTTCCATATTTAGATTTAAGGGGAAAGCCCGGAGGAGACATCAGAAGAGGTAACGCTGTGGATAATGCAGAGGAAGTCATGCAGAGAGCAAAAATTGCTGGAGAAAACTTGTCTAAGACAGCTGATTATCTTGTGGTTGGTGAAAGCATTCCTGGCGGCACAACGACAGCTCTCGGTGTTCTATTGGCTATGGGTATAGACGCTAGAGGAAAGGTCAGCAGCAGCATGCCAGGAAATCCCCATGAGCTCAAGATTAAAACTGTTGAAGAAGGCTTAAAGGCTTCAAAGGTGGAGTTCGGTGCTTTAGCAAATGATCCGCTAAAAGCAATTTCGTGTGTCGGAGACCCTATGATACCCGCCTTCGCTGGACTAGTTCTAGGTGCTGCAGATAAGGTTCCAGTTTTGATGGCAGGTGGAACCCAGATGGGTGCCGTATTAGCCGTTATCAACGCATTAAACCCGAATGTTCTAGATAACGTAGCCATTGGAACTACTCGATGGATCATAATTGACAAAACAGCTGACCTAAAAGGAATAATTACCCAAATCGCTGACGTTCCGATACTTGCGGGTGATTTAGACTTGAGCCAATCTAGATTTGATGGTTTAAAAGCATACGAGGCGGGAGTGGTGAAAGAAGGAGTAGGTGCGGGAGGAGCAACCATAGCTGCGATGGCTAAGTCAAAAGGCTCAATAACAAAGAATACCCTCCTAAGAGAAATTGAGAGAAATTACGAGCGATTAGTAGGATCAAAGTGATGCGGTGGGATGCTTAAGGAAATAAAGAACCTGATAGCTTTCCTCACGATTATTCCATTGGGCATGGATCCAGACTGCCTAACCGACGCAGCTAACTACATGTACCTATTTCCCCTTGTAGGCGCTTTTATCGGATTGTTAGCAGGCATATTCGCTTGGCTACTTCTTAACATCCTCGCCGCCTCAATTGTCGGAATCTTGACTCTAGGCTTCATTTTACTAATCACAGGGCTTCATCACACTGATGGGCTACTCGACTTCGGAGATGGCATAATGTATCAAGGACCACCAGAGAAAAAAATTGAAATCATGCATGACCAGCAGACAGGCGCTGGTGGTTTAGCGCTTGGTTTAATGACGATTTTGACAACAACTTTCTGCGTAGCACAACTTAACCAGAACTTCATTATTCAAAGCTTGATTGTGTCGGAGGTTTCAGCCAAGCTTGCCATGGTAGTTATGGCTTGGGTTGGAAAATCTGCGCACAAGGGAATGAACACATACTTTGTCAACGCCATGCATGGTCAATATCGAAGTCTTCGCCTAATACTCGCTCTCCTTATCGCATTCAGCATAGCGCTATCCCTTCTAAGTGTCAGAGGTTTTGCCGCTGCAATTACAAGTTTAGCCGTTGCCCTAATTCTCACACTGATTTCAAATAGACATTTCAAGGGCGTGACAGGCGACGTTTTTGGAGCTGGCAATGAACTCTCTCGATTGGGTTCCCTAATCGCTATTTTAGCGGTGGTTAGATGGGTGTAACTGCGCTGGTGATGGCTGGCGGTAGGGGCACACGGATGAGAACCGACGAAGAAAAGCCTTTACTAAAAGTCGGCGGTAAATCAGTGATTGAATATGTCCTAAACGCCTTAAAAGGCGCAGAGAAAATAGAGGAGATAGTTGTGGCTGTAAGTAAGCACACTCCGAAAACAGCCACATTTGCAAAGGAACTTTCATTGAAAGTTGTGCAGACTCATGGAAAGGGTTTTTGCCTAGATGCAGGGTATGCTATTAGAAAACTAAAACTAGAGACTGTTTTGACGATATGCGCCGATCTTCCCTTGGTCACAAGCGAATTTGTGGACGAAGTCATAACACATTACGAGCAGTGCAACAAACCCGCATTGACAGTCATGGTTCCATTAGAAATTTATAATAAGCTTGGGTTAAGCACAGATTACGTCTTCAAAATCAAAGGAAAAGATTTGGTTCCAGCGGGCATAAATGTACTTGATGGAAAAAGAATCGATGAAAAAGAATTGGAGGAAGAAATCTTGGTTATTGACGACGAGAGAGTCGCTGTGAACATCAACACATTCGAAGATCTAAAGGTTGCTGAACTTATGTTGCAACAGATAACGAGGCTCAAAAATCCATTCTTGAGTGGTCGGGCGGGCAGGATTTGAACCTGCGACACACCGGTTTCTGCTTGTTTCCGGCCTATTTTCGGGTTGTGTGCTTGATAGGCTGGGTGATGCCCACTATGCAAGTAGGCGTCTACAGCGTCTCCACCACGCTATGCACTGTGCGTAACGTAGTTCGGAAGCTCTACCAAGCTGAGCTACCGCCCGTTGCCGACCAAATCTTTACAGAATGGAAATTGTTGATTTATATGTTTCGCATATAAGGTATTAATTTATTATCCTAAAGTTTTGCTCATCCTTCCGCAGGCTTCTTCTGTTGAGTTGCTTCCTGTTCCAATTTATGAGAAACACGAAATTGATAGACCGATAAAAAAAGAACAGCAGATGCGTGGATTTTTCACTCGGCTTTGGCTAGGAACAAGACTATTCCTAAAATTATGAGCGCAGAGGCTACGCCTAGAAACAGCACATCAGATGGGTCGAGGCTCCCGATGCTGGTGTAAGTTGTGTAGAACCAGAGCGCACCCACGGCAATCATTAGCAGACCGATGAGTTTTTCCATAAATGTTAAGCCCATGGGCGCTTCTTTGCTCATGTCTTCGCAAACAGCTCCATTCATTTATTTATATGGCTTAGATAGGTTTAGTTAAGCCGTATTTTAACTTTGTTTAAGATGCCTCTAGTTTGGCTGGTAAGTATTCGTCTACAATGTAAGTGAGCCCGTACCGACTGAACGCCTCTTGCTCTGCCTTCTTCCTAATCTTAAAGAATGTTTTAATCTCTCTCTGCCACAGTTCTTCTTTGTATCTTGGGTCTTTCTGCAATTCATACAATCGTTTAACATCCACATCGGTCAACGGGTCGCTGGGCAACTTATAATCCACAATGTCAGAAGCCCAAACACCGCTCCACTTAGCGTCAGGTGTAGTCAACTCACGAAGATGAGCAGCGTTGGCTGAACCAGAAATAATCACCATGGCAATGTGCATTCCCCAAGGGTCACCATCAGTGAAAATGTAAACGGGCAGGTCAAGCTCCTTGTTTAGTCTTTGAATGAAGTGGCGTGTGGCTCGAGGCGCCTGCCCAGCAGTCAACACAAGCAGTGAATTATATTTCTTGTGCACTTGCTCTTCGATGAATCTGGTGAAGAGACCGCCTTTCTCTATGGCAATTACTATATCAGCGCTTGTCTTGACAAACTCGGCTGAAGTAAGTGCTGGACCTATCATGACGCCGTCTGGATGAGATGTCAAGTTTAACCGTTTGCCCTCATAGCCTGGAACCGTGTACTCTATTGTCAAGTCACCAAAAATGGCTGAGCGCTCTTCAGGAAACACATTGAAGTCTTCTCGGGCAAAGTTGGCCACGGTTTCTAAGTCGGTTATGACATTGTTTGATTCAGACTGGTCCTTAAAAGCAATATCAAATGCTTGCGCCGAATAGTAAACGTCTCGCAGGGTAGATGTCTTCCTTTGCTGACTGAGTTCGTTGGCGAAATAGGCAGCCCAGACCAACTGAGTAAACGGACGAATGTGGCGAATGTTGCGGGCGCTTCGGCGCACTGACTTGTCTCCTAAAACATACTGGCGCAGTTCAGGGTTGTAATAGATGTTTTCTATGGAGCGGCTTGGCATCTTAATCCATGGGAAGGTGCCGCTGTCCATCTGGTCATAGAGGGTGCTGCCAAAATTTGCTAGGTTTGTAATAACCTCTTTCTTTCTCTCCACGGCTGAACTTCTAGTCTGCTTCTTCCTCATATTTTTTCACCGTTCTCAATAACTTTGATATGTCAGGTGGCTTTTTCTTTCCAGCCAGATCGGTTGAAAACTGAGCGATTTTGGGCAAGTATTTAGAAAAAGTTGACAATCGTTTTCGATCTCTTTCCACGTGTTCCTGCTTGGTTAGAAAGTGTTGCAGTTCACGAGCAGCGTCACGAATTCCATTGAGAATTTCTCTCTTCACCTCAGGTCTATCGGCTATGAATTCTTTGCCCACTGTTTTATACGGCACTTTGGTGCTGCACAAATGAACCAAAATGGCAATGGGGATATCAGGTGTAACATGGTATCTACGCCAATTCATCGCCTTAATTATCTTCCAGCTCACATCGCTGGCTTCATCATATAATAATGGGATTTTATTTGCAAATCTGTACAATACGAAGTCGTTTCTCTTTGGCACTTCTCCACCGTAGGCTATGGCAGCTTCAACAATGAAGGGATGCCCAGAATAAGTGGCTGGAGGACGCTGACGAACAGCTATAAACTCAGGTTTCAATTCCTTCAGAATCCCAGTCTTAAGCAAGTTTTCTCCCAACGGTGACAAACAACTGGCATCTGGTGCCATGAAGCCGTCGAAGCGTTTCATCATGTGCACTAGGCGGACTATTTCTTCTGGCTTCAGCTTTCGCGGGTTCTTTGCCGGGCTCATTCCAGTCAAGTCGAGAAATTTGCGCGCTGTCACTTCGCCGACTCGGTGGAAGTGGTTTCTCATGAAGTCTATCATGTTTCGATACGGCGTGATGCGGATGAGACGCTGGATGGTTTCCACGTCAACTCCGTAGGGATGCGGCTTAGTCTCTTTCGGCGGAGGCGGCATCTGTTTGGTGGCTCTGTTGAACCTATACATGCGTCCTTTCGGGTCAACGAAGGTAATGTTGGCGTAGGGATTAGCGAGCGCCGTCTGTTTAATGTACTCGAGTATGCGTGGTAGAGCTTTGATGAAGTCGCCTTCTAAACTGAACTCCACGATGGTTCCACGCCACCCTTCCTTGTTCAGCAGAATTTTGCGGTCTAAGATGATGGGGCGGTTTCGTTGAATATCCACCATGAGTTTGTAAACATACACCTTAGATTTGCCTGTGCTGGAAATCACGTAGACGGGCTTGTGTGTGGTTATTTGTCCATACAAGACAGCCATTTTTCCCCCGAGACCAAAGGTTCCCCGAGTCTGTCTTAATTTGTACTTGGAGCCGAACAAGACTTGACCGAAAGCTGCGGGTATGTGACGCGCAGGCACGCCTGAGCCGTTGTCTTCAATCCTAAGCCTGTAAACACCTGATTCAAATGTCTCAGCTTCTTCCTCGTCTTTGGTTTCTTCTTTCTTTTCCGCCTCTGTAAGTTCACTTTCAAATTTTTCCTCGTCTTCGTAGGATAATCTAATGTAAATGTCTGGGGGCACGCCTATCGGGTCGGCTGCGTCTAATGAGTTTTCTATTAATTCGCGTATTGAAGAGAATATGGCTCTGGCTGGGTTGGTGAAACCTGCTATGTCTCGGTTGCGGTAGAAAAAGTCTGCTGCGCTGATTTCTTCAAAGGTTTCAGCCAAGCTCAGGCTCCTCCCGCCAAATAATAATGCGATTATATAATTTTGTGTTTCCCTATTTTAACAACTCTTCGGGTGGTTTTTCCCAGAGTTCCAGTTTCTTTTTCTTCAGTTCCCTTCTTTTTCTATGGAGAAATCGATACACTGAACTGTGTTGTCTTCCTTTAAGCAGCATCTGTATGGCTTCTCTGGCTATGTCCATTTCATCGGCGTCTGCAATAATCGAAACCGTGTGTCCATAAACAGAAACGTCGGCGTCTGTCAACTCCTCAATTATTCTCCTTGTTTTACCCTCTTGTCCAATGATTCTGCCCTTCAAGCGTTCCAAGTCTGACAGTGACCTTCCGAAAATTTCTCGCAAATCAATAATTTCTAATAAGGCGTCTTCGTCTTGAATCAATCGAAAGGCACGTTCAGGCGAGAAACCTCTTCCTACAGCTGTCACCACTTCTTTTGCGCGAAAGAGAACAGAAGGGTCTTCTGCATTGGGCGCTAGCGTTAAGGTGACATCGCCTGTTTCGCTGTCTATGCTCATTTCTATGCGTAGTTGCTTCTCGATGCGTTCTTTTATGCGTCCCTCGGGTCCTATTAAAGCGCCTATGCGGTCTTTAGGAATCCTAACAAAGGTGCTAGGTCTTGACACCTGTAACTCTCCTGTATGTTTCTTCAGC
>Ga0315280_10011626_pt1 | contig 10786 bp, 9 predicted proteins | sample YL17G06_40_MG_FD_203697 | JGI IMG/M metagenome (GOLD analysis project Ga0315280, IMG submission 203697) | Sediment microbial communities from Yellowstone Lake, YNP, Wyoming, USA - YL17G06_40 | ecosystem: Environmental > Aquatic > Freshwater > Lake > Sediment | place: USA: Wyoming | collected... | reverse complement strand
AAAATCGGATAAGTCAAAGAAAACATCCGCCGAGATGACCGAGTTTTACAAATCTCTGGTCCAGAAATATCCCATCCTTCTGATTGAAGACGGCCTGGCTGAGGATGACTGGCCCGGCTGGAAAGATCTGACAAAAGCGCTCGGGAAAAAAATTCAGCTCGTGGGAGATGATATTTTTGTGACGAATCCCGAAAGGCTCAAAAAAGGCATCGAGCAGGGGGTGGCCAATTCCATTCTCATTAAATTGAACCAGATCGGAACTCTTACTGAAACGATCGAAACAGTAAGCTTTGCCCATAAGAAGGGATACTCGGCGGTGATTTCTCACCGCTCGGGCGAAACTGAAGACACGTTCATCGCCGATTTGAGCGTCGCCCTTGGGACGGGACAGATCAAAACAGGTTCTGTGAGCCGCAGCGAACGAGTGGCCAAATACAACCGGCTGCTGGAAATAGAAGAAGAGCTCGGAAAAAAGGGAAAGTACGCCGGTCTCCAGGCCTTTTCCAAGTACATAACCTGAGGCCTCAATTCCCCCTCTATCCCTTTATCTAAAGGGGGAGAGGGGGAAATCATTCTCATCATTCGCCGATGTCTTGACAGTCATGAGTAATCACCTAGAAAAGAAGCATTCCATTCCCCCTCTATCCCCCCTTTGGCAAAGGGGGGAAGAAGAGGAAATCTATTTTCGTTGCGCCCTGAGTGGCTAGGTTTGGAAGTGAAAGCTTGTCCTATTCTCAATCTTTCGAGACCGACATGAACAGAATGAAGCGCTGAAAGGCGGCCATGGAAAAGGAAAGAAAAAAGAAGTTTCAAACCTCTTCTGGAATTGAGGTTAAACCTGTCTATGGGCCTGAAGACCTGGCCTCATTCGTCCCTTCTCAATCCCTCGCTGAGCCAGGACAATATCCCTTTACCCGCGGAATCTATCTCACGATGTACCGGGGAAAGCTCTGGACCATGCGCCAGTACGCAGGCTTCGCAACGGCCGAAGAATCAAACCGCAGATACCGGTTTCTCCTCTCTCAAGGCCAGACCGGGTTAAGTGTTGCCTTTGACCTCCCCACTCAGCTCGGGCTCGACTCAGACGACTCCCGTTCTCGAGGCGAAGTGGGAAAAACTGGAGTTGCTATAGATACTATTGAGGACATGAAAATCCTTTTCAACCACATTCCGCTGGATAAAGTCAGCGTTTCGATGACCATCAACTCCACCGCAGCCATCATTCTCGCCATGTACTTGGCCCTGGCCGAGATTAAAGGAATCCCCTGGGACAAGCTTTCAGGGACAATTCAGAACGATGTCCTCAAAGAATACATTGCCAGGGGGACTTACATCTTTCCCCCTCAAGCTTCCTTAAAAATCATCGTCGATATCCTCTCTTTCTGCCACACCCGTGTGCCGCTCTGGAACACGATGAGTATCAGCGGTTACCATATCCGGGAAGCCGGAGCCACGGCTGTTCAAGAGCTTGCCTTCACTTTTGCCAATGCCGTCACTTATGTGGAGGCAGCTCGAGCGGCAGGTCTTGATGTGGATGCATTCGCCCCAAGGCTTTCCTTCTTCCTGGCTTCGCACAACAATTTTTTTGAAGAGATTGCCAAGTTCCGTGCAGCCAGGCGCATCTGGGCCAAAATCATGAAAGAGAAATTTGGTGCGAAAAATCCTCTTTCCTGGAAGTTCAGGTTCCACACCCAGACAAGTGGTGTCACCCTCTTAGCCCAGGAGCCGGAGAACAATATCATTCGCGTCACTCTCCAGGCAATGGCAGCAACGCTGGGCGGGACCCAATCCCTGCACACCAATTCCAGAGATGAAGCCTTGGCCCTTCCGAGTGAAGAATCGGCTCAGATTGCGCTCCGCACTCAGCAAATCATCGCTCATGAGAGCGGGGTAGCAGATACCGCAGATCCTATGGGTGGAGCCTATTTCCTCGAAAGCCTTACCAATCAGGTGGAAGAGAGAGTCTGGGATTATCTGCGAAAAATCAAGGACATGGGTGGAATGCTCAAAGCCATTGAAACAGGGTTCATCCAGAAAGAAATCCAGGAAAGCGCCTATAATTATCAGAAGCGTGTGGAAAACAAAGAAGAGATTGTGGTCGGTCTCAACGAATATGTCAAAGACAAAGGAAAAATTCCTTTTAGGATTTATTATCCCCCAAAAAAAATTGAAAAAAACCAGATAGAAAAATTGCGCCGGCTCAGACAAAAGAGGCCGAACAAAGAAGTTGCTGGCCGGCTGGATGATTTGCGAAAAGCCGTCCGCGCCCAGGAAAATCTCATGCCTTATCTCGTCGAAACTGTCAAAGCGAAAGCCACTTTAGGAGAGATCACTTCCGTCCTCAAAGAAGCCTACGGAACTTTTGAATAAAAATCCTATCTTCTGTTTGACAGATCAAACCGCTCCACTCTAACCCATATCAAAAGGCCTTCGGATGCATCTTCTGTTTATGTGATATGAAGCGAAAATCGAAGGAGGGTAGCACGGCGGAGAGGCTCCCCGCGCGCCCGCAGGCTCACGGCGGTTGAATCATTTCCTTTGCAGTATCTTGCGGGAGCGGAGGTGAGGACGGATGGGGAGGAGCCGTGACAGGACCCTATTCCCTATCAGTGGCATCCAAAGGGCTCTCTAAGTTGAAATTTTCGGCAAAATGATGCAAGATATCTGCCTTAGTTTATGATCTGAATGGAAATAAAAAACGTCTTTATTTCATGTTGAAGGAGAATAAAGAGAAATTTTTGACCGAGGATTCTTGACTTCAGCCGGAAACAATTCTAAGATGAACAAGATAATTCCTATGACTGGGGAAAGACATTTCAAGGCTATCCTGATTTTGCTTTTCTCTTTTCTTTTTACTCTGAGCAGCTTTGCGGTTGACAAGAATACCGCCCAGCAGATCGAGGAAGAAATCGAGAAACACAGAGCGGAGATTATTAAAATCCGACGCTTCATCCACATGAATCCCGAACTGAGCAACCGGGAAGAAGAAACGGCAAAGCTTGTTTCCTCCAAATTAACATCCTTGGGGATGGAGGTTAGAACCGGCATAGCTAAAACAGGAGTGGTAGGCCTGCTCCACGGACATCAGCCAGGAGCAACCATTGCCATCCGAGCTGACATGGATGCTCTGCCCATTCAGGAATTGAATGAAGTCCCCTTTAAATCTTTAAACCCCGGTGTGATGCATGCCTGCGGGCATGATGTTCATACTTCTATCGCTTTGGGAACGGCCATGGTTTTGAATGCTCTTAAAGATAAAATCAAGGGCAACATCAAATTTATTTTTCAGCCCGCAGAAGAGGGGCCTCCTGAGGGAGAGCAAGGGGGAGCCCCGCTCATGATTGCCGAAGGAGTTCTCGAAAACCCTCCAGTACGGGCTATTTTTGGACTCCATGTTTGGCCTGAAAATCTGGGAGAGGTCTATTTTTCGCCGGGAGCCATCATGGCTGGCTCTGATTTTTTTCAAATCACGATCAAGGGCAAGAGCGCGCACGGAGCCCGGCCTTATGAAGGCGTGGACGCCATCGCGCTTGCCTCTCAGGTCATCGTCGTCCTTCAGACCATCATCAGTCGCACTGTTGACCCCGAGGATCCGGTTGTGATCACTGTCGGAAAAATTGAAGGCGGGATAAGGTCCAATATTCTGGCTGAAAAAGTTGTCCTTGAAGGAACGGTGAGGGCACTGAGCGAGGCCAATCGCAAAAGACTCCCCAAGTTGATTGATAACTTAATAAAAGGGATCGTCCATCCCTTTGGGGGCGATTATACTCTCAACTATGAACAAATAAATCCTCCTGTTTATAACCATCCAGAGCTCGCCGTTAATATGCTTCCCACGCTCAAAAACCTGCTTGGAGAAGAAAATGTCAAGCCTTTAAGTCCCCAGCTGGTGTCAGAAGATTTTGCCCATTACGCCCAGAAAATCCCGGGGTTTCTCTTCTTTATGGGAGTGAAAAATCCCAAACAGCAGACAGCCGCGCCTCTTCACAGCCCCTATTTCAATCCTGATGAAAGGAGCATTCCCCTCGGAATCAAATTGATGTCCCACCTCCTCCTAGACTGCTTAGAGCAACAGAGCGCGCTTGAAACAACTATTCCCAAGTCGAATTAACGGCCGATGCCTTTCCCCTTTCTTTTCCTGGCCATCTCCCTTATCCTTGGAATCCTCCTTTCCGCAGCTCTCAGTATCTCGCTCCCACTATTGGCTTTAAGCTGCGTGGTTGGTTTAGTCCTTTCCTGGATTTTCTTTCTTCTGAAGAAAATTAAAGTCAGCTTCCTGTTCATTCTCATCACAACTGCCTTTTTGGGCTCCAGCATTTATACCCAACATAATAAAATTTTTGAAACGAACGGGCTCCATAAATTAAAATTGACGGATTATGCCGATTTTTACGGCACGCTCTCCAAATCGCCTTCACGCGGAAAGGATCGAGATTTTCTCTATCTCAAAGTGAAAAAGGTCCGCTACCAGAACAAAGAAGAGAATATTCGTGGCAACTTAAGAGTCACGGTCCTTTATTCGCCGGAAACGAAGGAGCGACTCAGGCTTTTTAGCCGGGATCGCGTGAAGATTTCAGCCCTGCTCCAATCGGCCAGGGGATTTAGAAATTTCAGAGAATCTCCTCAACAGAGAAGCCTCAAGAATCAAATAATTCACAACGTTGCATTCTCGAAAACTCCGTTACTTGTGGAAAAATTAGAATCAGGAAAAAAATTATCCTTTTTTCGCCTCATCTCTCTTCTCCGGCAAAAGCTTCAGCACCAAATCGAGGTTTACTTTCACTCGGAAGAGACAAAATCCATCTCCTCAGAAGGGGCAGTCCTTGAAGCCCTCCTCATCGGCGAAAGGGGACGGATGGATGACGCGATCTTAGTTTCTCTCCAAAGAACAGGCCTCTTGCATCTTTTAGCCATCTCAGGAGCCCATATCGGCATTATCTCTTTCTTGCTTTTTTCCCTGTTCAGGCTCATACAAATTCCCCAACGACCCTCTTATCTCATCCTCATGATTCTTCTCATTTTCTATGCCTTCCTGGTGGAGGGAAATGCCTCTGTCCTTCGGGCCGTAATCATGACCCTGGCTTTTATCGTCGGAAAACTCCTCTGGAAGGATGTTCATCTCCTCAACACCATCTCCATGAGCGCTTTTTTTCTGCTCCTCATCAATCCTTTTTCTCTTTTTGATTTGGGTTTTGAGCTGACCTATGCCGCTACCTTTTCTATCATTCTTTTCTATTCCCGAGTCATCAAGTACTTGCCCAAACTCCCCTTAAGGATGAGTGAAATGACCGCCATGTCCATCACGGCCCAGCTCGGAGTGCTCCCTTTTATGGCCTATTCCTTTAACCGCATCGCCTTTTCTTCATTGATCCTGAACTATATCGCTATCCCTTTGGTAGGAGTGATTATGGCTGCAGGGTATATCTTTTTCCCTGTTTCCTTCATCTTCCCCTTCCTGACCAAAATTCTTGCTCTGGGCCTAAATTCTTCCTTGAAAATATTTTTTAGCTCGATGCACCTTCTAGACCCTGTCCGTTTCCTGTCTTACCGCATTCCTACTCCTCATATTATTACCGTTATCGGATATTTCCTTTTCTTTCTCCTTCTGCTTCTGCCTCTCAAGTCGAAGAAATATCGCTGGCTTATTTATCTCTTGTTCAGTCTTTGTTTTGCTATCCTCATTCTCTATCCTTTCCCCCCTTCCTCATCCAAAAACCTCAAAATCACCTTCATCGATGTCGGCCAAGGAGATTCGATTCTGGTCGAATTTCCAGGACATAAAAAAATGCTCATCGACGGTGGGGGATTTCCTGAGGAGACATTTGATGTCGGGGAGAGAGTTGTTTCGCCTTTTTTATGGCGAAAAGGGATCAAAAAAATTGAATATCTTGTTTTGACTCACGCCCACCCAGACCATTTGAACGGATTGAAAGCCATTGCTCAAAACTTTAAAATCAAAAACTTTTGGGAGTCCGCAATTCCTCTGAATGATGAAAACTATAAAAAATTTAAATCCCTGCTTTCTCGTTTCACTCGTCACAAGAGACTCGCCAGAGGTTTTTCTTGGCAGGAGGGAGCGGCGAGGATCGATGCACTTCATCCTCAAAACCTAATCTCCGAAGAAGGGAGCATCGACAATGATCACTCTCTGGTGTTGAGGTTTTCTTTTGGCCAAACTTCTTTTCTCCTCCCAGCCGATATCGGATCAAAGGCAGAAGGAGAAATACTGGAGAATGGCCTAGAAATCGAAAGCCAGGTTTTAAAATCCCCCCACCACGGGAGCAATTCCTCAAGCTCAATGGCCTTTTTAGAAAAAGTTGCCCCTCGCATCATTATCATTTCTGTTGGTGAAGGTAATAGGTATGGCTTCCCCGATAGGGACGTTTTGGAGCGCTACCAAAAAGTTGGGGCAAAAGTCTTTCGCACAGACCTCCACGGAGCCATCGAGGTTTTTTCTAACAACCAGCGGGTCTTTATCAGGACAGCATCTGGAGAAAATTTTTCAGAATAAAAAATCCAAAATTGCCGATAGAACTCAAAAATTCCCCTAACGATATTCATACGTACAAGATGGAAGAGCACAAGCATCACTCGATGGGTGGCCTGGACGGTCCCTGTGTGTTCTCGACCAAGCCCACCCACCCCCCTAGGTCTTTGAACACCCAGGGACCGTCCAGGGCTCATCCTAATTTTCTATCGATTTTGGGAAAACGGCGACAGTTGACACTCTTGGCATTCTGTCTTATAATATTTTTAAGCTTCATGGTCGCAAAAAAATTTATGATCACAATTTGCCTCCCTTTGTTGCTGACCTCTCTTCTTCTGCCGCAGAGCCTGGCAGAGCTTTCAAAAAAAGAAAAGGAGCGAAGAGAAAGCCTGAAAGGAAAAAAAGTTGTTGTTATTACGAATGCCGATATAACTAAAGGAGCAAGGAAACCAGCGTTGGATACACCTCCTCTGGAGTCACTGCCTACAACTGAGGCTCCTCCCGAAGAAACTTACACACTTCCACCTGGCTCTGAAGAAGGCCTGCCGCCCTCCCTATCCCCCGAAGAACTGAATCCGCCTCCTCCTCAGGACGAATTCAAAACAGAGCTTGAATCGAGATGGGCTAAAGCCAAAGAATATGCGGATTTGCTGGAAACGAAAATGGCAGCTCTCTGGCAAGAGTTTTACAGCATGGATGATATGACCTCAAGAGACTCAATCCAGAGAGAAATTTCCGATACTTTCACCAAACTTGAAAAAGCCCGGGAAGAGGAGGCCAGAGCCAGAGACGAATTAGACCAATACCTCGCCAGCATCCGAAAGGAACAGGCTCCTCCCCTTTGGATCCGATAGAAAAAATCTCCTTCTCAAGCAAGAAGACTAAAGGTCGCAAGAAGGCAAGTTTGTTCGGAGTCGTTTTCTAGAATCTGTTTTATCTAAAATAAATAAAAGAAATCTGAACTCCAAGCTCCCTCTGATCTGTGGAAGTGGGTTTGATTTTAGCCGGAATAAAAGTCTTATCTGCACTAATGGTCAAGATAAAATCTTCCTTGTCCCCGAGCATTTCTTTTTTGATGTTGTAAGACTTTTCAAAATTGCTCTCTTTGGGAATGAATTCATCCAAAACCGTATCATTGATCTTAAAGATAACTTTTTGATCTGGAACCGCCTCTAAATTAACCCCTCCTTTGATGTAGAGAAGCGCATCCCGGTGGGGATTGTCAATCACACACCGACCGTCTTTTTTTGACCATCTCCACTGTTTGAGATAAGAATCGGGATTCACTTCCTGGTCATACCAGCCGTCTTCATAAATAACCTCTGGAGTATCGGGAGGAGGAGGTACAACCTTCAATTTTTTGTCCAACAATTCAACCTGAGACTTGCCACTCCTGTCAAAAGGATTGTAGAAGCCTACAGACAACCTCAGGGAATCTTCTCCTTTGAACCTGGGGTCAAACTCATCGATAAAAGAGGGGATATAGATTCTTCGAGTAACGGCGTATTCCTTCCCTGGCTCCCATTTGGACGTGGGGAGCGGAGGATTATAGTCATCTTGAAAGAGCATGTTGGTTTTATGCCAAAAATGAACAAACACTTTGTAATCTTGGTTTATTTTCTGGAAATCGCGCATCGTTTTCCATTTGTAAACCGCATCGGTAATCAAATTATCCGTCAAATTCTGTTCAGAGAAAGATACAGCCAGCTCAATGCCTTTAATTTTGGCTTTCCTCTGGCAGGAAAAAGAGAATAGGGCAACCACCAGGATTAGAAGGGCAATTGATAATTTTCGGTTCATCTGATCCTCCTCATTTTCTAAAAAATCAGGATCTATTATAAACAATTGCAGGAGTGAAGTAAAGCGAGAAATTAGCTCCAAAAACTGCCGATAGAACTCAAAATTCCCCTAACTTTATTCATGCGCCCAAGATGAAAGAGCACAAGTATCACTCGATGGGTGGCCTGGCCGGTCCCTGTGTGTTCGAAGGCCTGGGGGGTGGGTGGGTTTGGTCGAGAACACACAGGGACCGGCCAGGCCTCATCTTAATTTTTTATAGGCAATTTTGGTTGAAGGTTAAAAAAGAATATAGTATATTCCTCAGAAGATGAAATCTCTCTTATTCCTTTTCTCCTGTTTTCATAGGCTCGGATGTCAGCTCAAAAATTTAGCCTATGATCGCGAGCTTTTAAAGCCAAAAAGGGCGCCTATTCCCGTCATCAGTATTGGGAATATCAACTTCGGCGGAACAGAGAAGACCCCTCTAGTTATGGAGCTGGTCGCATTTCTCGTAAAACGAGGACTAAAAACTGCCCTGATTTCACGGGGCTATAAGGGCGCATGGGAGAGAAAGGGGGGGGTTCTCTCCAATGGAAAAAGGATTTTGGGCACATGGAAGGAGGGTGGTGACGAACCCTATCTGGTTGCCCTGCGCCTTCCCCAGGCAGGAATTTTTATCGGCCAGGAGCGTCTCCGCTCTTGCCAAAAAGCAAAGGAACTGGGTTTCGAGATAGCCGTTCTCGATGACGGCTTTCAGCATCGACGCCTTTATCGCAGCCTGGATATCGTCCTCTACAACCCCGCTGAAAAAATCGCTCTCCGAGAACCGGTCACCTCGCTCAAAAGAGCGGATATACTTCTGATAAAAAAAAGAGCTGAATTTCCTGAGATGCCAAAGCTCAAAAGGCTACTCTCTCCAGAAAACATCTTTGAATATTCTGTCAGGAATGCAGGATTTTCCAGGGTCGAAACCAGGCAAATGCTAGGAGAAGATGCGTTCAGAGGCAAAAGAATTCTGGCGTTCTGCGGTATTGCTCGTCCCGAAAGATTCATCTCGCTTCTCAAAGAATCAGGGGCAGATGTCGTGTTTTGTTTTAAGTTTCCTGACCACCATCCCTATTCCGAGTTCTCTTTAAGAAAAATCGCTAAAAAATTTCACGAACTCAAGCCAGAAGCGGTTGTGACTACAGAAAAAGATACAGTCAAGATAGCCTCGGCGAAGGAATTCCTGGAAGAAATTCCAGCCTATGCATTAAGAATTGGCCTGAACTTAGAACAAGAATTCTATAACAGGATTCTTTCTTTTCTCCAAACTATAAAATAAGTTAAATATGGCAAAAGCCAAAGATACCTGCGAATACTTGATTTTTCGAACATTTAAATTTCTTTTCTTCTTGCTCCCCAGAAGGTTTTGTCTCTTTCTTGGCCGGGCTTTCGGGTTTCTGGCTTATTATCTGGATAAAAAGCGCCGGAAAATTGCCCTCTCCAATTTGGAAATCGCCTTTGGGAAAGAATGGCCTGAATCTCGACGGAAAAAAACCGCGCGCGATTCACTCATTTCTTTCAGCCAAACAGTCGCTGATATGATCAAACTCTCCCACGTTGGAGACAAACGGAAAGAGAAATTAATGACTGTGGAGGGAGAAGAAAATTTGCAGGAGGCGCTCAAGGAGGGAAAGGGCGTCCTCGTTTTTTCAGCCCACCTTGGAAACTGGGAGATGGGTTCTTTTTTTATCTCAAAAGTCGGCAGGCTTGACGTTGTGGCCCGGGCCCTGGACAACGAACTCCTGGAAAAAGAGCTTGTCAAATTGAGGACAAACTTGGGCGCCAATGTCATCTACAAAAAGACGGCCGCCAAGCAGATTCTCCAGTCGCTCCGGAGAAACGCAATGGTGGCTATTTTGATTGACCAGAATGTCCTTCGCAATGAGGGCGTTTTTGTCGATTTTTTTGGGAAGGAAGCCTCGACCACCCCGGCCTTGGCTCGTTTCTTCCTCAGAACGAGATCGCCTATCGTACCCGTGTTCTGCTATCCCACGCACTCTCGCTGCTACCGGATCAAGATCCTCAAGCCTTTGCCCATAGAAACTGAGGGAGATTACCCCCGGGATGTGTTGAAAATTACTCAATTATGCACTAAGATTATCGAGAGCGAAATCAGGCAAAATCCCGAATTCTGGTTCTGGTTCCATAATCGGTGGAAATCAAGGCCTGAAAAAGAAAAGCCAATTGAAAACAGAGCCTTCTGAGAAAAAAGTGAGGGAAAAATGAGAGCGAACAACCGCGCTTTTAACGAGTTCCGGCCCATAAAAATGAAGCCCGACTATCTCGATTTTGCGGACGGTTCGGCTTTCATGGAAATGGGCAAAACCAGAGTTGTTGCCGCGGCCACAGTCGAAGATAAAGTTCCGCCCTTCCTGAAGGGCTCAGGAACAGGTTGGATCACAGCCGAATATTCAATGCTTCCCCGTTCCACGGAAAAAAGAACCCCAAGAGAAAGGACTCAGGGCCGGCTTTCGG
>Ga0315280_10011623_pt1 | contig 10789 bp, 7 predicted proteins | sample YL17G06_40_MG_FD_203697 | JGI IMG/M metagenome (GOLD analysis project Ga0315280, IMG submission 203697) | Sediment microbial communities from Yellowstone Lake, YNP, Wyoming, USA - YL17G06_40 | ecosystem: Environmental > Aquatic > Freshwater > Lake > Sediment | place: USA: Wyoming | collected... | reverse complement strand
ATACGGGATTCCCTTTCGGCGCATCTGGCCAAACACCTTCAAGTCTTTGCCGTGCAGCGGATGGTGGGGACGAATGACAGTGACTTTCTCGGGCACCTCGATGTGGGTAGTGTGGCGTAACGTCCTTTGACACGATCCCGCATCCGGAGTTGCTGCGTTCGGTGGCCCGCCGCGTGGTAGACCGCCAGATGCTCAAGCTCATCAAGATGTGGCTCCAAGCGCCCATCGAGGAACGGGACGAACAGGGACGCCGGTGTCTGACGGGTGGCAAAAGCAGCCGGACGGGCACCCCGCAAGGCGGGGTGCTGTCGCCGTTGCTGGCGAACATCTATATGCACCGGTATCTACGGTACTGGCAACGGCAAGGCAAGAGCGAACAGTTTCGGGCGAAGGTCATCAACTACGCGGATGACTTTGTTATTCTCAGCCACGCCCATGCCCCCGAGGCGTTGGCGTGGACGCGACAGGTGATGACCAAGCTGAAGCTGATGCTCAACGAAACCAAGACCTGTATCCGGGACGCCCGGCAGGAGTCCTTTGACTTCCTGGGATACACCTTCGGTCCGACGTGCTACCGCAAGACGGGCGGCCGCTATTACGCGGCCCAACCGTCGGCCCAGAGCGTGCGGCGGCTCAAAGAGAAGCTGCACGCGGTGTTCCAGCGGGGCAACGTCGCGCCGTGGCCGGAAGGGGCGGCCCAAGCCAACCGCCTGTTGCGGGGCTGGGCGAACTACTTCGGCTATGGCACACTCCGTAAGGCGTATCGGGCCATCGACAATTACACGTATGAGCGCGTCGTGCGGTTCTGGAAGAAACGTCGCCAGGTGTCGTCGCGTGGCACCGAGCAGTTCCCGGGAGAGATCGTCTTCGGCGAATTGGGCGTTCAACGGCTGCGGTCGTTGGCGTATGGCGACTGACCGTGTGCCGGGACGGGAGGACCCGTCGGAGAGCCGGATGCGGCAAATCCGCACGTCCGGTTCGATGAGCGGGACCTGGAAACGGAGTGCGGATACACGATAATGTGTATCTGTATCCACCGCGCCAGGTCTCGACTCTACCAACAAGCAAGTGGTGAAATTCACGTTGTCGGCCGGCGTGCACACGCTGGAGATCGCGCGTCGGGATGCCGGCACGTTTGTGGATTGTATTCTGATTACCAATGAGCTGGATCTCGACCAGAAGTCGCTGCCGCATGTGATTCCCTGAAGGGCGGGTGAACCGGAAGAAAGCCTGGCCGCGGGCCGTTCCAAACGACTTTGGAACGGCCCCGTGGTTCTTCTATTATTAGGTTGCGAATAGAACCAAGCGGACCCTCAGCGACTGTCGCCAATCGACGCAACCGACCGACGAGATGAGCCGCGCTACCCCTGGACGTTCAGCCGTGCACACCTTCCACCAAATCAGGGTAGCCGGCGTCTCACGTGATTACACCGGCTCGGGGTGGACGGTCACGTCGGCGTCGGGGGCGATGTGCAGGATCGTCTGCTCGATCTGCTCCGTCAGGTCGTGGGCCTGGCGGAGCGATTGCTTGCCGTCCATCAGCACGTGCAGGTCCACGAAGAGCTGCGGACCGGAATGACGGATGCGGACGCGGTGACAATCCGTGACGCTGGGCATGGACTCGATGGCGGCAACGATCTTGTCTTCGAGACCGGCCGGGGCCGTGTCCAAGAGAGTGTAGATCGTGCGCAGGCCGAGTTTGACGCTCACCTGCAGCACAACGACACCGACCATGATCGCCGCCACGGCGTCGGCGTAGTCCAGAAAGTCCAGCCGCTCCAGGCGGTCCCCGATGGCCACGGCAATCAGGCCCGCGATGACAACGGCCGAACTCCAGATATCGGTGCTGAAGTGCAGGGCATCGGCCTCCAGGGCGTGGCTCTTGTGCTTATGGACAGCGCGATAGAGCATGCGGGACCGGGAGATATCGACCACGATCGAGGTCCCCATCACGGCGAACGACCAGAAGGTCACCTCGACCTCGATCCGCCGGTTGATCAGACGATTCGTCGCGGCGTAGATGATCCAAAGACAGGTGCCCAGGAGCAGCAGCGTCTCAAAGAGGGCGGACAGGCTCTCTATCTTGCCGTGACCGTAGGGGTGCTCGCGGTCTGCCGGCCGCCCGGAAAAGCGCACGGCGAAATACGTCATGACGGCGGCCAGCAGATCGAACCCGGAGTGCGCCGCTTCCGCCAGGATGCCCAAGCTGCCCGTGAGCACGCCGACGACGATCTTCATGCCCGTCAGACCGATGGCAGCACCCACCGAACTGGCAGCGACCCGCCGTTTCTCGCGATCCGCAGGGCCGGCGGCCGCTGTAGATTGGCTTTCCTGTATATCCATACTCATGACAGTGAAAGATAAGACTCGTACCGACGAGCCTTGGAGCCGCAGTGCAACCTAACGCAATCACCTGGGCCATTCCAGAGCCAAGTGTTCGCAGGAATCGTCAGGAATGCCCCTTCGCCTTTGTACCTAGAAGGGTGAGAGAAGGGATTCGAACCCTCGACCCTTGGAACCACAATCCAATGCTCTATCCAAACTGAGCTACTCTCACCGGGAAAAACAAGGTGCGCCGCGTGAGAAAGCCGGCGCACCTTGATATTCTACCACATCCGCCGTCGTTGTCAACGGGGTTTTACTTGGCCACCGCCGCCTGGGCCGCCGCCAGCCGGGCGATCGGCACGCGGAACGGCGAACAACTGACGTAATCCATGCCGACCTTGTGGCAGAAGGCCACGCTGGCGGGCTCGCCGCCCTGCTCGCCGCAGATGCCGACTTCGAGGGTCTTGCGGGTCTTGCGGCCGCGCTCGATGCTGATCTTGATCAGCTCGCCCACGCCGATCTGGTCGATGCTCTGGAACGGGTCGCCGGGCAGGACCTTCTTGCTGACGTAGTCCGGCAGAAAGGCCCCGATGTCGTCGCGGCTGAAGCCGAACGTCATCTGCGTCAGGTCGTTGGTGCCGAAGCTGAAGAACTCCGCGACCTCGGCGATCTGGTTGGACAGCAGCGCCGCCCGCGGGATCTCGATCATCGTACCGACCATGTGGTTGATCTTCTTGATACCGAACTTGGCCAGGACTTCCTTGTAGACCTGGGTGATGATCGCCTGCTGGTCCTTGATCTCGTTGACGTCGCAGACAACCGGGATCATGATCTCCGGGTGGGGCTTCTTGCCGGCTTTGAGCAGCTCGGCCGCCCCTTCGAAGATGGCCCGCACCTGCATGGCGGTCACTTCGGGATAGGTCACGCCCAGCCGCACGCCGCGATGGCCCATCATCGGGTTGCTCTCGTGCAGAGCCTCGGCCCGCTTGACCAACTCGTCCATGTCGATGCCAAGAGACTGAGCCAGTGCCTGGCGCTTCGCTTCGCCTTCCGGCACGAACTCATGCAGTGGCGGGTCCAGCAGCCGCACCACCACCGGCAGGCCGTCCATCGCTTCCATCGCCCCTCGGATCGCCGCCTTGACGTGCGGGAACAACTCATCGACGGCCTTCTTGCGCTCGGCCTCGCTTTTGGACATGATCATCTTACGCAGGATAAACAGCGGCTCATCCGAGCCCTTTCCGTAAAACATATGCTCGGTCCGGAATAACCCAATTCCCTCAGCGCCGAACGCCCGGGCCCGGGCGGCATCCGCCGGCGTGTCGGCGTTCGTGCGGACGCCCAGCCGCCGGACTGCGTCGCAGATCTTCAGGAAATCCATCAGAACGACGTTCTCCGTGCCGGCGGCCATCATAGGCAGTTGGCCGGCGTAGACGTTGCCCTTGGTGCCGTTCAGCGTGATCCAGTCGCCTTCGCGAAGAACCGTGCTGCCAATGCGAAGCTCCTTTTTCCCCATCTCGACGTGCAGGGCGCCGCAGCCGACGATACAGCACTTGCCCCAGCCGCGGGCGACGAGCGCCGCGTGGCTGGTCATACCGCCGCGCTGGGTCAGAATGCCCTGAGCGGCCCGCATGCCTTCGACGTCCTCCGGGTTGGTCTCTTCGCGAACGATGACGACCTTCTTGCCTTCCTTCGTCCAATTGACGGCATCGACCGCGGTGAAGACCACCTGACCCGTGGCGCCGCCGGGACCGGCCGGCAGGCCCTTGGCCAAGACCTTCTGGTTCTTCTCCATCGCCGGGTCGATGATCGGGTGCAGCAGCTCATCCAATTGAGCCGGCGTCACACGGGTGACCGCCTCTTCCTTCTTGATGAGCTTTTCTTTGACCATATCGACAGCCATGCGGACCGCGGCGGGACCGTTGCGCTTGCCCACGCGGCATTGCAGCATCCACAGTCGGCCCTTCTCGATCGTGAACTCGATGTCCTGCATGTCATGATAGTGCTTCTCCAGCTTCTTCTGGATGGCGTCCAGCTCCTTATAGACCTTGGGCATGGCCGTCTCCAGGGACGACATGTGCTTGTTCTGCTCCCCCTTGGTGGCCTCGTTGAGCGGATTCGGCGTGCGAATCCCCGCCACCACGTCCTCGCCCTGCGCGTTGACCAACCACTCCCCGTAAAATCTATTCTCGCCGGTGGCCGGGTTGCGGGAGAAGGCCACACCGGTGGCGGAGTCTTCGCCCATGTTGCCGAAGACCATCGACTGCACGTTCACCGCGGTGCCCCACTCGTCGGGAATGCTCTCGATCCGCCGATAGGAGATGGCCCGCTTGCCGTTCCACGAAGCGAACACGGCCTCGATGCCGCCCCAGAGCTGCTTCTCCGGATCATCCGGAAATTCTTTGTCCAGGACTTCCTTGATCTTGCCCTTGAACGAGTTGCACAGCGACTTGAGATCGTTGGCCGTGAGATCGGTGTCCAGCGTGTAGCCCTTCTGCTTCTTCATCTGGTCCATGATCCGTTCGAGCTGCCGGCGGATGCCCATATCGTCCTTCGGCTCGACCCCGGCCGCCTTCTCCATCACGACATCGGAGTACATCATGATCAGCCGCCGATAGGCATCGTAGACGAAGCGCTCGTTGCCGCCGGTCTGCTCAATCATGCCCGGAATGGTCTTGCTCGTCAGGCCGACGTTCAGGACCGTCTCCATCATGCCCGGCATGGACTTGCGGGCCCCCGAACGCACCGACACCAGCAGCGGGTTCGTCGGATCGCCGAACTTCTTGCCCATCACCTTCTCGATCTTCGTCAGCGACTTGGCGAGCTCTTCCTTCAAGCCCTGCGGGTACTTCCGCTTATTCATCATGAAGTACACACAGACCTCGGTCGTAATCGTGAAACCGGGCGGAACGGGCACGCCGATATTGGCCATCTCGGCCAGGTTGGCGCCCTTGCCACCCAGAAGATTCTTCATCTCCGCATTCCCCTCGGCCTTGCCGCCTCCGAAAAAGTACACCATTTTCTTTGCCATTCGAACCGTCTCCTATTAAGCCGTTTGCCAGTCCAACCCAAGCACACCTGAGAATTTCGCCAGACCATCCTACGGACGTGCGGTGCCGGGGCAAATAAAGCGCGCGAGTATAGCCCCCACCCCCACCCCTGTCAATGCCCAAAACCGGCGAATTCCGCCCGCCGCAGGGCTCCGGCCCCCGAACAGCAAACGAGCCCAAACCAGGACGCGCAAAGACACGCAGCCCCAGAGATCGAGAGCATAGCGGCATCCTCTCGAAGCCAGCGGTTCTTTGTCTGGGTGCGAGACATAATTCCTTAGATGTCAAAGACTTACGCCGACCAACCGCCGCCGCCCACCCGCCGCTCGAACGATGTAAACCACGAAGCTCGCGAAGGACGTGAAGGCTTGAGTGGGCGGAACTCATTGAGGCGGAGCACAGTCTTTCAAGATAACGCCGGTATATCTGGCCGCCGGGCGCCATGCCTACGCTCGCGTAGGCGTGGGAACGCCGGGAATTCGAGACACCTTCAACCCGTTAGAAGCATGGGTCCTTGAAACACAAATGCTCGGTTCTCACACGAAGCCACCAAGTTGAGGATAATTCCGCATTATTATTCTTCTTCGTGTCTTCGTGCCTTTGTGTGAGGACACCTGCGTTGCGGCCGTGCTGGGTTCTTCGTGGTTTGACAATCAGGCTCCTCGGGTCCGTTGAGCCAGGTACTCCAGCGCGGCATCCGCCACCTCCTGCATCCAGCCGGCGTCCAAGCCCGCTGCGAACTGGGCCAGTAACGGCCGCGCGTCCGACACGGCGAATCGTTCGGCCAGCAGCTTCTCGCCCCGGGTGATTCTCGTCACGACCTCGTCCGCCGGCCTCAGCAACCATCGCGTCAAATCGCCCACGTCCATCCCGGCGACGTGATGGAGTATAAGGACCTCCCGCCAAGGCCGGTGCAGGAAGTTCAAGGCCGCCGCCATCCGGCACATCCGCCGATCCACAATCAGCAGTTCGTCACACCCGCCCCACCACTCGTGGCCTTCCCCGCCCGACACGACGTCCGGCCCGACCACGTCCAGCATGACATCCACGAGGACTCCAAGCTGGCGCACGCGATCCAGCCGGCTCGCCAGCAGACACGTGGTAACGAGAGTATACACCCCGATCTGCTCAGCCTGTCTCCGCCTGTTGGTGTACCTGGCACAGCGCACCAGAATGTAGGGGACATACAACTCGATGATCCGTTCGCAAGCCGCCAGTTCCGCCCGATCCAGACCCTGCCGTACCCGCCGCATACTCCGCCCTTTCTCCCCCCGGTTCGCCTCATATCCAGCGGCGGCCCAACGAAAAAGAGCACCGCCGCCATCACGACCGGTCCAGGCCCAGCAGAGCCCTTCGGCGACGTGAAAGGACAGCGATGCTCTCTGCAGACAGAATCCCCGCGCAAGAGCCCGAGCTTCATGTCGGATGACAAACAAGGATGCCTATCTCAGGAGACATAAAGCTGCGGTGCTCCTTGCACAAAAACAAAGAGCACCGAGCCTTCCAGACGCGCGCCGAAATCAAACTGCTGGTTTGGACCGGTGCGTCTGAAATCTCAGTGTATCAGTTGTCGCACGCGGCGGATTTCTCCCGCCGCACCTTTATTCTACCGCCACCCCATCCGCAAAGGCAACAGGAAATCCAGCAATGCATGATAGGGAATTGATCGAGTCACGCGGAGGTGCCGTATACATCTTTCTCTACGCGCGAAGGAAACACTCGTCACGCGGACGGTCCACAGTCTCAGCAGCAGCATGTAGGGTGGGTTCTCAACCCACGCGCGACCCTGCCAAGCCTCTGCTAGCGCTTGATTTGGGGTCTTGCCTCGGCCGCGCGGGGCGACTGGCAGCGGTCCAGGCGGGCGGCGAAGTCCCGCAGAAAATCCTCGCGCCACTGGCTCACCGTCCGGGCGCCAATGTGCGGCCCCTCGGCAACCTCCGATGACGGGTCATCCGTCCACCAATGGGGCAGCCGTGCTGAAGGTTGCTGTGCGGCGTCGGGCGCCGGCCGCAGGGCCGTCAGCACGCCGGCTTTGCCATCGAGCACCGGCACGTTGCTGCGAATCGTGTAGCGATAGGTCTTCGCATCCTTCGGCGCGAACCGCAGGTGCATCACGCCGTCCGCGTCCACCGCTCCCGTGGACTCCTGGTTCTCGATCACCAAGCGTGCTTCCGGCCGCTGGGGCGGTTGGTCGCCGAGCGGCAGGGCCAGTTCGAAAACGCCAAATTGTTCTATCCGGTCCTCCGCACCCGTGATCTTCCGAACCACCACGTGCGGCCGCTCCCAGGCCCGGACGAAGCGCCCGCCCCAGCTTGCTTGCGACGGGTCTTCGGGCATCCCGTGCAGCAGGTAGCCGACGGAGGGCGAGTCCCCCATCTTGAGAGTGCCGCCGAGTTGCGTCGCGAAGAAATCGCCCAGGCTGCCGTGGCCTGCGATATGCGCAGCGACGAAGGCCTTATTGCCCCACTGGCCCTCCTGGTTACCGCCGACGAACCAGCCGCGATAGGTGGCATTGGCCTCGATGATCCACAGCCGCGGATGGTGGGTCACAATATACTGATAGGCATCGACGCTCCACTTCTTGTTCGGCCCCCCGATGAAGTAGACGCGCAGTTTCGGCAGAATGTCGGGCGCATCATGCAGCGCCTGGGCGAGATCGTCGATCCCGCCCCACACCAGGACCCACAGCGGCCGCGGATCGTCACGCCGGGCGCACTGGACGATCCAGTCGGACCCTTCCGTCGGACTGCCGTATCCCTCGTAGCCCGCGCTCTCAATGGCCCCCTGTTTCGTAACGGCCCGCAGCGCCTCGGGAGTGGGATACCTGTCGGAATACGTCCTCAGGCCCGCGTGGTCACGCTCGTAGAGGTCGATGACCTTGAGAATATGCTCCTTCCGGCCCGGGCCGTACGGCGACGAGACCAACCCCTCGATGTCGAACCTATCTGCATAGACCAACAGATGCACCATGGACTGAAAATCGTCGGGATCGGTGCCGCCAATATCCGTGGAGACAATCGCCCGCTGCCGCGGCTCGGTCGGGGTGCCGTCCATCCCCGGAGAATCACACCATCTCCCACAGCCGCTGAGTCCCAGCAGCACGATGAGCAGCACAATGCCCTTGGTCATTCTCATTCTGATGCCATCACCGGCTCGCTGCCGGGGGCGGGTCGAATTCGACCGTGGCGCTCAGAGAAAGGCCATGCTCTTCGAACTGCCGTTCGATTCGCACTTCCGGGATACCGGTAATCCAGGCAAAATGCCCGGCCAGCCCGTGCAGAGTTGGCGCAGACTTTACTCTTGAGCTGGAGGGCCCGGCACTGACGATCCTGTCTCGGGCCTCGAACGAGCGAAGAACGAATTCCGCCAGGGCGCGAACATCGCCGGGCCAGAGAATCTGGATTGCTTCAAGCTGCGACAAATAGACCGTTTCTTTCCTTCTCTTGTCCATAGCTTCACCTGCACTCACCGGATCGGCCAGCCACCGGGGCCGGCGGCATCATAGTTCTCCCTTGAAGGCTTTGTCGAGGATGGACGATAGCAGCAGTGCTTCAAGCTTGTGTGCAATCGTGCGCCCACTTGAGCGGCAAGTTTGCACTGTCCAACGATTTCCTGATCCATACGTAGCTGCTTACGCATCCTGCGGCCAGGGCCAAGTGTCGGCTTTGACGGCTTCGTAGCTGGCGTCGAGGTCCGGCTGTATCAGGATCAAGGCCGCGATCCGCCGGGCCATTTCCGTCACGTACTCCGCTTCCTCCACCCGCAGCCCGCGCCCGAGAATCGCCTTCTCCCGGTAGCTCAGCCATTTCTTGATGACCTGATAGCCGCCGATATGGTAGTCCCACACGCACTTGGGCACGTTCGACCAGTACGCCGTGTCGTTCAGGTAGATGTCCAGCGTTTGGTCGCCAAAGGCCGCTTTGAGGCTTCCATCCGTCTGGGCCCTTGTCTCGTGTTTGCCCGCCCCCGGCATGCAGACGCCGCCCTTGCCCGCGTGGCCCCAGCCCGCCGTGATATCCAGATGTCCTGCGCCCGGATCGAGTCCGCCCGGCCCGACGTTCGATACGACGCCAATATCCCTCAATCGCGGATCGATCTTGCTCGCCGTAATCCCATCGACCGGCTTCTCGGTGTCCAAGAGTGCGCCTATGCGTTGTCCCAGCCGCGCCGATGCCAGCAACGCTTTCTTCGTCTCTGGCAGCGGAATCCGTGGCCAGTCCTGACGAAGCGAGAAGCTGTTCTGATCGACGTACGCGGGGGAGAAGGAGGTGGCCAGACAATGAAAGAACAAGTCCTCTGGCGAGGCACCCGTGGTCAACAAATATGCTTGAGATTGCTCTGAGAGGTTTGGATGCATCGCCTTCCGAGCTTTCGAGAAAAGGTTATCCGAAGCCGAGTCGCCCTTGAGATAGACCGGGAAGAGGTTGGCTCCACGTTCGTACAGATGAAGACAGCCCAAATATTGCACGGTCGTTGGAGAGTCAAATTCTCTCCTGTGGTGCTGCGCTCCGGCCAGCCAGAAGTTCCCTTCAAAGACATGGGGGAGGTACTCGGTGCGTTTTTCATCCAGCAGCTTCGTTTCAGGCTCCCAGTAAATCCAGCGGAGATCAAAGGGACGATAGGCGAAGCGCATAACACGGCCTTTTGTAGGGCCTCTTTTAAGGAGGTGGTCGCGTATCTCTTCCGGTCGATATCGCTCCCCTTGGTCCATCATTCGTGGCCATCGACGGGCGATTTCGGCGTGTGATATGTCACGGCTGAAGTACTGTGCAATCCGTTCTTTCAGCCGGTCTTGTTCAATGTCAACCAAGAACTCGTCGCGGCTTGTCTTGACGCCGGGAAAAGAGATCGGGAACAGACCCGGGAGCAGTGGCCAAGTTAGGTAGCGGTCGTCGGTGCGAATCGGAAAGAACGGATACCCTAACCCGACCGGAGGCTTGAGACTCTCATATTGGAGCTCTTCCTCACTCGACGCATTGCGGGCCAACTCAGCATGTTTTGCGTTTCCCCAGAGGTGGCGAAACTCCAGAGAGCGACATCGCAATTCAGCTTTGCTTCTCTTCGACTCACTCAGAACCAGCAACGCAATCGCGGTACCGACCTGGATTCCTTCACGATTTGACTCAGTTGAGAAGATGCTCGGGTCAGGATCGCCCCAGGGGGTGAGTTTGCCCGTTTTGTATTTATCACCGTTCAGGCAATCAATGCCGATGTGGTCGAATGCCTCAAGATATCGCTCCCGCATGCCGGTGTGTGACAGACCTTCAAGCCATGAATAGTTGGGGAAGAAGCGGGGGAAGAAGCGGGGAAGAAGCGGGGTCACGTCTTAAATATTAACTATTTGCCTGCTTGACAAGCCTGCGGCGGCTCGCCTACGCTGGGACCGTGACCAGGCCATTGCGCATCGAATACCC
>Ga0315280_10011622_pt1 | contig 10791 bp, 6 predicted proteins | sample YL17G06_40_MG_FD_203697 | JGI IMG/M metagenome (GOLD analysis project Ga0315280, IMG submission 203697) | Sediment microbial communities from Yellowstone Lake, YNP, Wyoming, USA - YL17G06_40 | ecosystem: Environmental > Aquatic > Freshwater > Lake > Sediment | place: USA: Wyoming | collected... | reverse complement strand
AATGAAGCAAGGTTAGAGCTCTGTTGAGACTCTCAAATTACCAGGATTGGGCAAGGTGCTACTCTAAGATGATTACTAGCTCCTAATAAAATATTTCCAAAAAAAAGACTTGACAAAAATAAACCAGACGCGGAGATCGCTGAGGGAGATCTTTCTTCTGATCCAATGGGGAGACTACGATTGGATCAGAAACTCCGTCCCTTCGGGATTAAAATCTAACCTCTTTGATGGCCCTGGAGCCTATCAAGAGCCTTGTCGGAATAGACCGGGAGCCTTTCTCCGCGTCCTTGGCGCCTCCGCGGTGAAAATATTATTTTGGACAAGCATGATTTACTTTAAGGAAGAGGAGTGAGATGGAGAAATGAACAATATCCTTGTGACCGGAGGAGCAGGTTTTATTGGCTCCTATCTTTGCGGGCGCCTTCTGAGAGACGGATACCATGTGATTTGTATCGATAACTTTGACAGCTTTTATGACCCCAACATAAAAATCAAGAATGTGGAGGAGATGGTAAAAGAATTTCCGCAGCGCTTCGAACTCGTCACCGGAGATATTCGGAACTATGAACATCTTGCGGAGGTCTTCAAGAAAAATCGGTTTGACTTCGTCATCCATTTGGCTGCGAGGGCCGGGGTAAGACCTTCCATCGAGCAGCCACTGCTCTACCAAGATGTGAACATCAGGGGGACGATCGTCCTCTTGGAAGCCTGCAAAGAATATGGGATCAAAGATCTTGTTTTCGCCTCCTCTTCCTCCGTTTATGGAGAAAACCAAAGGGTTCCATTTTCAGAAGAAGACCTTGATATCCAATCCATCTCACCTTACGGGGCCACCAAACGGGCTGGAGAACTCCTCTGCTATTCTTATCATCACCTCTATGGAATGAATATCGCCTGCCTCCGGATTTTTACTGCCTACGGCCCGAGACAAAGGCCGGAAATGGCCATCCATAAATTCACCCGACTGGTTGACCGAGGTGAAAAAATTCCGATATACGGAGATGGTTCTTCCCGGAGGGATTATACGTATATCGACGACCTGATCGAAGGAATCATAGCTGTCATCCAGCGTCATAGAGGGTTTGAAATCTACAATCTCGGAGAATCCCAAACGACCACGCTCAAGGAATTAATCCATTTGATTGAGGAAGCCCTGGGAAAGAAGGCGAATATTGAAGTGCTGGAATCCCAACCCGGAGATGTCTCGGTGACCTATGCGGATATTACCAAAGCAATGCGCATGCTAAATTATCAACCCAGGGTGAAGATGGAGGAAGGCATCAGAAGATTTGTGGAATGGTATAAAGCGCAGAAGGCATAGTGCATGGCGCATAGTGTTAAGGATCTCAAATCACAAATTCCAAATGCCAAATAAACAGGCCTTTCACTTCAGGCCCGCCTTGCGAAACCCGTCCAACCAGCGCTCCGTTGTGCCCCGTTCTTTCCAGGGTGCCATTTCTGGATATCTCTGTAAGGAGAACTTGGGATCCAGTTTGAACACCTCCTGGAGCGCGGCTTGAGCCTCTTCGATGTGCCCCAAATGGGCATATGACACTACAAGACCTTTATAGGCAACTGCATTGGTGGGCGAAAGTTTGAGCGCCTTCTTATACGCTACGATCGCCTCTTCATATTTCGCTACGTTGAAATAAGCGTTCCCCAAATGGAAAAAATACATTGTTGAGGGAAAAGGGTTCATGCGTATTGCCTTCTTGAATGATTCAATCGCCTCCTCATGTCTGCAGGCGTAGTCTAAAGCTCGGCCAAAGCTAAACCAAGTTGTTGCCGAACCAGGCTCAAGGTCCACAGCGCGCTCGCTTTCCCTTATCGCCTCATCATGCCTCTTCTGCCAGCTATAAACGAATTCCAGTGCTACGTGTCCACCAGCATGTGTGTCATCGAGGGCCACGGCCTTTTGAGCTGCCTTCAAGGCCTTCTCCATGGATTCTTTTGGGGATACACCAAATACCATATCCATCACATAGCTGTGACTCAAAATCGCATGGGCCCTTGGATACCCTGGGTCCACAGAAATAGCCTCCTCGCACTTCCGACGGGCCAGGGCATTGCCATCTTTATTGAACCGTAACAGGAGTTCAAGTGCCTCCAGAACCATTAGGTAAGCCTCAAGGTTGGTCGTGCCCTTAGCGTGCATGCGGGCTCCCTCGCCCTCCGTCAGTTTCACCTGGACAGCGACAACGATCTTCTTAGTGAGTTCATCCTGCAGGGCAAATACCTCCTTCATCTCCCTATCGTAGTGTTCTGACAAAATATGATGTCCCTTCAGGGCATCCACAAGCTGCGCTGTTATTCGCAGTCGTTGCCCTGACCTCTGAACGCTCCCTTCGAGCACATAACGTACGCCCAACTCCTCACTCACCTCCTTCACCTTCACCGGTTTGCCCTTGTAAGTAAAGGTGGAGTTGCGGGCAATGACAAAGAGCTGAGGGACCCTGGAGAGAGCAGTGATGATGTCTTCGGTAATTCCATCGCTGAAGAACTCCTGCTGTGGATCACCACTCATGTTGACGAAAGGGAGCACGGCGATAGAGGGTTGATCAGGTAGAGGGAAGGCCATCTTCTCTTTAGAAGCAAGCTCAACTTTTGGGGCAGGTGGAGCCGTTGGTTTAGCAACTTTTTCGGGCGATGGAGTTACTTTTTCTTTGGGTACTGGTTCTGCTGAGGGAACAGTAGGGGTAGGAACAGTCGCTGAAGGCTTCTCGGGTTGGGCGACTGTAATCTTCTCCTTTGGAGCAACTTCCGGTTGGGGAGCAGGAGGGGTGTAAAGTTTCCAGATAGCAATGGCTGCAACAACAATCAGAACGACCACCAAACCCAAAGCAACCCTCTGCCATTGTCTTGGTTTAGCTCTTCTCTCGCCAATTATCTTTCCGGCTTCTTCCGGTTGCATCAAGACTTTATACACACGGATTGGTAATGGGATATTCTTAACGGTTTGCTCACCGAGATATTCATATCCAAGGTCCAGCTTGTTTCTAACCTGATCAAAAGCTGTCCCAGAGATGCACACACCTCCTGCCTCTGACAAGCTCTCTATCCGAGCAGCAATGTTGACCCCGTCACCGTAGATCCTCCCTTGTTCCTCGATCACATCCCCAAGGTTAATACCGATCCGAAACTCCATCTTTCGATTTTCAGAAAGCGAAGCATTTCGGGTTTTAAGTTCTTTCTGAATCTCCACAGCACACTCAACTGCATCCACAACACTGCTAAACTCAGCCAACAAATTATCCCCTGTCGCATCCACCACCCGACCATGGTGATCCTGAATGAAGTTTGCCATCACTTCCCTGTACGCATTCAGTGTGCGGACTGTCCCTTTCTCATCCTCTCCCATGAGACGGCTGTAACCTTTGACATCGGCACTCAGGATGGCAGTGAGTTTTCGTTTAATTTCTTGTGTGCTCATGAAATTCTCTTTACGCTTCTGCCATGCGCCTTGCTATTTCATTTACCCCGTTAGAAAGCCTCGCTGCTTACAGCGGAGTTAGAGATAAAATTCCTTTTGGAGCAAGCATCGGGTTTAAAGCCCCATCCTTTCTAACGGGGTTTACTTCAGCCCCGCCTTGCGCAAGGCATCGATGAAGCGATCGATTCGAGCCTGATCCTTGTAGGGAAGAAACTTGGCATAGTTATCCACTGAGAACTTCGGATTTAACCTGAGGACTTCTGCAGCTTCAGCGCGAGCTTCCTGCTCTCGACCCATCATACTGTAAGTAACGGCCAGACCAAGATGCGCCAAGAAGTTGTCAGGCAGACGCTGAAGTACCCTCTTATATGCCAAAACCGCCTCCTCAAACCTACCCGCACCCACGAGGGCCCCGCCGTAGTTTAAATACGAAGCGACCGGACCAAAAGGGTTGAGTCTGATTGCTTTTTGGAACAATGGAATGGCTTCCTCTGGCCGGCCTGCGAAGCTCAAACTCATAGCATACCACTCATGGGCAGCCGCCCCACCTGGATCGAGGGCTATAGCCCTTTCCCCCTCAGCAATCCCCTTGTCATATTCCTTTTTTAGGGAATAGAGAGCACACAACAAGGAATGGGCAAGTGGTATGGTATCATCCATGGCAATGGCTTTTTTGGCCATTTCTATACCTTTCTCCATAGATTCCTGAGGGGAATTCCCAATGCGCAGAAAATATTCCTCCAAATGGACATAACCCATGAGGGCATAAGCCGATGGACTCTCTGGACACATCGCAATCGTCTCCTCTGCGATCCGCCGAGCCACTCTGGTGGCCTCGATATTCCAAGTTTCAAAGTATTTAAACCCCTCCAATAACTTCATATAACAATCGAGACGTGGCTTCAGTATTGGTTTTCCGGCCTTTAAAGCTTGTTCTCCGTCTGTCAGTTTCACTCGCATAGCGGTTACTATCTTAATTGTGATCTCATCTTGCAAGGCAAATATATCTTTGAGATCACGATCGTATCTCTCTGCCCAGATGTGATGTCCTGTGAGGGCATCGATCAACTGGGCATTAATTCGGATTCGGTCGCCAGACCTCTGAACACTACCCTCCAGCACATACCGAACCCCAAGCTCCTCGCTCACCTGCTTAACCTTAACGGGTTTACCCTTATAGGAAAAGGTTGACTGTCTTGATATCACAAATAAGCGGGGAACTTTGGTGAGAGCTGTGATGATGTTCTCGGTGATCCCGTCACTCAGGAATTCCTGCTTTGGGTCTTCGTTCATGTTCACGAAAGGTAGCACGGCTATAGAGGGCACATCCGGCAAGGGGAAAGCCATTTTGTCTTTGGATGCAACTTCCTCTTTGGGAGATGGAGGTGGCACAGGTTTGCTGACCTTTTCAGATAATGGAGGTGTTACCTTTTCTTTGAATGCTGGCTCTACTGAAGGGGCGGGAGAGGTAGGAACAGTTACTGGGGGTTTCTCAGATGGGGCGACTGTAATTTTCTCCTTAGGAGCTACTTCTGGTTGAGGAGCAGGAGGGGTATAAAGTTTCCAAATTACTATGGCAGCGATTACCACAATCAAACCGATTGCCAAACCCATAGTGGCCATGTGCCATTGTCTGGGTTTAACCTTTTCCTCGGGGGCGGCCTCCGGCTCTATCTGCGCCCGGTACACCCGCACCGGCCTGGCAATGTTCTTCACCTCGTGCTCCCCCAGGTACTCGTACCTCAAGGGCAGCTTGTTCTCTATCTGCTCGTATGCACTCCCCGAAATACAGATCCCGCCTGCCTCGGCCAGCCCCTCCAACCGCGCCGCAATGTTCACTCCGTCCCCGTAGATTCTGTCTCCTTCTTCGATCACATCCCCAAGATTAATACCGATCCGAAACTCCATCCTCCGGTTCTCAGGTAACAGGGCGTTCTTCGCCCTCAGCACCTGCTGGATCTCCACCGCACACTGCATTGCATCCACCACACTGGCAAACTCAGCCATTAAATTATCCCCTGTAGAATCCACCACCCGACCCCGGTGCTGCTGGATGAGGTTGCCCATGACGTCTTTATATCCCTTCAGTGTCCGAACGGTCCATTCTTCATCCTCTCCCATGAGACGGCTATACCCCTTCACATCGGCACTGAGGATGGCAGTAAGTTTGCGTTTAAGTTCTTGGGTGGTCATGAAGTCCTCCCCTCATAAGTTTAGACTTGGAAAGGAAAAGATAATGATCCCTTGCGAAATGACAAAGCGCATAGAGCATAGCGCAAAGTGTAACAACTTATTGGCTCTCAGGTCAGTATTGGTTTGAGAACCTCCAAGGAGGCAAAAACTCCTCGGAGGCTTCATATCGGCACCTTTTGGATTTCCCATTTCATTTCTAACTCCAAAAGGTTGAGGTTGGGTTGGGAGGTTGATTTGATACCGTATGATTTGATGGAATTCTACTGATTTTGAATGGAACCGTCAACAAGAATTATCGATTACGTTGTGGCAAATTGGGTCTTGCATTATTACAATTTTTAAAAGGTCTTTTCGGATTGCTGGATTGCAAAGCCCCATCCCATTGGCCTCTTCATTCTATTTGCAATCTGTCATGTTTTTTTGATCTATCTTTTTTTCTTTTTCTTCTGGTTCCTTTCATAAATGATCCTCAGTCCTTCCAGGGTCAAAAATTCATTTACTTCTTCAATGGTTTCAGATTCATCAGCAATCAGACTTGCCAGTCCTCCTGTAGCAATGACCTTGGGGTTCGATCTCACTTCTTTCTTCATTCTTCTCACAATCTCATCGACCAATCCGACATATCCGAAAAAGATGCCGGACTGCATACTGTGGACAGTGTTTTTTCCGATGACCTGTTTCGGTTTTACAATCTCTATCCGGGGCAACTTGGAAGTTCTCTGAAACAACGCCTCTGCCGAAATCCCAATTCCTGGTGCGATGGCGCCACCCATATATTCACCTCTGGTCGAAACATAATCGAAGGTCGTTGCGGTCCCAAAATCCACTACGATCAAACTCTTCTTATACCGCTCATACGCGGCCACAGCGTTGACGATCCGGTCTGCTCCAACCTCTGCTGGGTTCTCATAGGCAATGACCAATCCCGTATCAATGTCCGGTCCAATGATGAGCGGTTTAACATGAAAATATTTTTCAGCCATTCCCTGCAACATGTCCAAAACCGGAGGGACGACTGAGGAGATGATCAACCCGTCAAAATCCCCCATATCGAGCTGATCGAATTGGAAGAGATCCCGGAACAGGATTCCCCATTCATCAGCAGTCTTTCCCTTTTCTGTTCCAATCCGCCAATGATCGACCAGAACCTCCCCATCATAGACTCCCAGGACCGTATTCGTATTCCCCACATCGATGACGAGCAGCATAAAACCTCCTTGTCCCTCCGAAAGAACCGGAGGGAACCCAATGTCAAAGTTCAAATGCCAAATGTCAAAGAAATGTCAAAATCCGAATTCCCCAAAATGTATCAATTTAGCTGTCTGAAATCACACTCTAAAATCCCTCCCCACCTCCCTTTTTCAAAGGGAGGAGAAATATTTCCCCCTTTTGACAAAGGGGGATGAAGGGGGATTAGATGGTCTTTTTACCTTGAATGACACTTTTTTCTTCATTTGAACTTTGACATTTCATCTCTTGTACTCGATGTCTCCTGCTACAATTCTTTTTTGCTCTCCATCCTTCGTCTTTAAAATCAAGGCTCCGTCCGAATCCAGATCGACCGCAGTCCCGACCAGGGTCTCCCCGAAGAAAGTGACTTTGACCTGTCTCCCTTTGATTTGAGCCCAGTCCTTCCATGTTTTCAGAACCGCGGAACCTCCCTCCTCCAAAAAAATCGCATACCATCGTTCCAATTCCTCTAAAAGGCAACTGAGGAAGGCCTTTCTCGAAATCGTCTGTCCCATCTCGTTCTTTAATGACGTGGCCACCGTACGAATTGCTTTTGGAAACATCCTCCCATCCATATTGAGGTTGACGCCAATTCCCAGAATCACGAAATGGACGCGGTCCATCTCCGAATGGATCTCATTGAGAAGCCCGGCCACCTTCCGACCTCTCATAAGAATATCATTAGGCCACTTGATCAATGGAAAGAGGCCAGAAAACTTCTGAATGGCATCTGCCGTGGCCACAGCTGCCATCAAGGTGATGAGGGAGGCCTGTTGAGGTGGAATTTTGGGACGAAGGATGACGGAGAGATAAAGGTTCAAAGAAGGGGGAGAGTACCAGTTCCTCCCCAGCCTCCCTCTCCCCCTTTTTTGTAATTCCGCAATGACCATTTCTCCTTCCCGGGCGCCCCCGAGGGCCAACTGATAGGCTTCTGAATTCGTTGAATCGACAGAGTGAAAATGGTGGATCACCTTTCCCATCCATTTCGTATTGAGGACAGGCTTCACTTCTGCTGGGGTGAGGAGGTCTGGGGATCGAACTAAACGGTATCCTGATCGTGTGGAGGCCTCAATCTCGTACCCTAAACCTCTCAAACGTTGTACCCTTTTCCAGACAGCCGTCCGGCTCACCTTCAATCGATGGCTGATCTCCTCACCCGAAAGAAAGGTTGAATTTCGTTCCCTGAGGAGCTGAAGAATCTTATCATCCATCATAGGCATCTTTTGGTAAAAATTGTCTTTGGGTTACGGCTACGAAGCCCGTTTCGGTTATTGGTTTAGGTTACGTGCAAAGGATTAAGAGACGATAAACGTAGCCTTTTATTAACGATACGGGCCATCCTTACCGTTACCGTTTAACGAAATTTTTATTTTCTAACTGATCATTTTGTCATATCGTGAAAATTGCATCGAGAAGGTCCCTCGACCTTGGGTGAGGGATCTCAAATCCGTGGAGTAGCCAAACATTCGGGTCAGGGGCGAGATCGCATTGATCAAAGTAACCTTGCCTTTTGTGGTGATTGCCTCCACCGAACTCTTTCTCGCCTTTAAATCACCAACCACTTCTCCCATGAACTCCTCTGGAACGATGATGTTGACCTCCATCATCGGCTCCAATAAGACCGGCTCGGCCTTTCGACAGCCCTCCCTTAGTGCATTGGATGCAGCGATCTTCAGGGCGAGAGTTGATGGATGATCCGCGTCCACATCGGCCCTCAACAAGGTAACACGAAGATCCGTCAACGGGTACCCCATGATCACCCCTACTGTGGAACCCTCCCTGATTCCCTCTTCGATAGAGAGAATTCCCTCCGGTAGCAAGGTTCTCTCGGGAATTTCAGAATGGAACTCAATTCCTTTCCCTCGTCCATTGGGTGAGATACGCAAGAAGACCTCTGCAAAATGTCTCACATCTTCCATCTCTCTAAAGAACTTGGCCGAGGTTTCCACCTCTTTCTCCACCGTCTCTCGATAAACGACCTGAGGCCTCCCGACATTCACCTCAAGATGATATTCTGAAAAAAGTCGCTTGACCAACACATCCAGATGCAATTCTCCCATCCCCGATATGATCGTCTGGCCGGTATCCTCATCCAACTTGACATGAAAGGTCGGATCTTCTTCACTCAGTTTCAGCAACGAATCGGCAAGTTTTTCCTGATCTCGATTGGACTTCGGCTCCACTGCCACGGACATCACAGGTTTATAAAAATCGATGGGTTCAAGGACAATCGGATGACCTCGATCGCAGAGTGTATCCCCTGTCGTGGTCTCCTTCAATCCCATGACGGCCACAATCTCCCCAGTCTTCGCCTCCTCCACTCGGGTACGCTGGTGGGCATGCATCTGGAAGATTCTTGAGATCTTTTCACTTTTCTTCAAACGCGGGTTGTAAACTCCCATCCCTACCTTGAGGACACCGGAGTAAATCCGGATATAAACCAATTTTCTCCCCTCATCCATCATCACCTTGAAGGCTAAGGTGCTGAGAAACTCTTCATCCCGTGCCACCCTTCTTGTCTTATCTCCTGTTACAGGATTTGTCCCTTCAACCGGTGGAACATCTAATGGAGAAGGAAGGTAGTCCACAATGTCATCAATGAGGGGCTGAATTCCTTGGTTTCTCAGGGCTGCGCCACATAAGACCGGTACGGCTTTCATCGAGATGGTTGCCTTTCTCAGAGCTCCTTTCATTTCAGATTCTGAAATCTCTTCGCCATTGAGATACTTCTCCATCAACGGGTCATCCAATTCGGCAAGGGACTCGATCAGCCTGGCCCGATAAAGGGAGGCCATTTCCTTCCATTCCTTGGGAATGGAAATTTCTTTAAAGTCAATGCCCAAACTATGCTCATCCCATACGATTCCTTTCAATCGAATGAGATCGATGATCCCAATAAACTGATCTTCAATGCCAATGGGGATTTGAATGACGAGGGGGCGAGCTCCCAGGCGCTCAACAATCATCTTCACCGTTCCGAAAAAATCTGCACCGATTCGATCCATCTTATTGACGAATGCCAATTTAGGAACCCCGTATTTGTCTGCCTGATGCCATACCGTCTCCGATTGAGGCTCAACCCCTTCAACCGCACTAAAGATCGCAATGACCCCATCCAACACACGGAGCGATCGTTCCACCTCAATAGTGAAGTCGACATGCCCCGGAGTGTCGATGATATGAATGATGCTCCCTTTCCATTCGACCGTCGTCACCGCAGAAGTGATGGTAATTCCCCTTTCCTGTTCTTGTGGCATCCAATCCATTACAGCAGTCCCCTCATGGACTTCCCCCATACGATGGATCTTCCTTGTATAGAAGAGGACCCTCTCGGTGACGGTAGTCTTCCCCGCATCGATGTGGGCCATAAATCCGATATTTCTGGTACGGATCAGTCTTTTTTCTCCAGCCATCTCTCACTCTTAGAAGCTGTGAAAAAATTGTTTTTGTGAACCTCTGCCCTGAAAGGACAAGTGGATTTCCAAAGCTTTAGAATGCGCTCGTTGAGGTTAAGGGTAACCCGCTATTGCAATAATGGTATATGTTTAAAAGATCTTACAACACAGTGCTTCAATTTCCAAAGGTTGCGCTCTAAAGCTTTTCCAATCCACCCGTCCTTTCCGTTTCAACCATGTGCCCGATTTTTTCCCGCCTTCTCTTAGTATGAAGCCTTACTCCTAAGAACTTCGGGGACCCATCTTTGAAATGGGTGTTTTCTTATATGGATCTATTCTAAACCTCAACCTAAACCTTAACCTAATAATTTGTATCTTGGCCATACTAAAGGGATTTTCCCGAAATGTCAAATTCCCCTGTTACGTAAAAATCATTTGTGCACATGTGGGAAACGATTTGTGGACATGCCTGCCTGCGGTAGGCAGGGTCAAATCCTTCAGAGATGAACCTCCCATAATTTTTTGTCCTCCTTGTAGACCATG
>Ga0315280_10011621_pt1 | contig 10791 bp, 4 predicted proteins | sample YL17G06_40_MG_FD_203697 | JGI IMG/M metagenome (GOLD analysis project Ga0315280, IMG submission 203697) | Sediment microbial communities from Yellowstone Lake, YNP, Wyoming, USA - YL17G06_40 | ecosystem: Environmental > Aquatic > Freshwater > Lake > Sediment | place: USA: Wyoming | collected... | reverse complement strand
GCCGTTGCCCGAGATGTTCGGCTTCCAAGCCGCTGGGCTCTCGAGGTTCAGGCTCTCCCTTCGCGTCGGCTCGACGCTCGAGAGGTCAACTCGCGCATGAGAGACCGATGGCGCCACCTTCGGCCCCGGGAACGCCCCTCGCACCCACACCTTCACCGTGCCCGGTGCGGCCGACGGCCCCGGGGTCAGCGCGAACGACAGGCTCTCGCGGCCCAGTGGCGCCAGCTCAACCTGCGCCTCGGTGCGATCCGCCTTCCAGCCCTTGGGGACCTCGAGCCGCACTCGCCCCGCCATCGGCTTCGCCTCATCGAAGTTGTAGGTATCCACCGCGAAGGGCACCGGCTTCCCGCCCTCGACGACCATGTAGTTCGCGTCCTTGTCGAGCCGTCCGGCGCCGAAGTAGCCCACCAGGACCACCTGGCTGGGGTTGAGCTCGGGCACTTTCCCGGGACGCCGCACCGGGCCGGCCAGCGAAGCCCCAACGCCCTCACCCAGGCCGACGACGTACTGCGCCGCTGGGCCGACCGCGAGCGTGAGCTTGCCGGCGTCGGCGACCGCCTCACGCTCGCGGCCGATGAGGTCGATCACCCGCACCCGGCCCGCGCTGACAGGCAGCGTGGCCTCCCCGGGCTTCGCCGCCCACGCTAGCGCCACCCGTTCATGCCCGGTGCTGAACACCAACGCCTCGCAGCCGTCGCCCACTCCCGAGAGGTTGCCGAGGTAAGCGCCCTGGCCGAGGACGCGGACTGCCGTCGCGATGGCAAGCAGCGCCGGGCGGGGCGATCCATCCCGGTGCAGGGCACCGAACTGGATCGGGCCCTCGGGGTAGAAGGGCAGCACGAAGAAGAAGTGCCGGTCCACGCCGCCCGCGAGGGAGATGGCGAACGACCGTGGGATGAACTCGGCCTGGATCCGCTCCCGCTCCGGCGTCAGCTCCTGGTTCGTGTGCTCGAGCCGGACGCCGGCCTCGGTCAGCCAGATCGGCCGGTCGCCCACGCCGTAGGTCTTCGCCAGGTCCACCCAGGACTTGATCGTGTCCCCGTACGAGTCGATCGGGTTGTAGGTGTGGAAGTTGAAGACGTCCATGTAGTCGCCGATGCCCGACTCGAAGACGTTGTCGCTGAACGCCGACCGCCCACGACAGAAGGAGCATGACAGCACCAACGCCTCGGGGTTGCTGGCGCGGAAGCCGAGGAAGGCCGCCTTCTGGAGGCCCGCGTACTTGTCGCCGAGCTGATCGAAGAAGCTGATGTCGGGCTCGTTCCAGGGCTCCCAGGCGAGGATTCTGCCGGCGAAGTGCTGGCCCGCTTCCTTCGTGAAGCGGTACACCTCACGCAAGTCGTCCGGCCAGCGCGTATCTTTGCCAGGATGGGTCCAGGCGGGCGAGTCGTGGAAGATCTGGTACTCGCGCACACCCTCCGCGAAGAGGGTGTCTGCGACTGTCTGGTAGCGGTCCCAGTTGAGCTTGCCCGGCTCCGCCCCGACGGCTCCCCAGGCGAGCCGCTCCCGCATCCAGCCGACGCCCGCCCGGCGGAGCATCTGCGCCACGGGCTTCCACTGCTCAGGCGAGCACAGCCACGCCGTCGCACCATCGACCGCGAGCGGACCCGAGGGCGGAGGCTCGTTCGGTCGCGCCGGGATGACGCCGAAGGTCGTCTTCCCCTTCGCGTCGCCGGCCTGCCACTCGATCTCGTAGTACCCAGAGGGCTGGGCGGGCACCGTCAGCCCTTGGTTGGCCACTTCCCCGCGCCAGACTTCCCGGCCATCATAGTCGCGGACCACGGCGACAAGGTGCGGGATGGTGCCCGCCGGCCCATCGAAGACGAGCGGCTCTCCACTGGCAAACACGTTGCAGGGGGCTCTACCGGTCAGTGTCATGGGCTTCTCCTGCGCCAGGCAGGGGCGACACGCGAGGGCGAGAGCGATGGCGAGCGGGTTCATCATGGCTGCTCCCGGCGTTGCGGACTGGGTGGACGAGCCCGGCTGGCTGTTAGCGAGCCGCGGCACCCAGCCTTCTTCCTGGACGGCGATCTGTCCTCCGAGTTGCTCGGGGAGCCGGAGGATCGCCCCCTTCGGCAAGGGAAACTGCGTGTGGTCTTCCGGCAGTGAGTGGTGAGGGCCATGAAGGTCTGCGAAGCGCTGTTGGCGGTCTTGGGCCTGCTGGTGGCGTCGCTTGCCGTCGGGTGCGAATCGCGCCCGGCCCCTGCGCCTGGGGCCGAGGTCAGGTGGTTCGAGCCGTCTGCCAAGGCCGAGCCGGCCCCCACGACGGCGGAAGCCCGACCGACCCCGGCTGCCGAGGCGCTGAGAGAGCCCGGTCACCGGGGGCAGACCGGCACAGGCGGCGTGGTGTGGTTCGTCCCCGGCCAGAAAGCCGAGGAGCCTCCCCCCGCCCAACCGGCGCCGGCCCCCGCACGTCCTCACTACCCGACCGGGCCGATCACCTCGGCCTCGCGCCGAGTCGCTGCCGGTGGCACCACCTTCCGCGTGGAGACCATCGACATCCCCCTGGGCTCAGCGACACTGAAGGTGGCGCTGGCGAACGGCCGCGTTGGCTGTACCGAGTCGCTCGAGGCGATGGCGACGAGGCACGGAGCCGTCGCGGCGATCAACGGGAGCTTCTTCGATGCCTACTCCACTCGCAGCGTGCGCAATCCCTATGGGACGCTGATCACGAACGGCCAGGTGGTCCACCTCTCGGACCATCCGACCGCGCTCGGCGACTTCGCGGACGGCACGATCGCGATCGGGCAGGTCAAGCTCGGCATCGCCGGCGGCCTCGACGGCAGCGAGCACTACCCCGACAACTGGTACGCCTACGGCGTCAACGACTACCCCGAGGGCCCGAACTGGGCGGAGGTCTACACGCCGCTGTACGGTTCGCGGACGATCCCGGATGGAGGTCACCACGTGGTCGTGAGGAATGGGGCAGTGGTTAGCGTCGGCGCCGGCCCGACAGCCATCCCTGCCGATGGGTTCGTGCTGCGCCTTAGCGGCGGCGAGGCCTATCTGCGAGACCGCTTCCAGCCGGGCCGGCAGTGCGCCTTCCGGTTCACGGTCAAGTCTGCACAGCCGGCCCTCGACTGGCTCTCGGCACGAGAGGCCCTGGGGTGCGGTCCGCTGCTCGTTCGAGACGGTTCGGTCGCGGTCGACTCGCCGGCCGAGGGCTTCCGTGACCCGAAGGTCTTGAGCGGCTCCTGCGCCCGCAGCGCCGTCGGCCTCACCGGCGCCGGCCACTTGGTTCTGGCGACCTGCCCGGGCGCCACGATCCGGCAGTTGGCCGAGGTCATGAAGGCGCTCGGTTGCCGACACGCCATGAACCTCGATGGGGGCGCTTCGAGCGGCTTGTGGCTGCGGGGTCGGTACGTCACCCGGCCCGGCCGCGACATCTCGAACGCCCTCCTCGTCAAGCCCGTTGGAGCCCATCCTGAGACCGGAACGTCCGCAGCCCTGGAGGGCTGCGCCACGGGTGTCAGGATAGGGTCCTAGACCGGCTTCGTCCGGGAATCTCTGGAGGTGGCCCAAGTGACCTACGACCCTTACGGCAGCGACCAGCCTGCAGGTGCGGCCGGGCAGCCCGGCGCTCCGCCGCCGACCCCGATGACCTACGCCACCTACCAGCCCACCCAGCCCGTACGCCCGACCGCCGTGACCGTGATCGCCGTCCTGATCATCATCTACGCGGCCTTGAGTCTGGTAGCCCTGCCGATCAACATCATGCAGATGATCGGCGCCGCCAAGGCCACAGGTCCGACCGCGGCCATGATGCAGGCCCCAGGCATGGCTCTACTGAGCTGGATCAGCGTCCCGCTCAACGGCCTCTCCTCGGTCCTGTGGATCGCCGCCGGGATCGGCTTGTTGCAGCTCCGGGAGTGGGCTCGCAAACTCACCATCGGGCTCTTGGTCTACGCGATCGTCATGCAGATGGTGAGCGCGGTGGTCGCGGTCCCGGCCGTCTCGGGGATGATGACCTCCGGCGCGTTCGGCCCGGCCCCGCCGCTGCCGCCCGGGACGATGACGCTGATCATCGGCGCCGGGGTTGTCTTCTGGCTGCTGATCCTGACGGGCATCGCGGTCCTGTTCATGGTCCTGCTCACCCGGCCGAACGTTCGGTACGCCTTCAACCCAGAGACCGACCCGGCCTACGCCGCCTACCAGCCCGTCTACACACCGCCCCCGGGGTCGACCGATGCGAACCAGCCGCCTGGAGGGGACCCTCCATCGTCGTGAGCTGGACCCGCACTCGACCCACGATGCACTGCCGCACCGCGCGGGCCCGGGGCGGTGATGGCTCCTTGCCGGTGAGGCCGCCATGAACGACCCACCGACGGGCACGATCACCTTCCTCTTCACCGACATCGAGGGCAGCACGCGGCTCTGGGAGGCCGAGCCCGAGGCGATGCGGGTCGCGATCGCGCGGCACGATGCGATCCTGCGGGAGACCATCGAGGGGCAGGGCGGACACGTATTCAAGACCGTGGGCGACGCGTTCTGTGCCGCCTTCCCCCGGGCGACGGATGCTGTGGCTGCGGCGCTCCACGCCCAGCAGGCCCTGCAGAGAGAGGACTGGGGTGACGCCGGACCGCTGCGGGCGCGGATCGCGCTCTACACCGGGGAGGCGGAGGACCGGGACGGCGACTACTTCGGGCCGCCGCTCAACCGCTGCGCCCGCATCCTGGCTGCGGGCCACGGCGGACAAGTCCTGCTTTCGCACAGCGCGGCCGAGTTGGTGCGCGATGTCCTGCCCTCGGGGGCCGAACTGAAGCCCCTGGGCGAGCACCGCCTGCGTGACCTCACCCGTCCCGAGCCTCTGTTCCAGCTCGTCCACCCCGACCTGCCGGCCGACTTCCCGGCGCTCCGCTCCCTCTCCGCCTTCGCCCACAACTTGCCGGTCCAACTCAGCAGCTTCGTCGGCCGTGAGCGGGAGATGGCCGAGGTCAAGCGCCTGCTGGGCACGACGCGGCTGCTGACGCTCACCGGCACGGGCGGCGCAGGGAAGACCCGCCTGGCGTTGCAGGTGGGGGCCGACCTGCTCGACGAGTACCCCGACGGTGTCTGGCTGGTCGAGCTAGGGGCACTGTCGGAGCCATCACTGGTGCCGCAGGCCGCGCTGTCGGCGCTGGGCCTTCGGGAGGAGCCGCAGCGCGCGCTCGTGGACGCCCTGGTCGACTCGCTTCGACCGAAGCGCCTCCTGCTCATTCTGGACAACTGCGAGCATCTGGTCGATGCCTGCGCGGGCCTGGCAGAGAGCCTGCTTCGAGCCTGCCCGAAGCTGTGCATCCTGGCGACGAGCCGGGAGACCCTACAGGCGGAGGGGGAGGTGGTCTGGCGGGTGCCTTCGCTCTCGCTCCCCGATCGCCAGGCGCCTCCGCCGCCAGTCAGTGTCCTGGCGCAGTACGAGGCTGTCCGGCTGTTCATCGAGCGGGCCCTGGCTGCGAAGCCCGAGTTCCGCGTGACCAACGACAATGCGCCGGCGGTGGCGGAGATCTGCTGGCGGCTCGACGGGATTCCCCTTGCCGTTGAGCTAGCTGCGGCACGGGTGAATGTGCTGTCTCCAGAGCAGATCCAGGAGCGGCTGGACGATCGCTTCCGGCTACTGACGGGTGGCCGCCGGACAGCTTTGCCGAGGCACCAGACGCTGCGAGCGGCCGTGGAATGGAGCGATGACCTGTTGCCGCCGGAGGAGCGGAAGCTCCTGCACCGGCTCGCCGTCTTTGCGGGGGGGTTCACCCTCGCGGCGGCCGAGGCGGTCGGCGCCGGGGACGGCATCGAGCGGGAGGATGTGCTGGACTTGCTGACGGCCCTCGTCGACAAGTCTCTGGTCCAGCCGCCTTCCGACGAGTCGCAACCGCGCCACCGTCTGCTGGAGACCTTGCGCGCCTACGGCCGGGAGCGGCTCGAAGCGGCGGCTGCACTGGCCGCGGCCGAGCGGCGCCACGGGGAGCACTTCCTGCAGTGGATCGAAGATCGGCGAGGGGACTTCTGGACAGCCCGGCAGCAGGAGCGGCTCGCGGAGCTGACCTCGGAGCACGACAACGTCCGGGCTACGCTGGCGTGGGCACTGGCGCATGAGCCGGATCGCGGCGGGCGGGTGGTGGGCGCCCTCGGGCGGTTCTGGGAGCTTCGCGCCCACTGGAGGGAGGGCTGCGAGTGGTGCGCGCGATACGCCACCGAGGGGTCTCTACGGCCCGAGGCTCGCGCTGGCGTGCTCAATACAGCGAGCGGGCTGGCTCGTCTGCAGGGCGACATGGCTGAAGCGCGGCGCACGGCCGAGGAGGCGCTGGCCGTCGCCGAGGCGGCGGACGACAAGACGGGCATCAGCGGCGCCTTGAACGGCCTCGGCAATCTGGCCGTGAGGCAGGGCGACTACGCGCAGGCCGTCGATCTGTTCAGCCGATCCCTGGCCCTGCGCCGTGAGACAGGGGACGAGAGGGGGGCCATGGTCTCCCTCATGAACCTCGGGCTAGCGGCCAGCGAACACGGCGAACATGAGAAGGGGCGGGCACTCTACGAGGAGAGTCTGGCCTTGGCCCGACGAACGGGCGATCTGTTCACCGTGGCTGCCGTCCTCAACAACCTCGCCAACAACCGTACCGATGTGGGTGACTTTGGAACGGCCCGAGCCTGTCTGGAAGAGAGCCTGCAGATCCGGCGAGCGCTGGGCGACAAGCCGGGCGTGGTGTACTGCCTCCATAACCTCGGCTTTCTGGCCCATGATCGTGGGGACTTCGCGGCGGCCAAGGCCCTGTACGAGGAGAGCCTGGCCCTGAACCGCCAGGTCGGCGTGAAGCTGCTCCTCGGAACGACCTTGAACAACCTGGGGAATCTCGCCAGATCCCAGGCGGACTACGCGCGTTGCCGGGCGCTGCTCAACGAGGCCCTGGCGGCGAGCCGAGAGGTGGGAGACAGGGCCCAGGCCGCATGGACGATCCGTAATATCGCGGCGGCCGCGCACGAGCAAGGGGACTACGCGGCCGCGCAGGCCGGCTACGAGGAGGGGCTGGGGTTGGCGAGAGCGATGGCGGACCGCGCGACAGAGGCCCTCATCCTGGGTGACATGGGAGGTCTAGCCGCCGACCTGGGCGACTGCTCGCGCGGGCGCGCACTGCTGGAGGAGGCGGTGACCCTCCGCAGGGAGCTGCAGGCCAGGCCCGGCATCGCCTACGCGCTCGCCGGGCTGGCAGCGATAGTCCTGGCCCAGGGAGACGCGCAGGGGGCGTGTGGTCTCTGCAGGGAGAGCCTGGCGGCCTTCCGAGAGATCGGGGACCGCTTCGGCTCCTCACAGGTCCTCATCACCTGGGCGCGGATAGCGCTGAGCGAAGGGGACCCCGGCCAGGCGCGCGCCTTGCTCGAAGAAGCGCTCTCCACGGTGGCCGAGCTGGGCGACAAGCACAATGCGGCGAGATGCCTGGAGAGCATCGCGGCGGCGAGTTCAGCGAGGGGCGAGCACGCTCAGGCGGCGCGGGTCAGGGCTGCGGCAGAGGCGCTGCGGGCAGGCATCGGCGCCCCCCTGCCGCCCGCCGAGCAAGACGAGAGGGACCGGCGCGTTGCCGATCTACGGGCAGCTCTGGGTGACGAGGCCTTCGCCGCGGCATGGGCCGAAGGGGAGGCGATGACGGTGGACGAGGCGGTGGCCTATGCTCTGAAGGGTACGGGCGATGGCTGAGCTGCCGACGGGCACCGTCACCTTCCTCTTCACCGACATCGAGGGCAGTACGCGGCTGTGGGAGGAACAGCCGGAGGCGATGCGGGCGGCTCTGGCCCGCCATGAAGCCCTCCTGCATGAGGCGATCGAGGCCCACGAGGGGTATGTCTTCGAGCAGGCAGGCGATGGCTTCTGCGTTGCGTTCGCTCGGGCTACAGATGCGCTGGCAGCGGCGCTCGATGCCCAGCGCGCACTTCAGGCTGAGCCCTGGGGCGCCCTGACACCGCTCAAGGTTCGCATGGCGCTCTATACCGGGGAGGCGGAGGAGCGCGACGGCGACTACTTCGGCCCACCGCTCAACCGCTGCGCCCGGATCCTCGCTGCCGGCCATGGCGGGCAGATCATCCTCTCGCGGACCGCGGCGGATCTCGTCAGGGGGGCATTGCCACCGGGGGTGGAGTTGAGGGCGCTGGGTGAGCACCGGCTCCGCGACCTCGCCCAGCCCGAAGACATCTCGCAGTTGCTCCATCCTGACCTCCCCTTTGACTTCCCTCCTCTCCGGTCGCTGGCGGCCTTCACCCACAACCTGCCGGTGCAACTGACCAGCTTCATCGGCCGGGAGAAGGAAGTGGAGGAGATCAAGCGACTGCTCACGACGACGCGCCTACTGACGCTGACTGGGACCGGGGGAGCGGGCAAGACGCGACTGGCGCTGCAGGTGGGCGCCGACCTGCTGGACGAGTGCCCCGATGGCGTGTGGTTGGTCGAGCTGGCGTCCGTTGCCGACCCCTCGCTCGTGCCTCAAACCATCCTGTCTGCGCTCGGGCTGCGGGAGGAGCCGCAGCGGGCACTCACAGACACCCTCATCGACTCGCTTCGCCCCAAGCACGCGCTCCTGATCCTCGACAACTGCGAGCACCTGGTCGAGGCGTGCGCTCGCCTGGCCGCGGACCTCCTGCGCCGTTGCCCCGAGGTTGCCGTCATCGCGACGAGCCGGGAGGTTCTCCAGGCTGAGGGGGAGACGGTCTGGCGGGTGCCCTCCCTGGGGCTCCCGGATCGCGAGGCCCCTCAGCCGCCGATCAGTGTCCTGACGCAGTACGAGGCTGTCCGGCTGTTCATCGAGCGCGCCGTGGCTGCGAAGCCCGACTTCCGCGTGACGAACGGGAATGCTCCGGCGGTGGCGGAGATCTGCTGGCGCCTGGACGGGATGCCACTCGCGGTCGAACTCGCGGCCGCGAGGGTGAACGTGCTCCCGCCGGAGGAGATCGAGCGGCGGCTCGACGACCGCTTCCGGTTGCTGACGGGCGGCCGACGCACGGCGCTACCGCGCCACCAGACGCTGCAGGCGGCGGTGGAGTGGAGCTACAGCCTACTCCCGGAGCCGGAGCGCCGCCTGTTCGCGCGCCTCTCCGTGTTCGCCGGCAGCTTCAGCCTGGCAGGCGCCCAGGCGCTCCGCGCCGATGAAGGCCTTCAGGAGTGGGAGATTCTGGATCTGCTCACAGCGCTCGTCGAGCGCTCGCTGGTGGTGCCCGAGCCGACCGCTGATGTGGCGCGGTACCGTCTGCTGGAGACACTGCGCGCCTACGGCTGGGAACGACTCTCGGGACAGGGAGAGGCCGAGACGGCCAGCCGCCGGCACGCAGAGCACTTCATGGCCTTCGCTCAGGAGGCCAAGGCGAAGCTGCGAGGCCCGGAACAGGCGGACTGGTTCGCCCGGGTGCAGGCCGACTACGGGAACCTCCGGGCTGCGCTCGCCTGGGGCCTGCGGGAGGACGTGGAAGCGGCAGCGCGTCTGGCCAGCGCGTTGCCTCGGTTCTGGGAGGTTCGGGGCTACTGGAGAGAGGGGCGGCAATGGCTCGAGGGGTGCCTCGCCGGAGGCCGTGACCTCACACTGGAGTTGAAGGCGAACACCCTCCTCGCCGCGGGTCGGCTGGCCTGGTGTCAGTGCGACTACGGCCGGGCAGAGGCTCTCTATGAGCAGTGTCGGGAGCTCCCCCGGGAGTCCGAGCACCGCCGGGAGTACGCGAATGCGCTGCTGGGGCTTGGCAACGTGGCCGCCCGTCGAGCCGACTGGAGTCGGGCCAAAGCCCTGTACGAGGAGAGCCTGGCCCTGCAGAGGGAGTCAGGCGACCAGCCGGGCATTGCCACGACGCTGAACAACCTGGGGTGGGTGGGAGTAGGCCGCGGCGAATACGACGCCGCGCGGGCCCTCTTTGGGGAGGCACTGGCGATCCGGCGCGAGCTGGGGGACGAGTTCGAGATGGCGCAGACGCTCACCAACCTGGGGGATGCGGCGTGCATGCAGGGGGAGTACGCAACGGCACGAGGCTTCCATGGCGAGGCGCTCCGGATACGACGGGGATTGGGCGAGAAGTGCGGGATCGCCTTCTCACTGCACGGCCTCGGGTGGGCCGCACATGAGCAGGGGGAGCACCAGGCGGCCTTGGCGCTCTACGAGGAGAGCCTGAAAGTCACCCGGGAGCTGGGAGCCCGGGGCCCCACGGCGTTCACGCTCAACAATCTGGGCAATCTGACGCGTACAATGGGGGACCACGTGCGCGCGCGCGCCATGCTCGAGGAGGCCGTGGCGGTCCAGAGGGAGCTTGGTCATGCCCAGGGCCTGGCGCTGTCACTCAGCAACCTGGGGGCGCTGCTCTCTGATCAGGGCGACTACGGCGCCGCGCGCGTTGTCTGTGAGGAGGGTCTAGCGGTCAACAGGGAGACGGGCGACAGGCGGGGGTTGTGCTGGTCGCTCGGCGCGCTGGCAGACGTCGACCTGGCGGAGGGGGACCTGGGGGATGCGCGGGCCGCCTATGGGGAGAGCGCCTGTGTGGCGCGGGACATCGGTGACAGGTTGGCAGCGGCCGTGGCGCTGGAGGGGTTGGCGCGGGTGGCCATTGGCTCAGAGCGCCATGCGCTTGCGACGCGCCTATTCGGTGCGGCTGACGCCCTGCGAGAAGCGCTCGGCTCACCCCTCCCACCCGACGGGCGGCAGGCCTGCGACCGCAACCTGGCGGGGGTGCGGGCCGACCTCGGCAATGAGGACTTCGGCGCTGCCTGGACGCGGGGGCGAGCCATGACCCTGGACGAAGCCATCCGAGAGGCACTGGGGGACGATGATGGCTCGTGAACCGGGGGGCGGATCGGTG
>Ga0315280_10011620_pt1 | contig 10792 bp, 12 predicted proteins | sample YL17G06_40_MG_FD_203697 | JGI IMG/M metagenome (GOLD analysis project Ga0315280, IMG submission 203697) | Sediment microbial communities from Yellowstone Lake, YNP, Wyoming, USA - YL17G06_40 | ecosystem: Environmental > Aquatic > Freshwater > Lake > Sediment | place: USA: Wyoming | collected... | reverse complement strand
CCTGCTCAGGAAATAAAGACCCGCCCGTCTGGAACATTATCTCTGGGAGTCCGACCCTTACGGGTGCAGACGCCCGACCCTACCGGTCACCGAAACATATCGGCGACTATTCGGGTATTGTTCCGTAAAGCAGGGACTAGCTTACGCTAGTTCGTCGTGACGCGCGATAGGGTGGAGAGGCTGCTGCCTCCTCCGAAACCTAAGAAGAAATCTGGCCGCCCACGGATGGATGATCGCCTCGCCATGAACGCCATCTTCTACGTTCTCCGAACCGGCTGCCAATGGAAAGCGCTTCCAAAAAGCCTAGGCGCAGGAAGCACAGTCCATGACCGATTCCAGGAATGGCGTGACGCAGGCGTCTTCCAACGCCTCTGGAAGCAGGGCCTAACAGAGTACGACGCCAAGAAAGGGTTGGAGTGGCGTTGGCAGACGATTGACACGGCGATGACTAAGGCTCCGCTTGGGGGAAAAAAGCACAGGCCCAAACCCAACAGATAGGCGCAAGTCCGGAACGAAGCGAAGCCTCCTAGTCGAAGGCCACGGCATACCCATCGGGCTCACCGTCGCCGGCGCCAATAGGCATGACATGAAACTCATAAAACCGACACTGGAAAGCATCCTCATCCGAAAACCAAGAACGAAGCCTCTAACGCCACAGAACATGTGCGCCGACAAAGGCTACGACTTCCCAGAAGTTCGCGAGTTGCTTGAGGATTGGGGATACACCATCCACATCCCATCCAGAGGAGAAGCCAGGCCGAGGAAGAGGATTCCAGGCTACAGGGCGAGACACTGGGTTGTGGAAAGAACACATTCATGGATGAACAGGTTCAGACGACTCCTCATCCGCTGGGAGAAGAAAGTTGAGAACTATCTCGCCATGGCGCGTCACGACGAACTAGCTGCGTAGCCGAAATCGTCCCGTAAGGGACGAGAAGAAAGCTAATGCAATGAAGCTAGTTCCTGCTGTACGGAACAATGCCCGAATAGCTACCGAAGTGTGTCGGTAGTTGGTAGGGTCAGGCGTCTGCACCCGTAAGGGTCGGACTCCTAGAGATAAGGTCCCAGACGGGCGGGTCTTTACTTCCTGAGCAGGGACCGGTCCGAAGCTCTGGTGGAAGACCGCCGAGAAAAGCCCAGTCCAGGGGCTCGTGTCGGCGTTCTAAGGGCAGATAAGGCAACGATGGGGAACCCACAACAGATAGAGGTAGTGCCATGCGAAGACGCTGGAATAGTGCCTGTGTAAAACCGTCACGGTGAGGATCGATGACACGTGATGGGGCGCGCATGGTATGGAGAGCCACCACATTATTGCATGGCAAAATGCGGGAAATCGTCTCCAGTAAGAATGGAGATGAGAAGCGCTCGACGTAGCGCGGTTCTCCCAGTGACTGGTGGGTGCCTAAACCTGTCCGTAGTAGTGTTCCGTACGGAACGTGAGACCCAGACCCATCTGCCGTCATATTTGACGGATAGGATAGCTGTGTCTAATTTGGTGAGTCTGGTTCGCAGGGGTCATAGTACCCGATAAGGCAGCTAATGACTGCCCCATTTTGTTGGGGAAGGACCCCAGTCCTATGGTCCCGAAACGAACTTTGGGAGAGACCTCAACTGCGGACTAAAATCCGCTGGTAAGATGCGAGAATATTAGGCACGTAGAATCAGCTTCTCTGGCGACGGAGAAGCCGCGGCTCTTCGGAGCCTAGGTAGTGCCGTCCTCGCATCAATGAGGTTTGTCTATGCAGTAATGCATGGACCCGTTGTGTGGCTTCCAAGATCGTAGTGGACGGGCTATAGGAGGGAGAGCCCGATGACGCGAAAGTGTCACGTCGGGTTCGGGGGGGAGGGTGCGTGGTTTACCTGCCCAAGCAATTGGGAAAGGCAGCGTGCCCTTACCTGTATCTACATCTCGCATGCGCATACATCACCTACCACGCAGCCCGGCTTTTCGGATAAGCTCTAAAGACTTATCGGCGGGTGGAGTCCAATGGGCGGGCCACCGGATGCTCGGTAGGCATGGCATTACTCAGCTACCTAGTAAAGAGGGTCCTGACATCGGTCGTTGTGCTACTCGGCATAAGCGTGATTATTTTTATGACGATTCATTTCTTGCCGGGCGGTCCGATCGAGGGATTTTTCCCATTGAGCCAACCAACACCAGAGCAAGTCCAAGCATTGACTATAAAATACGGTCTCGACAAGCCACTCTTTGTCCAATACATGACGTGGCTTGGGCTGGTTGTCAGGGGGGATTTGGGGCACTCCGTATATGGCCCCGCAGTGCTTTCCCTGATAGCTCAGAGACTCCCCGCGACCCTCTATCTGGCTATCGCAGTCATGTTAGTGGCAGTGGCGATAGGGATACCCCTAGGCGTGCTAGCCGCTGTCAAACGCAACACATGGATAGATAGGCTGGCTGTCTCCATATCCATGCTAGGGACTACTATTCCTTATTTCTTCACCGCTATTATCTTGATACTGGTCTTCTCGCTGTATCTTAACGTACTGCCCTCAAGTGGGTACGCATCTCCTCTTCAGAATCCAATCGACTCACTGAGGCACCTGATACTCCCAGCAGTCTCTATCGGGGCCCTGTATACTGGCACATTTAGCCGGATCACCCGTGGAAGCATGATGGAGACCCTGCAAGCGGGGCACATAGAATTTCTTCACCTGAAGGGATTACCCGACCGCCAGGCTATATTTCCTCACGCAGTGAAGAATGCGATGATCCCGATACTAACCGTAATATGCTTAGCCTCAGGACAACTGTTAGGCGGCATCGTCATCATAGAACAGATATTCCAATGGCCTGGAATAGGAAATCTGCTACTATTTAGCATCTTTCGCAGAGACTATCCATTGGTCCAGGGGGTAACACTTGTTTACGCATTACTATTCTTTGTGATAAACCTAGTCACCGACCTGCTGTACGCATTTCTAAATCCGAAAATACGCTACGATTGAGGCGAGGAAATGGAAAGCAGCAAGCTTCAGACAGGTTCACGAGGCCTGAGACTGTTCTTCCACAGGCTAAGACGACAAGGCGTCCCCTATTTCGGGTTCTGGATGGCCGTCATAATGATCTTGATAGGTGTGGCCGCGCCTATCATCACTCCATACGATCCGACCCTGATGGTTTCAGAAATCAAATTTGAGCCTCCGAGCTTTCAACACCCCTTTGGAACTGACGATCTCGGCAGGGACGTCTTGACCAGAACGATCTACGGAGCGAGGATTTCGCTGTGGGTAGCCACTATTGCACTGTCGATAGCCGTGATTCTAGGAGTACCTCTTGGCTTAATCTCTGGATATTTTGGACGCTACGTCGACGCAGCAATTATGAGGTTCGCTGATATAATGCTCGCTTTTCCGGACGTGCTGCTGGCATTGCTGATAATAGTGATCATCGGAAGAGGGGCTACCAATGTCGGCATTGCCATCGGCATAGCATGGATCCCCCACTATGCTAGGTTGATGAGAGGGTCTGTTCTTAGTGTGAAGGGACAGGAGTATGTCGAGGCAGCCAGAGCGATCGGACAGACCTCTCCGAGCATACTAAGGCGGGTAATCCTGCCAAACAGCATCGCACCCGTCGTGGTTATGGCGACTATGACGATATCCCACGGCATTCTGGCAGAGGCAGCGCTGAGTTTTCTGGGACTGGGAACCATGCCGCCCGATCCAAGTTGGGGCTTGATGATGAACACGGGAAGACTATATCTGCGAACCGCCTCATGGATCGCGATCTTTCCAGGTATATTCTGCGCAATAACTGTGCTAGGATTGGCTTTGTTCGGGGACGGGTTAAATGATGTCATGAATCCAAAACTAAGGAGGGAGGGATGAGGTAATGGTCCAGGCTTTGCTTGAGGTGAAAGACCTCAGGACCCACTTCTTCACGGAGAGAGGCGTTCTCAAAGCCGTTGACGGTGTAAGCTTTAGCGTTGGCGAGAAGGAAACATTCGGATTGGTCGGAGAGAGCGGATGCGGAAAAACTGTTACCTCTCTCTCAATCATGAGACGAGTTCCCTACCCCGGGAAAATCACTGGCGGCGAGATACGTTTCATGGGTGAAAATCTTCTCGAGAAAACAGATCTAGAAATGAGAAGAATAAGGGGAAAGGAGATCGCGTACATCATGCAGGATCCCCTTACCGCGCTGGATCCCGTTTTCAGGATTGGAATGCAGCTGGATGAAACCGTCGCTGCACACCTTGGACTTGGTTCCGGGGAGGCTAGAGAGAGAACCCTTAGCCTCCTTGACAAAGTGGGAATACCTTCCGCCAAAGAGAGAGTCAAAGACTATCAGCATCAATTCAGTGGCGGAATGAGGCAACGCATCGTGATTTCCATAGCTCTCTCCTGCAATCCCAAGCTCCTCATCGCGGACGAACCAACGACCAACCTAGACGTGACAATACAAGCCCAGATCTTAGGCCTGATTAAGCAGATGAACACAGAGTTTGGCACATCAATGATTTTGATAACACACCATCTGGGTCTTGTGGCTGAAACTGTAGACAGAGTCGGTGTCATGTACGCAGGTGACCTCGTAGAGCTTGCTGATACTAAATCCCTCTTCAATGACACGAAGCACCCTTACACATTGGGATTGCTCAAGTGCATCCCTCGAAAGGAATATAGAGGCGTGAGGCTCCCGACCATTGGAGGTACACTACCGAATCTCGTCGATCCTCCAATGGGCTGCAAATTCCATTCCCGCTGTCCTTTTGTAACAGACGAGTGCCTTCGCGAAAAACCAAGACTAGAGAAAGTTGGAAGAGAACACGAAGTCGCATGTCATCATCATTAGGAGAGCCTCTTCATAATGTCCAATCTCCTAGAAATCGAGAACCTGGTGAAACTCTTTCCAGTAGAGACCTCACTGTTCTTTTCGAGCAAGAAGTTCGTTCACGCCATTTCAAATGTATCCCTCTCCATACGGAACGGAGAGATGTTTGGCCTTGTTGGAGAGAGCGGGTCAGGTAAAACAACCCTTGGCAAATGCGTTCTAAGACTCTACGAGCCTACCTCAGGCAGAATCTGGTACAATGGGGGAGATGGAAGAGTCAATCTTGCGTCTCTCAAAGGGGCACAGATGAGGCGACTCAGGAAGGACCTACAGATTGTGTTTCAAGATCCATATTCTTCGATAAACCCAAGAGACACAGTTCGTGAAACTGTTTCCCGGCCCATGTTGATACATGAAATTGCGAGCCATTCAGAGATCATCGGTAGGGTCGAGGGAATCATAAAATCGGTCGGGCTTCCTTTAAATATTCTTGAACGCTACCCGCACGAGTTCAGCGGCGGGCAGAGGCAGAGGATAGCGATTGCAAGAGCCTTGGCTACCAACCCGAAGTTCATCGTTGCCGACGAGCCGGTTTCCGCCCTAGACGTGTCTATTCAAGCGCAGATACTGAATCTGCTTCAAGAGTTGCAGAGAGAATATGGTTTTACCTGCCTATTCATCACCCACGACCTGAGTGTTGTTGAGTATCTCTGCCATAGGACTGCGGTAATGTATCTTGGTAAACTGTTCGAGCTAGCTCCGACGGCGAGAATATTCGAGGAGCCTGTGCACCCTTATACGAAGGCTCTTCTCTCAAGCATCCCGGTCCCCGATCCAGATGCAAAGCAACTTTCGAAGAAACAGAGAATAGTCTTGCACGGCGAGATACCCAACCCAATAAGCCCACCTGAAGCGTGCGTGCTTAATACGAGGTGCCCGTACGTGATGGACATATGTAAGCAGGTTGAACCTAGACTCGTTGATGTCGGAAACGAGCATCTTGTCGCATGCCACCTCTACGCAGAGGCAAAAGAATAGCCTCATTGGCAGCGGAATGATATAGAGCCGGCGCATTCTGTTGCGACTACTCTCACGACATCGATGTCACATACTGTGAGAAACTATCCTACGGCGCCAACGTGGTTCAGGCCATGAAGAGTACAAGGGCTCTGCTTTCCTGAAGTGAAGTACAGGGATCAGCTGTGAACATGCGAGAAAGGGTTCTGACCACGCTTGATCATTGTGAGCCCGACACTGTTCCGCTGACGGATTTGAGCATAGATCCGCCTCACATGAAAACTCCGGCGGGCCGGAAACTAGAGCGTGACTCCTCAAGGGTGGTTGATCAATCAACAAAGCGGACTCGGATTTGTCCTACTTTAGCGTACCGCGAGGCTACCTGCCTCATCGGAATCTGTCTATTGAAATGCTCTGACACTTTCTTAGTCCATCTAGCTGAGGGAGTGCATTGCGTGTCCAATTGGAGAAACCTGTGGTATGTCGCTAACCCGGAGTCTTCAAAGCCGTTAGACTAGCTGACTAGCACCGATGGCTGCATCTTTGGGTCGAACCGACATCAAAACAACATCTACAATTGACTTTTATCTTCGCTCTTCATAGGTTTGCAAAGCTGCTCGCCTTGTCTGTTGCGCTTGCTGTCATTAACCATGAAGGGAAATATCAGGCCATGGGCGCAAGCCTCATTGTTGCGATCTACTCCGGAACAGCGTTTGCAGGCTGTGGCTGTCCCCACATTTGACGGTTCGTCATGTCCGGACAGTTCGCCAGAGCCTCTGATTGTTACATTTGGTTTGATACAAGCCGTGAACGACCACTGTACGAAGCCTATCTCCAACCGTCTGCCTGGTTTTCACTGGGATCTCCGCTTTTGGCTTGTCGTATCTCTCCGCGACCATTGTGCCCTGGGGGAGTAGCATAACGCCATCCGTACCCGCAGATGAGATCCCGTGCAAGAATTCCCCCTCATAGATAGTCGAATGCTTCTTGACTAACCGGGCCGGTGTCCGGACCAAATCAAGTTGAACTGGGATGAACCAGCAATGAAACCTCTCCTAAGACGGTTCGGTATTCTGGAAAAACGCGAGAATCGCCTTACCCGAAAATGTTACTCATGAGTAGTAGTAGCCAGAACAATGACCGGCTGAACCATCATATCCCGAAATAGCCGGCAAATGATTGGCCGAATAAAGGGAGTTGACGTGCTCTCCCTCCGGATTCGAAAAGGCCCAAGTGAAATGGTTGAAGTGACATTGTTGAACAGGAAGCCAAGTTTAGACGCCTTTTTCGCTGAAGTTGGCAGATAGTCCAAGGATGAGAAGCTTTTTCTTTCCGATTCGGAAACGGAACTGCTGTCAAAGGTTGGCGATAAGTGATGAGAGTGGCAGTCGCGGAGATTAGCCAAGAGACTGATACCTTCAGTCCTCTTTCCACGACATTAGCGGATTTCGAACAATATGGTCTCTACTTCCGGGATGAGATTCTGGAAAAACAGCGCAGTGTTGGCGTGATAGGCGGCTTTCTTGCTGCTGCTGACAAAAGGGCAGGCGAGATAGAGATTGTGCCTATCCTGCGAGCATCTGCGGTCGCCGGCGGAAGAGTGACGAGAGAAGCGCTCCAGTTCCTTGAGGACAAACTTGTGTCGGGGCTGAGGAAGGTTAAACCAATCGACGGTATCTTCCTATCGTTGCACGGGGCAGCGGCCTCGGAGCAGGTAGATGACGTGGAGGGATATCTCCTGAACGCTCTACGGGATGTGGTAGGTGGCGACATTCCCTTGGTAGTTCCGCTGGATCATCATGCGAACGTCACAAGACTAATGGTTGGTTCTGCTGATGTTTTGGTGGGGTATGAAACACAGCCTCACAAGCCTTTCGAGACAGGAATGAGGTCGGCCAGAATCTTCTTTGATCTTCTCAGAGGCAAGATCTCGCCCACCGTCGCTTGGGAAAAGATCCCTATGATTGCGCCTCAGGAGCAGTTCTTGACTTCGCGGGGTCCTATGAAGGAGTGGTTTGATCTGGCACGAGAGATGGAGAGGCGTCAGGGGGTTCTATCCATTTCTAACTTTCCGATGCAGCCCTGGTTGGATGTATCGGAAGCGGGTTGGAGCACTGTTGTCTATACTGACAATGATCCCGACTTGGCGAGGGCGCTAGCGGTGGAACTGGCCGAGAAGGCATGGGAATTGAGGGAAGCCTTCTGGGTGCTGGATAGCATAGCGCCGGAGGAGGCCGTCCGCCGTGCAGTGGCCGCCAAGAAGGGCCTGGTTGTTCTCTCGGACACGGGAGATAGCGTGTTCGGCGGCGCCCCAGGTGACAGCACTTGTCTGCTTAGAGAGATGCTTAGACAGAAAATAACATGCACCGCCCTCCTGCCGATATTCGACCCCGAAGTCGTCAATGCAGCGATCATGGCTGGCAAAGGCAGCGTTATCACGGTAGACGTGGGAGGCAAATTCGACAACAAGTTCAGCAAGCCGGTAAAGATCACGGGAAAGGTTACCGGCATTGCCGATGGCCGTTTGCAGGCCAGCGTCGTTGGCCTTGAATCTTTTGACATGGGCAGAACTGTGCTATTGGAAGTGGACAGCATCAAGATGGTAGTGAGCGAACGGCGAGGCATCGGTGGAAATCATCCGATCGTCTACAGGCGGTTCGGCGTGGACCCAGCTGCGGCTAAGATGGTCGTCCTGAAAACGGCCAGCAATTTCCAGTACTACGAACCGATGATGTCTGAACTAATACGGGTCGATTCACCTGGCGTAACGACTTCGCATCTTGACCGGTTGAGTTGGACAAGAATACCACATCCGACGTACCCCCTAGACAACTTGCCGAACTGGCATGCAGGAAATCAATGAGAAAGATCTCGATCCTACGGTGGCTTCCAAATCCACTGTCACGTTCTTCTTTCAGCGTCCAGCATGATGAGAAGCGGTGAATCTTGTCAGCTGCAAAAGCAAACGGAACAAGGCTAGAATCATTCACCATCCTGAGTTATGGAAAGCATGAATTTGCCGCACTAGTTGCGCGCCCAACCTTCTACTTGCCTCACCCGACTCGGCGTACTTGGCATCAACATGCCTCTCAAAATCCCTCACGATACGCTGTTACTCTAGATAGGTTAGTATGTAGCGCTTAACGGCACGGTCAAAAGGATAGTGTGGGACACTGTGACCTACGCTCTCTTTTTCTTCTCTTTATAGGCTCAATTGAGCACTCCGAATCCGGAGTTTAAGGAGAAGCGGCTCGGCCGGCTCCATGCGAAGGCACAAGGGATTGTGTTTGATCCTCCCTATCGCGACAGAGCAGTACTACTGTGAGCAGAAAGTTGCGATCGAGTACGTGCACGGTCGCGTTGACACAGAAGCAAAGCGAGAACGAGAGGAACTGCGCGCTAGACTCATCCGAATGCTTGACAATGATAGCGTAACTTCGAGGAAGAAAGAGAGGACAATTGTGGCCAGTAGCCTACGTTGAAATCGCCAGGGCAAGTACTCTTCATAGATACCGAAGGAACATTCTGATCTGAAAGGTGAGGTTCGTAGGGATAGACGTAGACAAGCCGGACTGCAAAGACTTAACTCAATCGCTGACTGAACAGAGAACGGCTATCAACAGGCAAACTAGGATCATCAACCTAGACCACAAGATCTCTCATCTATGTAAAAGCGTGGGCGTCCCTTCTTGATTCTGCTTGCCTTGTTGCTGTTTAGTTGATTTGATGTTCTCCAACTTGCCTTACTCGGCTGTGCGAGTCATCCTCTTAAGTTCTGATTCGTACAGTCGTTCCTTCCTCTCGTTGTAGAGCCTATTCTCACGTAGCATATGCCAAATGATTCGCAGCATCTTGTTCGCCACATGCGTCACGGCTAAGTTATGATGGTGCCTCCTCAGCTTCCGTTCGTAGTACGCTTTCATTCTCGGGTCGGTTCGGATGGCTGTGTTCGCCGCTTGAATCATGATCCACTTGACCTTCCTGCTTCCACCCTTCATCCTACCCATGTAGAATGATTCTCCACTTGATTCTGGTCTGCTCCCGTGTTATGCTTACTCTGTGGGTTAGCAGTGCCCCGGACAATCTCACATCCCTCGAGGGCACGTAACACTCCGCTATCAGGTCTGCCCTGAGTAGATGCGCTAGTATCTTGGGTAGGGTAAAGGACAGGATTTCTCCTGCCCCTTCCACATCGAACTGGACGTGAAGTTTTCCCTCATCCAGCTCTCCGAGATGCTTCACCAAGCTGCATTCGGCTTGTATCACAGGTAGACGTATTGGATTCGCCCTGTAAGACGAGAGAGCCCCATCTGGTATAATGCGCCGCCCATTGTGTGATGTGTTGAGGCTTTGCGATACTGATGCTTGTATGCGATGTATTTCCTAAGCTTCCATTCCAGAAAATGTTGGAGGCTGTTGTAGGTCTTACTGGCTGTGCTATGGTTGAAGTAGTTGCTCCAGCCCAGAATGAGCAGGTTCAGGTTCTCTATCACCTGCTCTACGCTTCTGAGATGGACGATACTCTTCTTCGTCAACTCACGAACTTTGCTTCTGAATCTCTCCGCTGCTTTCTTGCTGGGATAGAAGTATGTGACCTGTTTGCCATGCCTCTTCTGGTAACGCCTCATGAAGTGGAAGCTGAGAAAGTCGAATCCTTCGTGTGCGTTAGTCGCCTTTGTCTTCTCAGCCTTCAGCTTCAAGCCAAGTTCCGACAACAGCTCTGTGAGGATGCCCAAGACGGTGGTTGCATCCTTATCGGTGAAGATGACGATGTCATCTGCATACCGCACGAGCTGGGCGTTGTGTAGGCTTCGCTGATTCATGCCGAGTTCATTCCACCATTCATCCAGCCTGTTCAGTAGAGTAGGGACGGTGCGCGGTTCATCCATCTCTGGGTGCCCGTAGACCATCCATCCCCCTCTCCGAACGGAGCGTGATACTCAACGCATCACTCCGCTCTCCATCGTCAGAGCCAATCAA
>Ga0315280_10011616_pt1 | contig 10795 bp, 13 predicted proteins | sample YL17G06_40_MG_FD_203697 | JGI IMG/M metagenome (GOLD analysis project Ga0315280, IMG submission 203697) | Sediment microbial communities from Yellowstone Lake, YNP, Wyoming, USA - YL17G06_40 | ecosystem: Environmental > Aquatic > Freshwater > Lake > Sediment | place: USA: Wyoming | collected... | reverse complement strand
GGGGTTGATTTTGCCATCGTCTTTGGCTTTTTGACTTTTCTCTTAAACTATATACCCACCATCGGTTCCGTGATTGCCACCGCCCTCCCGGTGTTGATCGCCCTCTTTCAATTTGGCCGGATCTGGCAAGCTTTTTGGATTTTCGTCATAATCACTGTTGCCGATAACATTCTGGGTAATTTTCTCGAACCCAAATTGATGGGCAAGGGATTGGGATTGAGCCCCTTGGCTGTTCTTTTTTCTCTCTTCTTTTGGGGTTGGCTTTGGGGAATTCCAGGCATGATCTTGTCTGTGCCGATTCTGGCCGTCATCAAGATTGTCTGCGGCAATGTTCCTTCCCTTAAATTTCTGGAGATGCTGTTGAGCAAGTAGGGGAAATACGGGAATTACTGGAGGGTGATAACTTTTTTCCGGCGCGACAATTCTTTAATTTTGGAGAAGCGCTCCAGAAGTTGCTGGATATAAGTCCGGCCATCAAAACGGTCCTGAGCGAGATATTTAATGGTCTCGATCACGTAATCGAGACAGAGGATTTTTTCTGCTTTTTTAAAGACCTCAGTTCCGCCCTCCAGAATGATTGATTTTTGATAACGGCAGTTTTCAACGTTCTGATAAACAGCCTCACCGGCAGCATTTTGGGGCCTTTTTTCTTCTCCGGGAAGGATGAGAAGGCTTTTCCCTTTTTCGATTTTCGCTTTGGCATACTCCAGGGCTAAGATGGCGTCTCTATCCGCAAAAAACTTTTGGTTTTCTGCCCATTCTTTCAAGACAGCCTCGATCTGAAAAATGAGCCACCTCATCCTTTCGTCCTTCACCAGATCTTCATGAAGAAAAGCTTCTCTAGAGGAAGATGCCGGACGTTTTTCAATGATTCTTTTCTCTTGGTAAGGTCTGTGCTGAGCGAGAAAACTGCAATTGGGAGTGCAGTGAATTTCTTTTTCGCGGAGCGTCCCGCAGCAAAGGCTGCACAGGGGGCTACCCAAGGCAGGGCAGTGCCTTTTGGCCTTTTTTTGGTGACATCTTGAACACTTGGCCATCTTCCGCTCTTCCCCTCAATCTTTAAATTATTCTCACTTTTTTAGAATGAATGTTTCAGGAGTTAAAGCTTTTATTTTTTTTCCTAAGAGTTTTTTCAATGCTTTTTGAGCTGCCCGCTGTTCGGCGTTTTTTTTAGAATGTCCCGTGGCCTTGGCGAGGACTTTTTCCAGAGAGCAGACCTCCACGGTAAAACTCCTTTTATGTTCAGGCCCGCAAAAGGTGATCGTCCGGTACACAGGAAGAGGTAGGTTTTTCATTTGCAAATACTCCTGAAGAGCCGACTTGTAATTATTGATGAAGAATCTTTGGCTTTTAATTTTTTTGAAACTCGATTCGAGGAGTTCGAGGAGAAAATTCTTGGCAACTTCAAAACCTCCATCAAGGTAGATGGCTCCTGTCAAAGCTTCGAAAACTCCGGCCAGAATGGTCCTTTTTTTCCGCCCGCCGCTTTTTTCTTCACCTTTTCCCAGCAGAATAGTTTTATCCAGCTTGATTTTTTGGGCCAAGGTGGAAAGAGCCAGAGTGCTTGTCGCTGAGGACTTGAGTTTGGAGAGCTCTCCCTCCGGAAGGTCAGGATAGGTGGCACAGAAGTAGTCGGCGACAATCAAGCCTACGACCGAATCTCCCAGAAATTCAAGAACTTCATTATTGGCTTTGATTGAATCTTGGTTTTCGTAGGCATAGGAACTGTGGGTCAGAGCTTGAAGGAGGAGGTTTTTATGGTGAAAGGTATAGCCAAATTTCTTTTCGATCTGAGGAATGTTCAATTTCATCAGAGACTTCGTCTCCACGTTGGCCTCGAAGGTCCTGAGCTCTAAGAGGGATAAACGATTTTCCCCCCGACAATGGTCATGACAGGCACACCTTTGAGCTTCCAATTGTGAAAAGGATTGTTCCGGCTTTTGGATAAGAATTGATGAACATCGACCACAATTTCTTTATGAAGGTTCAAAATCGTTAAGTCGGCATCTGCGCCCACACAGATTTTGCCCTTGTCCTGGCGACCAAGAATTTGGGCAGGAGTCGAAGACATCATTTCGATAAATCTTGGAAGGGTAATGATATTTTTGTTGACGAATCGGTCCAGGATTAAAGAAACTGCCGTTTCCAGTCCGTTGATGCCAAAAGGGGCTTTATCGAATTCAACATCCTTTTCCTCTGGAGTATGGGGAGCGTGGTCAGTGACGATGATATCCACGATTCCTGCCTTCACAGCCTTTACGAGAGCTTGGACGTCTTCTTTGCTCCGCAGAGGCGGGTTGACTTTGAGGTTGGTGTCATAAGTTTCCAAGGCCGCATCCGTTAAGAGGAGATGATGGGGAGTTACCTCAGTTGTTGCTCGGACCTTTTTTTCCTTTGCCTCTTGGATAAAACGAATCGCCCCCTTGACGCTCAAGTGAGCGATGTGGATTCTGGCACTCGTTTTTTCAGCCAGGATCAAGTCTCTCGCTACCATGACTTCTTCTGACGAGGAAGGAATTCCTCTAAGCCCGAAAAGATAGGAATAGTAGCCCTCGTGCATCACTCCTTCTTCACTCAAATTTTTGTCTTCGCAGTGGTCGATGATCAAAGTGTCGAGCGATTGTGAATACTCGAGAGCCCGCCTCATCACGAGGCTATTCTGGACTGGATCGCCATCATCCGAAAAAGCAACGGCGCCGGCCTCGACCAGGTCTGCCATATCTGTTAGCTCTGTGCCTTGCAGGCCTCTTGTGATCGCGGCGATGGGAAAGACGTTGACAAGCGCCCTTTTTTTGGCTTCGGAAAGAATGTATTCGGTCACTCCGCGGTTATCATTCACCGGGTTGGTGTTGGGCATACAGCAGATGGAGGTGAATCCTCCTTTAGCGGCTGCCATTGAACCGGATTGAATCGTTTCTTTGACTTCCTGGCCAGGTTCCCGGAGATGAACATGAAGATCAATGAACCCGGGTGCCACGACCAGCCGGGAAGCGTCAATGGTTTTGGCTCCCTCGGCATTTATCAGAGCTTTTAGGTCTACGATTTTTCCTTTATCGATCAAGATATCCAGAGTTTCATCGATCTTGGAGGCGGGGTCTACGACTCTTCCGTTTTTAATCAGAAGCTTCACTTTCCTTCCCTCCTAACAAGAGATAGAGAACGGCCATCCTCACCGCCACTCCATTTTCAACCTGTTTCAGGATGACCGATTGGACAGAATCCGCGATCTCCGAAGAAATTTCCACGCCTCGGTTGATCGGGCCGGGGTGCATGATAATCGGCTTCTTTTTTGCCTTTTCAAATTTTTTCTGATCTAAGCCGTAAAGATTTGTGTATTCTCGAAGGGAGGGAAAGAAATTTTTCGCCTGCCTTTCGAGCTGGATTCTGAGCATCATGATGACATCCGCATCCTCGATAGCTTTTTCCAAGTTGAAGTCAATCTCAACTCCAAATTTCTTAAATTCTAAGGGGAGAAGAGACGGAGGGCCCACAAGTGTAATCTTCGCCCCAAGCTTTCGGAGGCAGAAAATATTGGAGCGGGCCACTCGGCTGTGGAGGATGTCTCCCGCGATCACTACTTTTAAGTCTTGGAAAATCTTTTTTTCTTGTTTGATGGTAAAGGCATCCAGAAGCGCCTGGGTGGGGTGCTCGTGAGATCCATCGCCGGCATTGATGATGTGGGAGCGGCAGAACGTAGCGATAAAGCGAGGGGCGCCGGAGGAGGCGTGCCGGACAATGATGGCGTCCGGGTTCATCGCCTCGAGGTTGCGGATTGTGTCCTTGAGAGTTTCGCCTTTTACGACACTGCTTGACTGTTGGTTGAAATTGACGATATCCGCACTCAGCCTTTTAGCCGCCAATTCAAAGGAGCTTCGCGTCCGGGTGCTCGGCTCATAAAAAAGGTTGATGATGGTTTTTCCCCTCAAGGTCGGGACTTTTTTGACTTCACGGATTGAGATTTCGAGAAAGGACTCTGCCGTCTCAAGCACTGTCATGATTTCAGTCGCATCTAAATCTTGAATGCCCAGAAGGTGTTTTTGATTGAATTCCACGGCTTTCGCTCCTATTTCATTTCAACCGGCTCCGTGATCTGAACCTCGTCACAGCCGTCGATCTCTTTGAGCTTGACCTGAACCATCTCCCGGCGGGATGTCGGCAGGAAGCGCCCGACATAGTCGGCTCGAATGGGAAGCTCGCGATGGCCGCGATCAATCAACACGAGGAGTTGGATGGTTTGGGGCCGGCCCAAGTCAAACAGACTGTCCATGGCCGCTCGGATGGTTCTCCCGGTGAAAAGAACATCATCAACCAGAAGGATATCCTTTTTCTTGACGGAAAAATCTATTTCTGTTTTTTGAACCATGTGCTGGGTTTCGAGCTCGGAAAAGTCATCCCGGTAGAGTGTGATATCCAGGACTCCGACCGGAATATCAATATTTTCAAGCTCCTTGATCAACTTGGAAATCCTTTTTCCTAAGTAGATGCCCCTGGTCCTGATTCCGACAATGACCAAATTTTTGAGATTTCGGTTTCGTTCGATGATTTCTGTTGTCATCCGATGGAGAGCTCTCCGGATTTTATTGGCGTCCATAACCTTCGCTTTGATTTTTTCTTCCATGAGGTCACTCCTCGCAGGCTAGCCTGCTCCCCTGGTTCGAGGAGCAGTTTCGATTTTCTCTTAGACAATGCTATATCTCAGGAAAAAAGTCAAGAATGATGATGGAACCCAAATTTGCCGATAGAACTAAAAAATTCCCCCCTAGGTCTTCGAACACACAGGGGCCGTCCAGGCCTCATCTTAATTTTCTGTCGGCAAATTTGGGATGGAAGCATTTTCGTGTTTTATTTAATAGCAGAATCTATAAGTTTTGGTTTGGAATGGAAAAAATCTCTTGCTACTTCAAGATCTTTTTTGATTTGATTAGAAAGGGATTGGGGAGTGGGGAAGGATTTTTCTTCCCTGATTTTTTTTAAGAAGGAAAGCTTGATCTTTCGGCCGTACACTTTTTGGCTGAAGTCCATCAGATGAGATTCAATCACCAATCCCTTGCCTTCAAAAGTAGGCCTTTTCCCCACATTGGTCAGGGAGGGATAGATTTGGGAATAGATTTCCGCAAGGGAGATGAAAACTCCGTGAGGAAGGATTTCATTAACTGTCTGGATATTGGCAGTTGGAAAGCCGAGGATTCTCCCCCGCTCTTCTCCTTTGATCACTCTGCCTTCGATTTGGTAGAACCTTCCCAGGAAAACATTGGCTTCTTTGACTTTCCCTTGGAGGAGAAGTTTGCGGATGAGGCTGCTGCTCACGATTCTTCCTTTCTTTTTTTGGGGAGGAATGGAATGGACGGTGAGGTCAAACTGAGAGCCCAATTGTTTAAGCCGAGCGACTCCGCCTTCGCGATTTTTCCCGAAGCGAAAATTTTCTCCTACGATTACTTCTTTGGCTTTTAAGGTGTTGACCAGTATCTTTTGGATAAAGGCCTCGCTTGAGAGATTGGAAAAAGTTTTGTTGAAGGGTGTCACCAGGACAGCCTGAATGCCAAATTTTTTGATATAGTCCAGTCTCTGGCTAAGCGTCTGGATCATATCGATTTTGCCTTTTCCCAGAGTTGTTTCAGGATGAGGATAGAAAGTCAATACAAGGGAGGAAAGTCTCTTTTTCTGAGAACGCTCAACCAGGAATCTCAAAATTTTTTGGTGACCTAAATGGAGGCCGTCAAAGTTTCCAATAGCAACTGCAGTGGGGGAGCCAAGCAAAGGGAACTTTTGAAATCCCCTGATAATTTTCATGTTTAAAGCTTGATGATGTTGGCCTTTCTCAGGTAATGCATCTTAAGCTGCTCGAGGCAGGAATCCAAGAAAGTTTCTTCTTCCGGTTCGAGATTTCCTTTGGTTCGATCTTTGAGCAGGTCAAGGATGTCAATCAATCTTTTGGCCAATTCCAGGTTTTCAGCGGTTTGCTGAGTAAGCGGATCTTCGGCCAGACCGAGCTTGATCAAGGCCGGCATGTAGAGAGGAAGAACGATGGAGCTAAAATCGAGGGGAGGAAGAAACTCTTTCTTTTCCTCACCAGTCTCTTTTTGATTTTGATTTTTTTCGTTTTTGGTCATCTATCTGTCCTTACTTCCCGAAAAGTCCGTTGAAGGATTTTGGATTAGTAATATTACAATTTTTATAGCGAAGATTCAAGAAACTGGGAAGAAAGGATACATCTCTATTTGTGTGATACCACTGATAAGGAATAGGGTCCTGTCACGGCTCCTCCCCATCCGTCCTCACCTCCGCTCCCGCAAGATACCGCAAAGGAAACGATTCAAGCGCCGTGAGGCTCCGGGCGGGTGGGCTTGGTCGAGAACGCACAGGGATCGGCCCGGCCACCAATCGAGCGATGATTGTGCTCTTCCATCTTGCACGTATGAAAAAAGTTAGAGGTGGAAATTAGGAAGTGGAAACGGAAGTCGAAGATTTTTTTCTAAAAATCAGGCTGGCCTTGATGAACTCATCGAGGTCCCCATCCAAGACTGTATCCACATCGGAAGTCTCTACCTTTGTCCTCAGATCTTTAATCAATTGGTAGGGATGGAGGACATAGGAACGGATCTGGTTTCCCCAGGCAATCTCTGATTTGGAATCTTCCATTTTTTCAAATCTTTCTAACTTTTTTTTCTTTTCAATTTCATACAGCCGGGACATGAGAATTTTCATGGCCGTGGCTTTGTTTTTGTGCTGAGACCTTTCATTCTGGCACTGAACAACGATGCCCGTGGGGATATGGGTGATGCGTACGGCGGAGTCGGTAACGTTGACATGCTGTCCGCCTTTGCCGGAAGAGCGGTAGGTATCAATTCTCAGGTCTTCAGGGTTGATCTCCACCTCGATATCCTCTTCAATCTCGGGATAGATGAAAATGGCGGCAAACGATGTGTGGCGCCTTTTGTTGGCATCAAAGGGAGAGATCCGGACTAGGCGGTGGACTCCAGATTCTTGACTGAGATTGCCATAGGCATAATCCCCTTCGATGCGTACTGTTGCGCTCTTGACTCCCGCTTCTTCCCCAGGTTGAAGGTCAAGGATTTCAGCTTTAAACCCTTTCCTTTCGGCATAGCGGAGATACATCCTCAAGAGAATTTGAGCCCAGTCTTGGGATTCGGTTCCGCCGGCACCAGGATGAATCGTGAGGATAGCGTTATGCGTGTCATCTTCCTCAAAGAAAAGTGTTTGGAGTTCTGCTCCTGCCAGTTGATTTTCGAAGGCGAAGAGGCTCCGCTTGATTTCCTCTTCGACATTTTCTCCTTCTCCGGCAAGCTCCATCAGGACTTCCAGCTCCTCTTTTTTTTCGTTGATTTTAGAAAAGAATTGGATATCTCTCTCTAATTTTTTCTTCTTTTGCTGAAGGGCTTGGGATTTTTTTTGGTTCTGCCAGGTTTCAGGTGCGGAAAGGTCTTTCTGGATGGTTTCCAGCTCAGATTTTTTTTGACTTAGGTCAAAGAAACCCTCTGAGTTCTTCAAATTTAGCGAGAAGCTCTTCGAACTTGGCTTGAAGTTCAGGACGGCTGTCTTTAAATGGGTTAACTTTTTCTTTCATTTTTCTTGATGATCAGACTCAGAATAAAGAAGATGCTCCCCAATGTCAAGCTGAAGAAAGGGAGAACATCGCCACAGCGGGTGTAGAATGTGAGGTGAGAAGAAGGAGTGACCCTGGCTGTCAAAAATGTCCGGGTTTCAATTTGCGATTGATGGAGGATTCGGCCGTAGGGATCGATAATGCCGCTGATCCCAGTTGTGGCCGCCCTCAGCAGGAAGCGTCGGTTCTCGACGGCTCGAAAGACGGCGATCGAAAAATGCTGGTAGGGCGCAGAGCTTTTTCCATACCAACCATCGTTGGTGATAGTGACCAGAAAGTTGGCTCCTTTTTTGGCAAATTTCCGGACCAGCTCGGGAAAGATGATTTCATAGCAGATGGGTGAGCCAAATTTTATGCCTCTAAAGCTATGGAGGACGTGGTTGGTGCCGGGAGTGATATCGCCGATGGCATGGGTCATTTTTTCAATAAACGAGAATATTTTTTTATAAGGAGTGTATTCGCCAAAGGGCACAAGGTGCATTTTGTAGTATTGCGTGATGGGCTGGTCAGGACTGAGACAAAACGCGGTGTTGTGGTATTTTAAATCGCCGGGAGGGCCCGTTGTTTCGTTGGTTCCGAGGAGAAGGGTGACTCCCGTGCTTTTCACAAACTCGATAAGGGTCTTTTTGAAACTGAAGTAAAGGCTCTGCGGGCAACTAAAACAGAGAGGGACAGTGAATTCCGGCCAGATAATCAGTCGGGAGCCACTCGCCAATGCGTTCTGGGTCAGTTCGAGATGTTCTTGGAAGAGTTGCTGGATCTCTTCTTCGGATATCGCATCCCAATAAATATCTGAAGAAACATTTCCTTGGATGATGGAGGCTGTGAATGAATCCCTTGAGGGAGTAACCTTTTTCAAGCTCAAGAACCCGCCCAGATGAACTAGAACTAGAAGGCCCAGAGCTAGAAAAAAAGGGAGCCTTTTTCGGTAGGTTATGGAGAAAACAAACAGGCTTTGAAAAAGCACAAGAAGAAAAGAAAGCCCAAAGACGCCAGTGAGGGAAGCCAACTGGATGAAGTAGATATTTTTGACCTGGCTGTAACCCAGGAGCCCCCAGGGAAAACCAGTGAGGAAATAGGTTAGGATGTATTCGAAAGCTACCCAGAGAAAGGGGGCGAGATAGAAGCTAAGCTTGGGAAAAGAGAGATAAATTTTTTTGAATACCAGACAGAAGAAAGCCCAATAGAGTGCCAGGAAAAGGATCAGAATGAGATAGACAAGGAAGCTCAATAGGGGCGACAGATTTCCATAATGGGCGGGAACAGCAGGAATCCAATAGAGCAAGATGGCATAGAAACTGAAGCCCGCGGCCAGGCCCAGAAAAAAAGATTGTTTCAGGTTCTTTTTGAGCAGGGCGAAAAAAAGGGGGATGAGAGAAATCCAAGCGAAAAAGGGAAGGTTTAATTTGGGGAAGGAGAAAGCTGTCAGAACTCCGCTTAAAAGGACAAGGAGGAATGGGAAGACTCGCCTTCGCATCTTCGAAACTTCAAGCCATGCGTTTTCTGCCTCTCTCTGTGTAAGACTATCTGAGGGAGTGATCGGCTCTAATCTTTGATGATGAAATAGCCGGCTTTCTTTGTTCCGGATTCCATTTTTGTTTTAGCAGCTTCCGCTTCTTGTCTGGCTGAGAAACCTCCGACTCGCACTCGAAAATAGCTTTTTTTATCAGACGGAAAGGGCTCTAAGACTGCGACCTGATAGCCCAGCTTCTGGAAGTTCCTGGCGATGGATAGGGCAGCTTCTTTATTTGTTGGTGCTCCGACCTGGACATAATAGAGTGGAACCTGCGCTTTTTGGACTTCTGCGGGGGGCTGTTCTTTTTTGACCTCTACTTTGGGCGGCTCTTGTTTGACCGTCTCAGAAGGTTCCACTTTTTTCGTCTCTTCTTTGGCTTTTTGAAGCGAAGCCAATTCTTCTTTGATCACTTTGCCGCTTGGTTCAGTGACTTCTTTTTTCGCGGCCAGGCGGGATTCGCCGCTGAGTTGAGCCTGTTTTTTGCCCACCGAGACTCCCAGAAGGAAGATCACGACGCAGAGAATGAGTATTCCCAAAAAGATGAAGACAAGCTGTGAACTTGAAACTTGAAGTTCTCGGTATTCTTTATTTTTCATTGGCGCTTATTTTTTTTCTTCGGGTTTTTGATAAGAAAAGGCTTTCAATAGTTCAAGCGGGAGTGGGAAGACAATCGTCGAATTTTTTTCAGTGGCAATTTCGGTCAGAGTTCCTAAGAACCTGAGCTGCAGAGCTTGAGGATTTCTAGAGATAATATCTGCGGCTTGGGTGAGTTTTTCCGCGGCCTGGAATTCACCGTCGGCATGAATGACTTTGGCTCTCCGTTCTCTCTCGGCCTCCGCCTGCTTGGCAATGGCTCTGATCATGTTTTCTGGCAAATCGATGTGCTTTATTTCCACCATCTGAACTTTGATTCCCCAGGGGTCTGCGTGCTTATCGATGATTTCCTGGAGCCGGGTGTTGAGTTTTTCTCTTTCGGAAAGGAGTTCATCCAGTTCGGCTTGTCCCAGGACACTCCGCAAAGTTGTCTGGGCCAGTTGGGACGTGGCATAAAGGAAATCTTGAACTTCAATAATGGACTTGAGCGGATCAATGACCCTAAAATAGAGAACAGCGCTGACTTTGACCGAGACATTGTCTCTGGTGATGACATCTTGAGGAGGAATTTCCATAGCAACAATTCGAAGGCTCACCCGGACGATGCGGTCGATGGGTGAAAAAACCAGAATTATCCCTGGACCTTTAGGCCGAGGAAGAACCCGTCCTAAGCGAAATATCACGCCCCTTTCATATTCTCTTAAAATTTTAATGGAATTTAAGATATAAAGAACCACGATAGAGATAACAATGATTGGAAAAGTAATCATCTTTTTTCCTCCTCTTTTTTATTTTATATCAAAAACAAAGGCTTTATTTGCAGCTCATTTCCATTTTATTGGTCTAAATTCTGGTGACCTTTATTTTTAGGTTCTCTAAAACTTTAACCACTTTCACCTTAGCTCCCTTGAGAAGGGGTTCGGTCGCTTCTGCGTTCCAAATTTCACCGTGCACAAAAACTTTGCCTTCGGGGGTCAAATCCGTTTGAGCGATTCCCACTTCACCAACGAGGCCTTCTTTGCCCGTAAAGGATTTTCGGAGATGAGCCCGGATGACAAGAG
>Ga0315280_10011615_pt1 | contig 10796 bp, 8 predicted proteins | sample YL17G06_40_MG_FD_203697 | JGI IMG/M metagenome (GOLD analysis project Ga0315280, IMG submission 203697) | Sediment microbial communities from Yellowstone Lake, YNP, Wyoming, USA - YL17G06_40 | ecosystem: Environmental > Aquatic > Freshwater > Lake > Sediment | place: USA: Wyoming | collected... | reverse complement strand
AGTCTGCCTGATGAGCACGGTTTCGAACTGCTGCGAGCCTTGCTGATCCGAGCTATCGAGCTTCGCCAAAAGCGTTGTATCGTGTGGGCCTACGGCGACCAGGTATCTTGCACCTTCGAACTCAACCACCGCCAGATATTTCTTGAAACCGAGCGAGCAGCGCGTTATCACGCGCGGCTGAGCGGAGCCAAAGGTAGACTTGCGAAACTTTCTAAAAATCCCGAATGCCACTAAGATCGCACCCGACAGCCCAATAGAAATTGCGATCAACTTTGAAATGCCAAAAGATTTGGGCTTGACGGCGTTAATCGCCAGCTCATCATTAGTCGCAAAAGAGGCGCTGGGCGCAGCCGAATTGGTCAGAGGTACCACGGGCTCTGCATCTGCCTGTATTGTCTCCCCCTTAATGTCTGTTTGCGTGGATTCCTCTTGCTTGGGATTCGCCTCGGCCTGTGCATTTTCCGATTGAGGTTTTTCTACAGCAACACTTGAAGCAGCACCTGCGTCTTTCTGTTCCGACCGAGCATCGCCAGGAGCAATATTATTAGTAGTAGTAGACATATCAGCAGCCAGAACGGACGGTGCCTTCAAAGCGCTAGCAATTCGAGCGGGCAAAGGCATGTGCAAAATTATGCTGTTATCCAAAACCTCGCTTTTGATACGACTTGAGTCGATAGAAAACCCCGGATTGAGCGCGATCCGCAGGTTTACGGATTCACGATCAAACTGGTGTGCGCTCACGCTCTCTATCCAGTCGTTGGATAGCTGAAAATCCCTGATCCCTGGATCCACGTAGGTTTTCGGGAATTTTATCAGAACTATCGTCCCGCCGTTGACGGCGTAAGCGTTGAAATCGTTGACTCCTCTGTTCGGGTCAAACTGAATCGTGAAGACAAACTCCGCTCCCCCGCGCTTGTACGCAACCGATTGTAGACGACTCATCTGGTTGAGCATAAGCTCCGCATTCGCACAAATCGCAAGACTGAGAAAGCACACAATCACACATACCCTTCTTAACATGCTCGTCACACCCTTTTCACTTGAGATTTTCGAGCCTCTCCTTTTTGCTCACCGCTTCGGTAAGCCTGAGTCCGAACTTCTCATTGACTACGACGACCTCCCCGCGCGCGATCAGGCGATCGTTGACATACACATCCAGCGGCTCGCCTGCCAGCTTGTCCAGCTCGACCACGGAGCCGGGCCCGAGCGTTAGAAGCTCCTTGATTTCTAGCTTTGCGCGCCCGATCTCGACTGTGAGCTCCATCGGGATGTCGAGCAGAAAATCGAGATTGCGTATGGGATCGACAGGTTTCCTTTCGACGAGCTCCTCCGCCCGCTCGGCTTGAACCTGATTTTGCTCGTCGGCAAATGCGGTCTTCTGCGGGTGCTTAATGTCCGCATCGTTCAAACCGCCATCTCGTTCAACCTGCGTTTGCGCCATCTCGCTTGTTAAATCCGAGTTCGCGTCGCCTGCCTCAGCACCACCCAATTCCTTCTGCTCGCTCTGCGAATTGAGTCCATCGTTCATCTGCTCCTCTGGCATATTCGTATCCTCCTCAATGCTCTAATACGCGTTGCTCTAACCTAACTGCGCGATATGAGCCCGACTTTCCGGGCTTGACATAAAACTTGGGCCTGCCTCCGATGAAAAATGGGATCAACCCGTCAGCCCAAGTGTCGAGCTGAATCACATCGTCTACGCTAAGGTCTAATATGTCATGTATGCTCAACACGGTATGGCCCAAAATAGCTTTCAACTCAGATTTCGACCTTAACACCTCATCCTCGATGAAGCTCTTCCACTGGTCGCCGGTCTGTCGGGCCTCATGCAGATAGCCCTTCTCCAAAATGCCGCGTATCGGCTCTAAACTGAAATAGGGTATAACAAGCGTCATCATCCCGGATGTGCCTTCAACGTCCAGTTTGAACTCCACCGCCATGATGGTCTCCTCAGGAGATACGGTGCTGACCAACTGCGGGTTGATTTCCATGCGGGTTATCCCGAAATCGACTGGATAGACCGGTTTCCAGACCTCTTTCAAATCGTAAGTCGCCCGCTCGACCACGCGCCTGGCAAGCTTTAACTCGATAGGAGTGAACTCGCGCCCCTCAACCTTATATTTGCTCTTGCCCGTACCGCCGCACAGTATGTCGACGAGCACAAACACGAACTGCGTGTCGAAAAGCAACAGCCCGCCGCCCTCTAAAGGTGGCATCGTCAAAAGTGTTATGCACGCTGGTAAAGCGAGCGCATTCAACAGCTCTCCGAACCGCATCCCGGCGGTATCAACCATGCTGACGTCGCACATCATCTGCAATAGGTCGGAGAGCGAATTTCTAAATTGTTTGCAAAACCGCTCGCAGATCATGTTCAACAGTGGCATTCGTCCCTTTAGCGCGATGTCCGGCTTGGTAATGTCGTAGAGCCTGATGTTCTTGTCCTCAAATCCACTGGCATCGCCTTTCTTCGCTGACTCAGACGCCCCTAAATTGCTCTTTTCAACAGCAGCCAAAAGCGCGTCGATTTCGTTCTGATTTAATAGCTGGCTCATGGCTCTCCTACTGTATTAAGAACTCTGTTAAGTAGATGTCCTTGACTACACCTTCTCCCAATATCTCGCTCAACCGCTTTGAGATCTGCTGGCGCAAAAGCATCTGCCCCTCAGGCGTCAAGAGTTCAGAGGAGGTCTTGCTTGAGATGAGCAATATCATTGCGTCCTTGAGCTTGGGCAGCCTCGCCTCTACCTGTGGAACCAGCTTAGCATCAGCCACCTCAATCTCGATTGTCGCCTTCAGATACCTCCGCTCTTCCATATCCGCAAGGTTGAAGACGAAGCTCCCAAGGCTGAATGTGGGGCCTACATCTTCAGGGGTGACTTTTGCGCTCGACTCAGCGCCTTTTGCAGCGGCCTTCTTGCCAGTCGCCTTGCTCGATTTGGTGATTGCATATACAGCCCCTGAAATAGCTAAAACCGCCACTACCCCGATGATGATAAACAATAAGAGCGGCTTCTTCTTTATCTTGGCTATCTCCTCTTCAGCTGACTGCTCCTCTCCGGGCTTTGTTGGCTTTTGTTCGGCTTCATCAACCATTTTTGTCCTCCGCCGAAAGCTTTATATGGTCGCTACACCCATGGCTCTTACTCCTCTTTAATAATGGGTGAGCAAACCTCGTGCCTTGAAAAAGTGTTGGAAAATCGTCGATTTGAGCCATTAAGGGAGAAAGATGTGCAATTTAACGTTGGATTTTTTATACCTAACCGCCGAAAAGCTGACACTCATAATATGGTAGTAATTCGAGCCGATATGACAGATGATAGCCCTTGCCGCCTTGCGTCAAAACAGATAGAATTCAGCGTCACGACTAAAGTGGAGGCGACGTTGGAAAAACAGATGCTGCAAAAGCTCGATAAGATGTTCAACCCAAATATCATCGCAATAATCGGGGCGTCGAACTCGATCCAGAAGTGGGGCGGCTTTCTGACCGTTCACATGTTAAAAGGGAAATTTATCGGCAAGATATATCCCGTCAATCCGCGCGAAAAGCAGATTTTGGGAATGCCCGCATATCGCTCGATATTAGATATACCTGAGCCGATCGACCTCGGTATCATCGCGGTGCCCGCCGACAAGGTGCTCCCCGCCATAGAGGAAGCCGGGAAAAAGGGAGTACCCGGATTGGTCGTCGTCACATCGGGTTTCTCGGAAACGGGCGAGGATGGAAAATCGCTCGAGAAACAGATGGTCGAAATTGCAAAAAGATTTGGCATTCGAATAATCGGCCCGAACACGATGGGGATAACGAGCACGTATGTCAGCTTATATGCGACGGGTGCGGCCGTCTTCCCACCTCGCGGCCACATCTCGTTCATTTCGCAGAGCGGGAATCTCGGGACGCAGATGCTCTACTGGGCCGAGCGCGAAAAAATCGGCATAGACCAATTTTTTGGCACTGGCAACGAAGCGGATATTTCCGCGTTCGAGCTCCTAGAATATCTCGCCGAGCGCGAGACTACTCGTGTCATTCTGCTCTATCTCGAAGGGATCGACGACGGCCGCAAGCTGTTCAATGTCTTGAAGTGCGTAACGAGAAAGAAACCTGTTTTGGTGCTGAAGGCTGGAAGGACGAAAGCTGGCGCGCGCGCGGCTCTGTCGCACACCGGCGCGATAGCGGGAAAAGCCGAAGTGTTTGAAGCCGCGCTCAAACAGGCGGGCTGCATCATCGTCAAAAATCCGTCCGACCTACTCGACATAGCGATCGCATTCTCGTATCTGCCGCTGCCAAAGGGGAACAGAATCGGAGTCTGCACGCTCGGCGGCGGCTGGGGCGTTGTAGCGTCAGACCTGTTGAACGAGGCCGGCTTCGAACTCCCGCCGCTCGACCCTCAAACAATCGCAAGGTTCGACAAGATACTGCCCCCTTACTGGAGCCGCTCAAACCCGGTCGACCTCGTAGGACAGGTGGACGAGGATATATTCAACACATCGCTTCACACGCTTTTGGAGACAGATTATATAGACGCGCTCATTATGATGGGCGTGTTCGGGGTAAGCGAGTTCGTGATTCGCGTGGCGTCCGCATCGCTCGGCGTAGCACCGGACGTAACGGAAAATGAGTTCAAGCAGATCGAAGATTATGCAAACAGCACGGAGCATAAATTCAGAGAAGAGACGCTCGCCGCCATGGAAAAATTTAAAAAGCCCGTCATCGGCGTGCTGTTGAGTTCAACCGCCAATCTGGTCCACGAGGTTGATGGAAAGACGCTAATTCTGTTTCCCACGCCAGAGCGAGCGATCAAAGCCTTGCAAGCGCTCTATCAATATCAGCAATACCTCAGTCGCCAAAAAACATGACCGCCCTTTGGTTTATTGGCTGCACGCACAACGACCCCGAAGGGCCGAATCTGCTCAGGGCAGCGCTCGGTGAAATCGCGCCAGGGCTAGTTACCGTCGAGATATCAAAATATTCGATTCGATTTCGGCAAGACCAAGGGCCGCGCCTCAGGGCAAAGATGGAAGAAATCCTCATAGAGATATCGAAAAAATACGGCGTGTTCGGCGCAGAGATTTTAAACCATCCATATATCTACGCACTCTGGAAAAACCTGTTCATGCCGTATGAATACGAGGAGGCGCTGAGGTATGCCGAAAATAGCGGCGCTTCGGTATTACCCGTCGATATATCGAAGCCCGCGAGAGAAAATCTGAAGGAGCTAAAAGAGGCGATAAACGAAAAAAATATCAGCGCGCTTTTTAAATTAAGCCCAGAGCAATTCTTCTCGGAGCTGGAGAATTCCAGATTGCAGATGTTCGAGGCGCTCAAGAGCACAAAATGCGCACAGCCACCTGAGGATAAACGAGACGTCTACATGGCATCGCGTATCCGCAAGCTTTTATTTTTTCGCCGCCCGAAAGTAGCCTGCCACATCGGCGGCTGGGAACACGTGCTTCCATGTTATCTTCTCTTTGAGAAGCTGCGCGATTTAAAGCCTAAAGTGGTTCTTCTTTAAACTACGGCTTCGGTTTATCTTTAAGGTGCAGCGCGCGCTTCGATATTCTTATGGCGCAATACTCGCCGCACATCGTGCAGACCGCTTCATCCTTTGGTGCGCGCTCCAGCCTGATTTTCTTCGCCTTCTCAGGATCGATCGCAAGCTCGATCTGCTTAGCCCAATCTAGATTCGCCCGGGCGACGCTTATCTCGCGGTCGCGTTCGACAGCATATTTTTTCCCGCGTGCGCGATCGGCACAAAACGCAGCTATCTTCGCCGCTATCACGCCCTCTTTAACCTCATCAACCGTCGGGAGCGCGAGGTGCTCGGCTGGTGTAACGTAGCACAAAAAGTCCGCGCCCGCCATCGCCGCGAGCGCGCCGCCGATTGCGGTCGTTATGTGGTCGTAGCCGGGCGCGCAATCTATCGGCAACGGCCCGAGCACGTAAAACGGCGCGCCGTGACAGATTCTCTTCTCTAATAACACGTTCGCCTCGATCTGATTCAGCGGAACGTGGCCGGGCCCTTCTATCATCACTTGCACGCCCGCGTCCCACGCCCTCTTTGTCAGTTCGCCAAGGATATACAGCTCCTCAAGCTGCGCAGCGTCCGTCGCGTCGTGCGTCGAACCTGGCCTCAGACCATCGCCAAGACTCAACGCCAAATCGTGCTTGCGAGCGATCTCCAGAAGTCGGTCAAATTTTTCATACAGCGGGTTCTCCTCCTCCCTGTACTCAATCCACTCAGCGAGGAACGAGCCGCCGCGGCTCACGATTCCGAGCAATCGCGGATATTTTTTCAATTTCTCTACGGAGCGTTTGGTCACGCCACAGTGGACGGTCACGAAGCTCACGCCGTCTTTCGCGTGCAGCTCTATTGTATCGAACATGTCGTCTTCCGTCATCTCGACCAGCGAACTTTTATTCCTTATAACCTTTATCACAGCCTCGTAGATGGGAACGGTTCCGATGGGAATTAAAAATTTTTTTATTATCGCGCGTCTTGTCTCATCTATTGGCCCGCCCGTCGATAAATCCATGAGCGTATCCGCGCCCGACCCAAGCGCGACCTCGCCTTTCTTCAACTCCATTTTAATATCCGCTAAATCCTCAGACGTCCCGATGTTGGCGTTGATTTTGACGCGGCAGTTCTCGCCTATAGCCAGCGGTTTTATACCTTTTCGCGCAAGCACAATTGCTTTGCCATTCGCTACGCTTTCCGCCAACGCTTCAGGCTTTAGCCCCTCGCTTTTCGCTGCCTTTACAACCGCCTCAGGGATTTCACCCTTTTTGACCCGATCAAGGAGCGTCATTTTTATCTAACCTCTGAGCTTGAAGGATTTGCGCCGATTGCAATCCTTTTCTTAACGCATGTCGAACGCAACCAGTTATTTTAGCACTCTTGGGTTTATATACCAAAAGCGTTAAGATTTAATTGTATGGCCGAGCTTGGTGGGTTGGTCGATCTTCATTCGCACATCCTCTTCAGATTTGATGACGGCGCAAAAAATATCGAAGAGTCGCTCGAACTTTTAAGGGCGCTTGAAAAATCAGGTTTCGTCCATGCCGTGTTGACTCCGCACTATATAAAAGGTGTGTATGAAGCCGACACAAACGAGGTCGAAGCGCGAACGAACGCGCTGAAGGAAGCGTGCTCAAAAGAAAATCTGAAAATCGAGCTATCTTTTGCGGCCGAATATTTTTTGGATTCATCTGTGCTCGACTTGGTCGATTCAAATAAAGCGCTATTTGTAAACCCCAAAAATAAGACGCTACTTGTTCAGGCACCGATGCTAAAGATGCCGAACTACACTAAGCAGTTAGCGTTCGAACTCAAGCTGAGGCGCATCGTCCCGATAATAGTGCATCCAGAACGATACACGGATGTCGCAAAAAAGCCACAGAGGATAAAGGACTTTTTAGAGGCCGGATTTTTGGTGCAGCTCAACTTGGGGAGCTTCGGCGGACTGTATGGCGAGAAAATTCGTCTGGCTGCCGAAAAAATCATAAGATTCGGGCTTGCGCATTTTGTCGCAACGGATTTGCACGCGCCGCACCACATCGAAACGATTTTAAACCGCGGGCTAGCACGACTTTTGCAGCTAGAAAAGGATGATGGAACAAGGCGGCTAATTAGCGAGAACCCGATGAAAGTAATCAAAGGCGAAGATGTTTCCGATTTAATATGGGGAGAGTAAGGATTAGTATGCCTACTGCAATTGTAATGGCCGCGGGGCTTGGAACGCGGATGAAATCGAAGCTGGCAAAAATCTTGCACCCCATCTGCGGGCGGCCGATGATAGACTGGACAGTCGAAGCGATAAAGAAATCGGGGATAAAAAAGGTTGTAGTCGTCGTCGGTCACCAAAAGGAGATGGTCGAAGACGAGCTAACCAAAAGCTTTCCCAAGCTGAAGTTCGAGTTCGTCCACCAGAAAGAGCAGCTCGGCACCGCGCACGCCGTTTTGGTAACAGAGGACGCGCTGAAGGGCTACGATGATGACGTTCTTATCTTATGCGGCGACACTCCGCTCGTATCGCCAGAATCGATTAAAGCGTTCATAAAATTCCACAAGCGTAAAAAGCCCGACCTGTCGATAATATCGGGCGTCTTTTTGAATCCGACGGGCTACGGCAGGGTCTTGCGCAAAAAACCCGGACACGTCCAGAAGATAGTCGAGGAGACGGAGGCGAAAGGGGAGATAAAAGGGATAACGGAGGTAAACTTAGGCGCGTATCTGATCTCGGCAAAGCTCCTCTTCAAGTATTTGAAGAAAATAAAACCTGACAACAAGAAGGGCGAGTTTTTTATAACCGACCTCGTAGAACTGCTAGCCAGCGACGGCAAAAGGGTCGAAGCGTTTGTGGCCAGCGAGCCAGTTGAATTCCTCGGGATAAACGGCCGCTGGCAGCTCGTCTACGCTCAGAAGCTGTTGCAAAGGCAAATATTGGAAGAGCTCGCGCGCGAGGGCGTGACGATTGTCGACCCAGAACGGATATACATCGAGCCGCAGGTGAAGATTGCAAGCGACGTCGTGCTCTGGCCCGATGTGATAATTAGAGGGAAGACGCAGATAGGCACAGGCTGCGAAATAGGACAGGGCGCTATAATCATCGACTCGACGCTTAGTGAAAACGTCAAAGTGCACGCTTACTCGATAGTCGAAGGGTGCCAGATAAATAGGGGTGCACAGGTTGGACCGTTCTCGAGGATTAGACCGAAAAGCCTCTTGAAAGAGGACGCAAGAATCGGCAACTTCGTCGAGGTCAAAAATACGATCGTCGGCAAGTGCTCAAAAGCGAAGCACCTTTCGTATCTCGGCGATTCTATTATAGGCGACTCGGTGAACATCGGGGCGGGCACAATTACCTGTAACTATGACGGCTTCAACAAATATCAAACCGAGATAGAAGACGGCGCGTTCATCGGCAGCGATGCGCAATTTATCGCACCGGTGAAGGTCGGCAAGGGCGCTTACATTGGCTCGGGTTCGACGATAACAAAAGACGTCCCGCCAGACGCTTTAGCCGTGACGAGGGCTGAGCAGAAAATATTTGAGGGGTGGGCAGAGAAGAGACGCAAACGAGCCAAAAAGATAAACACAAACAACCAAGGCTAAAAATGTGCGGAATTGCAGGCTGCGTCGGACATAAGGACGCCGTGGGGGTGGTGCTCAATGCGCTTGAGCTATTGGAATATCGCGGCTACGATTCCTGCGGCATCGCCACATCATGCGAGCGCGGACTGGCGATTCGCAAAACGGCTGGGCATATAAAAAGTCTCAAGGAGCTGCTTTCCGCTTCTCCCATAGATGGATTTTGCGCGATCGGCCACACGCGCTGGGCGACGCACGGTAAAGCAGACGAGTCAAATGCCCACCCGCACAAAGCGGGCAATGTCGCGATCGTTCACAACGGCATAATAGAGAACCACGAAATTTTGCGCAAAAAAGTCATCGAGCTCGGCCGTGGCCTGAAATCGGATACCGACTCAGAGGTCATCGCGCATCTAATCGACATCGAACTAGAAAAAATCGACGACCCGCTCGAAGCGACACGGCGTGCGGTGGCATCTCTTGTGGGGAGCTTTGCAATATGCGCGATATTTGAAGAGCACCCCGACTTAATCGCAGTAGCCAAGCGCGCAAGCCCCATCGTATTGGGACTAAATGAGCACTCGACATTCGTCGCATCGGATGCACACGCTATATCCGAGCTTTGCGATTCGTTTATCTATCTCGACGACGACGAGCTCGCGACAATAACGCCACAATCAATAAAAGTAATCGATAGGAATGGAAGGAAAATCGCAAAGAAGGCTGAAAAAATCGAGTTATCCAACGTGGAACGCGGGACAAAAGAGCATGAACACTACATGCACAAAGAGATTTATGAACAACCAAGCGCTGTCTGGAACACCATCAAGGATCGAATGTCCGCCGAGTCAGGCGAGATTTATTTGCCCGAGCTAGACAAGCTTGATATAAAGCCAAAACACATCCACCTCGCCGCATGTGGAACTGCGTATCACGCGGCGCTCGTTGCGAGGACGTGGCTTGAGCGGTGGACAAACAGGCCGTGCACCTGCGAGCACGCGTCCGAGCTCAGATACCGCGAGCCTGTCATGACCAAAAACGACCTTTTCATAGCGATAAGCCAATCGGGCGAAACGGCTGACACAATAGGCGCGCATAAATACGCGAAATCGAAGCGCGCAAGGACGCTCGCTATATGCAACGTGTCGAACTCGACGCTAGCGCGCGAATCGGACGCGGTGGTATACACTCAAGCGGGGCCAGAATTGAGCGTCGCCTCGACGAAGGCGTTCACCGCGCAACTGGCGGCACTGTATCTGGTCGCGCTCAAATTATCAAAGGTGGACAGAGCAATGGCGCGACAGCGCGACAGCTTAAAAGGTCTGATAAAAGAGGCTTTGAACGTTCCAGAAATGATTGAAGAAACGCTAGAGAAGGAACGCGAAATCGTAAAGCTTGCAAAAAAGTTTTCAAAAATGAGGTTCTACATATTTTTAGGGCGGCAGTTTCTTTTCCCGATCGCGCTCGAAGGCGCGCTGAAGTTAAAAGAGATTTCATACCACTTCGCCGAGGGTTATCCAGCGGGCGAGATGAAGCACGGGCCAATCGCGTTAGCCGATAAAAAAACTCTCGTAATCGGACTTTTGTCAGATAGTCCAACCTACGAGAAGACGCTTTCGAACCTGTATGAGATCCGCTCGCGCGGTTCAAAAGTCCTGGGGATAACTTACGAGGGCGACAAGAGCGCAAAAAGCGTCTGCGACGAGATTC
>Ga0315280_10011614_pt1 | contig 10796 bp, 7 predicted proteins | sample YL17G06_40_MG_FD_203697 | JGI IMG/M metagenome (GOLD analysis project Ga0315280, IMG submission 203697) | Sediment microbial communities from Yellowstone Lake, YNP, Wyoming, USA - YL17G06_40 | ecosystem: Environmental > Aquatic > Freshwater > Lake > Sediment | place: USA: Wyoming | collected... | reverse complement strand
GGACGGCTATGTGACTGTCTCCCGGTCCGCCATGAGCGTGACGTTCCCATCTTCTTTCATGTTCGTTGCGGCCATGAATCCCTGACGTTTTGTTGCCCTTTTGCCATCAATTCGGAGGATGAGGGAAGATAGGTTAGGTTGATGGTAACGTCTTCGTTTCCGATTGTGATCTTTTCAGTAATGTTTTCTATGATTTTGCGCTTCTCTTCAGGCATAAGCTGAGGCCAGCGGGAATAAAGATCTTTCGCTTCATTGAAAATCTGGTCTGAGGAGATATATTGAATCTTCAAGAAGTCGATCCCTCCCTGGACTTCTGGTATTTGGCCGTCAATCTGTTTCAGTCTTTCTTCAAGGGGCTTGTAATGCCGTCCAAAGCCTTCCATCGTAATCTCTTCAGAGATGTAAGCTCTATATATCTTTTCCATCTCCTGTTCGGTTTTCCGTTTCTCGTCCCTTATAGTCTTTAGAAGGTCTTCTTTCTCTTTGATGACTTGATCCGCTTGGTTCAGGTAGTTCGTTATTTCTGTAGGAGAAAAAAAGAAGGTTTTAAGCTGGTGATGGAAGATATCTTCCAAGTCCGTTGTTCCGATCTTATTCCGGCACTTGTAGCAGATGTACTTGGGGGAATTCGAAGGCACGTACATCTTATATCCGCACTGACAGAAGACATAACCGACGAAGAGTTGGACTGTCTTCTTTGTTGGTCTCTTATTCTTCCTCTCCTGTTCATCAAGAATAGAGTTGCACTTGTCCCAGAGTTCTTCGGTGATAATGGGTTCGATCCGGCTGTACACCCATTCATCTTTGGGCTTAATGACCCGTTTTTGGTTCTTTTCAGGCGGCCCTTTCGTCCAATTGGCCCGGTGCAACCCTTTTGCCGTGGTATCCCTTAAAAGCCTTCCTACGGTCGTGTCTGAGAATTTGGAGCGGTTTCTGGTCCGGTATCCGGCTTCATTCAGGAGCCGAGCCACGGTCTTTTTTCTCTGGTGCTCAAGGAATAGCTCATAGATGAGCTTCCTTATTGGCGCTTCCTTGGGATCAGGCACCAATTTTCTGTCTAACCATTGATAGCCGAGAGCGGCCTGTCCGCCTGTAGGTTTTCCGAGTTTCGCTCTGATCGGGACCGAAGCAGCCACGCGCTCAGAAATCTCTTCTCTTTCCCATTGGGCCATAGCCGCGATCATGGTGTAGAACAGCCGTCCAGCAGGAGAGGAGGTGTCGATGGCCTCTTGGAGAGAAATCAGGTCAGCGTTGTGTTTTCTAAAAATGTCAGCGAATTCGAGCAATTCTCTGGTATTTCGAGCAAGCCGGGCAAGCTTTGAAAAAATCAGGCCCGTGATATGGCCGGATTTGATGTGATCGAGCATCTTCTGGGTCTCCGGATGACCCATGACCGACTTCCCGCTGACCGCCTCTAAGTGATATATCTCTTTGACTTGCCAGCCTTTGGATTCGGCGTAGTATAGGGCGCGCTTCTCGTGGTGCTCCGGGCTTTCGCCCCTGGCCTGATCTTCGGTCGAGACCCGAATCCAGATACCGACGGGTTTCTTGTTTTCCAATAATGACCTTTGGCTTAAGAGACCTTTATCAATAACGATTTTTTTGTTAATATTTAATTATCACTATTATATCGAATAAAGGGTGATAAGCAAATCACTTGCCTGAAATCTGATATAATAATCTGGTGAAAAAACTCATATGAAAAAAGATTATTCCAAATCTTCAAAAGAAGAACTCATTAAAACGATCGAGAGACTTGAATCCCGTAAAAAATATGGGCTTATTTGGGAAGAGGAAAAGACTAGAGAGAAGTTTGAAGAAGAAGCAGAAAATGCTTTGCCGGTTTTAAAGGAAGTAAAAAATAAGGAGATAAAAACAAATCCAAATAATCCAACGAATATTTTGATTGAAGGCGACAATTATCACGCGTTGTCCGTATTAAATTATACCCATCAAGGCAAAATCGACGTCATCTATATTGATCCTCCATACAACACAGGGGCAAAGGATTGGAAATACAACAATAATTTTGTGGATATTAACGATACATATCGGCACAGTAAGTGGCTTCAGATGATGTCGAATAGATTGAAATTGGCGAAGCGCTTATTGAAAGACGATGGTGTATTAATTTGTACTATCGATGAAAACGAATTAAATCGTCTTGGATTGTTATTGGAGGAGATATTTGGAAACTGCGAAATCCATTGTATTACGATCGTACACAATCCTCGCGGAGTCCAAGGAGATAATTTTTCTTATACTCACGAGTACGCATATTTTGTATTTCATAAAAAATTAAAAGTTATCGGACACAGAAAAATTAGAGATGAAGATGTTGATTGGAGAAACTTACGAGATAATGGCGGGGAGTCATTAAGAACAGATGCTCGTAACTGCTTTTACCCCATTATCATAAAAGATGAAAAAATTGTTGGTTTTGGTGATGTCGTTCCCAACGAAAAACATCCAAATAAACAAACTGTACAAAAAGGCCAGGAGTATTATGTTTATCCAATTGATCGGCAGGGAATAGAAAGAAAATGGCGTTTTGCGAGACAAAGTGTTGAAGAAATTAAGAATTTACTCCGTCCAAATAAAACAAAAAAGGGCTATGAAATAAAGTTAGGTAAAGACTTTGGCACGGTAAGAACCGTTTGGCAGGATAGTAGATATGATGCAAACGAATATGGAACGAAAATCGTCCATAAATTAGTCCCAAACTCGCATTTTGATTTTCCAAAATCAGTCTTTAATACTTATGATTGCATTGCTCCAATTTTATATGAAAGAAAACGGGCAATTGTGTTGGACTTTTTTGCTGGTTCCGGAACTACCGGGCATTCGACGGTAATATTGAATAAAGAGGACGGGGGTGAAAGAACATTTATTCTCTGCACCAATAATGAAAATAATATTTGTACCGATGTCTGTTATCCAAGAATAAAAAAGGTAATCACTGGTCATAAGGATTATCCCGAGATTACGAAGATTGATGCCAATCTCAAATATTTCAAAACTGCATTTGTGAAAAAGTCTATTAATCGAGATGAATTGAAAATTCGAATAACAAAAGAATGTACAGAAATGCTTTGCTTACGCGAAGGAATTTACAATAAGAAGAAGCTTAAAGCGGACTATAGGATTTATAACCAAGGGAATCGTATTATGGCCATATATTATGCTCTTGAACGAGATGGCTTAGAGCTACTAAAAAATGAATTAGATAAAATAATGGGAGAGAAGGTCTTATATTGTTTCACTCTTGATCCATTGGGCTTAGATGAGAACGATTTTGCGGATTGGCAAGGAGTCAACTTAGAACCGATCCCCCAAAAGATATTAGATATATATGAGCAAATCTATGAATATTGATTTAAAGCCATATCAAAAAAAAGCGGTCAGTGAGCTAATCGCTTCGGTAAAAAGCTTGTTGGTACGCGAGGCGGAAAGGAAAGTATGTGTATTTCAGGCGCCTACCGGCAGCGGAAAAACTCTTATGACTGCGAAATTCATTGAAGAAATTATTAAAGAACTTCCTGAAGAGAATCTCTCTTTTGTTTGGTTGAGTACAGGCAAGGGTGATTTGCATCTGCAAAGCAAACACAGCTTGGAGCGGATCTTTGGAGGCGCTCCGAGAGTATCATTGGTTGAAGAAGAGTTTACCGGCGGACGCGATCAGATCATTCGTAACGAGGTAGTTGTAGCGAATTGGCAAAAACTGTGGAGCAGAGATAGCAGGACGGGCGAATGGAAAGTTGTTTTAATGAAGGACGGTGAAAAAATAAACTTCCGCGATGTCTTAGCCAAAACAAAAGAGCAAAGAAAAATAGTATTGATTATTGACGAAAGTCACATCGGGAAAGGAACAGTTAGAACCAGCGAGGTATTAGAAATTATCAATGCAGATATTACGCTCGAAATGAGCGCAACGCCAAAATATGAGGAAGAAAAACTAAAATTTATGCGCGAAATGGAAAGTCCCGTGAAATTTGATAAAGGGGCTTCATATTTTATTTATGTCCAACCGAAAGACGTAATTGACGAGGGAATGATTAAAAAAGAATTGATTATCAACGAAAAAATCGATGAAATTGTCGATGACGAAATTGACTCTCAAGAAATAGTATTAGAAGCGGCATATAAAAAAAGACAAGAACTAAAAAACCTATATAAGGCTGAGAAATCTAAAATAAATCCCCTTGTTTTAATTCAGATACCAACTGCAGAAGCTGGCAAAGATAAAATCAAAGCAATAAGGGAGTTTCTATCCCGAAAAAGTATTACCGAAAAAAACGGCAAGCTTGCTATTTGGCTGGCCGAACAAAAATCTGAGACACTTGATTGGATAGCCGAACCTGATAATGAGATCGAATATCTAATTTTCAAACAAGCTATTGATACCGGATGGGACTGCCCAAGAGCTCATATATTGGTAAAGTTTAGAGAAATACATAGTGAAGTGTTTGAAATTCAGACAGTTGGCCGTATTTTAAGAATGCCGGAGCAGAAACATTATTTTGATGAGGATTTAAATCGCGGCTACATCTATACCAACGTTCAGAGCATTTTTGTAAAGAAAGAAGAATACAATCCCAATATCATTAAACACATAAAGGCGATTAGGAGCGATAAATATAAAAAAATAAATCTGGTTTCTTACTATAAGTCCAGGGCGGATTATGGCGATATTACGTCGAGCTTCGCGCCGGTGTTTGAAAAAAATGCATACAAACATTTCGGGCTAAGGAATGATCATGCCCTGCATATACAAAACATTAAAAAACTCGAAAAAAGGGGTATTAACCTTAATATAAAAAAATACCAGCAAGAGATTATTGCGAATGCAAAAATAGAAGGGAAAAGTTTTGACGAAATCAAAGGGAGGGTCGATTCTGACTCACATGCCCGCCTAGTAATCGCCGGGAATGACCTACAGGCAGTATTCGAGCAAATAATTAAAGACCATCTTGGATCGTTTAAAAATGTAAAGAGGTCAGTCCCATCTGTAAAAACTGCAATATATTCATGGTTCAGAAATTATTTGGGCTCGAAACAATGGATGGAAGAAATTACATTGGTTCAAATGATATTCGTCCAAAACGGAAATAGAAAGATATTCGAGGAGATACTGGCAAGGGCTATTCAAGATTACAAAGATATTAGAGAAGAAGAGATTCGGAAGAAAGCGGAAGAAAGCGAGCAATGGTACGAATATGAAATAGCGGAAGAAAGTTTTTATAATCAATATTCCGATGAAAAGATGGATTATGAAAATTATATATATAAGCCCTGCTATCTAAATGCAGCGCGACTTAATCCAGAAAAAAGGTTTGAAAAGCTATTGAAAGAAATGGCTGCAAAAGTAGTCTGGTGGTGGAAAAATGGCGAAAACAATCGAGACTATTTAGGAATAAAATACGAATATTCTGATGGTGATATCCACACATTTTATCCTGATTATTTGGTTCAATTGGCCAGTGGCCAACTCGGGATTATCGAAGTTAAAGATATCGGTGATCGCGACGGAGAGACTTATACGAAAGCTAAAGCGGAAAAACTTCAAGAGTATATTAAACAACAAAAAAATAAAAAGCTCTTTGGCGGAATTGCCATTGAAAAAAGTAATGTATGGAAGATTAACCAAAAAGAAAAATATATTTGGAATAAATGCGAGAAGAATGATTGGAGCGATTGGGAAGCATTGAATATCTGATATGAGGCGACTGGAGGCCGGGTTTTTTAATCCCTGGCCTCCCGGTTTCGAAATGACCGCCGTGAAGCGGGATATTGTGCCTCATTTATATAGACGGGGAAAAAAGAAGAAATTCTCATAGTTAGGAAAGAAAATGAAAGACAGAAAGGTATCTATTAACGAGTCATGGGATTATCTTTCGGCCTGGGGGAATGAAAATATTATTAAAAATTATGTGGCTTATTTCGAAAAGAAAATGGATTCTGAAATTAATGAATTTCAAGACCTTGAATATGATATATCTTCCGCTAACTTCCCTAATTTTGCCGCATGGATTAGATTCTATACTGAACTAATCTGCAATTCCTTACATTGGAGATTATTTCGATATGAGGGAGATTGGAAGAAAATCCAGAATCTGTCATTTGGGAAAGCCAGAGATGTGATAATAGAGGGGATAGAAAGAGAAACTGAACTTAGGGTTGATAGAATAGAAAAAAACGAGCTGGAGATGATGAAAGACGCTATCAATCTTGTCCTAAACCTCAGACATTCCTTTCAACATGGCGGATTGCCGAATCTTTTGCGCGATTTATGGTATAAGAGCAATGAGCAAAAGTTAATACGAATGCTGAGGCCGAAGAATTATAAAGAAACAAAGGAAATATTTTTAAAAGCCGAAGCACTCATAAAATTATTGCCTCAGCCAATCATTCGCTTTAAATCCGAACGATATTGTGATTAAAATATGGATAAAAGTTAGGGAGAATGAAATGCCAACTCTAAAGAAGTACGATCCAAAGAATGAAAAGGAATTACATTCTATAATCGAGAAAGAAATAGACTCACTTGAGGAAGGCCTGATTGTTCTAAAATATGAATTTACGCTAGCTAAAGGAACACCTGATTTTATCTGCGTTGATAGCGGCGGCCGTCTTGTTATTATTGAAGTAAAATGCAAAGAAGATGAAAATATCGTGTTTCAAGCATTGAGATATTACAGTGAGATCGATCAAAATAGATATATAATCGCAAAAATGTTTTCAAATAAAAACATTGATCCCGAAGCTCATCCTAGAGTCATCTTGATCGCAAGGAACTATTCAGATGATATTCATAGGTTTAGTACTTTAGTAATTCCCGAAATAGAACTATTTGAATATACTATATTAAAAACCCAAGATAATAAGGAAGGAATATGTTTCCATCCTGTATCATTGCCGAAATATGAGGAGCCGCCGTCGAAGCCAAAATCAATCGAAGAAATCAAGGGATACATGACAAAAGACTCGCTGAAACCTGTTTTTGAAAAAATATTAGTAAGAATAAAAGCGATTGGTGACGGCATAGAGGACTACACAACGGAATCATACGTCGGGTTTAAGTATCGAGGGCGTCAAATAGCTTATCTTACCCCTCATAGAAAATCTTTTGATATTGGATTTCCAAATATCGATGAAGACGGTAGTACGAGCTATGAATATCAAAGAATAGAGTCTGGAAATGAAGATTATTCTGAAACGTTTGAAAAGATATTAAAATCCTTTAAAAATATTTCTACTAACAAAAAAGAATAGAAATAGAGGCGGGTGGAGGCCGGTATTTCCCCGGCCTCCCGAGTTTAAGATGACCGCCTTGAAGCGGGATACGCGCCTCATATATATAGAACGCAGTAGAACGGGAAAAATATCACTGATACAAAGGACCATAACTAAAATGTAAAAGGGGGATTGATATGGTTATAAAACGTGTCGAAGTAAAAAACTTTAGAGGTATACGAGAAGCGTCTATAGACTGTGATGACCTCACAGTATTAATTGGCAGGAACGGTGCAGGCAAATCATCTTTTCTTTATGCGATAGATGCTTTTTATGATATCTCAGCCCGTATTTCAGATGAAGATTATTTTGATAGAGATACAACGTCCCCGATAGAAATACGCATAACATATGAAAAATTACGCGAGGACGAAAAAGCTGAATTTAGTCCATACATAAGAGATGAAAAACTTATCGTTACAAAGCGGATATCCTTAGAAGATGGAAAGATCATACAACGTTATTATGCCGCCGCAGTTCAAGTACCTCAATTTGCCGATATAAGAGCGATATCAGCGAAAAAAGAACGAATAGCCGCATGGAATGAGTTAATAAGTAACAATGTACTATCAGGATTAAATAAAAAGGCTAAAAGCGCAGATGAAGTAGAAAGATTTATGACAGAATACGAATCTGATCATTCAGAGTTAATGCAGCCTATTGAGCGAGAGGTGCAATTTTTTGGTCCCAAAAATATCGGGGGAGGGAAACTTGATAAGTTCACAAAGTTCGTCCTCGTACCCGCTGTGCGCGAGGCATTGGATGAGGTAAGTGGAAAAAAGGGAGCGATATATCAAATTCTTGATATGATTGTTTTAAGAAAAATAAATGCTAGGGAGGATATCCAAAGATTTAGAACAGAGTTTGAAAATAGAATTAAAGAATTATATAGCTCCGAAAATTTGTCCGAATTGCCAGAGCTAGGAAATTCTATTTCGCGTACGCTAGAGAAGTTCGCTCCAGGATCAGAGTTAAAACTGGGGTGGGATGACGTCAAGTTGCCTGAGATTCCCATTCCAGCTGCAAAGGCAACACTTATTGAAGATAAATTTGAAGGAGAAATCACCCACAAGGGGCATGGGCTGCAAAGGGCCTTAATTGTTACATTGCTTCAGCATCTTGCTTTGATTGTACCAGAAGAACAGATAGAGCAGCCATCTGAAATTGCCTCAGATAGTTCGCCTTCAGCATCATCAATCTTTTTAAGAGGACCGAATCTTATTTTAGCGCTTGAGGAACCTGAATTATATTTGCATCCATCTCGCTGTCGGTATTTGTCAAATCTATTGCTTCAATTATCAGAACCGTCCAGTACTGAAATAGGAGAGAGTAATCAGATTATTTATACTAGCCATTCTCCATATTTCGTTGATCTTCATCGTTTCGACAAAATTAGGATGGTGAGAAAAGGCGCTTCCCCCGACTCATCCGCATTACAGACTGTTATTTCGAGCTATTCTTTAAACCTAGCCGCGCAAGAGTTAGCTAGAGTGTGCAATGAAGATCCAAGCAGATTTACGAGAGATACATTTAAGGTGCGCGCAATGTCTGTTATGAATACTATCGTGAGTGAAGGATTTTTTGCAGACGTTGTAGTGGTGGTTGAAGGAACGACAGAAGTATGTATATTGTGGAAGCTTCAAGAAATATTAAAAAAAGAATGGTCTAAGCTCGGAATTGTAGTTGTCCCTGCGGGCGGAAAGAATAACTTAGATAGACCCGTTGTAATTTTTAAAGGCCTAGAAATTCCAACATATTTTATCTTTGATGCTGATGCACAGCTTATAGGCAAGGCGGATGGCGAACAAGAAGCAAAAAAACGAAATCATAGGTATTTAAGACTAGCAAATGCTCAAATAGAGGATTTTCCTAATTCTCATGTCTATAATAATTGGGCGGTGTTCAAAGAGAATTTAGAAGGAGAATTTAAAGAGGCTTTAGGGAAAGACATATTTTGCGCTTTTCAGAAACAGGTTGCATCAGAATTAGGATATGATGATTATGAAAAAGCATGTAAAAATATTGAAGGTGCTTCACGGCTAATTGAGCTTATTTATATGAGAGGTCATAGGATTCCGGTATTAGAAGATATTATCGAGAGAATAACTAGGCTTCGCGGCTAAATGGTAGGATAATAAAGTAAAATAAAGGAGATGCTTTTGCATCTCCTTTTCCTCTCTGCCATCTATTAAAAACACGGGCTTGATAAGGAAATAAAGAACCGATCTATGGCTCGTCCAGAGCCTTAAACTCTTCCATGGGAAGAGCAACTAATTTGCCGCCCAGCTTTTCCAGTTCCACGCTTTTCTCCCAGGTTTCTTCCTTTTGGGCGGCCTGGGTCACGGCATTGGCGATCCCGTACTGGTCGTATTCCGGCTCCGCACCGAAGGCCATGAGGATGTTCGCTTTCTGGGCTTCGCTGAGTTTGTACTGATCGACCACGTTCTGGATCACTTTTTGGGGATTTCTGATTTTAGCTTCTGTGGATTCGCGGAGAAGCAGGACGATTTCGCCGAATCTGCTGAACAGCTCGCGGATTGAGCGCCGAAGGGAGAGATAGACGATCTCGTCTGATATCTCGTCGCCGTTCCCGATATGGATTTCGCGGGTGACGAGTTCTTCCACGATCATCCCGTTTGAGCATTTAACCCGGAACATTCTCGGTTCTACCCGAAGCGCCTTGTGGCCGGTTTCGGAATTGGTAATGAAAATTCCGCCCATGATCAGATCGTCTTTGTGCCGGACGAAGTCTCTGAGCTTTGCGCTTTTCACTTTGATGTTCACCTCGATCTCCGAGAGATAGCAGTCCTCGATTTCGGCATCATGGGCTTGAAGCTCGTTCAGGGCGCAGAGAAGAACGTCCAGATGGTCGATCACCCGGTAGCGGTCGCTGAGGAACGCCCGCACCGAATTCCCGAGACCTCTGATAAAAACGTCCTTTCCGTTTTTTCGGAGCCAGGTGTTGACGTTCGAGACGAGCAGGTCGGGCGCGGATTCCTCCATCTTGTGGTAGTACTTGAGCGGGATTTCGAGTTTCTCCGCAAACTGGGTGTGGCAGGGTTTGGTGATGGAGAATAATTCTTCGTCCGGAAGCCTGAGAATGGGAGTATTTTCAGCCAGAGCCATCGCGATCTGCGCGGCGTTCAGTTTTCGGTCCCATTTCAGGGGCTTTTGGCTTTCCAGTTCATCGATTAAAGACCGAATTTGCATGTGGTCCTCCTTGTTTGAAAAGATTTAGGCAGAGAGGATATATGTGAATAGAAAGAGCTAAAAAGAGCTATTTGGCTTAATGTCCGAATAAAACATCCATCTTTCAATAAGAAGTTTCATTCTTCTTGGTTTCGGAATTCCCTTGAATACCATCAATCCTTGGGTTCCGGCTGATTCAATGGTCAGATCGCCGTAGCCAAAGATTCTTCCTAAGATGCCGTAGCTACAGACAATATCTTCAATATCCTTCAGCCGGATGGACATATATCGCTTGCCGATTATTCCTCGTTCCT
>Ga0315280_10011612_pt1 | contig 10797 bp, 10 predicted proteins | sample YL17G06_40_MG_FD_203697 | JGI IMG/M metagenome (GOLD analysis project Ga0315280, IMG submission 203697) | Sediment microbial communities from Yellowstone Lake, YNP, Wyoming, USA - YL17G06_40 | ecosystem: Environmental > Aquatic > Freshwater > Lake > Sediment | place: USA: Wyoming | collected... | reverse complement strand
AGACCTTGATATCAGATCCATCCACTTCATACCAGTCGATATGGCCTGCGGACAGGCTATGCTTGCGCTCGTATCGGTTCCATTTGCGCCGCTTCTTCTTTCTCAGCTCTTCATGGGCCAGGCCTTCTGCCTTTAGATGCATGTGTATGCGGTTATGAGAGATGCGGACCTTGTACTGCTTCCTGATCACCCTCTCAAGCATTCGCGCCCCGAACTTATAGCGCGAATGCGCCTCTCTAACGATCTCCGCCTCCCGTTTAACATAGGGCTTCCTGGGACGCCCAACCTTCTGGCCGAGGATAGGCTCCTTGCCGGTCTCCTTGAAGCATTTCCAGATCTGTTGAACCCTTCGGCGGGAGATCTTCATGTCCCGCGCGATCTCTTTTGTTCCCACCCCCTTCTGCTTGTGGCGAATGATCCAGTGTACTTTCTTCCGGTTCAACTTCATATCCCGTAATACGGGACCAGCCCCAAACCAGATGCGAAATAATTTCGGGACTCTACAGGGAGGTGCTGCGTTGAATAATTCCCCTTTGTCCCGCACCAGACTGTATGATCAAGGCTCTGACTTTATGCTAATTTTAATAATAATATTATAAAATATGAATTTGAGCTTGGCCTCTCGGAGCATGTTCTCCGATTTGGCGGGTAAGACATATTCCTATGCTCTAAAGAGCAAGTCAATATGATGGATGATGTTCATGAGCATCTCGCGAAGTATAATATACCGGTATTTTGTTCCAAGTTGCAAGCTGCGGGGTATTACGTTTAAAAATAAATTCAGCTCATTTGAAAGCGTGGCTTTCAGCTTTCAGCGAAAGGCTTATAATACCGAAAGCTATTGTCAACCGAACATCGTTCAACAGTTTACAATTCCGGGAGGCGGGTTTACGAATCAAGCTGCTGTCGTGATAGCAGTGTATCTGCTGGCCATGCTTGCCGTAGGCGCATGGGGGTTGCGCATCAGGGGCCTGGATGATTTTCACCTGGCAGGCAGAGGCCTCAGGTTGATCCTCCTCACGGGCACCTTCTGCGCCACGATTGTGGGAGCCTCTTCCACTTTGGGCATGGCAGGTTTAGGTTTTGGCAAAGGTCTTCCAGGGGCGTGGTGGATGCTCTCCGGAACAGTTGGCCTGATACTCCTGGCCGCTTTTTTTGCTGAGAAGATAAGAGCCACAGGTTGCTACACCCTGCCCGCGCTGGTGGGCTCATTCTATGGGGAAAGGACCAGGATGGCCGCCTCCGTCCTGATCGCTGTATCCTGGATTGGCGTGATTGCCGTGCAGATCGTAGCCTCCGGTAAGGTTCTTGGCGCTGTCTTCGGAGGAAATGAGACCATCTTCATGATCGCCTGCACCGCGGTGTTCGTCATCTATACAGTCCACGGCGGCCAGAGCTCTGTGGTAAGAACTGATCTGGTGCAGTTCTTAATAATAATAATAGGAATGATAGTCCTTTTCTACAAGGCCTTCGAGAAAGCCGGGCCTGGCCTTCTACTCAGCCAGAGCTTTCCCACGTCAGCAGAGATGGGGACCTGGGATGTGCTCTCCATGCTGCTGGTGGTAGGCTCAGCCTATCTGGTCGGGCCTGATATGTACTCGCGCCTGTTTTCCGCCTACAGCCCAAAGGATGCAAAGATAGCGGCCGTGATTTCGGCCGTCATCCTCATGCCCCTGGCCTTTCTCATCACATCCCTGGGAATCTTCTCCAGGTCGCTTTACCCTGCCGCCTCGCCTGAGCAGGCCATCCCTTCGCTCCTGACAGGATTGCTATCGCCAGGATTGGAGGGACTGGTGGCGGCGGCTCTTCTGGCAGCCTTCATGTCCTCGGCAGACACGAGCCTCATGACCGCCACCTCCATCCTGACTCTGGATATCTATAGAAAGGCGAGACCGGATGCCGGCTCGAGCAATATAATGACCGTCTCCAGGATAGCAGTATCGATCATTGGAGCATGCGCCCTCATCCTGGCCGTCTCTTTGCCGAGCATCATCAAGACCCTGCTCATCGCCTACACGGTGTTCACCAGCGGACTGCTCCTGCCCGTTGTAGCCGGATTTTATAAGGAGCGGCTCGGGCTCACGCCGTCAGGAGCGCTGTCGGCGCTGGTGGGTGGAGGCTTAACCGCTATCTTCCTGGGGCAGAGCTATCCTCTTCTGGGCATGGCAGTCTCCGCGGCCTTCCTGTTTGGGGTAAGCTGGTTGGAGAGGCAGTGCGCAGAGCAGAAATGTCACGACGCAATATAAAAAGTCCTGTATCCAAATCGCGATAAATATATATTTACCCTCGCAATGGATACGCATGAAGATCCATAGATCCGCGGGGGTTCTGAAATGAGCTTCTATAAACCTTCAGGCAGTCAGCTAATCCGCGACGTTCAGGGAGAGGACCTCCTGGAGATCTTTCTAGTAACAGCCGTAGCTGCCATTCTCGGCATACGCTTCTTTCTGGCCATGACCGGATACCCGAAACTGGGCGGAGAGGGGCTGCACATCGCTCACGTGCTGGTGGGCGGGGCATTTATGCTTCTTTCCATCGTGATACTGCTGAACTTCCTCAACAAATGGGCGCGAGACCTGGCTGCCGTTCTGGGGGGCTTTGGGTTTGGGGCTTTCATCGACGAGCTGGGCAAGTTTGTCACCAGTGATAACAACTACTTTTTCCAGCCCACGGTAGGCCTCATTTACATCGCCTTCATTCTTCTCTATTTTCTGGTAAAGAAGATCAATAGCATCAGGTGGCTCAGCGAAGAGGAGAGGCTCATCAATGTTCTGGAGATCTCCAAGCAAGCGGTTCTCAAGGACATAGACGTCCGGGAGCAACAGCTGGCCATGAGTCTTCTGGCAGACAGCAGTCCTTCTTTTCCCTTGGCCCAGGATCTGAAGGATTTTCTGGGCGCAAGCAAGGCCATGGCCGAAGACGTGCCTGGCCTGTACTCACGGCTGAAGCAGCGTGCCCACAGGCTTTACATCAGCCTGGTGAAAAAGACCTGGTTTACAAAGGCAGTGATAGCATTCTTCCTCCTTCAGGCACTGCTCTCGCTGCTCGTCTCCCTGGATCTCACCGTAGGATTGGGAAATGCCCTCTTCTGGACGGCTGCCTCTGCGACAATTCTGTCGGTCTACAGGTACTTCCGATCCAAGAAATCAGCGTTGATCAATGTCCTTGGCGCCGCTTTTATCACCTTCACGGCAGCGGCTCTTGCCGTTTCATTCCTTGATCTGAAAATGCCGAATTTGCCCTTGGGCGACTGGCTGCAAATAGGTTTTTCTGTGGCGGCGGGCCTTTTCGCAGCCGCGGGAGTCTTCCATCTGCGCAAGAGTCGGCTTCAGGGATACAATTTCTTCAAGAATTCCATCCTGATTTACATATTCTTCGTGCAGGTCTTCACGTTCTTCGATATTCAGTTTTGGGGACTCTTAGGCCTGGGATTCAATGTGCTCACTCTGGGAGCGTTGAGGTTCATGATCAACCAGGAGGCGGACAGGCAAGCTGCCTTTGGGCTCCAGACCGGTAGTCTGCCTGCGCCCGGATAAATCGTGTCCGCTCCCGCCAGGGTGGCGTCCTCCTTCCAACGAGCGGCCAGCTCGTAGAACTGGCCCAGATCGGCTGGGAAACCGTCTATTCGTCCATCGAGGCTGATGGAGTTGTGCAGAATTGCTCGTGGCAGCATGAGTTATCTCATTTCAATAATCTCATTTCAAAAGAGAATAGCAAAGGAGGGAAGAAGCGGCCAACAGGGCTCACTTGTACCAATCCAGGCTCTCCACGACATAATTAATGAGGGCAATGAAGAACTCTTTTGTATCACTGCTCATGGTTGTCAGGACTATCAGCCTTTCCGCCTCTTTGGCATGCGCTCTGGAGATAGATTTGGCCTCATCCAAAGCTCCGCAGCCTCTTATCAGCTCTCTTATGCCTGGTATGTCCTCTTTCGCGATCTCATGATTTCCGCTCATCATGGCGGCCATGGTCCTTTCCTTCTGCATGGCGAGGATCACGTGCAGCGGCTTTTTCCTTTTCAAAATATCTCCGCCCGGCTCTCTGCCATACTGCTCCTCCGAGGCGAAGGTATCGATGATATCATCCTGAATGTCGAAGGCAAAGCCTATGTGCTGGGCGGCATCCTCCAGAAGGATCCTGTCCTTAGCGGGGGCCGATGCCAGTATAGCTCCCGTCAGCATGGATGTCCTGAAGAGAGATGAAGCCCTCTTGCTGGTCATGACGTTCCATTCCTCTATGCTTGGCACCTTATATTCAAATAGCATATCGAGGATCTGGCTTTCGTTTACGTTCTTATAATCCGAGGAAAGAAGACTCACCACATCCTTGAGTTTGCTGTCATCGAAGCCCGATTGCAAGATGCTCTCCAGGGTAAGGGCGTAGAGCATATTTCCCGCAAATATCGCCGAGCCGATGCCAAAGCGCTCATCTTTGCCCTCTTCTAAAAGCCGGTGCAGCGTCTTGCCTCCTCTCCTGGACATCTCGGCATCCACAATATCGTCGTGAGCGAGGATGCTGTGCCTATAAAGCTCTATGCTGCTGCCTGCTTTGACTATCTTGTCATCTATCTGGCCCGTATAGCCTTTATAAATTATCAAGGTACTGCATGAAGCCAGGCGTCTGCCTCCCCTGAGCAGATAATCTTCTATGGCTTTGTATGTCTGGCCCACGAAGGGATGATAATCCATTCCCTCCTTCGCTATGCGCTTGAGCTGCCTCTTCAGGTCCTCTTCGATGATGCCGCCAAAGCTATCGAGCATATTCGTGTAATCCATTTTATGTTTCCTCCGGAATGGTGCACATGTCTATGCAATTTGGCACCAATAGCCTCAGGGCAATCCTTTTGCCGCCTGGCTACATGGTTCAATAAGGGAAATAGGTTTATTAATATCATATACTTGAGGATCATGATCAGAGGAGAGGAGTACAGCTGCCCCGTCGAGGCAGCTATAGATATCATTGGAGGAAAGTGGAAGCCCTGGATCATATGGTGTCTCAGACATAAGGTGCTGAGGTTCTCAGAGCTGCAAAAGGAGCTTTCCGGCATAAGCCCCAAGATCCTGACCAAGCAGCTCCGCGAGCTGGAAGGGGATGGCATCGTCTCGAGAAGAATCTACGCAGAGATTCCGCCCAAGGTCGAGTATTCCCTGACCCCCTCCGGTAAGACGGTGATACCGGTAGTGGAGACCCTCTGCGAGTGGGGAAAAGATTACCTTGACAGGAACTGAGACGCTCATCCAGGATCTGCGGCCTGTGCCAATATTCAAGTAGTAATAACGCATACATCTCGAAGAAGGCTGACCCTAATTGGGGCCTAAATAGCGTTTCCACCAAGACCTGCCAAAACCTTCAGGGCTTTCGAAGCTGATGCATCAAGCCCTCTTGGCCGAGGTTCATCAAACAGGGGAGTATCCAGATGCAGGGAAGAGGTCGCAAGACAATAAAGAAGGAGAAGAATCCATCGGTCTCCAGCAGTCCAGGGGAGAGAAAGAGAATGAAGAAGGAGAGGAAGCCAGCAGAATCACCGCAAAGTGTCTCCGCCAAGCCCAAAGCCACTCTGGCGTCTGAAGAGATCGCGCCTCCTGGGCTGGTCTCTGGGAAGCCCTCTTTTCTTCAGAGCACTTATGGAATGGTGGGCAACTTCGAACTGGTTGTCCCTCTGGCTGAGGGCGGCCTGGCCTATTTCTGGCGCAATAATGATGATGAGAGGCTTCCCTGGGAAGGGCCTGTCGAATTTGGTGCCGATGCAGGGCGGCTCGATGGGGTATCCCTGATTCAAGGCGAATTCGGCGAGGCTGGCAACCTAGAGTTGGTGGCGACGGACCTGGGGGGCCATCACCTCATGCACTTCTGGCGCGATTCCGGTTCAGCTCCGGGCTGGTACGGCCCAACCCAGATCTCAGAAAAATCCCTGGTCCCGGTCTTCTCCGGGGGCCCGGCCATGATCAGGAGCAACTTCGGATGCAGAGGCAACTTCGATCTGGTGGTGCCACTGGCGGAAGGAGGCTTTTCTTACTACTGGCGGGACAATGACGACCCTGCGCTTTCCTGGTGCGGTCCTCTGGACTTTGCAACAGATGCAGGGATATTCGATGCTGCAGCCTTCATTCAAAGCAACTTCGGCGACCCCGGAAACCTGGAGGTCGTGGCGCGCTCGGGAGACAGCCTGGTCTTCTTCTGGGGAGAGCCCGGCCAAGAGGTGAAGTGGCACGGGCCGAAGGTCATCGCCACCGGCATTGCCGGCGCTCCTTCCATGATCCAGAGCACCTTCGGCAATAAGGGCAACTTCGAGCTGGTCGCGCCGCTCGCCTCCGGCGGGCTGGGTTACTACTGGCGCGATAATGATGACGCTCATCTGCACTGGTACGGTCCTTTCATGTTCGGCATGAACATGGGCCTGGTGGAGGGAGTCTCGCTCATCCAGAGCAACTTCGGGATTCCGGGGCATCTGGAGCTGGTGGCTCAGGTCGAGGGACGCCTGGCGTTCTTCTGGCGCGATTCAGGACCGGACCTCAGATGGAACGGGCCGCAGTATTTGACCCCATGAGCTGAGGAGAGAAGAGCGAGATACCTGGCGCAAAATATCTACGGGAGCGCTCACTGAGACCCTCTTACGAGCAGCATCCATAGCCTGGGCCTCGTATGCCTGGCCGATGCTCCTCCTGCATCTCAAGGAAGGCTCCGCAGGGCCTCCAGGATCTTTAAAATTGCCAGAAGCCGCTCTTCCAGGTTCTGGTGCAATGCTTTGATCGAGGACAGCTCCCCAAGCGCCCCGGCCAGGCCCGAGGCGATGGCATCGAGGCCGTAGAGGGACACTGCCAAGGCGCAGCCTAAATCTTCTTCCTCTTCCTGCTCCCACCCGAAGCCCCTGGTGCAGGTCTCGCGAAATCGCAGCGCTCTGGTCAGATGGCCGTCCTCGTAGAGAACGAGCCTGACATCAGAGCTGAAGCTGCGGTCAATGTCGAGGGGAACGGTCTCCGATTTGCTGAAGATGGTGATGGACTTGCGGTAGTAGGCTTCGCTGTCGTCCAGCAGGGGGACGAAGGGCGCGGCCTTCTCCAGGATCGCCTCCAGGGCCCCGGCCTCTCGCTGCAGGGTTTCCTTTTTCAGGAGGGCGATCTTTTCGGGCAGAGGGGAGAGATCGTCGAGAGCCGCGTTGATTTCAGCCAAGGAGGCGGGCATCTCGGGCTGCCGCCGGAAACGCTGCGTGAGCATCCTGAGGGCACACGCCAGGCGCGCGCGCACGGAGGGGCCCTGCACCCCGGCGCGGGACGCGGCGCGCTTGAGGAGGTCCATTTCAAGACGCCTCCAGATCCGGGGCAATGCGGGCGGCCTGGCGGAGGTTTCCAGGGAGCCTGCAAATCTTGTGATTACCATTCATTTTCAATCAACTCTTGTACTTACTGAATTTTTCATAGCCGGTAGCTGCTCTGCATTGCGATCTCAATATACCTGATCTGCCCGCCCTGGGCGGCAGTTTGAACTGCTGCGGCCATGGTGGTATATCTCCAAAATGTAGCAAAATTGCGTTACGTATAAATATCTTACGCCCTTAAGGTATACGTATACTAAGATTAGATCTAAATGGAGGTATTCAGAGTAAATGACATGAAGCGTCTATCAATAGTGATAAGCGATGAAGCCTTTCAGGTCCTCAAGGAATATCAGGAAAAGAAAAAAATTTCAACTCGCGATGAGGCGATGGCTACGCTATTATTAGAATTTAAGGAAATGATAAAAGACCCACTCCACCTTGCCAAACCACTTGGAGCAATGGAGAAAAAATGAGATCTCTTATTTTTCCATAATTTCCACAGCATGCGATAAAGAGAAATTTCTAAACATCGCGGATGCAATGCGCCACAGGAACGCAGGCTATTTCCTTATTTCCAAGCCGCTCGATGTAGTCCTCATTTGAATAGGGATCAAGATTATTTTCCTGACTTTTTGGACAGCTTGTAGATCAGGTTAGTGACCACAACACCCAAATCATAAATGTCCAAAGTGCCATCAAAATTCATATCACCTAAGTTGAGCGTCCCTTGTGTTTTATGCAGACAATATGATAATTTTAGAAATTTTGCGAGAACCAGCTTTGGGATCTCATCAAAATTGTCCTTGCCGTACCATTCGAATACATCGCGATCACCCTTACTACTATTGCATCTTCTGCATGCAGGAACCCAATTATCTCCTGAATCTAAGAGCCGCAAAACTCTTGGGTCCACGCCCGCCCTGGATATCGGGATTATGTGGTCCATGCAAATGTCCTCAGTTGAGCCACAGTAAGTGCATATGTTCCCCTTTTCCAATGATTTCTGGCAATCACTCATCGATGACGACCACTTCATTTCTCCGGATTTTAGCAGCTTGTATCGAGAAACGACAAAGCCATAATTATTATCAAAGCCGGCCGCCCTGGCTATGAGTTCTGCATATGACCAATAAATTAAATCTCGGAGAGTTGTAACATATTTAGGAGGCTTTAGAGGCATTGCATTCCTTCTGCGGCTTCATAAGATCTATTCAGCCAAAAGCCTTTTCGTCTGAAGCTTCAATCATTACTATTAATAAGGAGGACTCGACTTGCCCTTTGATGTCAGCGCTATACCCCAGGTTCTTTGGAAGTGTCCTATCTGCAATATCGAAGAGGGCTTAAAAGTTAAGACTGAGGGGTTGGTATTTAAAAAGCATTGGATAGTTTGTGAATCTTGTGGTGCCAAGTGGGCAGATCCTTCAAAAAACGATGGCATGACTCTTATCCAAGGTCCTGCAGAACATTTGGGCTTTAGGGATCTCAATGGCTGGTATAACCTGGCAAACTGGCAGATCCAGCTTGCTCCTATCGAAGTTTCCGTGCCTATTATAATAAAAAAGGGCGAGGCTGTTCTAAAGCTAGGCAGAGCGGACCATTTCAAGTCAAAGACAAGACGTGTAAGATCCGCGGGAAGCTACTCTGGAGTAAGCTTCAAGGTTGCCAAAGGAGTACGATTCAGCACTGGAGGTTATTCTCCCGGACCTGCACAATCTGTAGAGGAGACTGTAAAGGATGATGAAGGGGAGTTTATCCTTACAAATAAGCGGCTTATTTTCAACGGCAATAGGAAGCCAGTTAACATGGACCTCAAGAAAATAATAGCGATAGATGTCGAAAATGGATATCTGGAAGTCGGATACGGGCAGAAAACGCATCTTTTCAGATTCCCTTCCGACAGCATGTTCAAATGGCAAGCTTACACTCTTGGAGCAATAAAGGCGTTTTGTGATTGAGACACTCCATAATGCATGAACGGCTCATTCAAGGAAGTTTTTCATTTGATCTTTAAATATTTTCTACATAATCGTTATCGATGAGGCTAAATGCCAGCATTATCGCTCGTTTATCGCAGCCAATCCATTTTATAGAAGGCATACAAGCCGATGAGCATAAGAGAAAATACGATTAAGAAGATCTCAGTAATTTTTAGTGGATATGGTTGATCGATTAGATTAACGCCAAGAAGTCCTCCTGCGATCGAAGGAATAACAGCAAGACAGGTAATGACAGCAATTACCTTCATTACTCTGTTCATGTCATAAGACACAGTATTTATATGCAGTTCTATCAGGGAGATTAGGCTATCCTTGATATTCTGAGCGGTCTCATACATATACTCTGATTCTGCATATAGATCATCAAAATTGTGGGAGCTGCTGTCGTTAATTCTTAGAACCAAATTCTTATCGCCCTTTATATGGTGCAAGACCTGGTTGAAATGCCAAAGATTACTGATGATCTTTTGAATCTCTTTTTTGAAGTGAAAAGTCTCTTCAAGGAATTGCGGAGACGTCCTGTTTACTGGGATTTCTTCAAATCCGATAGTCTTTTGTTCTATGCCTTGCACTATTTCTCCATAATCATCTATTTTTTGTCTGAGAAGGGAATAAAGTACCCTAATTGGAAAATTTTCCTTTTCGAGAGGCAGCCCGTGACTAGATATTTTATCAAACAAATTGCTTTTTCCCGTGCTTAGAGTGATGAGCTTTCTATCTGCACAAGCGACAAGTACATCATTTGTCTCGATATTAAGTTCTCCCGTATTTGGATCGATGGAGTTGAGTTGGGAGTCCCATAATAGTATGGTGGGTATATTTTCAAAGTAATCGATCCGCGGGAAGGATTCTTTAATCAACTTGCTTTCGACTACCGCAGAAGGTAGATCAGTGGCTTCTTCAATAAAATTGAGATCTATTTTTTTAATATTTTGAAAATCTATCCAAAGTGGATTTCCATCTGTAATAATCGAGCAGCTCATATCTTTCATAAGACACCTGTTGACTTTGCCAGCAGAATCGAGCATTCCAATCTTCATCTCAGACTTCTCAAGGTTAGGTGCTTCTTCAGTATGAGGCATCACCCTTTCCGCAGTGCGGCCAGCTAAGAATAGAGCCAAAAGCACTCGAGGTACTATTCGAAGCAATCGCAAAATCGGTGAAAACTCGGCTTGATTTGGTAAGAAGGAGAAATACTCAAATTTTGAGAGGTCGATTAATGCAAGGAGGATTATAAAAAGATCGAGAATATGCTGGGGATTGGTTACGAATAAGCTTCTAGAATCCGCAACATAGAGTTTCGAAATGTATTCAGCAACAAATGCTGCAATGATGATGTAGTTCACGTACTGAAAACCTTAACTCCGCATCATGTAGGGAATATGTTTAGTCCAAGCTTAGCCTCTATATCTTTAATTTTTTTGGGGACTTCCATAACTCTTCCACTTTCTCCGAAATTGATATGATATACTTTACTGAACT
>Ga0315280_10011610_pt1 | contig 10798 bp, 9 predicted proteins | sample YL17G06_40_MG_FD_203697 | JGI IMG/M metagenome (GOLD analysis project Ga0315280, IMG submission 203697) | Sediment microbial communities from Yellowstone Lake, YNP, Wyoming, USA - YL17G06_40 | ecosystem: Environmental > Aquatic > Freshwater > Lake > Sediment | place: USA: Wyoming | collected... | reverse complement strand
TTTGGATACCGCGGTCCTGAAAGATTCGGTGGGTAAATTCGACCTGCAATTCCTGGGATTTGCGTCGCTGTGAAAGCGACTACTTCGTACTCAGGATTGTTCCTGAAGTAAACGTTGAAGTTATGGAAGTCTCGACCTGCTGCACCCATTATGACGGTGCGTGCCACGTCAGGCAATAATGATATCCTCGCTTCGCGCTACGGAGAGTGGGAGTAGTTATCCTTTGCGCGAGAAAATCAGGTTCAGTGAATGTCCGGAGGAGAGCGTGATGCGTTCTCGACCACCTTTTTAGCAACACCGGGCCAATACTTGCTGCGCGGAGACATGCTGTCGTGAGTAATAGCCCCATTTCCCCGACCGCACAAACCGAGTCGAAACCGCCGGAAAGCGATGTTACTCGTTACAGAGTTCGACTTATTGCAGAAGGGTACGGTGAGGCCGAAGGGGAACTGATCCGTTATACTAGCCCTATGACTGTTGACAGCTTGGCGAACGCTTTGCCCTTTGAAGGCCGAGCGGCAAGGTGGAAAGAGGAGTTGTACTTTGAGACTCCAGTCAAGTTGGGGACGGAGAAAGCGAAGAGCAGCGTTGAGGTTGGCACTATGGCATATTGGCCGATGGGTTCAGCTCTATGTGTCTTCTATGGACCCACGCAGCCCTACAGTCCAGTCAACGTGGTAGGGAAGATAACGTCAAATCTTGAGATGTTCCGCACGATAAAGAGTGGAACAAAAATCCGTGTTGAAAAGATCTAGGCCGCGGCGAGCTTGTAGATCTTAATTCTGGTGTTACCGCCGGCCGATTTCACGAGCCGCCTTCGTTCAAGCTCTTCGAGTATGTCCCTGGCGACACTAAGCCGAACATTGAACTGTGATGCGATTGAGTATGGCGTGAGAACACCCATCTTCGATATCTCGCCTAGAAACTTCTCATCTTCGAAGTTAGGGAGATTAATTCCACTGGCCCTCTTTTCAGCAACCGTCTTGGCCTTACCTTTCTTGGCTGGCTCGGGTTTCTTGTCTTGCTGATCCTGCTGCTTCTCCATTTGTGCCATGCTTTTCTTTTTGGCTCCGCCCAATAGAAGTCACTGTTAGCCCGCTACAAAGGCTAGGGGAATAAAAATCTTGGTCTCAGAGTTAATATATCCAAGGAAAACGTGGGCATCCCCCTGGCGTCCTTGAGAGAGAGGCATGGAAGGAACGTGTCATGCCAATGTGCCTAGAGGGCTTCGTTTCGCAATTGCTCCGCAGCCTTGGCGGGGTTGGTCGCTTGGCAGATTGATCTGCCAACTATTAGATAGTCAGCACCAGCCTCCCAAGCTCTCTTTGCGTCGCCTCCCTGAGCACCAATACCAGGGCTGTAGATGCGCAACTTGTCACCAGCCAATTGCCTCACACGCTTAATGACCTCTGGTTTTGTAGCGCCGACAATTGCTCCATGGGCCTTCCATTGAACCGCCAGCTCGGTCAATTGCTCAAAAACCGGTCTAGCCGGCTCACGACCCTGCGCTGCCATGAGCGAGTAGAACATCTCGGCACCGGGATTGCTCATGTAGACCAACAAGATCACCGCCATCCCTCTGGAGTTTGCAACTCGGAAGACGGGTTCGAGTCCATCATCCCAGCCCACTACTGGGCTCGCGATGATCGCATCAAACCCGATGTCAGCGTACGTTCGTGTCATGAACTCGTTCGTGTGGCCCACATCGTTCAGCTTCGCGTCCATTATGGTCGGCAGCAAGAGTTGATGAGCCAAGTCTACAATCGAATCCACACCATTTCGAAGTCCTAATGACAATACGAGTTGCCGATTGAGTTTGACCGCGCAGACGAACGGGCTTACCTTCTCGAGGATTTCTTTGCTCCTTCCCGCTAGTCTCTCCGGGCTGGGATCTTCAAGGTCGAGTGCTAGTACAATTCTGCTCTTGTTAGTTTGAGAGGCGTTTCGGATCCTCTCTTCAAAAGACACTACGCGACCTCCATGTAGAACGGGCACGTTCCCTAATAAGATTCACGAAACTGCCGAGCAGGAATCTACTTTGGAAATATGGGCATGTCCGTGACGTGAACGATCTTTGCGTAGAAGAATCTCGCATCGCTCGTATTGTTCGCGTATTCCACTTTTTCGCCGTTGGGTTTCACGGCGATATATTTCACAAATCCTTGTTCAGGCGGATTGTCCTGTGAAACATAGAAGAAGACTGGTAGAGCATCTGCCTCATAGTAGTGCTCGAAGGGAATGCATGTTCCTATGATATGCTTCTTGCCGCGAACAAAATGCCATAACGGGAACAACGTTCCTTCTCTAAGTGAGAGCGGCAAGAGGATTCTCGCAATCGATTTGATATCCTCCACCTCGGCTAGCATAGGGGGGGAGATTTCGGGGAACTTGCCCTCTAAGCTATCTACGAAGGCCTCAGGGATTGTCTTCAGTTCCACGAAAGAAGCGTATCGATAACGAGTGTCTCCGACTTCGTCCGTGAACATCCATTCTTCACCCTTGATTGAATCGCTACGGTAGGCGAGGAAGGCCTTGGGCGGTGCGTCCGAAGTTGTGTAGGCCAGGATTGGGAGGTCTCCATCCCAGAACATGTAGGCCGTGAACAATCCCACAATATGCTTGCCTTTGTGTTTGAAGTGCCAGAGGATCTGTGATCCTTCCGTCAAGCCCAGCGCCAGCCTCGCGAAGCCTGACATGTCGGTGACGTGTACAGGCACTGGTGGCTTGACCGATTCCATGAAGAACACCGGTTTCACTTACACACGAAGGCTACCAATAAATAGCTTTACGTGAACCTGAACCATCAGTGTGAGATTCCATTTCCTTGGATGCAACCCAAATCGACCCGTCTTCCATTACGATCAATTTGTCTCGATTAGCCAGAGTGGGTCTGAGGGAGTCATCTGTCATGTTCCGCAATGCGGAGATGTTCGTTGATGCCTGAGTAGGAGCCGCGTGTTAGCGGAATAGGTCTTCTTCCTCGGGTCTGATTAGGTCTTTCGCTGACCCGCGACCTCGCGCATAATCTGCACCTTTGATGATAACGACCGGTATCCCTTCACTCTTCTTCATCACGAGTTCCGCGGCTGACGCTAGCTCATCTGCGACAGCCATCTGGGTCACGTTGAGCACGTATCCGAACATGTCCTTTGAACCACGGTAGTCTATGATTGGACGGAGCCCATCGACACCTATTGCGACGTTCACTTGTCCAATTCGCCATGCACGGCCAAATGTGTCTGAGACTATCACACCCACATCGGTTCCGGTTAGGTCCTTAATCTTCTGTCTTATCTCCCTTGCCGACCTGTCAGGATCCGTTGGGAGCATCACGACTGAATCTTGAGCTTCCACGTTCGATCGGTCCACTCCCGCGTTCGCACACACAAAGCCATGACGCGTCTGCACTATCAGATGCGCCGCCTTCATTCTAACTATCTTCGCAGTCTCCCTGAGAATAGCTTCCACGTGTCTCGGATCTTTACCACTCGTTTTGGCTATTGTCTCGGCCTTTGGGGACGGAGTGATCGTTTTGAGGTCGACAACCCGGCCTTCAGCTTTCGAAATGATTTTCTGGGCAATCACGATTACGTCGTGATTTGCGAGCCGTATGCCTTCTTCTTTCGTCGCCTTCACAATTTGCGCGGCCAGATCATCACTTTTCTTGACCAGTGGTAACCCTCTGAGACCAATTATCTGAATCATCGGTTGCTTTGCTCCGACACCCATCGCCTCAGGAAGCTGCATGAATCTCACCCACCGAAGAATGATTCCAGCTTCTTAATTCCAGCCAAATCCTCCCATTCGACACCCAAGGCGTCGAGGACCTGCTCGAACGTTCCACGGATGTACTCGATGTACTTTTCACTATCAACCTCCTCCAACCTCGCAAGCTGGACTGGTTTGACGCCGGCCTCTCCCCGCACCTTGACAAAGGATATTATGTCGCCTGGTTTCATCTCCGTCCCTGCCTGTTGCAACTGTCGAGCCGCCTTCACATGCTGAGGAGTTGTCTTCCGATAGTTCTCCGGCGTCCGGCTCATCATCATCGAGAACGCAAGCTCGTCGAGTGTGTACTCTTTGTTCCGCAACTTCACATAGCAATCCTTCACAATTTCTGTGATTCTCGCCTTTGCCGCCTCAATATCCTCAGGAGATCTCGCTTGGCTCAGGATTGAGAGCATCTGATAGAATGCGCCGTGGAGAAATCCCGGAATATGACGCTTCTTCCCGGTCAAGCCCTTGATGACCACATTCCCGTCAGGCATGACACCGAAGTAGTTCTTCTTCCTGGAACTCAGTGCCAAGTATCTGTAGTTCTTATCGATCTCAAGTTCCATCTTCAGCTGTTCCGTTGACCATTCGATGAGCTTGTTCAATGAATCCACATTCCTGCTATCAAGGAAAATCGAGTCCGTATCACCATAGTACACTTCCAGACCAAGCTCCTGCGCTTTCAGCAGTGCCTGAGTGATTACGTGGCGACCAATGGCGGCGGTGGCCTCAGCAACAGGAGGACAATATAGAGCGAAATTGTCGGCGCCGAAGACACCGTAGCTTTGCCCGATCCAACCAAACTTTCCATCCCGTCCCGCGTATACGGTATGATTATCTTTGGCCGTTATGCAATACACGTCTAGTCCGTTCACAGGCCTTATCTGGAAGTTCTCCCTGCGGATGATGTGATGACTGCGACGAAACATCTTGATTCGATAGATTTCACTTCCACTGTGTAGCGTTTCAGAGGTAATAGCGGATTCGATTCCGAGTGTGAAGGTTAGGTGTTGAAAATCTCTAGCCAGTTTCTTGGAAACAGTGGAGTAGTATCGTCTCTCGAGATTTCCATCACCTCTCATTAGGCTGTCTAGCAGTGCCTCGCGTAACTTCAACGGAGCGTTGAAGACGAACGGGGGAAGACGCTTTTCGAAGCTCCTAGTTCCGCATTCATTCCGAAGGAAATCCACAAGAAGTCGTGAGCTGAATGCAATTCCATTCCTCCAAATTCTCGGATTCAGTCCCAAGTTTTGAATGGTCGATCTGATGAGTTGCCGGTTCTTGCGATGTTTCGGATATTGAGAGATTGTGACCCTCGCTAGCCCGAAACCTCTCTTGCTTCTCCCGACTTGGACGGAGCCTTCTGACACATACCAACCTATCAATTCGAAAAGGGCTTTCGGTTCGAAAGACCATGGGGTAATACTACCGTGTCCTTCGAAGTTGTGGACTTCCAACCTGCAGTCATACTGTCGCTCGAAGCTCTCGGGAGAATCGGAGATGGAGTCAATCACCGACCTCGCTGTCCGATAGTAACGACCTGTCCTGCTGTGTTCCAATCGATCTGTGAAGTTGTGATGGTAGAACCTAGCGCTCTGCGAGAATTTACGATCCCATGCCCGATTGGGTCGTATGCAAATAAGGTTCTCCCCATCCGGAATACGACCCCACAGATTCACGCGTTCGTAAGTACCTCCATCTGTTGCTGCTTGAATTGCAGGATGACGAAATAGGTATCGTCTTCCTGGCTCAAGTGCTTCGAGCAATGCCTTCTTTTTTGAGAAGCGAATGACATTTCTTCCGCCCGTCGATCTTCTTCCCAAGTACAACTCATGGTTATCCGTTATTCTCCAATCGACGTATCGATTGCAAATTTCTACAAGCGGGCCTTCGTACACGAAATGCTGACACTCAACGACTGGTTTGACCTCCACGAGTCCCGATTTCTCGCTCAGAGTATAGACTTCATCGCCTATCTTTAGTTCACTTATCTTTCGCGGGCCTAAAGGAGTGAGAACTTCTGTATCTTCTGTGAAGCAGGCGTTCAATACAACTTTCAAAGCGTCGGAGACTACCTTGTACCAGCTGAGGGCAGCTGCTGAGAGAGTGTGATCTTTCGACCTGGATTTGTACCACTCTACACGGAGGTCTCTCAGCGAGCCTATGAGTAGACTCTCAAGGCCGCGCTTCCTCTTGCATACCCAGTGCGGTGTACCAGGAATCAGATTGCTCTTACAGGTCTCATCCTGGTGTGGGCATCGGACCGTTTCATAGCCTAGATTCCAGACTTTGATTATGGAGGGATACAGGGACGCGAAGTCAAGCACGGCCACATTGAAGTGGATCCCAGGCTTCGGCTCGACTACTAAGGCACCCTTGTACTTCTTGCCTTTTATGACGGCCTCCGTCGCCGTCTGTCCCTTCACTTCAAGGATCTCATCCTTACGCGGAATCAAATATCCGCGTTTGCGATGGTGACAGAACATTATACTTCGAATCCAACCCGACACTCCTTGCCTCGAAACATCGTCCATAGTCATGTAACTGATTCGCGATAGTGCAGTCATCAGCTTCATGACTACGTCATCGCTGAACGACGTCAGGTTGAGGACGAGCTCCGAGTCGTGATAGCAGTATTCGGCCAGTTGTCGGTAGGAAGCTTTCGTGACTGACTCGATTGCAATCTTCTGAGTGCCCACCAGCGCCTCAGCAACAGCGTCAAGCGTATTTTCGCGGTACTTCTGGCCGAAGGCGTAGATCTGGATCGACCGGTTGAAGAAGAACTTGTAGAGATCTATGTGAACCCCATACTTCAAGAATGCAACATCGCGACCAAGCTCGATTGGGATCTCTTCATTCTTGAAGCCCAACCGCTGAGCTCTGTGGTAGAGATATTTCAGGTCGAAGTCGTCGCCATTGAACGTAACTACGATAGGATATTCCAAGAAGGCTTGGAAGAGTGCGACTAACAACTCCTCCTCCGTATCGAAGAATTCGAGTTTCGTGCCCGACGGTAGAGGTGTGTTTTCATCTTCCATACCTTCGCGGCGAAGCAGAAGCACTCTCCCTATCCCATCAGATCCCACTAGGCTGGCGCATATGACTTGATATTCGGCAACCTCGGGGTCCGGGATACGAGTTTCTACGGGCTGATAGACTTCGATGTCTGTGGCAACTCTGCGGTATTGTGGTACTGGACATTCAAGTAACCTCATCCATTCATGGGCAAGCCCCTGATACTCAGGGTTCTCGTGTTGGAATATCTTTGCAATTTCCTTCTCGGCCTTCTCGGGCAGCTCGTACTTCACAGGTGCCAGTTGACGATTCCTGACTTCGTACATCATCCCTGGTTCTAGATGACGGTCGTAAATGTAATTTTCAACATACTTGATGTCCGCTTCCCAGGCAGTGATGGAGTCGCGAATTGATCCTGTGGGTTTTCCGCCGATTGTGAGGGGGTCCTTAGCAACAATCTTTGTGACTCTGATCTCATTGCCCGTTAGAGCGTCGAATCTTTTTTCTTCTTCGAGATGATCAAAGCCTGGGTTCTTGACTACCGCATCGAGCTTCTGCAAGTCTTGGGCCGACTGTTTGCTGAAGCAGTACGGCTTATGTCCCGAATCGTCGTACCAGAAGTAGATCTTGTGCGACCTCGGTTCGTAAAGGCGAAGGAAGCATTTCCGAAGGCTTCCATCATATCCTATCGACACCAGATATGATGGTGGAATCGTCGTTGGAGTTGCAGGGGTGAAGACTAAGCTTTGTTTTCCGATAGCCGGCTTTGGGGCGGTGTCTTCGACTTTCTCTGTGAAGTAGCTCTCAAGTGTCTTAGCCGTCTGCCCAGCCTCCGAAAAGCGACTAGCATGGGGCAGGGTTCCTACTAAATAATAATTACGTAGGCGAAGTAGTGGTTAAGGCATTGAAGTGGTTTCAATGAAGGATTCTCTCGCCGTAGCCATCGAAGCGCTCAGCTGGATGGCCTATTCAGGCTTAGGCGAGAGGACGGCGCTCTTCAAGTCCGCGGAGCAACTTGGAGTCGACGACCCGAACGAACTTCGTCAAGCTCACAGGCTGATAATGGAGACCACGAGATTCCGTAACCGCTTGGAACTTCTCGGTTCACGTGCGACGGGCAGCAATCTGACGGACAAAACACCGCACGGCGTGAGCAGCTTCCTCAAAATAGTGGCCTACCTCAAATTCGAAAGACACGCAAGCGAAAAGGAACTAGAACGAAATGTTGGTTGGGCTAGGCAGGCTTTAGGATGGAAGCAGCTGCAGCCATACGAGAAAGCTGTAGCCATGCTAGTCTCGGGTGCGGTCGACGCGCAGACCCATTCGCTTCCAGAATCTGAAAGACTCTCAATAGAGACGTGTCATCCGAATTGGTTCGTAGAACGATTGATCACCGTATTCGGGCGGGATGTTGCGGTTCAAATTCTGCGCCGAAACCTACGCTCACTACCGACCTATGTGCGTTTGAACTCAATGAAGATTCGCAACGAGGACGAGAAGAAGAGAATCGTAAGCCAACTTGCCGGTGAGATGGTTCCAAAGCTAGCGGACACGTGGCGAGTGGATCGACCTGGTGGTGTGCTTCTCAAGTCGAATCTCCTACAACATGGTGTGGCGGTGATTCAGGATCTAGCGAGTGTCACCGCCGGTTTAGTGGTGTCACCTCGAGCTGGTTGCAAGGTTCTTGATGTCTGCGCGGCTCCCGGTAACAAGACCAGCCACTTGGCCGATCTGATGGGGAATCTAGGCGCGATATACTCGATAGACATCTCTGAGAAGAGGTTCTTTCATTGGAAGCAGGAGATGAACAAAACTGGCGTGTCAATTGCAATCCCAATACGAGCAGACGCCAGGAGAATACCATTCAAAGAAGACTTTGATGTTGCCCTGGTCGACCCACCTTGCTCGAACACAGGCGTATTTGCAAGGAACCCGGGCGCCAAGTGGAAGATCTCGCAGACACGCATCAAGGAATATTCTCTGAGGCAGTTCTCTATTCTCAAAGCGGCCTCAGACAGAGTGCGACTGAATGGGATACTAGTTTATTGCACGTGCAGCATTCTACCCGAAGAGAACGAGTACGTGCTCGAGGCCTTCCTCAGAGAGCGACCCGACTTTAAGGTGGTTCCTCAAACACCTTTCCTAGGATCGCCTGGTCTTCGAGGGTTTGACCTGTGCCAGCGTTTCTATCCGCATTTGCACGAATGCAATGGTTACTTCATTGCCAAACTGCAGAGGACCGATTAATGTTTCCTAGCATTCTCGGCATTGGCGATCATTTCGAAGATGAGCCTTGCAGCAGCTACTGCCGTAGCTCCCGTGTCGTAGTTCGGGCAGACCTCCACAAGGTCGAATCCAATCATACGCCTATCATCAGCCACCGCCGAGGCTAAGGACATGAGCTCGTCTGGTGTCAGGCCGTTAAACTCTGGATTGGCAACACCCGGAGCAAACGCCGGATCCAGCACATCAGTATCGATCGTTAGGTAGGTGTGCTCGAATCTCTGAGCGAAGGCCTTGATTCTTTCAATGGTTTTTGCGAGGCCGGCTTCTCGTATCCCCCAAGGCGTCATGTTCTGCACGTTGTGCTTCTGAATGAATTCGACCTCCTCTTCGCAGAGTGCTCGTACACCGCAGACGAGTACGCCGTCTGTTCCAACGATCTCGGTTATCCGCCTCAGAACCGTTGCGTGCGAAATCTTCCCTCCGCCGTATTCGTCGCGAAGGTCGCCGTGAGCATCGAAACTCACGACGCCGACAGATTTAGGTAGGCTTCGAATTGGACCCTGCGTGATTGTATGCTCTCCTCCAATGAAGACGGGCATCTTTTTCGCTGACAGTATGTCCTTGGTTACGTGAGTGAGTCGATCAAGCGTCACCGATGCGTCATCGACAATATGCAAGTCGCCCGCGTCGTGTAAGGGCACATGTTCGATGTCTACACCGGTTCTCAGGCTGTAGGTTTCAATGTTCAGGGAAGCGTCGCGTATTGCGCGTGGCGCGAAGCGGGAACCTGATCGGTAGGTGCTCGTGTGATCGTAGGGGACGCCGACAATAACGTACCGCGATTCGTCGAGGGGTTTCGAGAATCCTGAGAAATTATCGGTCATTGAGGTGTGGAAACCCAGGTTTTCCAAGGAATTCTGCTCCGCGGCTGAACTGGTAGAGCTTTTTGTCAGTATGAACCTGTCCCGTTTAATATGTTGTGTCGGGTCCGTAATCGGTAGGTGTCGGGTTGGCTTCTAGATCGCGCTCGAAGTCCAGCGTTGTGTTGGCGCTTGGCGCTGGTCTCCTGCCGCCGGTTCCGAAAGTAGACCACGCATTCCTATTGTCTGTCTGTTTCAACGTGGCCCGTGCTGGGATGGTACCTGAACGATTTCTTGCATTGCGGGGACCTGCAGCGGTCTTGTAGGCTTTCAGGGTTGAAGATGAGTGGCTCGCTGCAGGCTGGACAACGGGCATCTGAAGGTTCAATCTAATCCCACCAAGCCTAAATCAGCACAGAGAAAAATGTCTACTTGATTGCCTTCACAATGAGCCTGTGTGAATTTGTCCTGATTCCCCTCCCATCGAAGAATCTTCGCTCAATCTCTTTCAAGAATCGCTTGTCCTTCACCTTGCGGAAATTCGGAATTATGGGAGTCCTCTCCAATCTGAAGATGAGATCGCCCAATTTGGCGAAGTATTCAACAGGATTATATTCCCTCACACCTACACGAGCAAAGCGGAGCTTCTTCAAGAGAGCAATGTGTCTTTTCGCTTCGGTCTTCTTCGCAAGTAGCGCCTTGTACAGCTGCCCTCTGCCGAACACCTTCTTTATGTTCTCCTTGTCTCTCTCACCAATGGTTATCGCGATGAAGGCTCCGTCTTTCTTCAATACCCGTTGCATTTCTCTGGCGAATCTTTCATTATCCGTAGCCGGTCCTCTTTGACATATGACGACATGAAAACTACCATCCTCGAACGGGAGCTTTCGTCCGTCGGCTACTTTGAAACGGGCATTCTGCGG
>Ga0315280_10011609_pt1 | contig 10798 bp, 9 predicted proteins | sample YL17G06_40_MG_FD_203697 | JGI IMG/M metagenome (GOLD analysis project Ga0315280, IMG submission 203697) | Sediment microbial communities from Yellowstone Lake, YNP, Wyoming, USA - YL17G06_40 | ecosystem: Environmental > Aquatic > Freshwater > Lake > Sediment | place: USA: Wyoming | collected... | reverse complement strand
ATTTCCTGGATGCTGGCATATTCCCTGACGGCATTGATAAGATGAGGCATGAGATTCTCCCCATTTTTAGCAGCCTTCCGAATCTGATGGAGGAGTTCTTTCACTTTTTGATTGTTTCGTGTCTGCTTCACCTCTCGGAGCCGCCTCAACTGCCTTTCTTCAATCTCTGGTTTCATCCTCCAGATCATAATGGGGGGATGTTCTGTTGCGTATTTATTGACACCGACCACGACCTTTTCACCGGCATCAATCTGTTTTTGGTACTTGTAGGCAGAATCAGCAATTTCAGCCTGAGGAAAACCTCGTTCAATTGCTGCAACCATTCCTCCCATCTCGTCTATCTTACGGATATATTCCCAGGCCTGTTCTTCCATCTGATGCGTCAGGGCTTCAAGAAAATAAGAACCTGCCAGGGGGTCAATGGTATTGGCCACACCGGTTTCCTCTGCGAGGATCTGTTGTGTCCGCAAAGCAACTGTGGCAGCTTCCTCAGTGGGGATCGCATAGGTCTCATCCAGAGAATTGGTGTGGAGGGAATTGGTTCCCCCCAATACGGCAGCCAATGCTTCATAAGCGGTGCGGACGACATTGTTATAGGGTTGTTGCGCGGTCAAGGAGCAACCCGCAGTTTGAGTGTGGAAGCGGAGCATCCAGGAACGTGGATTCTTAGCCATGAAACGCTCGCGCATGATCTTCGCCCATATCCTCCGGGCTGCTCTGAATTTAGCGATCTCCTCAAAGAAATCGATATGAGAGTCGAAGAAGAAGGAAAGCCTCGGAGCAAAATCATCCACATTAAGACCTCTTTCCATCGCTGCTTCGACATAGCTAATCCCATCGGCCAAGGTGAAGGCGAGTTCTTGAACTGCTGTGGCCCCTGCCTCACGGATATGATAGCCGCTGATGCTGACGGTGTTCCAACGTGGGACTTCCTTGGTGCAATATTCAATGGTATCGACAATGATCCGAATGGATGGTTTCGGCGGGAGCATGAAGGTTTTCTGGGCGATGAATTCCTTCAGCATATCATTTTGGATGGTCCCTCCTATTTCCTTTTTGCTGACCCCCTGTTTTTCTGCCACCCCAATGTACATCGCTAGCAATATCGAGGCAGGTGGGTTGATGGTCATGGAGGTAGTGACTTTGTCCAAAGGGATTCCTTCGAACAGAATTTCCATATCCTTCAATGTATCGATGGCCACTCCACATTTTCCAATTTCACCTCGGGACATTGGAGAATCACTGTCGTAGCCCATGAGCGTAGGATAGTGAAAGGCGATGGAAAGACCGGTTTCACCGTGAGCCAAGAGATAATGGAAACGCTTGTTCGTCTCCTCTGGGCCTCCTAAACCCGAGAACATTCGCATGGTCCAGAGCCTCCCTCGATACATGGAGGGTTGAACTCCTCGGGTGAAAGGATAGACGCCCGGGAAACCAATGTCTCTGGAATAGTCAATATCTTTTGTATCTTCTGGAGTGTAAAGACCCTTGATCTCAAGATCGGAGACAGTGGAAAACCGTGAGAGACGCTCAGGAGTTTCGCAGAGGATTTTCGACAAATCCTCTATCCACCTTTTCTTCTCCTCCTGAACTTTCTTGAGTTTCTCCTCTTCGAACATGAGTCATCCCCCTCTTCGCAAAGCGAAGAGTTCGGAGTTCTTAGTTCAGAGTTTATAAAATATGCCAGAAAACCCCAGGCTTTTAAACCTGGGGATGAATGGCATCCTTTCGGAGCGTAGCCAGGTGGAACCTGGCGAAGCGGAGCAAATTGGGACATGATCTGGCTATGGCTAGATACCAGACTGGGTCCCATACGAAACACCGTTTGCAGTACCACCTGGTGTGGATACCGAAATATCGTCGGCGAGTACTGCGAGGCAAAGTGGTCATCCGCCTGAGAAAGTTGTTGTACGAAGCATACCGGATGAATAAGTGGTGGATCAGAGAGCTAAGTATCGAAGAGGACCACGTACATATTATCATCCAGACGAAGCCAAGTGATAGTGTGGCTGAAGTGGTACAGAGGTTGAAAGGGGGAACGAGTCGGGTGATAAGAAAAGAGTATCCGGAGCTGGAGGAGTTTTTGTGGGGAGATAGTTTTTGGGCGGATGGGTATTTTGCCGAAACAGTAGGCAACGTTGATGAAGACGTCGTACGGCGATACATAAGAGAGCAGCGTCGGTAATTATGCCAGATCATGTCAGTAGACCTGAAACCCTGGGCTTAAGCCCAGGGAGTGGGTTCATTTAAATTTCTGGCTCCGAACCCCGAGCTACTTACTCCGAACTATCTTTCTATCCCTTCTCTGGCCGGCACCCCTTTATCGAAATAGTGTTTTCTATCTACCATATCCGTTACCAAATCAGCTCTCTCCAGAATTTCGCGCTTCACATTTCGACCTGTGAGAATGAGTTCTACTGTCTCTGGTTTGGAATCCATGAGTTGGAGAAGATCCTTGACGGGAATCAGACCATAATCAATAGCCAGATTGATCTCATCAAGGATGACAATATCATATTCTTTGTTTTGGATCGCTTTTTTTGCCATCGAGAATCCCTCTTGAGCCAACTGCAAGTCCTTTGGATCGGGATTAGATTTTGAGATAAACGTTTCTCGACCCACCTGCTTTATTGTCAAATGAGGAGAAAGTTTCTTTGCAGACTCCAGTTCCCCATATTGATTTCCTTTCATGAACTGGACCACCAGCACCTTCATTCCATGGCCAACTGCCCTGAGGGCAAGCCCTAAGGCGGCGGTGGTTTTACCTTTTCCATTTCCCGTATAAACTTGAACTAATCCTCTTTCCATCTCCTAATATCTCCTAAAGAATTTCGTTAATCAATTTGGATAGGATGGTAATCAATTATCGTAAACCGACCTTTTTAATAACTAATCAGATTCTTTTGCCCTTCTTCCTAACATCCTCAACTTCTCCATTTGCTCATTGACCACTCTGAAGAATAACTTCCGGCCTTGGAGGACAGTACGACGCTGCATTCTCCCTTCCAACCATTTATCCAAGGAATCAAACGCCCCTTCTTCGCAAACAACCTTCCTTTCTTTCCATATCCCAAGGATTTTCATCCCGTCGTCCAATTCCTTATCCCGTGCAAGGTCAATGTTTACCCATCCGCCATTCAGAAAAACCTCCAAGAAAATGTGGTCTCGTTCAAGAGGAAGCGAGAAAATATCTTGCACTATTTTTTTCCTATCTTCTAACGAAAGAGAGGGCAACGCACCATCTTCTAATTCCCTTTTCACAAAGTCAAAGAGCCCTTCTTCTCCTAATATCTTTACCACTTTGAAACGGACGGGAATGCCAACGGCACGGTATAATTCTGCAGCTAAAAGGGCTTTCCCAGCGCACATCCCTTTTCTGTTCCTCAAAACTTCAATTGGTTTTACATCCCACTCATCAAGGGAGTAATAAATTTGATCACGTACAAAATGACTGATACGTTCCGATATCTCTCGGTTTGAGCAAGCCCCGTAGGCCAATATCTCTGCTTTCTGTCTAATAGCAAGATCCATTTTTTATCAACCGTCTAATCCACACCTATCTTAAGAATTCAATAGTCCCTGCTTTACTTTCTCACCTAAAAGGTAAATAAATCAATCCCACCCCCCACCATCAAGACCTGGCCCGTGATGTATTTCGCTTCTTCAGAAACCAAAAAAGTGATGGCCTGGGCCACGTCCATAGGCTCCCCAGGGAAACCCATAGCTGTCCTTTTGTTGATCCGCTCTCTCATCTTTTCCGGGACGGCATAGTAAGCATCTGTTTTAACGACTCCCGGCGCCACCACATTGCAAGTAATACCCACCCGAGCTCCTTCTATGGCCACTGTTTTAGCCAATCCAATGATGCCGGCCTTACAGGAAGAGTAGCCACACTGACCGAATCCCCCGAGAATACCTGCAACGGAGGAGATATTAATAATCCTTCCCCATTTCCTCTCAGCCATTGAATCGAAGACCTGTTTGATACAGTAAAACACTCCGGAGAGATTGATACTGATCTCCCTATCCCAATCCTTCTTATCCATTTTGCTGATCGTTGCCACATTGGTGGTGAGGGCGGCATTATTCACCAAAATATCAATAGGACCTAACTCGGCTACAACCTTGGCGAACACCTCTTTCACCTGTTCATAATCGGAGACATCCATCTTAATGGCAATTGATCTTCTGCCCAAAGCCCTGATCTCTTGAGCGGTTGATTTGGCCTGGTCCAAGAGAATATCTGGAATCGCCACATCCGCTCCTCTTTTGGCCAAAGTCAAAGCCGTTTCACGTCCCAACCCCCTTGCAGAACCAGTAATTAAGGCGACCTTACCTTCGAGTGACATCTTTTGTTCTCCTCTCTATTTTGAATGATCGTTTCAGAGGTGTATGCCCCGTGTTAGCCATTATTCCTACCGACCCACAAAATGAGGTGTTCGCTTCTCAAGAAAAGCCTTCACTCCCTCCCTCGTATCGGATGTTTCAAAAAGTTCGCCGAATAATTTTGCTTCGAGCTTCATCCCTTCTCTTAATCCCATCTCAAGTCCTTCACGAATGGCTCTTTTGGAGTTAGATATGGCAATCGGTCCTTTAGTCAAGATCTTCTTTGCCATTTTTTTTGCCTCGTTCATCAAAGATTCTGGAGGAACAACACGATTGACCAATCCAATAGCTCTTGCCTCTTCGGCACTGATCATATCTCCAGTGAAGACTAACTCCATTGCCCTGCCTTTTCCCACAAGTCTTGGAAGTCTCTGAGTTCCTCCAGCCCCAGGCATCACTCCCAGATTTACCTCTGGTTGAGCAAACTTTGCCTTCTCTGATGCAATTCGTATGTCGCAGGCCATAGCCACTTCACATCCCCCTCCCAGTGCAAGACCATTAATGGCACAAATCGTCACCTTCTGGGATTCTTCGATTTTAAAAAGAACCGATTGAATGGAGTGTACAAACTTTTCAGCACTCACCTTATTTAAATCTGAAAATACAGGAATATCTGCTCCGGCAATAAATGCCTTATCTCCCGCTCCTCTAAGAATGATAATCTTTGCCTCAGAGTTCATCTCTAATTCGTCGATGACCTGCTCCAGTTCTAAAACCATTTTTTTATCAATGGCATTGACCGGGGGATGATCGATCGTCACGATAGCCATCCCCTCCTCTATCATATATTGAATGTAGTCTCGAGACATCAGCCCCTCCATTGCTAAGAAATTTATCTCATCTATTCTTCCCAATCAGATAACTTGCAATCGTATTCTTTTGGATTTCTCGCGTCCCCTCATAGATTTCAGTAATCCGGGCATCTCGGTAGAATCGTTCCACTTCGTACTCTGTAATATAGCCGTACCCCCCATGAATCTGGATCGCCTCGTCCGCAATTTCCACCGCTGAGCGGGCAGCAAACATTTTGGCCATGGATGTGAGTTTGGGATCGATTCGACCTTGATCGAAGTTCCATCCAGCCTTATAGGTCAGTAAACGGGCGAGCTCGATCTTTGTGGCCATATCCGCAAGTTTATGTTGAGTCACCTGGAAATCGACTAACCTCTGTCCAAACTGAACCCTTTTTTTTGCATAGTCCAAAGCCCGATCGAATGCCCCTTGAGCCATCCCCAGAGCCTGCGAGGCAACCATCACTCGGGTCTCATCAAAAAATTCCACGACCTGGTGGAACCCCCGGTTAAGTTGTCCAATCAGATTCTCCTTGGGAACTCTCACATTATTGAAGGACAGCTCATTGGTGGGACACATCCACATCCCCATCTTCTCTCCCACATCTGAGATGTCTATTCCTTCGCGCTTCAACTCCACAAGAATGGTCGATTGTCCACGGTAGGTAGGCTTTGCATTAGGATCGGACTGGCATAGAACAACGGCGAACTGGGCCGTGGTCCCATTGGAGATGAAGGTCTTTGTCCCATTAATGAGAAACCCGTCAGAGTCCAAGGCGGCCGTGGTGTACATCTGGGTGATATCACTTCCGTGATCTGGTTCTGTGAAGGCACCGGCAGAAATAGCCTCTCCCTTTGCCAGGGGAATCAAGTATTTCTTCTTCTGTTCTTCGCTGCCATGGCGCATGATGATTTCCGAGCAGAAGTTACAAATGCTCAGGGCCACTCCAATACCAGAGTCCTGACGACAAAACTCTTCTACAACCAACCCATTTTCCAGGATTCCATAGCCCTGCCCCCCATAGGCTTCTGGATAATGCATTCCGATAAAACCAAGTTGGCAGGCTTTCTTGTGGATCTGGAAAGGATAGGAATGATTTTTTGCCAATTCCATGGCGAGTTCTTTATCAAACTCTCCCTTTGCAAACTCATAAGCTGCCTTCTTGATCTCTTTCTGTTCATCTGAAAGCTCAAAGTCCATTACTCACCTCCTCTTTCACTCCCAACCTAAATCGATCCTTTCATCTCCTTCCTCCTTTAAGCCAGCCACCGTTTCCTCCTCCTATAATGTTTCACATCCCGGTAGCTTTTCTTTTGCCCCACTTCGGAAAGTCCCAAATAAAACTCCTTGATATCCTCGTTATCTTTTAATTACTCGCAACGACTATCCATGGCGATGCGTCCATTCGTCATAACATAGTTAAAAATTCGATGAATTTAATTTGGAACCAAAAGTGGGACTGTGGATAATCATACAATGCTAAATTGATAATATCTTTATGCGCTTTACTGACGGTGAAATCCATTTTGCTCTACGGATGATGACATTCTCCAAAAATTCTTATGAAATGGTTAGCGCCTCCTGAGCAATGAGAGCGGCCCCTAAGGCACCAACAATTTGGCACTCTTTTGGCACAAGCATTTCTGTACCAATGAGACGTTGAAGGGATGTCTTTACTCCGACATTCTTGGCTACGCCTCCGGTAAACACCACATCCTTCGTATAACCCAAGCTCTTTCCTAAAATATATACCCTTGAGGCTATCGAATTGTGTATTCCTGCAATCAGATCATTTCTTTCGTTTCCATCTGCTCGAAGAGAGACGATCTCCGTTTCAGCAAATACTGTACAGGTGCTGCTGATGGAACAGGGACGTTTGCTGGTCAGAGAGATCTCGCCCATCTTCTCCAACTCGGTTTCCAGGACATTGGCCATCACTTCCAAAAATCGACCAGTTCCTGCGGCACATTTATCATTCATGGCGAAATTAGAGACATTCCCACTCTCATCAAGGCTGATCACCTTGCTATCCTGCCCTCCGATGTCGACGATTGTTCGTGCAGATGGGATTAAGGATCTTGCCCCCTTACCATGGCAAATGATCTCCGTCACAGCTTTATTCGCAAAGGGTACACTATGACGCCCCCATCCTGTGGAGACCACATAATCAAATTCAGTCTTCGCCAGCTTCCCTTTTTTCAGTGCCTCTTTGACGACTTTGTCCACTATGACCTTTACACTATAGCCGGTCGGCAGAATAGAGTGAGCGACCAGATGGTTATCTTCAAGAATGACTGTCTTGGCGGTTGCAGCGCCAACATCCACACCACAGACCAACATTTTGATACCCCTACAAAATCATCAAAATTGATAAATACGGTGGATGATCTCTTCCAGTCAAGAAATCAAAAAAAGGCTATTCACCATTTTTTTTCATTGATCACGCTGCTTTAAATCGGTTGATTCTCCCAAGCGTTACAGGGTTACAATCAGTTTTTCGCCGCCTTTCTCGACCTCAATATGTCCGCAAATGTTTCTACCCTCGTTCTCAGGGAGGAGGGACTATAATACCTACTATCATAAATATCTACCTCTAGGGAGAGGACGGGTATTCCCGTCTCGTCTTCTACCACTTTCTTGAGGAGGTGAGAAGTACTCGCTATCGGACGGCAATTGAACAGGTAATCCCAGACGAACCCGTCGACCTTCGTATCTTGGCAGACCTCGGACCATCTCTTAGCAATGGCATAGTTGCTATGATAGAAACCGACCCTCATCTCAATTTCAGCTCTCTGCTCACCCAAGGTTGGTTGGTTGCTCTCCCAAGACTTCACTCGAAGGGGTGCCATCAAGGTCATGGCAACAACGGCGAGACCTGCGTCTTCCATCATATGGATCAGGCCGGGGTCGCTGAAACTCGGAAACCCAACCAATACCCGTGGCGCCCCTTTTGGTACAACCCCATAACCTTTTTCTACCCTTTTTTGTATCTCCTGAATCAGGATCTCAACAGCCTTCCGTCCTTCCACCCTGGCCCAGCGCGTGTCAGCAGTACCCAAAAACCTTGCCAAGCCCCCTACCGTCGCCATGCTGATGGGGAGGGGGTCAACATTCATCACCTGGGAGAGCTGGCCCATGGCCTTCATATAATCCGCATTGCGAAAAAGTCCTTGTTTGAATTTTTCCGCGTCTACTTTCACCCCCATGTGTTTCTCAACTTCATCAAAAAGTCTGTTGATCTGAGCACCCAAGTACTTTATCCTCATGGGGTCGAAGTCAGGGAATTCACCCCACTTTGAATCCATTGACCCATCGACCGCTACAGAAGGATAGCCATATCTTTCGCACAGAAGCTCGTCTGTCTTGGAACCCATGTCACAGAAGTAACTCGAGAGAGAAACCATATCAGGGATGGGAATGATTCCCTTTGCCAAGGCTCCGACTCTGACAGCCTGTAAGGTGCACAATGAATGTCCTGCCGGCAAACCATTCTGCTCCCCCGCCTCAAGGATCGGATTTAACTTATTGAAGATTTGCCCCAGGGTATGACACAGCACCACATCCGGACAACCGCTGTACACATCCTCGGAGGACTCTGCGACTGCCATCCCTATTCCGCCAATGCTGGGGAACCCGAAGTAGAAGACCTTTTTCCCCTCATCCTTTGCCAAAACCAAATCCGTAAGCCCTTTTAGCCATATCCCGAGGATTTTCCTCACGCCCAAAAGGTCCACCTCATGATTTCTTCTGACGAAATCCTCCGCAGCCTCCGTATCTCCAGGTCCCAGCCCCAGTTTTTTTAGGGTTGCCTCAATTCTCGGTCTTTGTTTTTCCAGCTCCTCTGGCTCATATCCACATAGCGTGTATAAACGATCATAAAAACTAGCCATCTTTTACCTCCTCAAAGTCTCGATAAAGGTTTCAATCCGTGTCCTCATCTGTCCAACTTCAGAGGGATCATAGTCCGACTCCAGCAAGAGCATCGATAAACCCGTCTCTTTCTTTAATATGCTGGGAAAGTAATGGGATTCCAGCTTATAGGAATCACGATACATCAAATGGTACCAGATCACTCCGTCCACCTTGAAATCCTTGGCCAGCTTGACAAGGAAATCGAGCCTCTCCCTTCCGGGTCTGAACCATCCAGGACATACCCTTTTCATGAAGTAGCAATCCGCCAAGGCCTCCATGAGATTCCCGTTCAGCGTCACATTTTGCCAGTAGGGCTTCATCCCCTCGGCGAATTCCTCAATCACTACGTTTGCACCCACCTCATCGAGCAAATCGAGGACCTTGCTATCCCCCTGAGCGAGCGTTGATCCCGTCAATAAAATCTTCGGGCCTTGAATAGATGCAGGGGATCTCTTTTTCAGCTCCTTAGAGAGCGATTCAAGGGTCTTAACCATGAACTGCTTGTCGGCCAAACAGGAAGCGTGGTTTAGCATCACGAAGTCCTTGCTGCGAATGACACCAGGGTCCGACATTCGCTTCAGGCTGATCTCTTTAAGAAGCGCCCTTTCCTTGTTGCATAGTTCCGCGGCCTCCCTCAACTTTGGTTCAGTGATCTCAACGCCGGTTAATTCCTCAAGCCTTTTTTTAAGTTTCGTTAATCCGTGAAGGTAATACTCCAAGGCATATTTTCCCTTCTGATGGGGGACGCCAAACGGAAAGATGTCCATTTTTGTATGGATGCACAAGACATCTGTCAGGGCCCGGATGTTGTTATCCGTATTGGGCATGACAAGAAGGTCTACCATCTTGTAATAAGGGTCTTCTCCTGACAGCGCCATTCCGATCTGGGCTCGGGCAAAGGTGTCAATCCAGCGGCAGATATAGGCACCCGCCATCTCAACCATTGCATGGTCACCGCTTCGAATCAAACCCACCGGTATCGCGCCGCAGGCCAGCACCAATTCCTCAGGCATATAGCCCCCTGCACTATAACCAACGATCTTTCGGCCCTGATCTTTCGCTCTCCACAAATCGACCAGCCTCCCCTTGAGATGGGAAGATATCTTTTCCATCTCATTCATGACGCAACTCCTTTCTCAAGCTCTCCATATTTCCTTCCTTTTTTCATTGCCACGGTTCACCTGCTTCAATGTTACCCTTTGTTCAAGCCCCATACGATCGTATCTCTCCCACCACTCAATCCTCCTCAGCAATATCCTTGAAACTAATGTTGAGTAGTCTTCGGAGCACGGGAAAATAAAAAACTCATTACTGATCAGTGTTTTTAAAATCAACCCATTCGACTCCCTGGTCTGAAGCCCCGGGTATGTTCAGGGTTGATACTGAGTGGCGCTTTTCTCCCCGATTTAAAAATCGGGGTTTGGCGCCCTCGAACGTATCAAAGCAGTAAAGCAAGTAACTCATTGAATTTCAATAGATGGGAATTTCATGAGTCATTCAAATCGATAAAAAACACTGTGGCCTAAACTTTCAATAGATTAAACATGTTATAGCAACTTCTGCCGTAAACGTTGGGAGAATGCTGAAAAAAACGAATATCCAGCATTCCCCGACAACTTACCAGCAAGAACCCTCGGTTCTTAAACGATCACCTTATTTTCTATACTTAGCTTTTCTTAAGTCGGGGCATTCTACCCAATCGGTAAGA
>Ga0315280_10011607_pt1 | contig 10799 bp, 14 predicted proteins | sample YL17G06_40_MG_FD_203697 | JGI IMG/M metagenome (GOLD analysis project Ga0315280, IMG submission 203697) | Sediment microbial communities from Yellowstone Lake, YNP, Wyoming, USA - YL17G06_40 | ecosystem: Environmental > Aquatic > Freshwater > Lake > Sediment | place: USA: Wyoming | collected... | reverse complement strand
TCTGCGACTGCTTCCCGGGCTCCATGCCCCGGCTGCGGATAGGCTCCGCTATCGTAAACCATCTTGCCTTGGAGCTCAACGGGCGGACGGGCGGGCCGGCTATGCCTGGTGGCAGGGCCACACCGGCTGGAGTGGTTGACATAACATGAGCGCTTTATTATTATCTGTAAAAATCATATATGTGTAGTGAACAGCATTCAAAAGTCGGTCCAGGGTGTTGCGGCCGTGCCGCCGGCAGAACGCCGGGATTCTTTCAGCCCTGGTTGCTGCTGTTCTTATCGGAGCGGCCCGCCCACGGCTACGAGCTTCTGGAAAGACTAAGGAAGAACCAGGATACCGTCGGCGTCGACCCGGGAGCCCTATACCGCACCCTGCGGCAATTCGAACGTGATGGGCTGGTGCGGTCCTCGTGGGACTTTGAGGGGGCAGGCCCGGCGCGTCGGGTTTACGAGATGACTCCAGACGGAATCGAGTATATGCATGCCTGGGCTCAGCACGTCCGCAGCATCCGGGAGCGTCTTGGGCGCATTCTCAAGGCCTACGAGCGCCATCCCGTGCGGGGTGCGAGCGTCGAAAGGGGATAGCGCATGCACTGTAGTCATGCTGAACCCGGGGAGCGCCCATGAGCTCCACCGCGATCATCATCAATGGCTTCGCCCTCGTTCGCCTGGCGCTTGCTCTCATCAGGGACCCCGGCCGCAGCTAAGCGGCGATGACGAGGGCCCGGAAGTATTCAATCGAGATGATCCTGATCCTTCCCGCGGTGATGGTGCACATGGACTTGTTCGGCGTCTTCATCTCCAAGGACCTCGTGGTGCGCTATCTGGGCAAGGCCGCGGGCCTCAAGGGCCTGCTGCTCGCCCTGCTTCTGGGCACCCTCCCGACCGGCCCGCTGTATGTCGCCTTTCCCCTCGCCGCCGCGTTGAAGGCCAAGGGCGCGCGAACTTACGCCATCGTTGTCTTCCTTTCGGCCTGGGCCTGCATCAAGATCCCCCAGGAGCTGGTGGAGTTCCAGTTTTTGGGATTCCGTTTCATGGCCGTAAGACTCGCATTGGCCGTGGCGTTCGTGCTGCTTATGGGCCTGTTCATCGAGAAGCTGATCGAATGGACAGATAAACGTGGCCTTGGGGTTCCCCGGGCCGGGAAGGGAGCGATATAATGAAGGTCTTCGATCTCGCCCGTTTAGAAGCGCACTCCTACGAGCAACGTGACAGGAACGTCTTCCACCAAGCTGCGGAGTTTAAAGCGAGAATCATCAAGCTGCCGCCCGGAGGGGTGATGCCGGAGTGCGAGATGGCTTCCCATGTCATCTTTCTCGTTCTGGAGGGACGGGTGCGGGTACGGGTTAACGCGGAGGAAGCCCTCCTCCATGAAAAACACTGTCTGATCGCCGAGCCGGCCACGCTGTCCATGAAGAGTGACACGGGCGCACGACTGCTCGGGGTCCAGATCGCCAAAGCATGAGGCCATCCCAGGCAACGGATAGCGAGAGCCCCCGAGTCTTGACGAGAGGCGCTATAGAGAATACTTTATTATTGGTTATTTGGCCAAAAAGCAGACAATGAGCTATTCAAGGTACATGCAACGAACAGCCTGGAAACTCGAACAAAATCCTCGGGTGCTGAACTGATAAGGAGGAATTGCATGGCTGAGCATGGGGTCACACGTGGAATCAGCGAGAAGCTGTCCGCCTTCGGCCAGGAGTTCGGCAAGGTGCTGGACCCCGTGGCCTTCTTGAACGAGAAGGATCCGGTATTGTGCGCCGCTTTCTTGCGGCTGCACGAACTGACGCTTAGTGAAGGCGTCTTGTCGAAGAGGCAAAAGTTCTTGATCCATTCCGCGATCACTGCGGTCCAGCACGACCGCGAGGCGACCGTCATGCACCTTATGGGGGCGCTGCGCGCCGGGGCCGGCGAGCAGGAACTGCTGGAGACGGCCTGTACCATCATCCCCGTGGCCGGCATGCCAGCCTTCGGCGTATTCCTCGCGGCCTGGAAGCAGGCTGAGCAGGCAGGTAAATGAAATGGGCGTGGAAATCGCGCTGCCTGCAGTAGGGCTGTTCGGCTGTTTCAGCGCCGCTTCCAACAGCGGCTCGTTGACCGCGATGGCCGCGCTGGAGGCGGTGAAACGGCTGGGCGGCGCTACCGTCGGCGTGTGCTCCCTTCCGGCCATTCTGAGCCAGGTCCACAGGCAGTCAGGCCTGGTACGGAACATCGGGAAGCTCGTCGTGATGGATGGCTGCCGCAATGCCTGCGCGAAGAACTTGCTGGCCGGCGTGGGGATCGCCCCTGGCGCCTACCTGAACCTGGAAAACGACCTGGGAATCGTCAAGAAGGGCCCTTTCACCAGCCTGGAGTTCACGGACCGGGAGGTGCAGGCGGTATGCGAAGCCCTGGTCAGGATCATCACGGAGGAAGCGAGCGTGGCCGGGACGCCTGACCAAGACGCACGGCATTGAGTCAGGCGGACAGCGTTCCGACGGCGAGAAACCGGGAGGCTCAAAACGATGCGTGCATATGCCGAGTTCATGAGGCGGAACTACTCGTACGTGATTCTGGCGACCCTGGTGATCGGGGTGAGCACTGGGCTGTTCACCTCCCGCCCCGGGGTGGTGATCCGCGCCTTCAATGTTCCCCTGATGGTGATCATGATCGCCGCTATGGGCTTTGCCATCACGTTTCGCAGCCTGGGCGCGGCGGTCACGCGCTGGCGGGAATTCCTGCTCGGCTTCTTGATGAACTTCGCGTTCGCGCCGGTTCTGTGCTGGCTCATCGCCGTGACTCTTCTACCCAGAAACCCGGATTTCGCCACCGGCCTGATTCTTATCGGCGTTGTGCCTTGCGCCGGGATGGCTCTGGTCTGGGCTGGACTGCTGCGAGCCGATGTGCCGCTGGCCACGGTGATCAATGCGGCCACGATGCTCGCCGCCCCGCTGCTGATTCCCGTGCTGCTGGCTCTGTTCGCCCGAGCCTTCATCACGGTCGATGTTCTGGGGATGTTCAAGACCGTCCTGCTGACCGTTTTGCTGCCTGTTCTGGCAGGTGTTTTGCTTCGCGAGCTGCTTCAGCGAAAACTCGACGTGAAGCCCATTCTCCCACTCATGCCGGCGATATCCGCCACGGCGGCGGTGCTGCTGATGTTCGTAGCGGTCAACACCGCGGTGCCTGCCGTCGTCAAAAACCTGGGCTTATTGAGACCGCTGCTTGGAACCTCGTCGCTCGTCTTTCCGCTGCTGTTTTTAGCGGCGTACCTGGCGAGCCGCAGGGCCTTCGGCCGGGATTCATCGGTGGCGATTACGTATTCAGCGGGAATGAAGAACCTGCCCATCGCCTTGGGTCTCGGCGCGGCGAGCTTCAAGGGACTGGTCATGCTGCCGGTGGCGGCGGGATTTGCCTTCCAGATGCTTACTGCGGTGGCGTTCTATCAAATCCTGATGCGAACGGCGGCCGGGGGCTCGAAGGCCAAGCAGACATGAAACCGGAGGAGTGGCAATTATGAAACTGGATGTGGGCAACATCTATCTTCTAATCGCCGCGGGGCTGCTGATCGCCTCGCTGATCAAAGATCCAGCCAAGACCAAGAGGGCCCTGGCGGTCACGGGTAATGTCGCCTTGACGGTTTTGCCCGTGCTGCTGCTGATCTTCGTACTCATGGGAGTCATCGAGGCCTTTGTGCCCCGGCAGACGATCGTGTCACTGCTTGGTTCCGGCCGGGGAGTTTTTTCTATTATAATCGGGGAACTACTAGGCAGTTTTGCCTTGTTCCAGCCTGCGGCGGTTTTCCCCTTTGCCGGCTTTCTGCGGAAGAGCGGCGCCGGCTATGGCGCAGCTCTTGGTTTCGTGATGTCCGCCATGCTGATCGGGCTGTCGACTTTGCCCTTGGAGATTCAGACCTTCGGGGGGCGTTTCACGCTGACGCGCAATCTCTTGAGCTTCCTGCTCATCCTGGCTCTGGGTGTCATCTTCATGGTGGTGTTATGAACGAAAAGAATAAAGGGCCCGGTACGATGGCCAAAACGGTCAGAACCGCGATCATCTATGTATTGGTTTCCCTGGCGATTTGGGGCGCGGCGGCGCTCCTCTCGCAATCGGGGGGGAAAGTGGTCACCCACGCTGTGTACGACACGTTCGCCAAAGTGATCAAGATCGCCGTCGCGGTGTTCGTAGTCATCGGGCTGATCCAGGTGTGGCTCACCCCGCAGCAGGTTTCCAGGGTGCTGGGTAAGCAGGCGGGCTGGAAGGGACTCCTTCTTGCTTCCTCGGTCCCCATGTTGGTGGGCGGCTCTTTGTTCATGATCTTCCCTTTGATGAAAACGCTTCGGGAAAAGGGGGCCAGAATCGCGGCGGTGCTGGCCTTCGTGAGCGCCTGGAGCGGCAAGGCGCCGCTCTTGCCGCTGGAAATCGAATTCCTGGGCTGGCGCTTCGCGGTCTTGCGTATCGTGCTGGTCGTTCCGTTTGCAATAGCCTGCGGCGTACTGGGGGAGCTGATCCTGGAGGGAGTTGTGCGCGGGAGACGGGGGCCCGGTATGGCAGAGAAATAGTGCTTCCGCAGAAAAGCGTGGAGAAAAGCCATGTTGGTCGAAACATACATGAAAATCGAGACTTTCTACCCGCCATGCCGGCCCGGTAAGGCGGAATGGATCAACCTGACCGCTGCAGTGGACGTCGACATCAGCGAGGTCTTTCTCTTAAGGGGCGATCTACGACCCCAACGGCCGCACGATTGCGTTCAGACTCGGGGGTTTCAAGGGGTAACGCTGCATTCACACGAGGTGGCGGTCACCAAGTCGCAGGATCCCGCGGAGGCGAAGCGCATGCTCGACGAGGCCAAGGAGCTGCTCAACGCCACCTACAGGGACCGGGACCATATCACACCCAATTACAGACAGCGGGCGCAGCTACGAATGCATGATCACTACAAACTCTTGCCCCGGGACAATTGCGGTGGGTGCGGAGAGCCCACCTGCATGGCTTTCGCCGCCCGGCTTGTTCGGGAAGAGCTGCCCCTGTCGCGCTGCAGACCCATATCCCGAGAAATCAACGCGGAGGCCAAGAGGCGGCTCCTCGATCTTTTCGAACAGGCCGGGTATTCACCGGGCCCCTGAGCCGGGTGCCCGGCTCAGCGCTCAACCATAGGCTTCGTGCGGGTCAATGGCCCAGGGAAGCCCTCGCTGGCCGTCTACGGGACCGCCGTAGCTTGTGATGGATACACCTGTCGGTGATTTTCCAAACACGGACCAGCTCAAGGTTTTCGACATGGCAGAACACCTGGGGGCCCTTGCGCTCGCCGACCAGACAGCCCGCTTCTTTGAGGATGGCCACGTGCTTCGAAACCGTGGCCTCTTTTTTTTCGGTGATGCCGGCAAGCTCGGTGATGCAACGGGGCCTTTCAGCGGCCTTTACAAGAATCAGCAGCCGCACGGGGTGGGAGAGGGCCTTGAAAAAGGCGGCTCTGGCCTTGCAGCGTGTCCTCTCGATTTCGGTCATCGGCCTCCGCATCCTCCTCGCCCGCTGTCACGACAGGGCTGACTAAGTTCTCCGAGTCAGCGGACGGCCGTTTCGGGGCGTACAGGGCACCGATCGCTTTTCCGCCTCGCTCAAAGCGCCCGCGCTGCCAGATACGCCTCTGCGATGGCGTCGATGATCTTGCGCGGCTGAACGGCATCGCCGACCACGATGGGATCGAGATCCTGAATCGCTTGCGCGAGTTCGCTTGCCGGCTTTGCTCCTCGCGCCCATACCACCTGATCTGCGGGGATGAGGCGCTCCCCGCCGGCCTCGTCCCGTACGAGTACTCCATCCGGGAGGATTGCCTGCACCTTCACGCGTGTGACGATCAGCACGCCGTGTGCCTTTAACGTACGCAAGAGGTAATCGCGGTACAGCGGCTCGATGCTCCGGCCGATGGCCTCGTAACGCTTGAGTACGGTCACGGCGTTTCCCTGTTCAGCCAGGTATTCCGCCGTCTCCAGCCCCAGCATCCCTCCGCCGACAACCGCGAACTGTCGGCCCGCGAAGCGCATCCTGCGGGCCAAGAGTTCCTGCGCGAACAGCACATTCGAGCCGTCCGCTCCGGGAACCTCCGGGAGCGTGGCCTCGGAGCCTGTGGCGACGATCGTCACATCGGGATCGAGGGCCCGGACCCCTTTCTCGTCCAGCGACTGCCCCAGATGAATTTCCACGCCCAGGCGATGGAGTTCGAAGGAAAAATATTCCGCTATCCAGTCCAGTTTCACCTTGCCCGGGGGGACCGCAGCCGTGTTGAGCATTCCGCCCAACCGAGGATCTTGCTCGTATAGGGCCACCTGATGCCCGCGCAGCGCCGCCACGCGCGCCGCCTCCATTCCCGCCGGACCACCGCCGATGACCAGCACACGTTTGGGGATCGCCGCCCGCCGGATGCGGCAGGCATCCGGCGGGCGGCCTACGGCCGCATTCAGGGAGCAGCGCAGGGGAACGTCCTCTTCGTGACGGGCGATCACGCATTCGTTGCAGCCGATACAGCGGCGGATGGCTGCCGTGTTGCCTGCCTGAGCTTTTTCCGGCCAGGCTGGATCGGCGATAAGCGCCCGCCCTAGCGCAATGAAATCCGCTTTGCCGGCTTTCAGGATCGCCTCGGCCACCCGAGGCTCGCGGATGACCCCTACGGCGATTACTGGGATGGAGACTACCTGCTTGATCCCCTCGGCCAAGTAGACCCGCCAGCCCTGGGGGTAGGGCATCGGTTCCAGCCGCTTCTCCTTGCCGCCCAGGCCGAAATCGGGATGGATCGCATCTGCGCCTGCTTCCTCCAGACGGCGGGCGAACCAGCGCCCTTCTTCCCGCGTGACCCCGTTCTCAACTAGATCCTGAGCGACCAGCCGCACCATGACGGGAAAATCGGCGCCAGCCGCACGCTTGATGCCTTGCACGATCTCCACTAGAAAGCGGCTCCGGGCAGTGCAGTCGCCGCCGTACTCGTCGCGGCGTTTGTTGGTCAGTGGCGAGAGAAACTGGTTGATCAGCAAGCCGTGGCAAGCCTGCAGCTCCAGCGCGTCGAATCCTGCCTCCCGGGCCCGCCGCGCGGCTTGCACGTATTCTCGGATCGCCATCTTGACTCCCTCGTCAGACAGCGCTGCCGGAATGACGCCATCTTTGGCTCGGGGCACGGCCGAAGGCGCGATGGGGATCGCGCCCTCAATGTAGCGCAGATCGGCATTCATCCCCGGATGAGTGAGTTCTACGGCGGCCTTCGCGCCGCCCTGGTGGATGGCCTCCGCAAGACGGCTAAGGCCGGGGATGAACGCAAGCTCGTCAATGCGCGGCTGAGCCGCTCCGTGACGGGCCAGCGGATAGGCAATGCACACATTTTCCACGATGACCAATCCCGTTCCGCCTTTGGCCCGCTCCGCGTAGTGGAAAAGCAGTTGCTCGGTCACCGTGCCGTCTTCGCCTGCCAGGTTGGTGGATATCGGCGCCATGACGAGGCGATTTTTCAATGCCATTGCCCCTATCGCGCCTGGTTCAAACAAAGCCTGAAACATCCCTCTGCCTCGCATCCCGATGGCCTCTTGCTCGGCTGCCGCGTTCTCCTCGCACACCTTCCGCAGGCACATGGGGTCTGTGAGGTGAACGACAAGCGGGATGCAGTCCAGACAGGCGATCTACTAAAGGAATAGGAGAGGGCTTTGTGCAAGACGGCTTTAGCGCTTGCAGCGCACCCCTCTCCCTCGCTAACCTACTCCCGCCCGTGACGGTTCAGGCTCGGATAAAGGCCTTGATTTCCTCGACTTCGGCGATCCGCCCCGAAACCTTGAGCTTGCCGTCGATCAGCAGGGACGGGTTATCGGTGATGCCCCGCTTGATCCCGGTGGCCTTGTCGTAGATAGGTACGACCTCGGCCTGCACGCCCAGCTCTTGCACCGCCTTGCGGGCATTGGCTTCCGTGGCCCTGCATTTCGGACACCCCACTCCGAAGATCTCGATTTTCATGCTCACCTCCAAAGTTGATTCATGTGGATTCTTTTAGGTTACAAAGTCTTGATTCCCGCCAAATAGATCAGGCCGGCCGCGGCGGCAACCACCACGGCCAGCAGGGCGTACTGATACACCACTTTCCAGCCGATGATCCTGGAGACCCCGAGCATCGAGGGAATCGAGGCCATCGGCGCCCCGATCAGGAAGGCCAGGGCCGAGGCGGGCGCCATGCCTAGGTTCAACATGGCCCGAATGAGAAACACTTCAACCAAAGTCGGCGTGTAGGTGGGAACACCGATCACCGCCCCAAGCAGCACGCCGGTGACCCCGGTCATGTAGCGCGCCACGATCGTTGGCGGCAAGTACGCCTCCACGAAACTGATCGCGAACACCCCCGCGGCCAGATAGGGGAGCACTTTCTTCGCCAGGTCCCAGGTTTCCTCCAGGGCCTTCCAGGATTTCTCGGCGAAGCTGAAGGAACGTTCCCCCTCGGCCTGCAGGGCCTCGATCCCCGCAAACTCTTTTTCCTTCTCTTTCCCGGCCGCCGTGCGGGAGACGATCCAACCAATGGCCATGGCGCCGAAAAAGGAGAACACCGCGCGGAACAGCATGATCTTCCAGGAGATGATCTGCCAGGTGAAGATCAGCGCCAGGAGGTTGGCCGCCGGGGCCATGAGCAGGAAGGTAATGGCCGGACCGATGCCGACCCCGGAGATCATCAGCCCGCCGAAGATCGGAATCATGGCGCAGGAGCAGACGGTAAGCACCGGGGCCAGAGCGGCGGCCAGAAAATAGGAGCTGACCCTGCCGCTGGCCATGGCGCGTTTCATCTTCTCCCTGGAGACGAAAGCGACGATGAGGCCGCCCAGGGTGAAGGCGAACAGCAGCGGTCCCCAGGCCCGGCTGGCATAGCTGAAGATGTACACGAAAGGCACCTGCCAGAAGGTGAAATCCTTCAGGTTGGCGTAGGTGTAGACCGGGAAGAGGGGCCGCTTGGCAAACCGGGGGTACACAATGGTCAGCAGTCCCAAAAGAAAAAGGCCCCAGCAAAGAAGGATACGGAGGATATCAGGCCCCGTGCGTTTGCTCTTCATATTCGTTTCTGTCATGATGGCTCCTTGATCGTACGCATCCTTTAAGCAATTCTCGTGCCAAGTTTAGGAAGTTTTGGGAAAAATCTATTTCTCTATGCTTGTTATACTTAATCACGGTCATCGCCTGGGGTTTTCGAGGTTAGTTGCAATATCGCTACCTTCTCGGATCTCTTATAGCATATATGCAACAAGACACCTTTCCCTTGGCGGAGCACCCTATCGAACCGCTGGGACCAGCAACACGGGGCACGTGGAATGCCGCACGACGTTGTGGCTGACGCTGCCAAGGAAAATCTCAGAAATATACCCCCGCCCCTGGCTGCCCATGATGATCAAGGTGAAACCCTCCTTCGACATCTTCAGGATTTCCTGGATCGGTGACCCGTAGATGATTTCAGTCTTGACATCGGTGTGCCCCTGCTCTTTGAGCCGCCCTGCCAGCCTGCCCAGTCGCTCCTGGTCGATTCGGTTGAACTCCTCGAGGCGATCGCGCAGGTGGCTCGTCACGCGCTCCTTGTCCTGGACATGGAGCAGCGTTGCCCGACTGACCGCAGTGCTGCCGACTATTTCAGCCACGGTGGCAAAGGCTCTTTCAGCCGTGTCTGAAAAATCCGTCGGGTAAAGGATGCGGTCAAACAGTCCGTCTTCCCGAACCGTTGAACGGACCTTGCCCTGAACCGCTCTGACTGGAAGGATGAGCACGGGAACTGTCGCCCTGCTGACGATGCCGAACGCGACGTTCCCCATGACAAGGCCGAGCCCTGCGGCGGACAGGAGCACTTGTTTCGACAGAGAAGCGCCATGGGATCCTGCCAGGATCAAGGAAACCGCCTTCTCCGCCGCCAACCGGCTGATTTCCAACTCGGGGCGCCCGGGGGCGACCACGACCGACACCTGATAGCCAAACCCCTCAAGGGTTGCTTTCTGATCCTGGATTTTCGGTTCATAAAGACTCCGCACCGTATCAACCAGGTAATCAAGATTCTCCACCCCCAGCGCATGGGCGAGGATGACCTTGTGCGTTCCCAGCTTTCGCAGCTGACCGGCAAGGGTGACGACCGCGTCCGAAGACGCCGAAAAATCTGTTGCGAGCAGCACGGTTTCGAACATCCCAGTACCTCCTTCGAATCCTCTGCTTCAGGGATTCGGCACAAGACCTAAATGCAAGAAACATGCCAAGAACGGATTCGGATCACCGATGGATCCGTATGTCTTGATTGGGCAAGGGGTTAAAAAATCAAACGAACAGCTCCCGACAAAACGGAACATGATTCGTGGCGGCGTCCTGTAGCAAGAATGCTACTCAACGGTCCGGCGCGACATCTCGGCGCAGGGTCGAAGGAAACTCCCAACCACTCGCCCTTGTTGTCGTGCAATGAAGGCTTGGCGCACGGGTTCAGATGGGAGTGCGAGCATCGCCCCTATGGGGTAGGTCGGTCCGGCACCAGCACCGGCTCCGGCTGGGCCCGGCGGTAGTCCAGCGCCGGGAGGTGCTCGATCGCATAGGGCAGCACCGCGTCGTCGGGGATAGGATCGATGTAGCAGCGGCGGAAGGCCGCGTTCTGCATGCGGCAATGGGAGGCGCGGCGCCGGTAGGCAGGATGGCGGATCATCCGGTTCCAGATCTCCTTCAGGCTCTCCTGCCGGATGCTTCCAAAGGACAGCGGAGTGAAGTCGCAGGGCATCACCTCGCCGTAGGCCGAGACGTGGTACTGAACGTTTCCCGCCAGGCAGCCGATTCCGGACAGAT
>Ga0315280_10011606_pt1 | contig 10800 bp, 7 predicted proteins | sample YL17G06_40_MG_FD_203697 | JGI IMG/M metagenome (GOLD analysis project Ga0315280, IMG submission 203697) | Sediment microbial communities from Yellowstone Lake, YNP, Wyoming, USA - YL17G06_40 | ecosystem: Environmental > Aquatic > Freshwater > Lake > Sediment | place: USA: Wyoming | collected... | reverse complement strand
AACCGCTTCTGCCAGTACTTTTCGCTGGCGATAAAGACGGGGATACAGTTGATAAAAGCACAGCCAGCTTCCAAGACCTGCTCCACATACCACTTCGTGGCCTCTTCGCTGCCCACAGGAAGGTAATTGACGACAACATCCGTTTTTGTTTCTTTGAAGATGGAGACGATATTGGCCGTAGCCCCGGGAGCCTTCTGGATGATCTGAGAAAGGTATTTCCCCAACCCGTCGTGGGTCATCCCCCGCTGCACTTTCACGTCGAGGTGCCGAACGTCGGAGAACTTGGTGGTGTTATTGGGCCAGGTGAAAATAGCTTCGCTCAGGTCTTTCCCCACTTTGTTCTTGTCGATATCGACGGCGGCTGAAAACTCGACATCGCGAATGTGATAGCCGCCTAAATTGACGTGCATAACGCCGGGGATAAAATCCGTCTCCTTAGCGTTCTTATAATATTCGATTCCCTGGACTAAAGATGAGGCGCAATTCCCAACGCCGATGATGGCCACCCTGATTTTGCTCATGTCTTCAGACCTCCTTTTGTTTTTTCTTTTGAATCTCGATTTTTCTCACATGAAGGGTTCTTTCGAATGCTGTAAAATTTGAAATGAGGGCGATGACGGTCAAAACCACGATCATCGCCAGGTCGAAAATTTTGAAGATAGAGCCGATCAGAGCGCCGCTCACGAGAAGCGTCATCCGTTCGGCTCTTTGCATAAACCCTATCTTGCACTCAATACCCAAGCCTTCGGCGCGGGCTCGCGTGTAGCTGACCATAATGGAGCCAAGGAAAGTGAAAAACAATATCCACATAGGCCACCGGTTTCTGAAATAAACAGCTAAGCCGAGGTAAATAAAAAATTCCGAGTATCTGTCGAGGGTGGAATCAAAAATGGCGCCATAGAGGCTTTTTTTATTGGCCTTGGCCGCCACTTTACCGTCGAGAATGTCAAAAACACCGCTGATCGTGATCATTATAGCTGCCCAGACTGGATGGTTGAAGGCAAAGAGAAGGCCCGCTCCCACTCCGGCCAGAAGACCGAAGACGCTCAGCACATTGGGGCTGATATTAAGCCCGACAAAAAAATTGGCCAGCTCACTCAGATGATCCAGCGCGTGGTCATGCCATTTTTCTGGTATGACGCCCAGCATCCTGATTTTCTGGCTGTTTGCCTCTGTTTTTGTAGTTTGGATCATCAGAATACTGAAAGATGTATAAAATTAATCCAAAATCACTCAGGAATCAAGTCCCATCTCTACTCGATCTTAATTTTCTTCTTTGTTTCCGCCTTTTGTTCTGCCCTCTTTTCCAACGATTCGATCCGGGCATCGATGAGTGAGCGGAGAGCGAGGAGGAGCTCTTTTTTGGCTCCGAGCAGGTAGTCTTGTGTTTTTTGCGGGATGAAAACCGCAAACAACTCTTCCGGGATGGCTATTCTGATTTCGCGCATTTTTTCAGCGGCCATGCTTACACCTCCTTCATAAAAAATTAATTAAAGATGATCTTTAGTCTTTCGTTCACGAATTTGGCTTGCTGGATAGTATGGTTAAGGAGGATCCGCGGCAGAAGGATGTTCCTTTTGATGGCGCCGACTTTGATGAAGAGCTCTTCTCCCTTTTGAGTTAGGTCCAGCTCGCTTTTTTCCACAAAAGGGAGATGCAGGGAGAGAACAAATCTTCCGTCCTCTTTTTCAATCCGGATGGGTTTTTGAGCGAAGAAGAGCCGCGCGGGATCGGCTCCTCGGTAAACGCTTTCAGCCATTTTTTCGAGAAGCGCCGTCCCAACGATTTCTTGGCTGTAGAGCTCGGCGGCCAAAATGGGAGTCGGCGAGAAGCTCTCTTCAATTTGATGCCGGTAGGTTTCCTGGATGGCCTTCCACTTTTTAAAATAGGGGTCTCTGACCGATGGGGGCAGCAGCCGGTTGACGATGATCAAATCGACTCCATAGCCGAAGAGGCTGAAAAATGTATAAGCCCGTTGGGCCTCCTTGATGACCATTTTCTCCGGGTTGATGACAAGGCGGATGGAAGTCTTTTGGCCATCCTCGAGAATTTCTTTCATCTCGGCGAGCTGGGAGGTCAACTTTTTCATCGTCTCAAAAACACTATCGTCGGGAAAAGGGAAGGGGAGGATCCGGTTGGCTACCGGCCGGACTGCCTTGGCCGCGGTTCTCTGGATAGGGAAGATGTGCTTCAGGTACCAGCCGGTAATCTCTGGCGCGCTGAGGAGGCGCAGCGTATCGCCGGTCGGCGCGCAATCTACGATGATGACATCGTAATCAGAAGTCCGGTTGTACCGGCGGATTTCCATCAGGCTAAAGAGTTCTTCCATCCCCGGAAAAACGCTCAACTCTTCAGCTTCGATCGTATCGATTCCCTGGGAGGCAAAAAGGGCCGTCAGGTAGGTTTTGATCTCGCCCCATTTTTTCTCTATCTCTTCCAGGGCATTAACTTCCTGGCCGAAGAGGTTGGAGATGATTTTTCTGGGAGTGTTTTCCAGCTCAACCTCAAAGGAGTCCGAGAGGCTGTGGGCGGCATCTGTGGAAATGACGAGAGTTTTATAGCCCCGACGGGCGGAGAGAAGGGCCGTGGCTGCGGCGAGCGTCGTCTTCCCGACGCCTCCCTTCCCGGTAAAAAGTATAGTGCGCATAAGTTTAGCTAATTTTATCATTCCCAGCGGTAAAGAACAAGCTGTGAAGATGTGAAGTAAGCATCTTCGTTTGGGTGATTCCATTCGGCGCAGGATGCCGCCCTCGGCCCCCGCACCCCGGGGAACCAGTCCCGTCGGTTCCCCCCGTCGGAGAATCCGACGGGTCCCCTCTCCGCTACGGGGGCTTCAGGGCGGCATCCTGCGCCTATCATAAAGATCACGTACTTGGAAATGCTTCCAGGTGTGAAGACGCAATGGTCGCTTCCTCCCCTGGCCACAATTTCTACTGAAGGAGCACGGCCCAGGTGTGTTATAATCTGGCTCAAATAATAGATCGAACCAGGCAGGAAATTCTTTAAGGAGTATCAAAGCATGAAACTGTGGCCATGGCTTTTCGTTGTCGGTCTTGTGAGCGCCTTCATTTTGTCAGCTTTCGCCGGGGCGGGCCAGGAAACCGCGCTCTCAGACCTGGCCAGGGTGAAAAAAGGACGTTCTTATGCGGTGACTTCCTCTGACCCGGATTTTCGGAGCAATCTTGACCGCGTCACTTACATCAAGCCCGGAGAAACGCTGGTGCTGGCGGACATTCAGGGACCTGCAGTCATCCAGCATATCTGGCTGACTTTTAACGAAGCCCGGCCGAACTGGCTGGAGAAAGGGGGCTCCGCTAACCCCGCAGAAATCGTGCTGCGCATGTATTGGGATGACGCTGAGCACCCGGCGGTCGAATCGCCGTTAGGCGATTTTTTTGCGGCCGGGTTCGGCCTGCGTCGAGAAATCCGTTCCTATCCCGTTGCGGTCGAAGGGGGGGACGGCTACAACTGCTACTGGCCGATGCCTTTCAAAAAAAAGGCCAAAGTCATGGTCACCAATGAAGGGGACAAGAACGTTCGCAGCTTTTACTACCATGTTGATTACCTCAAAGTGGATGACCTGCCGACGGATACAGCCTACTTTTGCGCCCAGTACAGACAGGAGTTTCCTGAGCAGGCCGGACACGATTACCTGATTTTGGATGCCGAAGGCCAGGGCCATTATGTGGGAACTGTGATGTCGGCGCGCTCGAGGTCGCCCTACTGGTTCGGCGAAGGAGATGTGCGCATCTACATCGACGGAGAGAGCAAACCGTCCCTCCAGGGCACGGGAACAGAAGATTATTTTTTGTGCGCCTGGGGTCTCCAGCCGTGCCTATTTCCGTTTTTTGGCTGCACCTATATGAGCGGCGATGCCGACGACCTGGGGGTTCAATATACTCTCTACAGGTGGCATATCTTAGACCCAATCCGCTTCACTAAATCACTGCGTTTTGAAATCGAGCACACGGGCTGGATGACCGGGGATGAGACGGAATCGGGCCAGGTCGAAGGCCACGTGGCAAGAGAAGATGACCTGGCCACGGTTGCTTTCTGGTACCAGGTTGGCCAGCCCAAGCGGTTCACGACTTTGCCGCCGCTTAAAGATAGGGTTTTCCCGAACTTGGACATCGTCATCCGTGGGGAGGACCTGATTCAGGGGGCAAAAAGCACAGACGGGAAGGCTGAGCTGCAGCAGGGATATGACTGGACAGGAAGCGGCCAGCTTCTTTTTCTTCCTTCCTCCGAAAAATCAAGCCTAGAGCTGGATTTCAGCGTCGAGAAAGAGGAATACAAGGGGTTTGTCTTCCGCTTTACATACGCTAACGATTACGGCATTTACAAGGTTTTCCTGGATGGAAAAAACATCGCGGATTACGAGCAGAAAGAGTGGCTCAAGTCGGTGGATTTCTACTCCGATAGCCTCGAGGTCAAAGATATCTATATCGGAAGTCTTCTTGCCACGAAGGGAAAGCACACTCTGCGCTTTGAATCTAGCGGCAAAAACCCATATTCCAAAGGGATGCTCCTCGGCTTGGATTCGGTCCGGCTGCGCGAAAGATGGGGGAAAAAAAGAGCGCTCCTGCGCAAACCCACATGATTTTTTCTTTTTATTGACACGCGTTTTTTGCTGGCCATTTCCGCGCTTATTTCTCACAACTTGATCATCCCTCTTTTTGGGGTGAAAAGTGAGCGGACCCGGGTTCTGAGCGCCCGGCTGGTCGTGCTGACTTCGGGTTTCTTGGCCTATATTATTGCTCTCTATGGCCGAGGCATTTGCGAGCTTGTCCTGACGGCCTCCTCGTTCGGCACAGCCGGGATTTTAGTGATTACGATGATCGGCTTGTATTCCCGAATCGGTGGAAGCGTCGCGGCCGTGAGCGCGCTTACCGCTGGGCTTGTGCTCACTCCGCTCTCGAGATATATTAAAACTTGAAGCCCCGTTTATGACTTCCGTCTTCGGCTCGCTCGCGGCCTTCACGGCCGGAGCCTTGCCGGCCAGAAAATGGGGGTCTTGCCGAAACTCTGATTTAGCAAATTTGGCCTGAGAACGCAGCCAAAGAGCTGAGGAAGCATTCGAAATTTCGTGATTATCAGGCAGTCTTTTGTTACGAGTCCTCTCACTGCGCGCCACCCATCAAGGTCTGTGGCCATCGGGAAATTGGCAGTGCTTTAGCAGTTGAAAAAAATAGAAAATATCTTTATATCTAGAACTTAGTTGACAATGATTCTGAGGAGACAACCATGATTAAATTCACCCGCCAAAAATCAATAATCAGCCTGGCCTTGATTTTCCTGGCCGCACTTCTCATCGCGGCCTGGAGTTGTTCCAAACAGCGCCAAGCCACAGTTGACGAGAGCGCCGCCGGCGATCAGGATGCCCGGATGGCCTGGTGGCGCGAAGCCCGTTTCGGGATGTTCATCCACTGGGGGCTTTATGCTATCCCGGCAGGTGAGTGGAACGGCCAGACCAACCACGCTGAGTGGATCCGGACGACGGCACAAATCCCACTCGAGGTCTATGACAAGTTCGTCGGCCAATTCAACCCGGTGAAATTCAATGCCGACGAGTGGGTTCGCGTCGCCAAGGAGGCGGGTGTAAGGTACATCGTTATCACGTCTAAGCACCATGACGGCTTCTGCCTTTTTGACTCCAAATACACGGACTTTGACATCATGGCCACGCCTTTTAAGCGGGACATTCTCAAGGAGCTGTCTGGGGCCTGCCGCCGTGCCGGGATCACAATGTGCTGGTACCACTCGATCATGGACTGGCATCATCCCGACTATCTGCCGCGTCGTGACTGGGAGACGAACCGCTCCACAGAAGGCGCCGATTTTCGGCGCTACATCCAGCACCTGAAAAACCAGCTCGCTGAGCTGGTGGGAAATTATGGAGAGATCGGAGTTCTCTGGTTTGACGGAGAATGGGAGAGCACTTGGAATCACGAATATGGCCAGGAAATCTATGACTATGTCCGAGGCCTCCAGCCCAGCATCATTATTAACAACCGGGTGGATGTAGGGAGGTCTGGAATGGCAGGCCTGACTAAAAAAGGTGAGTACGCCGGGGATTTCGGCACCCCGGAGCAGGAAATCCCTCCGACAGGCCTGCCGGGCATCGACTGGGAAACCTGCCTGACCATGAATGACCACTGGGGCTACAACAAACACGACCAGAACTGGAAGTCGGCTGAAGACCTCCTCCGGAAGTTGGCGGATATCGCTTCCAAGGGCGGCAATTTCTTGCTCAATGTTGGACCTACGGCGGAGGGATTGATTCCGCAGCCCAGCGTTCGGCGCCTCGAGGCTATGGGAAAATGGATGAGGGCCAACGGCGAAGCTATCTACGGCACCAAGGCCAGTCCGTTCAAGTCATTAGAGTGGGGGAGATGCACCCAGAAACCCATCCAGGGCGGAACTCGCCTTTACCTCCACGTATTCGACTGGCCCGAGGGAGGAAAACTTGTTGTTCCCGGGATTTACAATCAGCCGCGCCAATCGTATCTTTTAGCAGACCCCGAAAAGAAATCATTAGAAGTCGAGCGGGAAGAAGATGCGCTTGTGATTGCTGTGCCGGCCGAGGCGCCCGATTCTACGAATAGTATCGTCGTGCTTGAGGTCGCCGGCAAGCCTGATGTGAGTGACCCGCCGTCTATCGCAGCGGAGCAGGATATTTTCGTTGATGCCCTCGACGTTTCTCTGTCTTCTGACCGAGAAAATGTGGAAATCCGGTTAAAAAGGGTGCCATCGAGAATTTTTCTTTTACGCCCAGGAACCGGGATGAACATTTTGGATTTTCGTATTCCGGGTTTCTTCGCGTGCCTGCCGACAGAGTCTACACCTTCTTCACGGATTCTGATGACGGAAGCCGGCTTTATATCGGCGATGAACTGGTGGTCGACAACGACGGCCTCCACGGCATGCTGGAGAAAAAAGGAGTTATCGCCTTAGCCGCCGGACTTCACCATTTCCGCGTTATGTTTTTTGATAAAACAGGCGGGGATGGTTTAAACGTTTCTTACAGCGGTCCCGGGACAGAGAAAAAGCTTATTCCTGTCTTTATCTGATTTGATGGCTTTTTTCATCATTCCTTTCTGTTCCTACTATTCCCATAGATATAGTATATAATAGCAGCGGCAAAAAATACAGGAACACAATACCCGTTTACCTAATTATCTACAGAGGGTGGCGCGGAAGGGTGGCAAATGAGAGAACGTCCCCCAGTTTTTTCTTGATTGGGGAAGGAGATCAGGCTATAAATGAGATAAGGTTACGCCGAAAGGAGAGACGGATGCTATTTCCTCTGAAGATAAAAAGTCTAAGGAAGACGCTGGTTCTCATTCCTAGGATTATTATTTGTGCTGTAGCTTTCTCCTTGCTTCTTTTAGCTTTTCAGACTTGTCAGTCCGCCGCCTCCCAGCTCTTACAGGCCAATGACTGGGAGAACCCCCTGGTCTTCAGCCGGAACACAGAGCCACCCCACGCGACGCTGATACCGTACGCTTCCCTGGAGAAGGCAATTGCCGGCAACAGGTTCAAGTCAGAATATTCTCTCCTGCTCAACGGGAAATGGAAGTTCAACTGGGTTTGGAAACCCGCCGACAGGCCTCTGGATTTTTACAAATCAGAATATGACGTCAGCAACTGGAGGGATATTGCCGTGCCGGGCAACTGGCAGCTCCAGGGTTATGATGTGCCGATCTACCTCAACGAAGATTATCCTTTCCCCAGAAATCCGCCTCACATTCAACACGACCATAACCCCGTCGGCTCTTACCGCACCGAATTTGTTGTCCCCGAGGATTGGCCAGGCCGCCAGGTCTTCCTCCACTTTGACGGCGTTGAATCGGCGTTTTATCTCTGGGTCAACGGCGAAAAAGTGGGCTATAGCGAGGACAGCCGGACGCCCGCCGAATTCAACATCACCCGCTATCTTCGTCCCGGGAAAAATATCCTCGCCGCAGAGGTTTACCGCTGGTCTGACGGCTCTTATCTCGAATGTCAGGATTTTTGGCGCCTCAGCGGGATTTTCCGTAATGTCTATCTTTTTTCAACGCCCTCTGCCCACATCCGGGATTTCGAGATCAAGGGTGACCTGGATTCGGAATACCGCGATGCGACTCTCAAGGTCAAAGCCTGGGTCTGGAATTACAGCGATGCAGCCTGCCGCAATCACGCCGTCGAAGTCATACTTCTCGACCCCACCGGCAAGCCGGTCGGCGGCGAAATTCTCACCAAAGGAACAAGCGTTTTTATCGCCCCAGGCGCGGAAAGCATCTTTTTGTTGAAAGCCGATGTCTCAAACCCTATGAAGTGGTCGGCCGAACACCCCAACCTCTATACCATCGTCCTCCTCCTCAAAGACTCTACCGGCAACATTATCGAGGTCGAGAGCGCGAGATTCGGCTTCCGCAAAGTCGAGATCAAGGGCGGCCACCTTCTCCTCAATGGCCGGCCTATCCTGATCAAGGGCGTCAACCGGCATGAGCACGATCCCATTACGGGCCACTACGTCACGCCTGAGTCCATGGTCAAAGACATCCTGCTTATGAAGCAGCACAACATCAACACCGTCCGCACCTGTCACTACCCGGATGATCCCGAGTGGTATGAGCTCTGCGATTATTACGGCCTCTACCTCATCGATGAGGCGAACATCGAGTCCCACGGAATGGGCTATAAGCCCGATGTTACGTTGGCCAACCGGCCCGAATGGAAGGAGGCTAATCTTGACCGCATCATCCGCATGGTGGAGAGGGATAAAAACCATCCCTCGGTGATCGTCTGGTCGATGGGCAACGAGGCCGGGGATGGGACCAATTTCGAGGCCGCCAGCGAGTGGATCCATCGCCGTGATCCATCCCGGCCGGTTCATTACGAGAGGGCAGAGCTGCGCCCCCATACCGATATTTACTGCCCGATGTATGCCAGCATCGAAGAAATCGTCGCCTATGCCAAGGAAAAACATGACCGTCCCCTTATCCAATGCGAATACGCCCATAGCATGGGAAACTCGACCGGCAATCTTCAGGATTATTGGGAGGCAATCGAGCAGTATGACCAGCTCCAGGGCGGCTGCATCTGGGACTGGGTGGACCAGGGCATCCTGAAGACGACGCCGGACGGCCGCAAATACTTCGGCTATGGCGGTGATTTTGGCGATTCGCCCACCGACGGAAATTTCTGCTGCAACGGCCTGGTCCTTCCCGACCGCGCCATCACGCCGAAGACTATCGAAGTCAAAAAAGTTTACCAAAATATCGGGTTCAAGCCCATAGACCTGGCTGCTGGAAAAGTCGATGTGGCAAACAGATTTTTCTTCACGAACCTCGACGATTATGAATTTCTGTGGTCGCTGGCCGAGGATGGCACCGAGATTGAATCCGGCACTCTCGGGACATTGGATATCGGCCCTCGGGAAAGCAAAGTCGTGGCCGTCCCGTTCAAGAGGCCAAATCCTAAGTCGGGTTCTGAATACTGGCTGCGTTTCAGCGTTCGCCTGAAAGAGGATGCTTCTTGGGCGCCAAAGGGCCATGAAATTGCGGCTGAGCAGTTCAAGTTGCCCTTCAACGCAAACGTCGCTCTTACCGGGATCAAGAGTCTTCCGCCGCTCAAAAAGGCCGAAACCCGGGAAGAGGTCGTCATTTCTGGCAAGGATTTTGCCGTCCGGTTCGACAGAATGGCCGGTTCGCTCGCCTCGTTCCAGTACAAAGGCACAGAGCTTATCGCCCGAGGGCTGGAACCGAACTTCTGGCGCGCGCCCACTGACAACGATTTCGGGAATGGGATGGAACAAAGATGCGCCGTGTGGCAGAAGGCAAGCGTGAACAGAACGCTCGAATCTTTTACCGTCGAGAATGCCGGCGAGTCAGCCATCACGCTTGTTGCTCGCTTCGCTTGGCCCGATGTGGGCTCCAAGCATAAGACTTCTTATACTGTTTTAGGAAGCGGGGACGTCATCGTTGAAAACGAAATCCAGGTCGGCAAGAAAGACCTCCCGGAGTTTCCCCGGTTCGGCATGAGGCTGAGGCTACCCGACGGCTTCGAACGGATCGAATGGTACGGAAGAGGTCCCCACGAGAATTATTGCGACCGTTACACAAGCGCATTTGTCGGGCATTATAAAAGCACTGTCCGGGAGCAGTTCGTTCCTTATGTCAGCCCTCAAGAAAACGGCTACAAGACGGATGTAAGATGGGTGGCGCTGTTTAATGGCCAGGGAGTAGGGTTGGAGTTTGTCGGGATGGACCTCGTGAGCATGTCTGCGCTTCGCTATGCCATCGAGGACATGACGCAGAAGAGAAGGGGAACGATGCATCCCGTCGACCTCACCGAGCGCAATTTTGTCGAGCTCAATGTTGACCTCAAACAGATGGGTGTCGGCGGCGATGATTCCTGGGGCGCCCGTCCGCACTCCCAATACACTTTGCCTCCCCAGAATTATTCCTACCGTTTTCGGATGAGGCCTTTGGCCAGAGACGAAGACCCGATGCAACTGAGTAAGCAGCGCTTTGCCCTGAATCCGTAGCCGTTGCCGTAGATTCCAGACCACAGCCCGATGGTTCTGACCCCTGTCTTGACACTCCCCCGGCAGTGATTTACCATCTTTTACGAGGGGAGGATTGGAAAATCGATGCAAAGAGACGCGCCTGGCCGCCGCGGCCCGAAAGAGAACTTCCTGATGATGAGCGACATGACTGTGTTCAAAGAAACCAAGAGAGGCGCCGTCAAGAGCGTCCTCATTCCGGAGCAGGCGGACCACATGCTGCGCGAGGCCGTGCTCTTCCACAGCGAACT
>Ga0315280_10011605_pt1 | contig 10800 bp, 7 predicted proteins | sample YL17G06_40_MG_FD_203697 | JGI IMG/M metagenome (GOLD analysis project Ga0315280, IMG submission 203697) | Sediment microbial communities from Yellowstone Lake, YNP, Wyoming, USA - YL17G06_40 | ecosystem: Environmental > Aquatic > Freshwater > Lake > Sediment | place: USA: Wyoming | collected... | reverse complement strand
CCTGGCTCTGCCGGACCCGAGAACCGCGCCGCTCAAGCTCGTCTTCACCGCGCTCTACGCGCTGAACATGTACTTCCAGAGCTACGGGGCCGTCTCCATCGTCAAGGTCAACGCCCACTGGTTCCATGTTCGCGAGCGCGGGGTCTTCTCAGGCATCTTCGGCGCCATGATCTCGACCGGGCTCTTCCTCGCCTACGACGTCAACGAGCGCATACTCCGCTTCGCGCAGGCCCACGGGGTTCCCGGCGTGCCGGCGACCCGCTGGATATTCTTCGGGCCCGCGCTGCTGCTGGCCGCGTTCTTCCTGATTGAAAGCGTCCTGCTCAAGGACCGTCCCTCCTCGGCGGGCTACGCGGACTTCGACACGGGCGACGCCTCCAGCGGGGAAAGCGACGTCCAGCCGCCTATGCTCGAAGTCCTCAAGAAGGTCCTCACCAATCCCGTCATCCTGACCATCGCTTTGATCGAGTTCTGCACCGGCGCCATCCGCGACGGCGTGATGCATTGGTTCAAGATATTCGCCAAGGAGCACCTCGCCGCCGGGCTCGCCGGCGGCTGGAGGTACGCCAACGACAACTGGGGGCTCATGCTGTGGATCGCCGGCATCACGGGCGGGATGTTCGCGGGGTTCGTCAGCGACAAGATATTCCACTCCCGGCGCGCGCCGGCCGCGGGGCTCTTGTACGCGGCCATCTTCCTGGCGACGTTGCTCATGATCCCCTTCCTCCAGAACGGCTGGGTCCTGGGACTGCTCGTCTTCATCATGGCCAGCTGCGTCATCGGCACGCACGGCGTGCTGAGCGGCACGGCCACGATGGACTTCGGCGGGCGCAAGGGCGCGGCCACGGCGGTGGGCATCATCGACGGATTCGTCTATTTGGGCGCGGGCGCGCAATCGCTGGCTCTCGGCTACATCACGACCCGGAATTGGTCCTACTGGCCGATCTTCCTGGCCCCCTTCTCGGTGGCAGGATTCCTGCTCCTGCTGCGCATCTGGCACGCGCAGCCGACGGCCCAAAAGCGGCCCATCCCGATCGAGATCGAAGAAGCCCCTTAGATGCGCGAAGACACCCACGAGCTGCTGGACTCGAAGATAACCCCGCACGACAAGCACCGGTTCGAGATAAAGCTGGACATCAAACTGGCGCCGCGGCATAAGAACGTGTACCGGGTCGAAACCTATTTCTTCGTGCCCCGGGCGCTCAACATCAGCCCCAACACCTACACGAAACGGGACTTCTACAACAGCGCCCAGAAATACATCCGCTTCAAGACGCCGCAGATGTCGCTGGACAAGCTGGCGGACGCGGCCAACGAGCTCTCCCCCCTCTGCGTCATCAACCGCAGGCTCGCCGCTCTTCTCGCCGGCGAGAAGAGCAAAAAAGCGGTGGACGAGTTATTCGACGAGATCAAGCTCCTGGCCGCGGTGGCGCGCGGCGCGGCGCGCGATTTCGTGCGCTACCTCCTCGGCGAACTGGAGCAGCTGCGCAGGACGCCGGCGGACACCGGCACGCGCCTGGTCACGGCGCAGGAGAATGGGACGGAATTCATCGCGGGAGTGAAGAGTCTCATAGCCTCGGTGCGGACCCTCCGCGGCCACATCGGCAACCCCGTGATCCCGCCCAAGGTGCGGGATGCCTTCCATTTCTGCGACGAGTACTTAAGCCTCATGATCGAGGACCACCTCACCGCGCTGCTCGAGGGGCTGCGGGAGAACCCCGAAATCCGCGCGCATCTCGCGCAACTCGACCGCGCCCTGGCCGAGATCATCCTCGCGCAGCGCCAATACCGCCGGGCCATGGGCTACCCCTCCCTGGTCCGCAACGAGGGCCCCAACGAGGTGATGGTTTACCGCCGCGGGGTGCTCAAGAAATTCGTCTCGAGCGTGCTGTATCTGCAGATGGAAATAACGGAATGGGAAGGCTGGACGCAGTTCTGCTACGGCCTCGCCGCGGGCGTGGCCATGCTCTTCGCCGCGGTCGTGATGCTGTTGGTCCAGAACCGCTACACCACAAACAGCATACCGTTCGTCGCCGTCTTGGTGGTCAGCTATATCTTCAAGGACCGCATCAAGGACTGGCTCAAGCTGATGTTCTCCAAGGGGATGACGCGCTGGCTGGCGGACCGCAACGTGAACATCCGCGACCCCCGGACCGGCGGGAAGATAGGCTCCTACAAGGAGGCTTTCAGCTTCGTCCCCTCCGACCAGGTGCCGCCGGAGGTGCATCACCGGCGCAATATCGACAATTTCACCTCCATAGACGAGGAAGGCAAGCCGGAGCGCGTGATGAAGCACGAGAAGGAGGTCACGCTCTACCCGGACCCCATCCTGAAGGTCCACGAGCGGCGCCAGGACCTCAACGACATCATGCGCTTCTCCATCGACGATTTCCTGCGGCAGGCGGACAACCCCAAGGTGGACTACCTGCACCTCGACGACGAGGGCGGCCGCCTCGAATGCCTGCAGTGCTCCCGCGTGTACCACGTGAACATGGTCATGCGCTACACCTCCTACGACTCCGCCGGCAAACTGCAGGTGAGCTACGAGCGCGTGCGCATCGTGCTCAACCGCGACGGCATAATAAGGCTGGAGGAAGTGCCTCTCGCCTAGGGCAGGGGCGGCGGCGGCGCTCCGCCGGCGCCTGGACCCGTGCGGCCGCGCTGGAAGATGAAGGCCAGCGGAGCGCAGACCGCAGCAATGAACGTCAGCCACCGGAAGGTGTCCAGAAAGGCCAGAAGCGTCGCCTGCCGCAGGACCATCCCGTAGATCACCTTGTAGGCGGCCTGCGTCGCTCCGGCCACGCCCAGCCCGTCCAGGGTCGAGGTAATTCCGCTCAATCGGTCGTGGAAGAGCACGCTCGTCTGGGTCAGGTGTGAAACCAGCGTCACCTGGTGCGTCTGGGCCATGCGCTGTTGCATGGTGATCATGACCGATATCCCGATGCTGCCGCCGATGTTCCGCAGCAGCGAATAGATGCTCGTGGCCTGGTAGATCTGGCTCTGCCGGATGGTGGATACCGCGAGCATGGTCAGGGGCACGAAGATGAAGCCCATGCTGAACCCGTTGAGGACCAGGGGCCAGGAGATGTTGCGCGGGGCGATGTCGAGGTTGAGGCCGCTCAAAAACCAGCAGGTCGCGGCGATGCCTGAAAAGCCGCACATGAGCAGGACCCGGTTGTCCGCCAGTTTCGTGAGGCGCCCCATGAGGAACATGGAGACCATCGAACCCAGGCCGCGCGGGGTCATGGCCAGGCCGCACTGGAAGGCCGGATAGCCCAGCAGGCTCTGCATGAAGATGGGGAGGACCGCCGTGGTGCCGTAGAGGACCGAGCCCAGCACCCCGACCAGGACGGTCCCCAGGGCGAAGTTGCGGTCCGTCAGGAGCCGGACGTTCACGATGGGGTGCTTGTCGTTTATCTCCCACAGCACGAACGCGGCCAGGGACGCGAGCGAAACGACCGAGGCCCATCGGATCCACACCGCGTTGAACCAGTCCGCCTCCTGCCCCTTGTCCAAGACGATCTGCAGGACGCCGAGGCCGACCGCCATTAAGGCTAACCCGACGTAGTCCACCTTGAAGCCTTCGGCGCGCTTGAGGTAGGGTGGGTCCTCCAGGAACAACTGCTGCAGGAACAGGCCCAGGAGCCCGATGGGGATGTTGATGTAGAAGAGCCAGCGCCAGGAGTAGTTGTCCGTGATCCAGCCGCCCAAGGTGGGGCCGATGATGGGCGCCACCACGATGCCCATGCCGTAGGCCGCCATGGCCGCGCCGCGCTCCTCGATCGGGAAGCTCTCCAGCAGGATCGCCTGGGACAGGGGCTGCAGGCCCCCGCCGCCCAGGCCCTGCAGTATGCGGGCCACCACGAGCTGGGGCAGGCTCTGGGCCAAGCCGCAGAGCGCGGAGGCGGCCGTGAAGAGCATGACCGAGAAGGCCAGAAAGCGCTTGCGGCCGAATATGCTGCTCATCCAGCCGGCGGCTGAGAGTACGATTGTGCTGGAGACGAGGTAGCTGGTCAGCACCCATGTGGACTGGTCGACGCTGGCGGAAAGGTTGCCCGCAATATGGGGAAGGGCCACGATGACGATGGAGGTGTCGAGGACCTGTATAAAGGTGGCCAGGAGCACCGACACGGCGACGAGCCACGGCGAATGGCTCGGCCGCCACTCCACCGCTTGCCGAGCCTGCATGGGAGCCCGCCTACCGGAGGTCCACCGCCGGCACGACCGACATGCCCGGTGAGAGCGGGGGCAGGGCCTCGGGCGGGTCGTCGAAGACGATCTTGACCGGCACCCGCTGGATGACCTTGACGTAGTTGCCCGTGGCGTTCTCCGGCGGCAACAGACTGAAGCGCGCCCCGGTCCCGGCCTGGATGCTGTCCACGTGCGCGGCGAAATCGCGGCCCGGATAGGCGTCCACCCGGACCAGGACCTTCTGGCCCGGCCGCATGCGGGTGAGCTGGGTCTCCTTGAAGTTGGCCGTCACCCAGACATGGCTGGGGACGAGGGCCAAAAGCGGCTGTCCCACCCGGACGTAGGAGCGCAGTTCGACCGACTTGCGGGTCACCTTGCCCGCGATCGGGGACGCGATGCGCGTGTAGGAAAGGTTGAGCCGGGCGGAGTCGAGCTGCTTGCGCGCGAGCTCGGCCCGGGCCCGGGTCGCATCGGCCTCGGCCAGGGCGTGATCGTAGGCCTGGCGGGAGACGCGGTCCTTGGCGTAAAGCTGCTCGGCGCTGACCGCGTCGCCATCCGCCTTGCGCGCCTCGGCCTCTGCGGCGGCCAGCTCGGCCCGGGCCGCCCCCATCTTGACCTGATAATCGGCCGCGTCGATGTCCACCAGAGGGTCGCCCTGCTTTACGTGCTCATTGTCCTCCACATAGACATCGAGCGCCTGCCCCTCGACCTTGGACGAGATCATGACCACGTGGGCGTCTATGAAAGCGTCGTCCGTGGTCTCATGGTTGAGCGACCAGAGGTAGTAGCGCACGCCGAACACCGCGCCCGCGATCCCGGCCAGGACGGCGACGCCCAGGGCTACGCGATGCCGGCTCCGCGGCCGATGCGGGTGCGCGGCCCCCCGCGCCGGGCCGGACGCCGCATGGACCGGCGGCTCATGGCCAGGCGCCCCTATCTCTTTAGCGGAATCCATGACTTCCCCCTTCTAGAATCGGAAATCCCTCATCCGGCCCAGGGCCAGAGCGAGGTTGACACGCGCGATGTGGAACCGGGCCAAAGCGACGATCCCGGCGTCGCGGGCATGCGTCAGGGCGGTCTGGGAGTTGAGCAACTCCACGTTGTCCGCCACGCCGGCCGCGAACCGGTCCCGGGCCATCGCGAGCTCGTTGTCGGCCAGGCGCTCGACCTCGGTCGCGGTGTCCACGCGCTCGACCGCGGCGCCCAGGTCGATCAAGGCCAGGCGTACGTCCTCCTCGACCCGGCCCCGCAAGTCCTCGAGGCGGGCCTCGGCCGCGGCGCGGCGGCCGTCCGCCTCGCGCACGCGCCCCTCGATGGCGCGGCCGGAGAAAAGCGGCACCTGCAGGGCCGCCCCCGCGCTGCCCGTGGTCCGGGCCCGGGAGTCGGGGTCGGGACCGCTCAAGCCCACGTCGCCGGTCAAGGCCACGGAAGGGAGCCGCGCGGCCTCTTCGGCCCGCCACCAGGACCGGGCCGCGGCCAGCCTGGCCGCGGCGATGCGCAGCTCCCAACGGTCGGCCTGCGCCGCGAGGATGGCCGTCTCCACCTGGGACGGTTCGGAAGGCTTAAAACCCGGTTCATCCTTCAAAATCACGCCGCGGTTGAGCGGAAGGCCCACGACACGCTGGAAGCGCACCTGCGCCTCCTCGGCCACGTTGCGCGCTTCGAGCCAAGCCAGCTTCTCCTCCGCTTCGCGCGTCTTGGACCTGGCCACGTCGATGCCAGCCGCGGTCCCGGCCCCTTTCTTGTCCTCGGCGAGCTGGCGCAGGCTCGTGGCGAGATCCACGTCCGCCCGGGCCGAGGCGATGGCCTGGCGGGCCCGGAAAAGCTCCACATAGGCCAGGGCCGCGGCCGCCGCCACCTGCTCCTCGGCGAGGTTGCCTTCCATGGCCGCGGCGCGGTCGTCCGCAGACGCGGACTTCAGACGCAGGATGGCGGGCAGGTCGAAAACCTCCTGCACGAGCCGGACGCGCGCCTCGAAGTCGTTCCAGGGCCCCAGGAGCTCGGGGAAGCCTCCGCCCGTGAACCCCATGGACGGCAGGTCCTCCTTGAAGGTGCGCAGTTGGCGCAGGGAACCGGTGAGGCGCGGCAAAAGCGAAGAGGCGGACTGCAGGACCCGGCCCCGCGCGGCCGCGGTATCGGCCTGGGCCAGGCGCACGGCCAGGTTGTTGCGCACGGCCAGCGCGACGCAATCCTCAAGGCCCAGCGCGACCGGCGGCTCCGGGGCCGGTGGCGCGGCCGCGCTCAAGCCGGGCAGCAGCAAGAGCGCCAGGCCCCGGCGGACCGCGCGGCGCAGATAGGATATCCTCATTCCCGGGAGAACTCCTCCAGCCCGAGGGAGACCGCATCCAGGAGCCGGACCAGCGTGCGCCGCTCGGCTGGGGAAAGCCGCGCCATGAGCCGCGCCACGCGGCGGAACCGCTCCGGCATGACCGCGTCGAGAAACCTCTCCCCCCGGGCCGTGAGCCGGACCCTAACGGAGCGCCGGTCCTCGCGGCTGCGCTCCCGGCGGATCATATTCTCGCGCTCGAGGCCGTCGAGCAGCCCCGTTATCGTAGCCGGCGTCACGCCCATGCGCACGGCGAGTTCGCCCGGCGTCAGGGGCCGCCCCGGAGAGCGCAGCAGCTGCATAAGGACCCGGATGCGGCCCTGCGAGGTCCTGCAGTGCGCAAGCTGCGTCTCCGTGACGGTCAGGATGTCGCTGGCGACCTCCAGGAGGGCCATGTAGCAATCCACGGCGCTCACTTCCAGCCCCGGGTAGCGCGGCAGGAGCCCGGCGAGGACCTCGCGGCGGGGAAGCTTCTTGAGCAAGAAAGATGAGGGCATATATTTAGCTGCCATATTATATGCCTCCTAATTAAATTTGTAAATACCCCCGACGCCGGGAGCCGGCCTATTTCTTCTTCTTGAAGAGGCCCTGCAAGAGGTCCTGGGCGAGCCTCTTGACCGGCTCGGTCACGGCCAGGGCTCGGCGCAGCCTGGGCTTGGGCTGGTCGAAAGTCCCGCCCACGTCCACTCCGATGGGCGCCAGCTTGGCCAAGGCGATGGTGAGCTGGAGGTTTAACTTCTGCTCGGGCAGGTCTATGGTCCCGCCGGCGGTAACGTTGGCCGCGGCGCTGTTCATGCGGAAATCCCGGATGGTCATCAGGCCCCGTGCGAAGACGTAGTCGCCCTTGATCTCCGAAAAAACGATCTTGTCGAAAGAAGGCATGATTTTTAGCACGCCGCCCAGGGTAACCGCCTTCTTGAGTACCGCGAGCGGCACGAGCAGCGCCTTCATGAGCTTGGACTGCCCGCCGGCCTTGTCCTCCGGCTCGAAACTGCCTCCGGCCACGCCCAGCTTGGCCCAGCCGGAGAGGCCGCGCAGGTCCGGCGTGATGCCCTTCAAATCCCAGGCCAGGGCTAAGTTCTCGGCCTTGGTCTTGTGGTAAAGTATCTTGCCCACCGCGATCGTGCCGCTGGCCTTTAATGGCGGGGCAAAAGCCGTTGCGGGCCCGCCCGCAGGCTTGGCCTTCTTCCCGGCCGGGGCGGCGGGCAAGGGCCCGGCAGCCGCAGCCTTGATCTCCATGAGCTTGGCCGCGTCGAGCTGGCTCAGGCGCGCATCCAGGCGCGCGTCCGGCGCCTTGTTGTAATCGAGGATGGTCGCCTTGAGAACCAGCGCCCCTCCGCCCAGACGGCCTTTGAGCTCGGGCGCCTCGATGCGGTCCGGGGCCAGACGCACTTGGCCCGCGAGTGTCATGGTGAGGCCGGAAACGTCAGCGGCCAGCTTATTGATATCGGCCGACAGCTTGCCGAAGGCCATCCCGGAGAGGTCTACCTGGCCGTTGAAATCCAGCTTGGCCTTGAGCGTCCCGGGCCGGAGCTGCTCGGCCTTGAGGCCCGCCTCCAAGCCGAAGTGGTGGGAAAAGCTCAGCTGCTTGATGACTGCCTTGAGGCTGGAGACGCGCCACTGTGCGCCCGCGACCCGGTCAGCATAGGTGATGCGGCCGTCCTGGAGAGAAATCCGGCCGGCTTGGAGCGTGAAGGGCAGGGTCAAAACCGGCGCTGGGGACGCGGCGGCCGTGGCCGGGGCGCTCGATGCCGCGACCAAGTCCGAGAAATTGAAGACGCCGGGCTTGAGCCGGACCACCGCGATGCCCGGGCCGGTGATCGTGATCTCGTCAATGACCACCTGCTTGCGCAGGAGCGGCAGCCACCGCATGCGCAAGCGCAAGGAATCCACCCTGGCGAACGTGCCGGCCGCAAAATCCGGCTTCTCCGATACTTCCAGGCCTTCCACGACCAGGCCTTTGACCGCGCCCAGGCTTACGTCCCGGAGCCTGACCTCGCGGTGGAGGTATCTGCCGGCGGTATCCGCCATGAACTGCCGGACCTTCGCCGGAGGCATCCAGATACTGAGGGCGATGGTCAAAGCCAAAAGGCCGGCCAGCGGGATGAGGACCGCCGCGGCCAGGAGCTTGTAAAAAGTGGGTATCCGGTGTTCCATGCATGAACCTCCGCAATGGTACGGATTCTACAAAATAGCTGGGGCTGCGGACCCGGCACCTCGGCCCGATTTGATATCATGCGCTCAAAAGGAGGTCCCATGCGAGCGGACGATTTAAAATTCATGAAGGAGGCCGTAAAGGAGGCCCGCCAGGGCCTGCGCGAAGGCGGCATCCCAATCGGCGCGGTCCTGATCAAGGACGGCAAGGTCATCGGCCGCGGCCGCAACCGCCGGGTCCAGAGGAAGTCCGCCATCCTGCACGCGGAGATGGACTGCCTGGAGAACGCCGGCCGCCTGCCGGCCCGGGACTACCGCCGCTGCACCATCTACTCGACGCTCTCCCCCTGCGCCATGTGCACGGGCGCCATACTCCTCTACAAGATACCGCGGGTCGTGATCGGAGAGAACCGCACCTTCAAGGGGCCGGAGCGCTATTCGCGCCGCCGCACCAGGCTCGTCAACCTGGACCTGCGGGAATGCCGGGACCTCATGGCGGAGTTCATCCGCCGCCGCCCCGACCTCTGGAACGAGGACATCGGCGAATCAGGACGCCGCTCCCGATAGCGCCCGGACCTCCCCCCGTTTTTCCTTGAGCGCCTGCAAGACCTTCTCCGGCGTGAAGGGCGGCGCCAAGAGCCGCACGCCCACCGCGTCGTATACGGCGTTCGCGATGGCCGGGATGGGTCCGTTGATGCCGATCTCCGAGACGGACTTGGCCCCGAAAGGGCCGTTGGGCTCATAGGTCGGCACGAGGATGGTCTTCAGGGGCGGGGCATCCGCGGTCGAGAATATCTTGTAGCTCCTAAACGAGGCGTTGAGCATGGCGCCGGACGGGCCGAAGAGCATCTCCTCGGTCAAGGCATAGGAGATGCCGTTCAAGACCGCGCCGTCGTTTTGCCCCTCGGCCAAAGACGGGTTGATGGCCGTGCCGCAGTCCACCGCGGCTACGTAGTCCACCACCGTCACCTGGCCGGTCTCCGTGTCCACCTCTACCTCGGCGAAGTGCGCGGCGAAGGGCGGCGGCGAGCTTTGCGCATAGTGCGAGGCGACCCCCAGGATCTGGTGCTGGTCGTGGTAGTAGAGCGCGGTGTGGGCGACTTCGGCCAGCGTACAGGACCGGCCGGATTTCCCCACGGCCTTGCCGTCCTTTAGGTCTATGTCATCGGGCTTTTCGTCGAGGATCTTCGCCGCGACCTGGACTATCTGCTCGCGCGCGTGCAGGGCCGCCTTCTTGACGGCGTTGCCGGAGATGAAGGTGGTCGAGGAGGCGTAGGCCCCCACGTCGAAGGGGGTGAGGTCCGTGTCCGAGGAAAGCACGATGATGTCCGTGACGCCCACGCCCAGCACCTCGGCCGCGATCTGGGCGAGTATGGTGTCCGAGCCGGTCCCCAGGTCGGTGGCGCCCATGAGCAGGTTGAAGGAGCCGTCCTCGTTCATCTTAAGCGAGGCGGCGGCCATGTCCACCTCCGGTATGCCCGAGCCCTGCATCATGCAGGCGCAGCCCAGGCCCCGGCGCTTGGGACCCGTCTGGTTTTGGTAGCGCCCCTTCTTCTCTTGCCAGCCGATGGCGGCCAGGCCCTTCTCCAGGCAGGCGTCCAGGCCGCAGGAGGTTATCTTCTGCTCGACCCCCTCGCGGCCCTCGCCCATGGCCCTGAATACCGGCGAGCCTTCGCCCAGGCGGATGTAGTTCTTTCTGCGGAACTCGACGGGGTCGAGACCCAGCTTCTCGGCCATGATATCCATCTGGCTCTCCCAGGCGAAGAAGCCCTGGGTGGCGCCGTAGCCGCGATAGGCGCCGGCTATGGGCAGGTTCGTGTACACCGTGCGGCCGATGAACTTGGTATTCTTGGCCTGGTACATGGGCAAGGTGTGCGAACCCGCGCACATCATGACGGTGAGCGCATGCGGGCCGTAGGCCCCGTTGTCGCAGGTGATCTCCATGTGCGCGTCCGTGATCGTGCCGTCCTTCCTGGCTCCGGTCTTCAGGCGCACCACCGCGGGATGGCGCGTGCGGGTGGAGACGAAGACCTCCCTGCGCGTGAGCTCGATCTTGACCGGCCGGCGCGTGGCCAAGGTCAGGGCCGCGCACACGGGCTCGAGCACAATCTCCTGCTTGGACCCGAAGC
>Ga0315280_10011603_pt1 | contig 10800 bp, 15 predicted proteins | sample YL17G06_40_MG_FD_203697 | JGI IMG/M metagenome (GOLD analysis project Ga0315280, IMG submission 203697) | Sediment microbial communities from Yellowstone Lake, YNP, Wyoming, USA - YL17G06_40 | ecosystem: Environmental > Aquatic > Freshwater > Lake > Sediment | place: USA: Wyoming | collected... | reverse complement strand
TATAGCGGAAAAACACGGCATGGTTTTGAAAGGAATAGGCGGGTTACCAATAAGAGACGAGTTAAGACTGCAGAAACTCCTTCAATAGGCAATGTTTCCTTCAAATTATGCCATACTCACGCCTTATCTCATCCAACGTCTCTTTAGCCTTCGAATATCCAGCAAACAATTTAGAGAGCTTTTCACATGGATAATCAACGCAAGAAGCACAGTTGCTAATGCCCTTCTCCTTTCCACACTTCCTTATTTCACAAACATTGCAATAACTGAAAATGCGTGGACCATTGCTTAAACAACCGTCACAGTTAATGTCCTCTGGCTTATACTCTTTCCCATATTGTTTGGTAAACACTTCAGCAACTCTACGCCTCTCCACATCATCATCCTTCTGCGTTGCAATCAAAACTGGACAATCAGAACACACTATACCACAATACCCAACCAGTTTCTCCATCTAAACACCCATATAAAATTGACCATTTTACCTATTTAACCTCTCAACATCAAATCAGCGCTGCGCCCCGAAAAGCACTATCGTTTCGAAAAATGGCAAAGCCTGTTCTGCAACAACACTCGCTTTTAAACCATTTTCTTCAAATTTTCGTAGAGTTTCATTAAAGCCAGACAGAGTGGACTGCATTAAAAAGACACGTCCATCCCGCTTAAGATATTTTGGCGCCTCATGGATAAAGCGGTCAATAACCTGCCTACCCGTCACTCCGCCAGACCAAGCGCGCCCAATCCAAGAGTTGTCTTCAGTATCTTCTGAAGGCAAGTATGGCGCATTAAAAAGAATTAAATCGAATTTTTCTCCAATCCTAATCGCTGTGAACAAGTCGCCCTGCACAAAGAATATTTTATCTGAAACACTGTTGAGTTTTGCGTTCTCCTTTGCACAGCGAACAGCGTAGGGATTCACATCGACAGCAACAACCACAGCGGCTTTTTCTCCTGCTATTACGCCTAGTATGCCACATCCAGTTCCCATATCAAGAACAACATCGCCCTCTCTAACCGTCAAATTCTCAGCAAAAAGAAACGAATCCTCAGCCGGTTCGTAAACACTTTCGGGAACATAGAAAACGTAACCTGCGAAAAACACTTTTTTATTCGACAAGAGCATTTAACAGCGCTCCGAAATCTTCAGGCGCTAATTCTCTTACCCTTTTATCGTAAAAGGAAAAATCTTCAGCCATTTTAATTGCACTCTCTGCCCGTGTAGCACATGCGCCTCTAATAAAAGGCAAAACAGCATTTCTGACTTTTCTGTTGCGATGTGTGAATAGTGATTGCGTCAGCTGCTTAAACAGAATTTCACTCTTTAAGGTGAATGGGTGCGGTTTCTTCGGTTTTAAGCGTGTAACAACCGAATCCACTTTTGGCTGCGGATAAAACATCCATTTAGGAACATCGTCTAAAAGTTCAACTTCCACATAATAATACGCAACAACCGCTAACCATCCATAATCCTCACTTTTAACAGGAGCAATGAGACGGTTTGCAAACTCTTTCTGAAGTATCAAAACTGCACAATCAAATTTTTGACGGAAAAGCCAAAGAAGCAAAGGGGAAGAAATATGGTAAGGTGGAATCGAAACGACCTTGTTAAATTGTGGAAGGCGCACTTTGAACACGTCGCCTTCAACTATTTTGACTTTGGGCAAATCCTTCAACTGTTCACGCAGACCTTTAACAAGCCGCTCATCAGACTCAACAGCCAAAACCCTCTTACATTTATTCGCCAGAAAACATGTCAAAAAACCTAAACCAGCACCAATATCCAACACCACGTCGTTCTGATTTAGTGAAGCATAATCAACCATGCTCTGCAAAATTGAGGGGTTAACCATGAAGTTTTGCCCTAAAAGTTTATTCGGAAAAATTCGACCCCTTCGAAGCAGAAACTTCGTTCTCTCTAAAAGACTCATATTACCCCGTTAGCCAACTCGATTATGCTAGTGAGCCCTCGTGAACAACCGATACTTGCTGTCGCCACCTAACTCCTCCAAAACCCTCTTAGTAATCAACTTGACTGGATTAGGCAACTCCGTGCGCTTTTGCAAATCATCAAAATTTTCGAACGGTTTTTTCTCACGCTCATTTACAACTTGCCACATGTACTTTTTTCCTATTCCCGGAATCAACTCCAGCGCATGCATCCGCGGCGTTATAGCCCTTGCTGTATTGAAGAAGTCGACGAACCATTTTTCACGGTTCAATACGATTCTACTGATAACCGTTGGAAGCTCCATCTTCGCAGACGCTGTTAGCTCCTCGTAGCCTATCCGCCCGATTATATACGTGATTTCCTCACGGTCTTCCTTTCCAACATAAACGCGGTCGTGAGGCTTAAGAACAACACCCTCTTTAACCAGCGCCTCTAAAAGTGTAAAGAACTCTTCGCCTATGAGCTGAACAAGAGCCCCAGCTCGATAACCAGCCCTTCCAGAGGGGCGCACCCCTGGACGACCATGCTGCAAGAAATCTAGGACGTAACCATGCTCTTCGTATCGTTTTTCCATTTCATCAGCCTTTATTTTACCATATTTGCTGCTTAAAAATAGTAGCTGATTTGCCTATTTCACTTTTCGATGCTCATCTAAAAGTTTAACTATGGCTTCCAGTTTTGACGTTTCAATAATCTTGCGGCCCCCAGCGAGAAAAACCCTTAACTCTTCAACGCTTTTCGGCATGCAATTAATGATTTGAACAGCCTCCTCTTCTTCCAAACCAAACTCTGTCACAAGCTTTTCTACGAGCTTTTCAGCTGCCTCAGCATCCACCTTAGAAAACTTGGAAAGGTAATCAAGCGTGCGGCGTTGGAACTGGTCAAGATTCTCTTCGCCCATCGACTCTAACAATTTTTTAACCTGTGGAAGAGTAAGTTTTTTTTCTCCTACATCCTTTTCAGACATTTATGATGACACCTTATAGGGTTCTAAATGTTCTGGTCTAACAATTATTTCTTTGGTGGCATTTCCTTGGGTGACACTTACGATGTAGCTTCGGCCGCGTTTATCAATGATTGTTCCGACCCTACCGTGATAACGTTTGTGGGGCATCCCTTTGGCGACGCTTGAGTCTATCATGATGACCACGCGACTTCCAGGCGGGTATTCATATAGTAGTTTGCTTATTCTTATCTTACCTCGTTCTCTAGGTTCCTTTTTTAGAAGGCAACGTGTTCCCGCGCGGTACCCTCGAGATTTCCTCATTTTTCCACCCCGTTAACCTTCCATAATCACGTTCAAAACATCAAGTTTTATAGGCTTCGCTCTGTTTTCGAGAAATTCTGAGACACTGGGCGTTGTTCTTCCTTCATCTCCAGTCACCAATTCTTTGACGTAGAGTCCTCCTTGGCATCGTATCTTCATTTCTGCCTTTTTAGGCGACAATTTCTTTACTTTCACCTCGTATATGTACTTTTCTCGCGTTAAATCCGCTCGCCTATGCAAAACACGGAGGGGCGTTTTCTGCATAACCATAGCATTCGTTAACCTCTCTTCTAAGAGGCGCAAGTCCTTGGTGGCGATTTTATTTCCAAATTCTATGAGTACACGGTATTCCTTTTGTGCAGATTCTGCTTTTTTCAATCTTCTAACAACAGCTTTGTCTGCAAACTGCAAGTTTGAAACTTCAACTTTTCCTTTAGCATAAGCATTGATGACTTCCTCTAGTTTTTTAAGGTCTAAAAATCGCTTTTGGGGTTTTGTGATTTCTATCACGAAAGGCCTACCTTTGCCTAACATGCGTGCGTCTATATCTTCTCTTCCCGAGCCGTGAAAGGATGCTTTTACACCGCTAGTTACATCTAATAGTGGGGTTGCAATTAATTCTTCCACCGATTCAGGGTACATCTTTCCAGTCCAATTACATTTTTCGCAACCTTTTCCCCGGCAGTTTGAGCAGAACCATTTTGACTGCGGTATACCCCTAACGAGTTTCTTATAACGGCCCGCAATGTAAAGCGGATTTATTTGAAGACTTATTTTCTCAGCGAAAGGGTTGACGAGCACAACAATCTCGGGTTTCCTATAGTCCGCAATCTTTCCGCTATGTTCAGCAATTTTTTTCCCTATCACTCTTCCAAACTCGTTTCGCATGTTTTCGCCATAGGTTACATTAAACTTGGCCTTAAACTCGTCTTCGCGTTCCTCAACTGTAATGGGTAGTTCTATTCCAACCAAAAAACTGGTGTATTCATAACTCTTAAGCTTCTTAAGAGCTTTTTTTGCCAGATCCTCAATGGTTTTAAATTTATATTCACACAAAAAGCATGTTTTCGGAAAATTTTTGCTTGGAATGCGCTTTTTCATTTTTTGCAGTATTTCTTCTGCTGTTTTGGAGAAACCGTTTGTCGCAAGGATTTTGAGAATTCTTACGCCTTCTCTGTTTTTTGAAAGAGCCAATTCATGAGTTTTGAGCGTTAAAGCTAGTTTTATCGCCTTTCCTCTTTCATCATTTTCTACGCTATGACCGAGAAGGGCAAATTGTCTTCCTAAGCAGTGGTCACATAAGGGGTATTCTTCAAGCATTCTCGATGCTTTTTCTAAAATGTCCATGAGGCAATCCTTCTCGACATTGCATAGCCTTATTTGAAATCGACTGGCAATCCCTTGCCGAAGAAAGGCAGTTTCTTTTTTCTCCGCAGCGTTTTAAGCATCCGCCGCATCATGGAATATTGTTTAAGAAGCTCCTTCACTTCTTTTTCACTTGCCCCAGAACCCCTCGCCACACGTTTTATCCTAGAAGAGTTGAAAATTTTTGGGTCATTCTTTTCTTGAGGTGTCATGGACTGAATTACTACACGCCATTTTTCTAAACGGTCTTCAGCCATGTTTAGCATATCTTCAGGTATGTCGTAGGACATGCCAGGCAACATTTTCAAAAGCTTTTTGAATGGGCCCATTCCTTTCATGGCTTCGAACTGTTCATACATGTCTGTTAACGTGAATTTACCGCTTAAGATGGCTTTGGCTTTCTTTTCGGGAACTTTTACTTCTGCCTCTTGGACTTTGTCAATTAAAGTTTCTAGGTCGCCCATGCCTAGGAGTCTGCCAACAAAACGGGAAGGAATGAAAGGTTCTATATCTTCAATTTTTTCGCCGGTGCTGATGAATTTTATTGGAGCGCTTGTGGCAGCAACTGCTGAGAGAGCTCCTCCGCCTCTGGCTGAACCGTCTAGTTTTGTTACAAGAATGGAGCCTATGGGTGTTGCCTCGTTGAAGGCTTTTGCTTGAACCGTTGCTTGTTGACCAATTGTTCCATCAATTACCAGCATAACTTCGTCTGGCCTGATGTTTTTCTCAAGCATTATCATTTCTTTGATTAGCTCTTGCTCTTCTTTGTGACGACCAGCAGTATCGATGATTATTATGTCTTTGTCATTGAACTGTTTTAAACCATCAAGGGCTATTTTAACAGGGTCTTTCACGTTTAATTGGCCAAGTAAAGGTACGTTAATTCTGTTTGCCAATTGCTGGAGTTGTGCATAAGCGCCCGGCCGATAAGTGTCTGCACAGATTAAAGCTGGTTTCAGACCTCTTTTTTGGAAGTATCTTGCAAGTTTGGCTGCGGCTGTTGTTTTCCCAGAACCCTGTATGCCAACAAGCATTATTACTTTTCTTTTCCCTGGTTCCATTTTTATTGGAATGGGCTTTTCTCCGAGGAAGCGTGTTAATTCTTCGTAAACAACTTTTATTACGTGTTCACGTCTTGAAACGCCTGGGGGAACTTTTTCTTTTAATGCTCTTTCTTCTATTCGTTTTGAAACGTCAAGTACAAGTTTAACGTTTACATCTGCCTGTAGGAGGGCTCTTTGCACATCACGAACAAGTTCTTTAACAATGGCCTCATCTATAATAGAGGCTCTGAAGAGCTTTTTTAGGGCGTCATGAAGCGAGGAACCTAAGCGGTCTAAAGCCATAGTCTTCTCCAGATTTAAAACAATATACGCCTTTAAATAGATATTCCGCCCTCAACGCTTAACCTCCATAACCTTTTTACACTCCGCGTTTTTTAAGAAGTGTTTGAGGGAGCTAAATTTGAGTGAAGAAGTCAAAATTATAGAGAAGAAAGAAATTCCATCTGGAGCCATCATGTTTTTCGGTTTCCCAGACGTTGGGTTGGTGGGCGTTATAGCTGCTTCGCATTTAATTGAAGAACTTAACCTATCTGAAGTGGCATACATGGATTCAAAATTGCTACAACCGCTCATCGTTTTGCATGAAGGGCTACCTCATTCTTCAATAAGGATTTTTGGCAACCATAACGTTCTCTTAGCCGTTTCTGAAACACCAATATCTGCAGATGCCATTTATCAAGTAATGTATGCCTTGATTGATTGGGGAAGAAACAAAAAGGCTAAAATGATGATTTCGCTGAGCGGAATCCCCATCGAAGACAGGCAAGATGCAAAAGAATTGAAGGTGTTTGCCGCTGCATCAAGTCCAGAAGTGCTAAAAACAGTTCAAGACAAGGGCATCGAAGCATTGATGGAAGGATACATGGTTGGTCCTCAAGCGATTATGCTTCTGCGTTGCGCACAAATAGGCTTGCCAGCCATAACATTACTAGCACAGTGTTTCTTCAACTATCCAGACCCAGAGGCAGCAGCTGAGATACTAAAGGGTTTAGCTACCGTAACGGGAATAAAGGTGGATACTAAGGAACTCCTAGAAAAAGGCGAAGAAATTCGCTTAAAGGCAAGAGACGTGATGAAGCGAACACAGCAAGAGATGTCTAACATGAAGAAGAGTCAGGAGTACGACATCCCAGTATACATATCATAAGGAGGAGAACAACAATGTCAAACAAAAGAAAACGCTCAATCATGGACATACTCGACAATTACTTTGAAGACTTAGAAGAAGAGTTTGAAAGATGGAGAGAGACGCTGACAGAAAGGCCAAGCTGGAATCAGAAAGCTTGCACGATGGAGCCGCTCCGCCATTTGAGAGTGACCCCGACGGAAGTGATAGTGACTGTCGATTTGCCTCTCACGAAAGAAAACTCCATACAAGTTAAACCAGTAGACAAAAGCACTATCGAAATATTGGCAAGAATGAAACGGAAAATACGGTTCACCGACTTCGGCATAACCCATCACAAAGGAGAATTCCAGAAATTACACTGTCACTTACGTGTTCCAGTACCAGTATACATGGAGAAGATGGGACTCCGCTTCAAGAAGGGGATACTAGAGATTCGTCTGCCACGCAAACATGAATATGAAGTTCCAATAGAATAGTGCCGAAGCCTCAGCCCATAAATGTCGTCACAAATCAGACGGCTCTTCTCGCATCATCGGCTTCAAAGATGTTAAACAAAGACAACAAAATAAACTTTGATGAAAAATCTTTTAACAGTAAGATACATTAACATCTAGAACAATTTACAGGTGAAAATAATTGACTGTGGAGCGGGCAATTCACTTCGTTATGTTCAGTCTCATATTAGTAGGTTTGTGTGGAGCGAGCGCTTGGGCAAGCTACACCTACCTGAATGAGAATTTAATATTAGAGATTGCAGGTATAGCATTAAGTTGGGGAGTAATCCTCTTAATCCTCTACTTAGGCTTTAAGCACCTTGATTGGGACTGGTGGAGTTAGCCCAGTATTAAACCCATCAGTAGCTCATCATGGTATTTTCCATCTTCCCCGAAGTAAGCGTCTTTCATTACTCCTTCAATTTTAAAACCAAATTTTCGGTAAAGATTAATTGCCCGTTTATTATCTACAATCACGCTTAAGCCTATTCTATGCAGCCCTCTCCCTCTTGCAAGCTTTATAAGTTCAGTGAGCATCGCCGTGCCCATTCCTACATTATGGAAGTCTTGATGAAGATAAATGACTAAGTCACCAGTGCCTTTTCTTCGAGAATGGGGAAGCTTATAAATTTGTGCGTGCCCAACGATTTTGTCATCATAAAGAGCCACCAAGACAATTAGGTTTTGTAGATTACTAAGCCATCTTTCAATCACTTCTTTGGTGTACGGTGGCATTCCCCAGCGCACTGCATCATTCGAGAGAGACTCGTACATTTCAATGAATTTCTCTTTATCTTCGATTTGAAATTCTCTTATTAGAACGGTTTTTCCATCCTTCAATTTGACTTTAACATCCAAAAGATGCTGCCTCCTCAAAAGTTAGATGAAAGGCACCAAGTGATTTCGTGTAAGGCTTCGTTTAAATTCAGCCTTTAATTCTACTTTACTCTGATGATTTTTACTCTGCCAAGTATCCGCCAATACTCAATCTCAACGCCAGAAACCAACTTCGCCTTCAAATCCTCATCTTCTGGGAAAGGCGCGTCTAGATACTCATATGTTTCCAAATCCATTATTTGAATGCCAGAAGGGTTAACTGCAAAGACTTGTCCCATTCTCTTATCAATTATCGGAACTTCAGCGTTTAAGTCCACGGGTTTCACAAAACTTCTTTTTACACCGTCAAAAACGCCTATGGCTACGATTCTTGCTTTGGCTGAGCCATGTTTTCCCGGTTTTGACTTCGTTATATCGACTATATGGCATGGTTCATTATCAATAATCATGTAGCCGCCCACACGTAAACTTCCAACGTCAACTGGTTTACTCATGCCCTCACCTACTTATTACCGTCTTCATTCACAGCAATTTTAAACAACACTCATATATAGATTAAGGTGTCGCTAATAGGTGAAAAGGGTGAAAACGTTGTTTAAAAACGTCGGTTTGACCGCCCGCTTTGACAAAAAGAAAGCCATAAAACTTGCAGAAGATTTAGCAGAATACCTCAGTGAAAAGGGATTAGAGGTTTTTGTAGAAGACACGCTAGCGGAGAAAATAGACATAAAAGAAAAGAGTACTCCCTTAGAGAAAATGAAAACGGATTTTATAATCACAATTGGCGGAGATGGAACAATCTTAAGAACATGCATCTCAATTCCTAAACCGGAACCGCCAATACTCGCAGTAAACATGGGCGTTCGAGGTTTCTTAACAGAAGTGGAGCCGAAACAGGCTTTTACAGCAGTAGACAAATGCTTGAAAGGACAATTCACAGTTGAAAAGTGCATGAAGCTTTCCATAAATGCAGACAACATAAAGTTTCCAGACGCCTTAAATGAAGTACTAATATCAGCCGACGAGCCAGCAAAGTTGCTTTACGCTCGAATATTAAAGGATAATGAGCCAATTTTAAACTGTCAAGCAGACGGTTTAATGGTAGCTACGCAAACTGGCTCTACTGGTTATTCGCTATCGGCTGGAGGACCTGTTTTAGACCCGGGCGTAAATGCTTTTGTTTTGACACCAGTATGTGCTCTGAGCGTTTTCCGTTCAATTGTTTTTCCGGCGGATTCAAGCCTCACGGTCGAGGTTATTAGACCGAGAAGAGTACGTATAGTAGTTGATGGGCATCACCGTCAACTCATAAGTTCTAAAATTTCAAGCCTAACGGTAATACGTTCCAAATATGAAACATCTTTCATACGGTTTAAGGAAAACTTTTACAATCGTTTAAGAAGCAGACTTCTTTTTAAGGGAATATAATGAAAAATCTCACTAGTAAGACGGGTAAAAGAGTCATGGTTTTGGATACATCCGCCTTTTTAGCTGGCTTTGACCCATTTTCAATAAGCGAAGAACAATACACTATTCCCATGGTTAAGGAGGAAATAATGGGAGGCTCCATGCCTTGGGTTAGGTTTAAAACTGCAGTGGAGAGTGGAAAGTTGAAAGTGAAAACGCCAGATAAAACCTTTTTGGATGAGGTTAAAAAGTCAGCAAACATCATCGGAGACACTTTTTTTCTGTCCGAAACAGACTTTCAAATTTTAGCATTAGCACTAGAACTTAAGACGCATGGTTATTCTCCATTAATTGCTACTGATGACTACTCTATACAAAATGTTGCGGACCAAATGAGCATAGAATTTGCTTCACTGGCTACTTTTGGCATCCGTTTCCGCCTTCAATGGATAAGATATTGCCCAGCATGCCATAGGAGATATCCAGCGGATTACAAGTCTAGAAAATGTGAAGTATGCGGTACGGAATTAAAAAGAAAACCCATCCAGAAAAAAGCTGCTTAATCATTAGCGCCTTTCCAAAAATATAAAACAAAGAGGCTTTATTGATTAAATTTAGTGAGGGAAAACTCATGAGCTTGGTTGAGAGAAAAGTGACCTATTTTAAAGAAGCGGGCGGGCAGAATACTGATGCTCTATTGCACTCTGTTAAAAAGTATGTAGAAAAAGAAGAAATAAAAGACATAGTAATTGCTTCAACGACTGGAGAAACAGGAGCAAAGGCATCTAAAATCTTCAAAGGATATAACGTCATTATAGTTACACATTGCTTCGGTTTCCAAGAACCCGGGAAAATCGAGTTACTGGAAGAGTATAGGAAGGAAATCTTGGCGAATGGAGCGAAGATTTTTACTGGTGTTCATGCTTTGAGCAGCGCAGAACGAGCAATTCGCAAGGATTTTGGAACAATCCAGCCTTTGGAACTCATTGCCAATGTGCTCAGACTTATGGGAGAGGGAACAAAAGTGTGTGTAGAAATTACCTTGATGGCAGCCGATGCTGGTTTAATTAGAGTTGACAGGGATATTGTTGCTATCGCTGGGACGGGTAAAGGCGCAGATACAGCGCTTCGAATACGACCAGCAAACGCCACAAGATTCTTTGATTTAAAGATAAGGGAAATTATAGCAAAGCCGCATGACTTCTAAATGAAAAAATGGTTAGACCTCATTGCTGTCCCGTTTACTAAAGTATATTATGTCACGATGTTCCACATAACCGCATTCGTTG
>Ga0315280_10011602_pt1 | contig 10801 bp, 6 predicted proteins | sample YL17G06_40_MG_FD_203697 | JGI IMG/M metagenome (GOLD analysis project Ga0315280, IMG submission 203697) | Sediment microbial communities from Yellowstone Lake, YNP, Wyoming, USA - YL17G06_40 | ecosystem: Environmental > Aquatic > Freshwater > Lake > Sediment | place: USA: Wyoming | collected... | reverse complement strand
CGTGCCGGATGCCAGATTTTTTATGGCGAAGCCAAGGTACTCCTCGTTATGACCGACTTGATCGGCCAATACTCTTCGGCCGCTGGAAGGGTGTCACAGCAGGCCCGCTTTGGCGAACATTTGTCGGACGAGTTCGACCGATTTCAGAAGGCACTCCTTGCCGTGCGCGGCGGTAGCGTCGCGGGGGTCTTCGCCGCCAACGCCTTGCGGCCAGGTAGATCGAGCTTGCGGCAGTTGCGAGAGGTCTGCCAGGTCCGGCCTGAGATGCATGACCAGCGAGGTCTCGTTGCGGGCCGCATGGTCGACCTGGCTCTTCCACTGCCGGCTGATTTCCTTGGTGACTCCGAACAGTCTCAGGCCGAAGCGTGCTTCGCGCTCCGGGATATTCTCCACCCAGGACCAGCGCGACGGGCCGTGACCGTCGGCGAACACGGCGTGAAATCCCGCGCGCTTGAGCTGCGTGAGGATCGCGTCCACCATGAGCAAGTGCAGCCCCATGGGGACCCAATAACAGCTTCCGTCGAGCTGTCGCGGCGGCGTAGTCGAGTCGGCGTAGTCCATGCCCACAAGCATCTTTCCGTCGTCGGCGAGCTTGGCCCGATCCGGTCCGAGGTGGATCGGCGGCATGACAATCCCACCCAACTCCCGCGCGCACTCCATCATCAGTCCTTCGGCTTGGAGCGCGTCTGAGCCCAACGGGAGGTGTTCCCCGTGCCATTCCAGGGTGCCTAAAGGCAGATAGGCGATCGGCCTTTCGGCGAGTTTCTTGCGGAATTCGTGCGGCAGAAGCTCGGCATAACAGACCTTCGGCGCCGCAGGTGCCTTTTCCCCGGGTGCCGCGGCGGCTTCGGCCGCAGATTGGCCGCCGGCCAAGAACCCCGTGGATGCCCCGCTGAGGCTCGCTGCAAGAAAGCCGCGGCGCGATGGTTGGTTGCTTTTCGGCATGGGTCAACTCCTTTTCGGTCTATCGCGAATCTATCAGCGTTTGAGGCTGCGAGGTCGGGAGAATGCGGATCTGGCTCTTGTTCTTGGCGACCACGACGCCGGGGACCGTCACGAGGCCCCAAGGGTCGGCCGCGGTCGTGCCCGACTGGACGAGGCTGCCACGCTCGAGCGAGGTGTTCGTCCAGCGAAACTGCTCGCCGGGCCTGGCCTTGAACCTCTGGCAGCGGCGCGGCGTCACGTCGGTCGTACACTCGGGATAGGGACAATCGTCGCGCAGCCAAAGGGTAATTTCCCAACGGGCGGGCTCGTCAACGATCCTCTCGGGCGCCCAAAGCTGGTACAGGTTGATCCCGCCCCCTTTTTCGGCATCTGCATGGTCGCCGTCGCCCGGACTGTGATCCAGCGAGCAACGGGTGAAGGCCGGCAGGCTCTGGTGCAACCGAATGCGGGGCACCAGGTCGCGCAGCGGACTGATCGGCCCGGGGCCATTCGTCGACCAGTTGGCTGCAAACGCCCGCTTGGTCGAGACCATGGCGTGGAGCATCTCGGGCCACGGCATGAATCCGAAATCGCCGACCGTGTGGGCCGGGTAGGCGCCATAGGCCGGCCAAGAAAGCCAGTAGGGCAGCTCCACGGCCGGGTTTTCGCGGATCCACTTGGGAAGATTCATGTACTCCCACTGGTCCGCGCCAAGCCAGTTCTTCGAGCCCTCGGGGTAAGGTCCCCACTTCCAACCGTGCTGCTGCGGGACCTTGCCGATGGCGAAGTTGCAGTGGCCTTCGGACATGACCGTGCAATAGACGTCGCCGTGCCGCAGGGCCCAGCCTCCCATCTGGCCCCAGAGAGAAACTCGCTCCGGGTCGAGCCGCATCTCGGGCTGAGCGAGGGCCCAAGCGGTGGCAGCTAGGGCGCGGCGTTGCGGGTAGTTGTGGACCACGCCCTCGTCGTACCCCCGCAAGGTGCCGATACACTCGTGGGACCCTTGCCAGAGCCCGCCTTCGGCGAGCGCGAGGCCCAGCGCGCCGCGGACGTGCCGCCGGGCGCCGTGCCAGCCGGGCTCCGCCGCCTCCGTGGCCGAGCCGCCATAGGTGCCCAGGTTGAGCATCAACGGCAGCCGGCCGCCGGCGCTCGGCTTGGGCAGGTCGCGCCAACGCACGACGAACGTTTCGGAGACCGCGGGGACGTTGGCATAGGGTTCTTCAATCCAGGAGTTGTAGACGTCGATGTCGCACGACTGGGCGTCCTTGGCCCCCGCCCCGACCGTGCGCTGATAGATCACCGCGGGGAACGGCGCCGGCTTCTCCTCCACCCGTTCCACGAGGCCCGCGCCCGCGGGCAACTCGGCGACGGCTTCGCGGCCATCGAGGGCGGCGGTCACCGCGTAGTAGTGCCTGCCGGGCTTGGCGGCGGTACACACCGCCAAGGCCGTGGCTCGCGGCAGCGGAGGGCCGTCCGGGGCAATCCGATAGCGCGTCATCACGTGGTTGATCGCAAGGTTGTAGCCCGGCCGCAGCGGCGAGTGCTTTGTCGGGGTCCCTTGGTTGGGATGCTCCGTGTTGCGGACGGCCCTGAGGTTCCAGCAAGAGACGACCTCGGGCACTTCGCGCACCAGCTCGGCCTCGCCGAGGTTGGCGACCGTGATCGGCCCGCTGTGGCGGTACACCCGGTAAACAAGCCGCCGCTTGGCACGCGCGGCCAGCACGGCCGCGTCGAAATCGCCGAAGGCCGGGGCGTCCGCGCCGACGGGGTCGTCGATCTCCCGCCAGGTGAGGAACGTCTGCCCGGACTCGTGAAGGACCCTCAGCCCGGTGACCGGCTTGATTGGCTCTTTGGCTTCGCCTCGGTAACTGACTTCCAGGGCCGCGCCGCGGAGGTTCAGCCCGCCATTCTGCTCGACGCGCAATCCCTGGTTCTTCTGCACGTCGGCCGTCCACGCGCGGGCCGCGGCCGTGGCGTCGAAACTCAAGAAGTCCGGCGCCCGGAGTTTCAAGGGGCCGATCTCCGGCAGCCCGATGGGCACCAGGCGGACCGCCGCTCCCGTCTTGTGCCCCTGGTCGGAAACCCGCAGAACCGCGCGGAAGACGCTTGCCCCCGCCGGCAGGCCCGACAGATCAAACCGGACGTTCTCGCCTGGGACTTCAGCCGCGATCGGGCTGGTGACGAAATGCCCCGCCGCCCGGAGATCGCCGGACGACAGCACAAGCAGAGAAAAACCTAGGCTCGCCCACGTCAGCGCGGCAACGAAGTACCGCGGCAGGAGCGATTCTCTGACCCGTCGAGGATGGGCAGGAGGACTCGTCCTGCGTGCACCTGGCGAAATCATGGTTTTCCTCCCTTCGTTGCGGCGCGGCGAATGACCAGGCGGCCCGGCTCACCGAATGTCAGTCCCTGAATCACGACGTGCCCATGCGCATCGGCCGTGGCTTCCCCCTGCTGCATCTTCTTCGGATCGCGGGGGTCGGTGGCCGTCCAGGTGAGCTTTTCCCTTGGGCCGGGGCGGAACCGCTGCGTGTTGCGGACCGCCACGTCGCATGTCACGTGCCCGGCGTAGACGACGTGCTTCGCCGCGTAAATCGTCATTTCCAAACGATCGGGTTGATCGATCACGTCCTGGCTGTCCCAGCGCGGCTGCGTATTCAGGCGTCCGCCTCCGGCATATCCGCGCTGGCCCGTCTCGAAGTGCTTCTTGAAGAAATCCGGGTTGGGCCCGCGGTCCTTCGCATCGCAGGCGAGGACTGGCCGATCGGCCCACGGCCCGAACGGATGCTCGCCTTCTTCGGCCCCGACGGGCAGGTGCAAGTGGGTTGAGCTGCCCCAGAAGAACTCAGCCATGAAACCATTGTGCGTTTGGAGGTAGGCCCTCATCAACTCGGTTTCCTGCTTCCAGGTCAAATGCTGGCTGCCGGCGCCGAGCGAAAGAAACGGCAGCGTGGCCGTCTCGCCGCGGGTCCGCACCCAGGCCGTAAGATTCAGCTCTTCCCAAACGGGTCGACCGCTCTCGGACGGGACCCGCCACTCAGGCTTACCCCAGACGGCGTCCATGTCGGGCCGGTGGGTCTTGCGCAGGTCGCCCCGGCCGTAGAGGCTGTACTCGTAGGGCGTCTGTTGCGGGTCTGCATCGACGGGACCGTCGGCCATCACGTAGGCGATCTTGCCCGGCCGACGCAGGCCGTATTGAATTGCCGCCGTCCCGCCCCAGGGCCCGGCGCCGCCGCAAGAAACACATGCCCGATCGGCGGCGAACTTCTTAAGCGCCCAGTCGAGCATGGCGTCCACCCGCCGGGCGAAAAACGGCTGCACCTTCCCCTGGCGGAACGAGCGGAGCGTGCCCAACGATTCGTGGTAGCCGTAGCCGAACGACGGGTACGGGGCATCGTGGGGCGAGAGCAACAAGGTGTCTTGCCGGTGCGGCCACGGCGGTTTCAGGTATCTCTGGTTCGCATCGTGAAAGAAGACGCTTAGCCGCTTCACTTGCGCCTGCGGATAACCGCGCGGGATGAAGAGCCCCCAGTTGTAGCACTGATTGGGCAGGTGCGCCAGCGGCGGGGCCGCCCACTGGACATATTGACGCCGCTCCCCCGGATAGTCGAAGAAAACCGTCACTTCGGGTTTGCCCTGGAGCACGGGCTCGCCCGGTCCGACGGTCTCATCCACCGGCCCGACGCAGGAAATGTCCCGCGTGTTGGCCGCGCCGTCGACCACCGACACCACGGCGTAGTACGCCTCTGCCGCTTGGCTGGGATGGTGGACGTAGAGCCCCATCCTCGGCCCCAGCGGCCGGCCGTCCTCAACGGCGAAGCGGGCGATGGGCACTTCGCCCATCTCGGGCATGTCGGGGTGGTACTTCTCGAAGTAGTTGTTGCGGGCCAGTTGCTTGGCAAAATCCAGGTTGTCGATGGCGCGGCGGCGGTGCCGGGCGATGAGCTGGTCCACCGACCGGCCGAGCACGTTGTAGCCCGACATCGGCGGGACCTCGGCCAGCAGTTCCGCCTGGGCAAGCGACGCGGCCGTGATGGGCCCCGCGCGACGGTAGACGCGATAGCGGACCACGCGCTGGCGGTCCATCTCGGCCAAGCGCCGCTTCAGCTCGCTCCACGCGGGCGCGACGTCTGCGGAGCGGTCGTCGATCTCCTCGAAGACGAGGAACGTCTGCCCCGAGCGATGGACGGCCCTCACCTGGCTCACGCGGGGAGGGACGTTCTCGGGTTGTGCCTCGTAGAACACGTCGAGGCCGCTCGCCTCCGCGATCCACGGCGGGCAGGCTTTCACCATGAACCCGCCGTTGGCCCTTCCCGAGACCCAGGCGCGCACCGCCTCCGTCGCATCGAGGCGGTCGAACCACGGACCGCGTATCGCCAGCGGCGCCGCGGCCCCGGGGCCCCCGAGGTCGGCTGTGATCTCGACGTTGACGCGGGCATCTTCCTCCGTGCCCGTGAGCCGGCCGGTGCGCGCGATGACCAGGTCCGCGCGGACGATCTTGGCGCTTCGCGGCAGCGACGAAACGTCGAAACGGAGGAGACCCGGCGCGGCGCCCGGCAACGGGCGGAGCCGCCGCGTGGTGAGCGTCGCGGCGCCGGAGCCGTCGTCCGGGAGAATGTGGTCCGCCGCCTCGCCCGGCTCGTAGAGCAAAAGATCATCCACGAGCAACTCGGCGCCCGGTTTCAAGACAAAGCGGATTTCATCCGCGTGACGCTGGCGGCCCGCCGCGCGTCGTTGGAACTCGACGACGGCTTCTGCCCACTGCCGCGCGACGAAGCTCTCGGGCGCAACCTCGACTTGTTCGTCGGTTTTCGTGTTGGCCAGCACGACGCGGAAGTCAGTGCCCTTCGTGAGCCGATAGCGGAACCGCAGGCAAGTTCTCTCCGCCAGCGGCCGCGGCCCCCGAAGGGCCACCCTCAGCCATGGCGCGTCGGCCTGCGGGCGCGGCACGGAGCGGGCGGCAAACCAGCCCAGCGGTTTGTCGTGCGGAACGATCTCGAAGTCCCCCGGCCACTCGCGCCCTCGTTTGCCCGTGTCGAACCAGCCGGTGAAGTGGATCCGCCGCGGAAAGGGCCGTTTTTCGTCCGCCGCGGCAGCGTCGAACAGGACGATGTCGTCGATCGTCACGTCGGCGCGTCGATCGGCGTAGAACTGGATGTCGTCGATCCGCTCGTCTTCCGCCAAGGGGCCGCCGCTGCCGTCGGGCCGGCGGGCCCGGGTCATATCGACCGTGGCCGCGCGCCACACGTTCTGCGGCAGAGCCGTCAGCGTCAGGCAGCGGTGGTAGCCCTTGGTGAGACTGTAGATCTGCACGCGCAGCACGTCGGTCCCTGCAAGCCGGTAGCGAAAGCACAGCCGCGTATTGCGGCCCACGGGCGGGCCCGGGACGGGGTTGAATATGACGGCCTTGTAGATCGCATCCCGGTTTCCCATCCGGTCGTCGAAATCGCGGCACAAGACGCCGCGGCACGCCCGGGCGCTCCCCGGCGGGACCTCGTCGGTCACCAACCGCCCGGCCAGCCACCAGCGCCGCTCGATGTCCGTCTCATAGTCTTCGGCCACGTGGATTCGAGAAGGGAGTCCTCCACGCCCCGTGGGTTGCACCAGGTTGATCGGCCGCATCTCGCCCGGCGGCCGCGCCCCAGGGCCTCCGGAACCCGTCCCCGGCCGCCACTCGACGATCCGTCGCACGTACGATTCCAGGTACTCGTCGCTGCGGATGGCCATCGCCACGCGGCAATTCGGCGGGCCGCGGCCCTCCCGCGTGAAGCCCTCGTTGTCGACCTCGATCCGCAGGTTCTCCATTTTGCAGAACGACTCGTCCAGCGCCAGGGTGACGGCGACCGGATCGAAGACGGTCGGAGTCTCCTTGCCCCACAACTCGTAGAGCGCCCGAAGGTGCCAGCACAATGCGGTTTCCCGGGCGAAGATCCGCTGGCGGAGCGGGGCGGTGAGCCGGACGCGGACGGTCGCGTCCAACGGCGCTACCACGAGCGGGACACCCGAGGTGAACACGCCCTGCGCGGATTTCACGTCGGAGCGGAGGTTCCATTCGCGATCCGGGTGGGCCTTGTTCCCATAGCCCACGCGGACCGATCCGCCCATCAGCACCAGCCGCTTGATCCACGGCTTGGACTCGGGATGCCGCGCGACCAACTCGGCGATGTTCGTCAGGTCCCCAATCGCGATGAGGGTGATCTCGCCGGGCCTCATCTTCAGTTGGCGATAGAGGAACTCGACGGCCGTTTCCTTCCCCGGTTGTTTCCGCCCGGGACGCAGGCCGTACTGGTACTGTCCCTCGACGGCGGGCGTTTCCCGTGGAGCGCGCCCGGCAGCGACGGGCACGTCCGCCCGCCCCACCGCCTCCAGAAAACGGCAGGCGATCATCGCACGCGTGAATGCGTCGTCGCTGACGGTGGTCACGCCGCGGAGGTCCAACTCGGGGCTGGCCAGCGCGAGCGCGAGCGCCAGGGCGTCGTCGATGTCCGTGCCGATATCGGTATCGATGATGACCGGGATTCGGGCGGGGGTCTCGGCCCGAGCGATTCCCATGAAGATCCCCAGAAAGAGCGGCACGACGGCAGGAATCCGCCACATCAGCTCACCTCGCTGTTCTTGACGGCCCGGGGGCCATCTCAGGGTTGCTTCGAAACTGCGATCCGGTTCTTTCCCTTGCCCACGCTCAACGCGGCAAGCGTGACCAGCCCCCATCGGTCGGCGGGCCGACCAGGCCGAGCGACGCCATGGGTATGGCGGCCTCCAGCGACCAGCCGTCCGGGCCGACGGTGACTTCGGCCTTCGTCTTGGAGTCCCACTCTGACGGGTCGCCGTGACCGCGCCGGTCGTAGACCGCTCCCGAGGCGCCGATGACAAGCTGGTAGTAACCGTCACTGGAGCGGGGCTGGAGGAACAGCTCCACCGAGTCATCGTTCCAGGCCGACCCGTCGTGCTTGGCGGTCGACCGCTTCAGCTTGCCGACGTAAGGCTCGGAGAGCGTCGCCCCGACGTACAGGATGCCGCCACGGTGCAGGAACCGGACCGTGCTGGGCGGCGACGCCTCGCCGTAGCGCTCCAGCTTGCCGAGCGGGACGGGCCGTGTAGCGTCCCAGGCCCGGTCGTCGAGCCGGCCGTCGATGGTTGGCGCCTGCCCGATCGGCGCGGCCCACGCCTGGGGCAGATCGTCGCTCGCCTGCGGCGACGATAACCCGGTCCTCAATCGCTTGGTCACCACGGCGGCCTCCGGCGCCGCGGACAACAGCAGCACGGCCGGCAGCACCAGACCACCCATGCACAACAGGGGGGGCTCGCGCTCATCGGATTGGTCTCCTCGCACGTTTCAGACGGAGTTGCGTGTCCGGCGACGTCGCGCCGGCGCCCTCAATCGCCGCCCCCCTCCAGACGGACGTTGTCGACCAGGAGCCGGGTGGTCTTGCTGCCCAGCGGACCGGCGAAGAAGAAGATGTCGTCGACAGGCGCGCGGCCGGGTCGGGGATCCGCTGCTTCGAGATAATCAACTCGTCGTACCACGTGTAGGCCGTGGGATGGGCCTGCCGCGGGTTCTTGCCCGTGTTGTAGGGCAGAAGCCAGATCTTGCCGTACTTCGCCGCCGGGTTGTTGTTGGCGATGTCGTAGTCCGTGCGGCTGATAACGAGCGTGGACGGCTTCCTTTCGTCGGCCACCCACAGCTCAATCGTGCTGTCGCGGTGGTATCTCTTGTCGTTCTTGTACCAGGTGCCGATCTTGACGTGGACCTGGAAGCTCATCCACTGGTCGGCCTTGTAGCCGACGCAAGGCGGGAAGGTCGGCTTCTGATAGCGGCAGCCGCAGGCGTTTTGCAGGAGCATGTCGTTGACCTTGGGGGCGAACACTTCGAGTCCCTCGTATTGGCCGTCCTTGCCACCGCAACTGTGATACATCTGGACGATTCCCTTGTGATAGCCGTTGACCACCACGATCTCCAACTGGGTGCAGGAGTAGGCCGTCTTGCCGGGCCGGTCCCCTTCGCCGATGATGACCTGCTTCCAGCCCCCGCCTCCCTGGTACTTGGTCTTGAGAAACTCGGGCGAGAACCGCTGCCGCCACTGGACGTAGAACTCGTCCCCCTCGCCGAACTGTGCGGACAGATCGTCCTTGAAGTTGAGCCAGAAGCTCCCGGAAGTATCCGCGGGCGTGTTCGACGGGATCTCGAAGCAGAGCGAGCCGGCGCCGGACGCCTTGATGTCGCGGACGATCTTGCCCCGCTTGCTCTTCTGCCTGCTGGGCGGATAGATGTGCGGATCGGCTGCCTCCTGCGAATCGAAGTCGAAGTACCGCACCACGCCGGGCGCCTGGCAGCGGCGGCGGAAATCACTGTCGGCATCGACGGCGGAGGTCTCGTGATTCTTAGCATTCTCGGCCGCCTTGCAGGCGGTCCGGACCTCGGCAGACGCCAGCGCCACCAACGCCGCTGCCGTCGCCGCCAGGGCGATCGTCTTCATGAACCTTGCCATCTGGGTTGACCTCCGGGAAGGAATCGAAGGAAGGATACGGGCGGGAGACGCAAGGTGGGTCCGATCCGTGTCGGCAGACAGTCATTCTACCGAGCGGCCGCCCCAGTTCACAATACTGGACGGTTCAGCCGAGGGCTATTCCACACCCCCGCAACGATCGACCCGGTCTTACGGCGGTGCCGTTTCGGACGCCGAGAATCGTTGTCCCAACTGGAGGGTCGCGTATCACTTTGTTAACATGAAGGGACTGTTGCTGCTCGGAGCGTATCCGAGCGGAGCCGAGATGAGAAGTAAGAGTCTGCGCCAATCGCAGTCACAACCGTGCACAAGAATCGCTGGGTGCCATGGGATCGGCTGATGCGGGCATCGCATCTGTACACGGGCCTACTGTTGGTGCCGTGGATGATGGTCTACGCGGTGAGCGCGTTTCTGATCAATCATAGCACTTGGTTCGTCGACCCGCCCCGGACCGGGCCGAAGTGGGAGCCCGTGCGCGAGGTAGACTTCCCCATTGACGACGAGTTTCCCCGAGAGCCGGACCAGCAAGCCAGGGCGATCCTCAAACACCTGGACCTGGCGGGGGCCTACCGGATCGCGGGCGACCCCGCCGGCAATCCGATCGTCCTCTACCGCAGTTGCGCCACTGGTCTGTACCAGGTCGTCTGGCACCGCCAGCCGTCGCGGCTGGTCGTGCAGCGATACGGGCCGCCGTCGCTGTACCTGCTCGTCAACAACCTGCACTTCCAGCGCGGGTACGACCAGGAGGGCCTGGCCTACCGGACCTGGGCGATCATCGTCGACGTAGTGACGATCTCGACGGTTATCTGGATCATCTCCGGTATCTATCTGTGGGCCCGGCGGCCGCGCAAGCGGCTGCTGGGCGGGGTGTGCCTTGCCGCGGGACTGCTGCTGTTCGTCGGGTTGGTGGTGGCCCTGTGCCGGTGAGACCTGAGGGTACTGATGGGCCGCAAGGGGCCCGGCTACACAAGAACAATGTGGTCCCTCGGGGAACGACCGGATCGACAGATCCCCTTTTCGGTTCCCCTACGGCCGGGACCGCACGACATACACCTTCCCTTCTCGGCCTTGTCGGCCGTCGGGTAGGACGGCATCGCGCATCAGCCACACTACCTTGGCCGCGTCGCGGTCGTTCGTCCAAGTGTAACCGCTGCCGTCGTCGTGGACAAAGCGGTGCACCATCAGGTCTTTCACTCTGCGGTAGTCGTCGGTGACCGCGCGGATTTCGCGCCGCGCTTCCTCGACTTCCGGGCCCGACACTTTGGAGCTGCCAAGGAAATCCCAGGAGATGACCCACGGCGCTCCGGCCGCGAAGAAGCGCCGCGCGTGCGCCAGGTAGAACTGCGGCGACATCGAGCCGGCCATGAGCG
>Ga0315280_10011601_pt1 | contig 10801 bp, 8 predicted proteins | sample YL17G06_40_MG_FD_203697 | JGI IMG/M metagenome (GOLD analysis project Ga0315280, IMG submission 203697) | Sediment microbial communities from Yellowstone Lake, YNP, Wyoming, USA - YL17G06_40 | ecosystem: Environmental > Aquatic > Freshwater > Lake > Sediment | place: USA: Wyoming | collected... | reverse complement strand
TCGGACAAGCGGTATTTCTTAACTTGTATTTTCGTTTTCGTCCCCTTTTGGCCATCGCGTTCTCCTCCTCTTAAGGAGAAAGGATAACATAAGGGGAATTATTTATCAACTATTAAAGGGTCACTACAAATATCTTTGCCTCCAAAGAATATCTATTCTGCTTGTGGTCTATAGAACATTGTTATCCAATTGAGGATGGAAGTTTTACCTGCTCCACTCGGTCCGATGAGGCCCAATATTTCACCATGTTTGACGTTAAAACTTACATGACCCAGAGCTACGTTTCCTCCAAAACTCAATGTAATACTTTAGACTTTCATGAGTTCCTGATTCGCCATGCTATTTTCCTTTTGAGAAAGAGCATTATTAGTCCTTTTCAGTCTTGATCGCCTGGAGGTAAATTATAGCCCATTTCCCCATATGGTTATTCCTATGACACAGTTGGCTGGAAACCCACCTAAATTGTGCGAAAGACCGAAACGAGGATTTTTAAGTTGCCGAACCCCACACTTTCCCTGAAACTGCTTATAGATCTCATAGACCATCCGAATCCCGGAAGCCCCGATGGGATGGCCAAAACTCTTCAATCCTCCATCGCTGTTGCACGGTAACTTTCCATCGAGGTTATAAAAACCTGAATCCACATCTTCTTTTGCCTTTCCTCGAGGGGAGATCAAAAGGTCCTCATAGATCACTAATTCCGTGATGGAAAAACAGTCATGTACTTCAATCAGACTGAGTTCCTCTCGCGGGTTCTTTATTCCTGCCTCTTTATAAGCTCTTGTTGCAGCACGAACGGTCGTCTCCACATGGGTCCCATCCCACTGTTGATACCGAAATTCTTCTTCAGGACTGACAGCAATTTGCAGCGCCTTGACATAAATGGGATCTGGACGAAAATCTTTGGCGCGATCTGCCCGCACAATGATGGCAGCAGCCGCTCCATCGGTCACGCCACAACAGTCATAGAGTCCCAAAGGCCAGGCCACCATAGGGGCATTCATGATCGTCTCCACACTCACTTCCCTCTGAAGGTGAGCCTTGGGATTCCGAGCTCCATTAGAGTGACTCTTGGCTGATATCTTGGCAATGGTCTTCTTTCCTTCTTCAGGGCTCAAACCATAACGATCAAAATATTTCGTCGCCATCATGGCAAACATCCCTGGCGCCGTCATGTTCGGAAAGATCTGCCGATTATAAATTCCTCGAAGCTGACTAAAATCGGGCAATCCACCATAACCAATATCTTTCAGCTTCTCCACTCCTACAGCCAAAGCCATATCGCACGCTCCAGAGGCCACTGCATAACAAGCAGCTCGTATCGCTTCGGTCCCACTCGCACAGAAGTTCTCTGTCCGTGTCACAGGTAAAAAGGGTAATTTCAAAGCGCCAGCTAATGGAATGGCACTCTTCCCAACATTATTTTCAGCAAAACAACTTGAAAACCAAGCGGCATCAATATCCTTCTTCTCTATCCCAGCATCCTGGAGCGCCTCTTCAAAGGCTTCGACCATCAACGATTCAGAGCTCTTATCCCAAAGCTCTCCAAATCTGGTACAACCCATCCCAATGATCGCAACCTTATTTCTGATTCCCTCTGGCATCTCTACACTCCTTTCTCCCTCAAGGGCATGGCCTTCCAAAAGTACCCATAGAGACTTCGCGCTTGATCTTGATATTTTCTCCGGAAAGTCATCTGAACCGGCTGGCCAACTTTTAATGATTCAAGACGACAATCGGTAATGTCAAACCAGTATCTCCCTCCTCCTTCAAAGTCGACAATCCCATAGAGAGCCGGTGGATCTTCCGAAAAGGTCAGATTGTCTCCGGTGTAAGTGAAGAGTTGGCCTCTTTTGTTAGAGAACGGGTAATCTTCCATCTGATCGACGGCACCGCAATCCGGGTTGATACACATTCTCTCCTGGGGAAATTGGGGTGTACCGCACGCCTCACATCTCGAACCCACCAGCCTCAGGATCGCATTCCTTTCCCTCCATTGTAAAGAGAGACTTGTGGGGGCAATCTCCTCTCCCCGTATCCCTTCTTCTTTTGGTAAGATACCCCGAAAGGAAAGGTACTTCTCGTAGCTTTTTAGCTCCTCTCTCTCTCCCAGAAAAGTTTTTAATTGGGCCCTTTTCTTGACTCCCTTGATCTTATCTGTTACCTGAAAGAGGATAGCATCACTCCCACTCCCATAACTGGCAACCACGATCTTATCGCCCGGCTTTGCCTCTTCTAATGCACCCACCAGCATCATCAAAGGATGAGCGCAACCGGTGTTACCAACCTCTTCGACGAGGGACCCCTGAGCCTTATCCGGGGTCAGACCTAAGCTCTTCCCAACCTCTGCATGGTCTTTTGCCGTAAGGGGAGGGTAAACAACTTTGGAAACGTCTTGAATGTGAAGTCCACATTTCGTTAGAAGACCATTGATCGCCTCTGGAATCATCTTCCCGTAACCCGCCTCCCTGATCCACCTCTCCTCCCAGCTCCGACTGAATTTGTTCCCATCGATTCGACGCTGGTCTGGAAAGTCATAGGAGATAGAGTAATGGCCCTCCATGGTAGCCATCAACCCATCTGTTCCAACGATGAGAGCAGCCGCCCCATCCCCGTAGAGTTCCTCTTGTGTTCCCCCAGGCTTGCCGAGCCTGCAATCAGACCCACAGACCAACGTCGTCTGTGAGCCGGCCTCGTTGAAGGCCGAAATCAGCGCGGATGTCCCTGCCCTCGGTGATCCGGAAAAGTCTGCAGTCCGGGTTCTTGAAGAGAGATTCAAGGCCTCATTGGCGATGGCGGCATTCCCTCTCTCTTTATAAGGTAAGGAGGTCGACGCAAGATAGAGGGCATTGATCTGACTGTGGTCTATTTCCGAAAAGGCATTCCTCCCGGCGGCGACCGCCATGGTCAGGCTGTCCTCATCGTAGTTGGCGACGGCCCTCTCTCCCTTAGCTACGCCTTTAATCCCCGGATTAAACCACCCCATACCTTGAAAGATTGCCTCTCGTTTCAGGCGGTAACGGGGAATATACACACCATAGGCAATAATTCCGACCATCTTCAAAACTCCTCCTTTCTGGATTTTCCTTTAAACTCATTCAGGGTATTCACCGGGTTTTCTTCCACCTCTGGCAAAAGGCTCCCTGACTTATGATGTGGTAAAAGATATCAGCAATTTCTGGATTCGACAATCTTCCCTCCCTGGAGTACCATTTATAAACCCAATTACACATGCCAAGAATGGCCCACATGAGTATCTTAGGATCGAGTCCCGGTTGAATCACCTTCTGAGAAATGGCCTCTCTAATCAACATGTCCCAAAGAGAGGTATAATTTTTAAATTTTTTCTTTATCTTTCTCTCCAAACTGCTTGGAAGCCAATCCGTCTTCTCATGGAGCATCACCACATATTCAGCGATGTATTGATCAAAAGAGGAAAGGTGATGTTGAATGCCGAGTCGAATCTTTTCATCAATAGGAACCGACGTTCTTTCGATCTTCTGGAGACCTGCGATTCCGAATTCCATCAAATCATTCATAATGGTATAAAGTAACTCATGTTTACTTTTTAAGTGATGATACAAGGCCGGTTTGGAGATACCCACCTGATCGGCGATATCCTTCATGGAGGTCTTCTCGTAGCCTTTTCGACTGAAGAGCTCAGCCGAAGCGACCAGTATCTGTGCTTTTCTATCGGTGACTTTTTGCATAGAAATGATATGACCGACTGGACGGTCAATTAAAAGAGATACCCCCAATTACTTTTTTTAATACTTCCTCGAATTCAATCCTTTCTTTTAAAGAGTGGGTTGAAAAGATGGAGAACGGTTGTTTTGGGCTCAACAAATGGTCTCATAACCTGATGTGACCGACTGGACGGTCAGTTCAGGCCAAAATATAATTTCTCTTCTTCTTTGTCAAGCTTTTTTTAAAATGTTTTCCACTCTTTATTCTCTCCATCTCCACCATCTTCTTTTCTTGAACAGGGCCTCATACTCTTCATCGCTCCTCATCGTATGGATATAGAGATTTCTTTGAACCGTGGCTGTCCTTCCATCCTGATACTTGATCACTGTTTCGACAGGGAGGTTCTCCTGATCTCCGTAAAGGGCATCGATCTCCTTTTTATATTTTCCACTTATAAATCCACGCCTGACCTTTCTGGTTCGGGTCAACTCCTCGTCATCGGCGTCTAATTCTTTATACAACAGCATAAATTTATGAATCTGCATCTCTTTCGGCAATATCTTGTTCACCCTGTAGACCTCTTTTTCAATTAACTGATAGGCTTCTTTTTTGGAAGAAAGATCAGCATAGGTGGTATAAGGGATGCCATGTTCTTCAGCCCATTTTCCTGTATGTTTAAAATCGATGGATAAGAGTGCGCCAATATAGGGTTTTTGATGGCCGATGACCACTGCCTCCACAATGTAGGGACAAAACTTAAGTTTATTTTCTATGAACAAGGGGGAGAACTTTGTCCCATTTGCCAATTGCATGAGATCCTTGACCCGATCGATACAAACGAGATGCCCATCCTTCGTAAAATACCCTGCATCCCCTGAGTGCAACCACCCATCCCTTAGGGTGTCAACGGTTGCCTCAGGATTTTTCCAATACCCCTGAAAGAGAGCCGGGCTCCTTGATAGGATCTCGCCTTCTTCGGATATCTTGATCTCCGTTTCTGGGATGGGTAATCCTACGGTATCATATTTGACATCTCCCACACGGTGAATGGTTGAGATTCCTGAAATCTCGGTCTGGCCGTATATCTGTTTCAACTCTATACCAAGGGCATGAAAAAACCTGAACACATCGGGTCCCAACAAAGCCCCTCCTGTCGTGGCGCTTCTGATTCTCGAAAACCCCAGGCGATCCTTCAGCGCCCGAAAGACAGCGATATAGACCAGGGTATATATTACCTTCCAGTACCATGGCGCTTTAATCTTTTCGAATTTGAAATCAGCCCACTGATAGCCAATGGGCAAGGACAAGTTGTAAACCAATCGTTTGAAAAAGGATGCATCACGAATTTTGACCATGATGGAACGGGACAACCCCTCCCAGATTCTAGGAGGGGAAAAAATAACGTGGGGGCCTATTTCATAAAGATCCTCCATCGCCGTCTCGGGCTGCTCTGGGAAATTCACTGTAAACCCGATATAGAGAGCCGTTGAAACAGCGATCATCTGTTCACCAACCCATGGCAAAGGGAGAAATGACACAAACTCATCCTTTTCATATTTTGGATCAACTTGACTCAGATTTTTGGACATGGTGACCATGTTTTTGTGGGTCAAGATCGATCCTTTTGGGAATCCTGTTGTACCCGAGGTATAAGCGATGAAGGCAATCTCTTCCTCCTTTAGATTTTCAACCCTCGCCTCAAAATATTGTGGGTTAGAACGGTCTCTCTCCTTTCCCAGAGCTTCGACTTCAGAAAAACTAATGAGAAGGGGGTCATCGTAGCTTCTCATTCCCTTCGGATCAGCATAAACTAATTTGACCACCTTGGGGATTTTTTCTTTCAATGCTAAGATCTTATCACACTGCTCCTGATCCTCGGCCACTACGATGGTCGCCTCTGACTGATTGATCACATAGGCAACCTCCGTAAGAATCGAGTCTTGATAGATCCCGAGAGGAATTCCCCCAACCGATTGGGCGGCCAGTTCGGCCCACACCCACTCCGGACGGTTATCTCCAATAATGGCCAGTTTGTCTCCTTTCTGAAACCCCAAACACTCGAGCCCCAGACTAAAGTTTTTTACATGCTCATAATAGTCTTCCCACGAATATTCTTGCCAGATTCCAAATTCCTTCTCCCGCAGGGCGATCTTTTTCGCACCGAACCTTTCCTTGTTCCGCAGTAACATGCTGGGTAAAGTAACCGGTTCCATCACCCTATCCTCTCCGTCACGCCCCCAGTCTTGAATAGGTGAGCTCCTCCTCCCCAAGATAGGCGTTGATCACTTGAGGGTTCTTCCTCACTTCCATGGGAGGTCCTTCGGCGATTTTTTCCCCAAAGTTGAGAACACAGACCGTATCCGAAATGTCCATTACCACACCCATGTCATGTTCAATTAAGACGATGGTCGTTCCCCACTCTTCATTGACATCGAGTATGAAACGGGCCATATCCTCTGTCTCTTCAAGGTTCATCCCGGCCATCGGCTCGTCGAGTAACATCAATTGGGGCCTCATCGCAAGCGCCCTCCCCAGTTCGACCCTCTTTTGCAGACCATACGGAAGCGTCCCGACCACTTTTTTCCGGATGGCTTCGATCTCAAGGAGATCGATGATCTTCTCCTCCACCTCTTTGCGGAGTCGCATCTCCTCTCTATGGGCTTTGCCAATATAGGCCAATGCGGAGAGAACCCCTGTCTTAAGGCGCACGTGGGCGCCAAGCTTGATATTATCTAAGACCGTCAGTCCTTTAAATAGTTCGACTCCCTGAAATGTCCTTGCGATACCCAGCTCGGCAATCTGATGGGAAGGAAGTTTCGTCAATTCATGCCCTTCAAAAAAAATTCTTCCTTCATCCGCCTTATAGAATCGATTAATACAATTCAGTAAACATGTTTTTCCTGCACCATTGGGCCCAATAATAGAAAATATCTGGCCTTTCATTATTTGAGTATTTACCGAACGGAGTGCCTGTACTTTCCCGAAGGAAAGATTGATCTTTTCGATGATGAGTTGAACGTCTTTATTATTATCCATCGATCAAATTTAGTTAAACATTTTTTCAAAGATGGAAGTCTTCCAAATACTTTTCCCAAGCGAGGCTGGGGGTAAGAATTCAATTTCAGAAATAATGCCTAATTCCTCTTGAACCTTTACCTTTATCTCACTTTCTAAATCAAATAATTGCCCTTTTTCGATCTCATATCCATATTCCAATTTAATTTTCAAAGGAGAGTTTATCTTTGGAGGTTTTTCAGTCAAGACTATTCTCATAGCCCCAGTTAGTTTAGGTGAGAAAGAATTCATAATCTGCCTTAACGTTAATGGGAAAACACGAACCCCTTCTATCAGAAGCATGTCTTCTACTCGACCAATCATTTTAAAACGATAGCCTGGACCCGGATAGCCACACTCACACGGTTTGGTAAAAACTTGAATGACATCTCCGGTTTCGTATTTGAAAAAAGTAAGGCCTTCACGGCCCAAGGCCGTCATTATCGCTTCTCCGATGACACCCTCCTCTATCTCTAATGGATTCTTGGTAATGGGATCCACTAAGTCTTCCGCATGAATACAAAAATCAGGGGCCACCTCATGCATCCCTTGATACTCTTCTAATCCACAGGATGACGCACAGACCTCACCGTATAACGCCCACCAAACATGCCACTTTCCACCAAAACTTCCTTCTATCCTTTTTCTAATTACGGGGATCTCAATTCCTGGTTCTCCTGTAAGCAATAGTTTCTTGATGCCCAATTCCCTTATTTCCTTTCCAGTTACTTGAGGACAAATGTCTATTAAGGACTCTGCAAAAGAAGGGGACGCTAATAGGCCATTGGGCCTGGTCAACAAGGAATATTGAATGGTCTTTTCAGGGCCAGATTCTGCACCCACCTCAAGGGGAATAACATTCATATGAGCCATTGCGCCCCCCCATAAACCTCCACTGCCATGAATACCTCCCAAGACTGGAAAACAATTGAGAACTCTATCACCGGGTCTCAGGGAAGCCAACCAATATACTCTGGCTAGGCATTCTTTAAATCTTTCATAATCCGCCTTAGTATAGGAATAGCTGAACGTAGGATTACCGGTAGTCCCTGAGGTGTTTCTGGCAATTATCATTTTTTCTGGAGGCACTCCAAGATGCATCCCATATGTGTGCCCCAGCTTTTCTCTGGACTCCAACTCACTTAATCTCTCTTCTTGTTTGGTCATAAGAATTGGTAATTTCCTAAAATCTTCCCAAGTTGAAATATTTTCAGGCTTGATTCCTATCTCATTGAATTTTTTTTTATAAAATTGTGTATTTTTATAGCAATACTTAACCTGATCTTTTAACTTGTTTAACCTGATTCTCTCCAAAACTTCCCGGGAAAGGTTTTCTAACTTCTCATCCCAGACTTTTGGGAACATTCTATGCTTCTCCTTTCTTATTGAAACTTCTAATCCCACTTTCTTTTATCTTCAATCCTCTTATGGTTTGGCAAAAGTGTGCCTCGGGGAAGGAACTCAACCTTGGGGTCTAACCTGAATACCTCCTTGAACTTTGATGCAATTTCCGTTTTCATCCCCTCTCTATCGATTTCTTGAGACTCCAATTCAATCTGTAACTCGATTTCGTCCTTTCCGTTAACCCGATCGACAATCAACTGATAATCACAAACCTCAGGAAAAAGGCTGATCGCTTCTTGCAATTGATGAGGATGAATAAACATCGCCTTCACTTTGGTCGATTCATCGGCCCGGCCTACAATCTTTTCCAAACGAGGAGCAGTTCTGCCACAATTGCAGGATCCATCATTGACGAAAGACAGGTCCCCTGTAGCAAATCGGATGAGGGGGTATGTTTGGTTAAAGTTCGTGACCACAATCTCTCCCACATCCCCTGGGTTAACCGCCTTTTTTGAGATCGGGTCGAGAATCTCAACGATGATACCCGTGGAAAAGTGCATTCCTGCTTTCTCGCTACACTCATAGGCAACAGAACCTGTGTCCGCAGTCATATAGCCCTGTCTGGCCCTGATCCCATGCTTCTCTTCTATTTCGTTACGCATTGACTCTGTCAACATATCTCCAGACGTAAAAGCCACTTCGTAGCCGAGATGGGTTCGAGGATTGTAACCCAACTCTTCTGCCTTACGGATGAGGGAGAGTAAAAAACCAGCCGGTCCGATATATCCAGTAAGGGGTAAATCCTTGAGGACCTCAATCTGATTCTCAATATTACCAACACCTGTTGGGATTACGACACAGCCCAAGTTTCCTAAAGCCTCATCAAAAATGGTACCGGCAGGAGTCATATGGTAAGAGAAGGCATTCTGAACAACATCACCCTTTCTAAATCCTGCGGAGTAAAATGCCTCTTCCATCCTCCAAGGATCCTTCTCCTTACCATATGGATCATAGGTGGGGCCTGGAGAAATATAGATTCTCCTTAATTGATGGGGGGGTATGCTTGAGAGACCTCCAAAGGGTAAATCCCTTTTCTGAATCCGTGGTAGATCCAATTTCCTTAGAATGGGCAATTTTTCAAGATCATGAACGGTCTGGATATCAGAGGGTTTGATCCCAATGCCATCCAGTCTTTCCTTGACTGCGTTGCAGCAATGGTAAGCATGAGCCACAATATTTCTTAACTGGGCGTTCAAATAATCCTCTCGTTCCCTTAAATTCATGATCTCTTTGGGGTGATAAATTCCTTCTGATCGGTTGACCATGATTACCTCTTTTTCAATTAAGCGTTTATGCCCCTCAACGTTGAAGGGCATAAACGCTCATTTCTCACATGATCTCACTTCTCCACTTTGATCCAGTCTGAGAAGGACTCAAAAGTACCTTTTTCCGGGTTTGCAAGCGAGAGCTTGAACTCATAAGAACCCCTATGATCCGTGGAGGTGAACGTAATGGGTCTCGAAATCCCGTCGGTCTCGAAGTTTCTGAATGTCTCTAGCGCATCTTTTACACCCTCTCCGGTCAATTTATCTCCAGCCCTTTTTATCCCCTCTTCGATCATCATCCCATAGAGCCAACTATAGACATACTGTAAATCAATCGCCTTTCTCTCTGGATGATACTTCTTATTGTAATCCCAAATCTTTTTGATTCCAGGTACATTGATCTCATGACCATAGGAACAAGGGGCGGCGACAATTAAACCTTTGCCTGCATCACCCAGAAGCTTGAGCAAAGAGTAATCTCCAAGGAAGGAGAATCCCATAATGGTTGTCTCGAGTCCCACCTTCTTGGCATCTTTAATGAAGACAGAGGCTGGTTTAGGGGTAAGAACGACAATTGCATAATCGGGTTTGGCCTTCTTCAGGGTCAATGCCTGGGAGACGGCCTCAGTCGCTGTCTGGCTGATAATTTGCTCGTCGACAAGTTCCACGCCCATCTTTTCTGCAATGTTTCGTTCTTTCAGCACTCTGATGGGAGCCCGGCCATATTCAGCATCCGAGTAAACATAAGCTATCCTCACCTTACGCCCCTTTTCGATAGGTTTACTCTTCGCATATTGGATCATGCCAATGATCTGGTGTTCATAGCTGATCATGTGAGCGAAGTTATAAGGGGTGTATGGCTCGGTTTGGTCGAGTGCAAAGCTTGCTGGAAACTGAGGGACCTTATCCTTATTGATCAATGGAATGCGAGCTTTGCAATCTCCTGTTCCCCATCCAATGAGAGCAATGATATTGTGCTCCGTCACCAGCCTCTTATAAGCGGCCATTGCCTGAGGAAGTTTATACCCATAATCGATTGGAAAGTATTCCATCATTCTTCCTTTGATCCCACCTTCTTTATTGATCTTGTCAAAATAGTCTGCTGCACCTTCAGCATAAGGTACTCCAATGTCATTGGTGGGACCTGTCAGATCGACAATACCACCGATTTTGATCGTCTCTTTACCATATACAAGAGTCCCAGAGAAGACAAAGATCAAAGTCACCATCCCTAACATACTTAAAACCCATAAAAGATTTCTTCTTTGTCGAGTAGACATCTTTTATAACCTCCTTTCGGTTACTTAATGCCCCTCACGGAACCGAACGTCCGGATTTCCCAGATTCGGCTCTTCGGTAATACCTCCTCAATACGAGGACAGAGTATAGGT
>Ga0315280_10011600_pt1 | contig 10802 bp, 9 predicted proteins | sample YL17G06_40_MG_FD_203697 | JGI IMG/M metagenome (GOLD analysis project Ga0315280, IMG submission 203697) | Sediment microbial communities from Yellowstone Lake, YNP, Wyoming, USA - YL17G06_40 | ecosystem: Environmental > Aquatic > Freshwater > Lake > Sediment | place: USA: Wyoming | collected... | reverse complement strand
TGCCTCGATGCCTAGCTTTTCGTGGAAAAGATCAGCGATCTCCTCCTTGGACAAGTAGAACGCGGGGACGACGATGTGGGCGGGCCCGACGCCGGCGAGTTGCACGATGTACTCGCCGAGATCGGTTTCGAGCACCTGGATGCCGGCCGCCTGCATGGCGTGGTTCAGGCCGATCTCCTCCGTGGCCATGCTCTTGGCCTTGACCGCCCGCTTCACGCCATGCTGGCGTCCGATCTCCAGCACGATCCGGCAGGCTTCCGCTGCGTCGCGGGCCCAGTGCACGTGGCCGCTTGCTTCGATCACCTTTCGCTCTGCCTGTTCGAGGTAGTGATCGAGGTGCGTGATCGAGTGCAAGCGCAGGTCGTGTCCCGCCTGACGAAGCTGCTCCCAGGCCTCCGCCCCCAGTGCCTCCACCAGCGCAGCCCGTCCGGCCAGGAATCGGCTTGTGGCCTTTTGGACCGCCGCCGGCATCTGGGGCGGCACGCGTTGCGTGTTCGCGCGAAAATCGATTCGGGCACTGACGTGGCTCATCCGACGTCCCTCTCAGCCCGAAAATTTCACCGCCAAGACCGCCAAGATCGCAAAGACTCGCCAACCCTCATCACTTCAAAGGAGCTTCCAGGCCGAAATCTTCCGGCGCGCCTCTTCAAGTCTTTCCGGGTCAGTGCTTTGAATACGTGGAGTTCCTTTGCGTGCTTCGCGTGCTTTGCGGTTGAACTGCACTGTTCGGGCTCAGCGGTCAGGACCTCGATCAGGTGCATGGCCTTGACCGGGGAGTTCGCTCGCTGCAAGCCGCCAGCAATATTCATGAGGCATCCCGCGTCGCAGGCGACGACGACCTCGGCCCCGCTCTCCTCGACGGCACGGACCTTGGCCTCCATCATCGCCTTGCTGACCTCGGGGTAGATGACACTGAACGCCCCGCCGAAGCCGCAGCAGGTCTCTTCTCCTGCCAGCGGTACGAGTTCCAGGTCCTCGATGTTCGTGAGCAGCGTCTTGGGCTCCTCGCGGACACCCAGACCACGGAGCAGGTGGCAGGACGCATGATAGGTCACCTTGTGAGGAAAGCGGGCACCCACGTTTGTGACTTTCAGCTCGCGCACCAGGAACTGGGTGAATTCGAACGTTCTGGCCGCAACTTCCTCGGCCAGCCGGCGCTCCGGTGTTGCCGGCGGGAACAATTGAGGATAGTGATGCCGAACCATGTCCACGCAGGATCCGGAGGGCGAGACGATGGGCCCCTCGGTCTTGCCGAAGACGTGAAGCCATCGGCGTGCCATCTTGCGCGCTTCAGTCCAATGGCCGCTGTTGAAGAAGGGCTGGCCGCAGCAGGTTTGCTCTTCGGGGAAGGCCACCTGAACCCCCAGGCGTTCCAGGAGGTCCACCATGCGCTTGAGGACGCCTGGGAAGAACTGCTCTGCAAGGCAGGTGATGAAGAGCTGGGCGCGAATGGACATGGATTTGCCAGTTGGCTTCAGCCCGGAAATCTCACCGCGAAGGTCGCAAAGATCGCAAAGGGAGCCAGGCTCTGAGGATCCAGCCTCGGACCAGGGACGGAAATCGTCCGGACTGCTCAGGCGTGGTGATTCGGGAACCCCTGGAATCAGCGGGTCCTTCTTTGCGCACCAACGGCGAAGCCGTTGGTACCGGCGTGCTTTGCGGTTAAACTGCACTTTTCGGGTTTAACGGTGGTGTCTCGCCTTGTTATGCAACCGCTCGGCGTTCCCGGGCTACGGTCCAGAGCATCCATCCCACAATGGTCAGACCGAGAACGAAGAGGACGAGGAACATGACCAGCACGTCCACCTGGGTTCTCGCGGGAAGCTCCCTTAGACGGACAAATGGTGCAAGGTAGAGTCCCCGCGCCGCATCCCGGAGGACAACCATGCTGAACAGCGTCAGCAACAGGCTGGCGGCCGTTCCGTGAATGAGCCGACGCTCTTGCACCGGATTCATGATGCGCGAGAGGAGGATCAACGTGAGCAGGCCCAAGGCGATTCCCGACACGAGGAGGGTCGTCTCGCTCGCACGCCCACCCATCAGCGCCGCCTGGGCGTCGCGCGGGAGGACGGAGAGGAGCCAGAGCCCATCCACAACCTGCAGGGCGGTGGCGATGAGGGCCCAGCTCACGCCCCGCTGGAGCAGCCACGGGTTCAGTGGATCCGGCATTCGGTGTTCCTTCTCCACCGCCAGGACGGCAAGGAACAGACCAGCCACGGCCACGGAGCCCAGGATGAAATGAAAGAGCCTGGGAAGCATGGTTGGGTCCCCGAAGGCTGGCTGGCTCCCCGTGGCGACGGCGATCCAGCGACCGGGCGTAAGTTGCAGGACGTTGACCAGGGTCTGGATGGCGGCGATGGTCAGAAAGCACAGACCGGAAACAGCCAGCCATGCCGGGATCCCCCTGGCGCTCACTTTGTACCTGTAGAGGTAGACGCAGTAGTAGCCAGCAATGAGCAGGACGAGCAAGATCAACCAGATCCATCCCACCAGAATTGTGGCCGGATAGAAGAACTGGGAATACAGCACCTGGATGAAAAGTAGGGGCGCGACCCCGGTGGTGATGGTGAAGGAGATGCTGGCCGGGAGGAACCCGACCATCAGTCGGCCCAGGCGGCGTCCGGGAGCATCGCTTGATTTCGCGAGCAGGCCATGGAGGGCGGCGATCACCGTCCCGCCCAGCGTGACGTTCATGAAGAGCACGTGCACGAAGAATGTCACCACCAGCAAGAGGTGGAACAGCCAGGCCGGAGCGGGGAGCGGCGCAGGGTCAAATGCAGGAAGCTGGAGGGTCGTCATCGCGGGCCTCCGCCGAGCCATGCTAGGTAGGCAGCCAGCGTCTTGATCTCTTCCTCGGTCCCGATGATGGGCGGCATGCCCGGCCGTCCGCCTCGCAAGGCATCGAGGAACGCCGTGAGGCCTTCAGCGTCCTGTCCCGCCACGAGGGGACGGATCGCCAGGTAGCCGTCCAGGCTATGACACATCTGGCGCTGGGCCTGGAAGACCTGCTCGCCCTTCACGGTGGGGGTGGCGGCCAAACCAACCCCGGCCCATCTTGCCTTCGTCAAGAGGCCCTCGCGGTTCAAGCGATCCACCTCGTCCACGCGGATGCCGTTGCTGTACATGTAGCCGTGAATCACGTAGGGCTTCCGGGCGCCTTCGCGAATGCGCTCATAAGAACCGAAGAAGATCGCCGCCAGGATCAGCGCGGCGATACCGGCGGTCAGGCCGAATCCCCGCGGTGCGAGGTAGCCGATGATAGCGACCAACAGCGTGAGCAGGGCAAGCGCCGCCACACCTGCTACGAATGTCCGCCAGAGCAAGCTTCCCGCGGGGAAGATGAGGTCGCGCGCCTCGGCCGGGATGTTTGCTTGCCACCAGACAAATCCCACGAGGGCCAGGACGATACCTGCGAGTGTCCATCCACTGAGATACCGAACCAGCGCCGGACGCCTCGGCTCCTCAGGCATGCGCGCTGTGACCAGCCAGCCGTACACACCCGCCAGCATCAGGGCAATGCCGGTGCGCAGGATCAAGGATGGCCGGTAAGTCGGATTGAAGAACCCCATCCGGAAGAGGTCGTCCCGCCGCGCCGCGCGCTGCTCCGTCACCACGATGAGGAGGCCGCCGCCAATGGTGAAGTGGGCGATGATCACGTGCAGGATGGCGGTGGCGCCGATCAACCAGTTGCCGCCGATGTGCGGGAGGAGGAAGAGCGGATAGTCCATGTGCCCCTCGCGAGCTTCCTCATAGGCAAGGGGAGGAAAAGAAACGACGGAGAGGTCGCCTGGGAGTCGTGACCTCTCCGTCCTGGGGTGAGGCTAGGACTTCAGGGCGTACGAGCTCAGCACCTTCATGTAGTTGCCGCGCTCGAAGGCGGCGGGCTCGGCCACCGAGCGATAACTCATGCTGCCCTGCATCTCGCGGATGGAGGCGTACTCGTGCTCTTCCATCCAGGTGAGCAGGTCGCCCCGCACCTTGGCCAGGTGCCCGATGCCGTTCTTGAGCAAGGCGGACGTCATCATCGCCACCCGCGCCCCGCTCATCATCGCTTTGAGCACGTCCTCGGCGGTGTGCACGCCGCCCGTGATGGCCAGATCCGCCTTGATGCGCCCGTACAGGATGGCCACCCAGTGAATCCGAAGGAGCAACTCGTAGGAATTACTCAGCGTGAGGTGCGGGGCTGCCTCCAGATTCTCCAGGTCGAAGTCGGGTTGGTAGAACCGGTTGAAGAGGACCAGGCCGTCTGCGCCTGCCTGATCCAGCCGGCGCACCAGATTGGCTATGGCGGTGAAAGCATGGCCCAGCTTCACCGCCACCGGGATCTTCAGCGTGGCCTTCACATCACGAACGAGGTCGAGGTACATCTGCTCAACCTGGGCGCCGGTCATCTCGGGATCGGTGGGGATGTAGTAAACATTCAGCTCCAGCGCGTCGGCGCCGGCCTCCTGGATCATCTTGGCATAGCGGATCCAGCCGCCGGTCGAAACCCCGTTCAGGCTTCCGATGACTGGAATGCCCACAGCAGCCTTGGCGCGGCGAACATGGTCCAGGTATCCATCCGGACCCAGCTTGTAGTTGCCCAAATCAGGAAAGTAGCTCAGGGACTCGGCGAAGCTTTCCGTTCCGTAGGTAAGGAATTGGTTCAGATGCTGGCTTTCAAAGCTGATCTGCTCTTCAAAGAGGGAGTGCAGCACCGCCGCCCCCGCGCCCGCGTCCTCCATGCGCTTGATGTTGTCCAGGTGCTCGCACAGCGGGGAGGCGGACGCCACCAATGGGTTCTTCAAATTCAGACCGAGGTAGGTTGTGGTGAGGTCAGTCATTGGGCCTTCTCCTCTGTCTTTGCCGAGCCCGGCATGGCTGCCAGGTGCTCGTATAAGCGCCAACGCGCCGTGACCTCGGCTTGGGCCTGCTCCAAAAGCTGCTTGGCGACCTCCGGGTTGCTATGCGTCAGCATGGTGAAGCGCGTCTCATTGTTCTCGAACTTGTCCAGGGTCAGCGTCGGAGCCTTGCTGTCCAGGATGAGCGGGTTCTTTCCCTGCTTGGCCAAATCGGGATTGTAGCGGATTAGCGGCCAGTGGCCCGTCTGCACGGCTGCCTTCTGCTGCTCGAGGCCGTGCTTGAGGTCGTATCCGTGGGCGATGCAGTGGCTGTAGGCCAGGATCAGCGACGGCCCGTCGTACGCTTCGGCTTCAAGGAAGGCCTTCACCGTGTGCATGTCGTTACTGCCGAAGGCCACGCGGGCGACGTAGATGTTCCCGTAGGTCATCGCGATCATCGCCATGTCCTTCTTCGGCCGGGCTTTCCCACCGGCGGCGAACTTCGCGACGGCGCCGCGGGGCGTTGCCTTGGACATCTGCCCGCCGGTGTTGGAGTAAACCTCCGTGTCCAGCACCAGGACGTTCACGTTATGGCCCATTGCCAGGACATGGTCCAGCCCGCCATAGCCGATGTCGTAAGCCCAGCCATCGCCACCCAAGACCCACACGCTCTTCTTGACCAGGGCGTCGGCCAGGCTGAGCAGGTCCCGTGCCTCTGCGGTCTTGAGCCCCTGGAGTTTCTCCTTCAAAGCCTTCACCCGATCACGCTGGGCCTTGATGCCGTTCTCATTGGACTGATCGGCCTCGCGCAAACCTTTGGCAAGCTCGTCTCCGATCGCGCCGGCCAGACGCGTGACGAGCTCGCGTGCATACTCCGCCTGCTTGTCTATGGCGAGCCGCAGGCCCAGGCCGAACTCGGCGTTGTCCTCGAACAGCGAGTTGGACCAGGTCGGACCACGGCCGTCTCGGTTCACCGTGTACGGGGTGGTAGGCAGGTTCCCCCCGTAGATCGAGGAGCACCCGGTCGCGTTGGCGATGACGGTGCGGTCGCCGAACAGTTGCGTGAGCAGCTTCACATAGGGCGTCTCGCCACAGCCCGCGCAGGCGCCGGAGAACTCGAACAGCGGCTCGAAGAGCTGGACATCCTTCACCTGGGATGGGGTGAGAAGACTCCGGTCCATCTCGGGAAGACCGAGGAAGAAATTCCAGTTCTCGGCCTCGGCCGCGCGAAGCGGCGCCTGTGGTGCCATGTTGATGGCCTTCAGACGCGTCTCCTTCTTGTTCTTTACGGGGCAGACCTCCACGCACAAGGTACAGCCGGTGCAGTCCTCCGGCGCCACCTGCAGCGTGTAGCGCATGTCTTTGAATTCGCGCCAGCGTGCTGCCGAGGACTTGAAGGTCGGCGGCGCATTCTTCAACAGGTCTGGTGAATAGACCTTGGCCCGGATGGTGGCGTGCGGACACACCAGGACGCACTTGCCGCACTGGATGCAGATCTCCGCGTCCCACACGGGGATCTCCAGGGCAATGTTTCGCTTCTCCCACTGGGTCGTCCCGGTCGGGAATGTTCCGTCCACCGGGAAGGCGCTCACCGGCAGGGAGTCCCCTTCATTGGCGATGATTTTGGCCAACGTCTTCTGCACGAACTCGGGCGCCTCGGCCGGGACCGCGGGGCGGATGTCAAAGGTACTAGTTACTCGGCCGGGAACCTTCACCTCGTGCAGGTGATCGATGGTGGCATCCACCGCGGCAAAATTCTTCTTGACGATGGCTTCGCCGCGCCGTCCGTAAGTCTTCTCGATGGCGTGCTTGATGGCGGTGATGGCCTCGTCCCGCGGCAGGACGCCGCTGATGGCGAAGAAGCACGTCTGCATGATGGTGTTGATGCGCACCCCCATGCCGGTGTCCTTGGCCACCTGGTACCCGTCGATGACGAAGAAGCGCAGGTTCTTCTCGATGATCTGCTGCTGCACGGTCTTCGGAAGCTTGTCCCACACCTCGTCGGGCCCGTATGGGCTGTTCAGCAGGAAGACGGCACCAGGCCCCGCGGCCTGCAGCATGTCGAACCGCTCCAGGAACGAGAACTGATGGCAGGCCACGAAGTTGGCCTTGGAGATGAGGTAGGTAGAGTGGATAGTGCTGGGCCCGAAACGCAGGTGCGAGATGGTGACGGAGCCCGACTTCTTTGAATCGTAGACGAAGTAGCCCTGGGCGTAGTTGTCGGTATCCTCGCCGATGATCTTGATGGAATTCTTGTTGGCCCCGACAGTCCCATCGGCCCCCAGACCGTAGAACAAGCCGCGTATGGTCTTGGGATTCTCGGTGGAGAAGTTCGGGTCGTACTCCAGGCTGGTATGGGTCACGTCGTCGGCGATCCCCACGGTGAAGTGATTCCTGGGGTTCGGTTTGGCCAGTTCATCGAACACGGCCTTGATCATGGCCGGCGTGAATTCCTTCGAGGCCAGGCCGTACCGCCCACCGATGATCCGAGGCGCGGAAACGAATGGCGCCTTGCCCGCAACCATGGCCTCGCTCACCGCCGAGATGACATCCAGGTAGAGGGGGTCGCCGATGGCGCCAGGCTCTTTGGTTCGATCCAGGACGCCGATAGCCTTCACCGTCGCCGGCAGGGCCTTGATGAAATGCTCGACCGAGAATGGCCGGAAGAGTCGGACCTTCACCATGCCGACCTTTTCGCCCCGCGCGGTAAGGTACTCCACAGCCTCCTGAGCAGTCTCGGCGCCCGATCCCATGAGGACGATCACCCGCTCGGCATCGGGGGCACCCAGGTAGTCGAAGAGGTGGTAGTGGCGGCCGACGACCCGGGCGAACTTGTCCATGGTGTTCTGGGTGATGGTCGGACACGCCAGGTAGTACGGATTGGCCGTCTCGCGGGCCTGGAAGAAAACGTCGGGGTTCTGGGCGGTGCCGCGGAGCACTGGCCGGTCCGGGGACATGGCCCGGGCGCGGTGGGCCTGCACCAGCTTCTCGTCGATCATGGCCCGCATGTCATCCAGGGTGAGCTGCTCGACCTTCGCGACCTCGTGGCTCGTCCGGAAGCCGTCGAAGAAGTGGATGAAGGGGACGCGCGCCTCCAGCGTGGCGGCCTGCGCGATGAGCGCGAAGTCCATGGCCTCTTGCACGGAGTTGGAGGCCAGGAGGCCGAAGCCGGTCGAGCGGACCGCCATCACGTCGCTGTGGTCGCCGAAGATGGACAGCGCGTGGGCAGCGACCGTCCGCGCGGACACGTGGAAGACGGTGGGGGTGAGCTCTCCGGCGATCTTGTACATGTTGGGGATCATAAGGAGCAGGCCCTGGGACGCGGTGAAGGTGGTGGTGAGAGCCCCGCCCTGCAGCGCCCCGTGCACCGCGCCGGAGGCGCCGCCCTCGCTTTGCATCTCCACGACCAGGGGGATCATCCCCCAGATGTTGGGGATGCCCTTAGCCGAATACTCATCCGCCCACTCCCCCATGTTGGAGGACGGGGTGATCGGGTAAATGGCGATCACCTCGTTGGTCCGGTGGGCCACATAGCCGACGGCTTCGTTTCCATCAATCGTTACTTTTGCTCTCGTCATGGCATATCTCCCCTTGCCCGTGCGTTCCGGGACACGAAGAATATACTGGAGATCCGCTCACTTCTCTTGTGTCGCCGCGATGACCGCTTCGACAAACTGCGCCTCGGGAAGCGCTCCCTCGATGACCGCCGTCTCATTCACGATGGTTCGGGGGACGGCCCGGACCTGGTAGCGCTGGGCAAGGTCTGGGAACTCTGTGACCTCCACCAGGTCGGCCGTGATCAGATCGCTCTCGATGGCCAACTGCTGGGCCAGCCGCACCGCGGCCGGGCAGTGCGGTCAGGTGGGCGTCGAAAAGACCTGCAGGTGAACCGGCTCTGCAATCGGAGCAAGGGCAGCCCGGGTCTCGGCCTTGAGGTCGGTTCCCCCTCGTGACACATCCTTGATGGCGGCCAGAAACGAGGCAAACTCGTATCCTAGAGGGATGCCATAGAACCGAATGCCGTAATCCTTTGAGCCCTCGACGATGGTGGCGGGGATCTTGTCCACCCGGTACTGTGCCACCTTTTCCTTATCGAGCTGGAAGTTATACACCTCAAGGCCGATCTTGTCCGAGAGCGCTTGTACTTCCTTCAGGAGCAACTCGGTCTCACGACAGTACTGGCAGGCCAACTCCTGCGTGAAGTTCACCAGCTTGACTGGTCCTATCAGATCCTTGAGCTGCGCCTGAATCTCCCGCCGGTCCCGTTCGTTCAAGAGTGCCATGGTTCCCTCTTGGTAGTCATCTGCCCCAATCCGCGACTCGGTCTGCTTTGCCCAACACCATCTATTCTTTCATACCTCACCCGGCCCAACTGATCAACCGGATTGTCGCAAATGTCGCACCGCCGGTACCTTCCACCTGGTTTTTGCGCTGAGCGCGCAAAAACCAAATTGACGGGGCGCAAGATTCAGGTTCCACCTGCACGGCGTCAACCTGGGGCGGGCATGGGGGATGAGCGCACGGGCTCGAGGTTCATCCTATCGCTTCTTGCGAGACGTTCCGCACAATGGCCTGGACATCTGGTTTAGTGATCTTGGGTACGGGCTTGTGATACGGCTTAATCCGGGGAATTCACGGGTCCGTTCGTGAATAATGCGGGTTAGGGCCTGATGGCGGGGCAACAGGCGCGATCTCCCGAGACGCGGGCCCCGTGAGGCGCGACGGGTGCAAAGCCTATCTCCATACCAAGAACTGGCTGCAAGCAATGTCCTCCAGCGGGTGCGCGTCTCGATCCACGGGGCGGTGCAGGGGGTGGGCTTCCGGCCATTCGTCTACCGACTGGCCATTGACTTGGGATTGACGCGATGGGTGAGCAATTCGTCTCAGGGGGTCGCTATCGAAGCCGAGGGGGAGCTTTCACGAATCGCAGACTTTCTCCACCGGCTGGAGGTCCAGAAGCCGCCACGAGCATCCATTCAGGGCCTGGAGTACTGGCAACTGGATCCGGTTGGCTACGAGCGGTTTGAGATCCGGCCGAGCGAAGCCGAAGGGGAAAAAACTGCCCTGGTTCTCCCGGATATCGCGACCTGTGGCGATTGCCTGGCCGAGATTCTCGACCCGGCAGACCGACGTTGTAGCTATCCCTTCACCAATTGTACGAATTGCGGCCCACGATTCAGCATCATCGAGGCGCTGCCATACGACCGCGCCAACACCACCATGCGGGCGCTCCCCCTGGGTGCCTCTGCATGCGTCATTGGGAGGGTGGTGGGTGAGCCCCCGGGCTTGGTGACCACGAAAAGCCGGATCGGGATCACCCGCATCGTGCAAATGTTGAGTGGGGAGCAATTGCCTCGGATTTGCTGATTCGACTCCAATCCGAGATTGCCAACCGCCAATCCCGCCAAAGGCGGGACAAGAACGCCAAGGCGAAATGGCTCATTCTAGGGAACCGAAGCAAACTCCTATCGGGTTGGTCGTTGTCTACTTCAAACCAATCCCATAGGGGTTCCCCGATGCCTTTCAGCTTTGGTTTTTGCGCGCGCAGCGCAAAAACCAGGGAGAGGGAATGCACGAAGTCGCCCTGATGCAAGAGACGCTGGCCATCGCTTTGGCGCGGGCCACCGAAGACAGAGCACAACGGATCCACCGGATCACCATGCGGGTTGGCCCCCTTTCCGGTGCGGTGCCCGAGGCCCTGGAATTTGCGTTCGACGTGGTTGCCCACGGAACGATCGCCGAAGGCGCGCAGTTCGAGATCGAACCGACTCCCATCATCTGCTATTGTTCGGCGTGCGCGCTGGAATTTACGCCTGCCGACTTCTTCTGCGTGTGTCCCCGGTGTGAGCAACCGAGCGCCGAGGTGCGTCGCGGACGGGAACTTGAGCTGGTCTCTTTGGAGGTATCCTGACCGTGTGCAAGGATTGCGGCTGTGGAAACGACCAGCCTCATTCCCATGAGGCGGCGCACGAGGCCGAACGG
>Ga0315280_10011599_pt1 | contig 10803 bp, 6 predicted proteins | sample YL17G06_40_MG_FD_203697 | JGI IMG/M metagenome (GOLD analysis project Ga0315280, IMG submission 203697) | Sediment microbial communities from Yellowstone Lake, YNP, Wyoming, USA - YL17G06_40 | ecosystem: Environmental > Aquatic > Freshwater > Lake > Sediment | place: USA: Wyoming | collected... | reverse complement strand
TGATCCGCGACAAGCGCGTTGAGATCCGCCGATTCGGCACTTTTGAACTGCGTAAACGCCCGGGCCGGACCGCCAAGGCCCCCAAGAGCGGCAAGTCTTACACCCTGCCGGACCGTTACGTGCCGTTTTTCAAGCCTTCAAAAATATTAAAAAAAGAATTAGTGGAAAAGGTAAAACCCTAAACGGAAGAGAAAACCAGAACCGTTACCTCAACCCCGCTGGGCAATGAACCAGGGTGATCGACCTCGCTAAAGAGTTAAATCCGGAACAACTTAAAGCGGTTAAAATTGACCGCGGCCCAATCCTGATCCTGGCTGGCGCCGGCAGCGGTAAAACGCGCGTCATAACATACCGGATCGCCTATCTCATCAACGACCAGCGGGTCGATCCCCACGCCATCCTGGCCGTGACCTTCACGAACAAAGCGGCGGACGAGATGAAATCGCGCCTGACCCGGATTCTCAACCTCCCCGAACCCGAAATCTGGGTCAAGACCTACCACGCCACGTGCGCGGCGATTCTGCGGGGTGCTTCCCACCGCATTGGTATCCCGCGCAATTTCACGATTTACGATGAAGCCGACCAGGTGGCCGTGGTCAAGGAATGCCTGAAGGAACTGCGCATCGAGACCAGAGAATTGAAACCCGAATTCGTTTTGAAGATGATCAACCACGCCAAGGAGAATCTCATCCCGCCGGAAGACTATGTCCCATCCGACGTAAGGCTCCGGGGGGTCTTGCCCCGGTTATACAAGCTCTACAACCAGAAATTGAGCGAATACAACGCCTTGGATTTCGACGACTTGATCTTCACGGCCGTACGTCTTTTCCAGAAGGATAAGGCGCTGCTCCGTCATTACCAGGAGCGGTTTCAATACATCCTGGTCGATGAATACCAGGACACGAACCGGGCGCAGTATGTTCTGACCAAAATCCTCGCGGAAAAAAATCGAAACCTCTGCGTGGTCGGCGACGACGACCAGTCGATCTACTCCTGGCGGGGCGCGGAGATCAGGAACATCCTGGATTTCGAGAAAGATTACCCGGACACGGCGGTTATCAAGCTTGAGCAGAACTACCGTTCGACCAAAACCATCCTCAAGGCCGCCTCGGCGGTCGTGAAGCACAACCTCCAGCGCAAACCGAAAGTCCTCTGGTGCGAAAATGACGCGGGCGAGAAGATCGAATACTACGAGGCCTTTGACGATAAGAACGAGGCTAATTACGTCGTCAAGAAAGTTATCGAACTCAAGCTCGCGGGCTTGGAACTGGGTAAGATCGCGGTTTTTTACCGACTCAATTATCAATCCCGGAGCTTCGAGGAATTCTTCGTCAAATATAAAGTGCCCTACGAGGTGGTCGGTGCCCTGAAATTCTACGAACGGGCCGAGGTGAAGAATATCCTCGCCTACCTGAAGGCCATCAGCAACCCCCGGGATCTGGTCAGCCTGAAGCGGATCGTCAACCTGCCGACCCGGAGCATCGGATACGAATCACTCGAGCGGATCACCGATTACGCGGAACGGGAGCGGGTCACCTTTTTCGATGCCTTGAAGGGCGGCGACAAAATTGAAGGTTTAAAACCCCGGACCCGGACCGGGATTCGGGAGTTCGTCGCCCTGATGGATAAGTTCATCAGTCTCAAGGACCGGCTGAGCCCCTATGAACTGACCCTGCAGGTCGCCCGGGAGTCGGGTTATCTGGACCAGCTGACCCGGAATCAGACCGAGGAAGAGTTCACCCGTAGGAAGAATGTCGAGGAACTGCTGATCTCGATCAACGATTTCGTCAAGACCTATCCCGCGGCTTACCTCGACGACTATCTGGAAAACGTTATGCTCCGCAGCGACATTGACGACTGGCAGGGCGAGGGTCGGGTTTCGCTGATGACCCTCCACAACGCCAAGGGGCTCGAGTTCGACACCGTGTTTATCACCGGGCTGGAGGACGGCATTCTGCCCCACTACCGTTCGTACGAGGAAAACCGCCACGAGGAAGAACGGCGGCTTTTTTACGTGGGCATCACCCGTGCCCGGAGGAAACTTTTCCTGACCGCCGCCGCCCAGCGGGAATCTTACCGCGGCGGTTTTCAGGTGACCGAAATATCGCCTTTCGTCCGGGAGATACCGGACGATGTTTTTTCCTCGGTCATGATCGCCGGAGACTATTAATTCCGGCCGGTATCCGCAAATTATTCCCCGTCACCCGGTCCCTGGTTTATTTCAACCACGCCTCAAACGGTCCATTATCGCTGCCCGCCCGCCGCGCCCTGGAAGCCGACCTGAAGGTATATTCTCAGCGGGCGGATTACGAACTCGCCGAATATTTCGCTCGCCTGGACCATGCCCGGGACGTTGTGGCCGGTCTGATCGACGCCGAACCGGACGAGATCGCCTTCACCTCGAGTACGTCCCACGGCCTTTATATCGCGCTCCGGAACGTGAACATCGGTAGAGGCGATCGGGTCTTGGTCATGGACGAGGTCTTTCCGTCGGTGCGCTGCTGCGTCGATCAGAATTTCCCCCACGCGGAACGAGTCTACGTGAAATTCTGCGGTCGGGATCCGGTCGAAGCGGTCCGAAAACATATTACGAATCGAACCCGGGCCGTAATCCTGGATTGGGTTCAGTTCTTCACCGGTGAGGTGATGGATCTCGACCGGCTGGGTAAGTACCTCTGGGCTCGAAACGTGAAGTTCGTGGTCGACGGCATCCAGGGCGTAGGCGCGCTTCGGTTCGACGTCCGGAAGACGCCGGTCGATTTTCTGGCGGGCGGTGGAAACAAATGGCTCTTCAGTCCCCAGGGAACGGGCTACCTGTACGTGAACCGCCGGAACTTCAACTCGCTGCGGTGCACGCCGACCGGCTGGCTGGGCCGAGACTGGCCTAATTTCGAGAATTTCAGAACCTTGCCGTCCCTGTTGAAAGACGCCCGGTTGTTCGAGATGGGCACCCGGAACGCGCTGGGTACCCATGCCCTAGCGGTCAATGTCGACATTCTGCGGCGGTACGGCCGGGACCGGGTGGAAGCGAAGATCCGGACGCTGAAAAAAAACCTCCGCCGGGGGTTGGTCGGTCTTGGTTTCGACATCTTGACCCCGGCGACCGGCCGCCAATCCGGCATCATCACCGCCCGCCCCCGGGGCGATCCCACCCGGCTTTATAAACTGCTGGCCGCGAACCGGGTCGTCGTTGCGCTGCGCAACGGCGCCCTAAGGTTTTCGCCCCATTTTTACAATAATCAAGCCGAAGTAGACAAGATCATCGCCATCATCGGGAAAACGATTTAAATCAACTATTATTGGATTTAAGAGCCACTACGTTCGGATTTAACGGACAGCGGTCATGCCGCTGCCGGTCGGCGGGGAAGATTCGGCGGGGGCGGCGTAGCTGATGCGGTTGCCGCCAAGCTGTTTCGACTCGTAGCAGGCCTGGTCTGCGAGACGGATCAGGTCGTTTTTATCCTTGCTATCCTGGGGAAAGGTGGCGATCCCGACGCTTATCGTTACTGGCGGGTCCAGCGCCTGACCAGCGATTCGTTTCCGCATCCGATCCGCTACCTCGCCGGCGAAGATGGCTTCGGTTTCGGGCAGGATCGCGACGAACTCGTCGCCGCCATAGCGGCCGAGAAAGTCGACGTCGCGGATCGATTCCTTCATCAGCTGGGCGAAGCGGTGGAGGATGCCGTCGCCAGCCGGATGGCCAAATTTATCGTTGTATATCTTGAAATTGTCGAAATCGACCATGATGACCGAGAACGAGCGGTGGTAACGCTCGGAGCGTTTGATCTCGTTGTCGATCGCCATTTCAAAGCTCCGGCGGTTGGGCAGGATGGTCAGGGGATCGGTGAGGGACAGGATCTTGGCTTCTTCGAAAAGCCGGGAATTTTCAAGGGCGATCGCGATCTGGGCGCTGAGCGTGGATAGCAGGTTGATGTTATCCGGAGCGAAGCCGTTCAGTTCCGGGCTCTCCACGTCGATCACGCCGATGATCCGGTCCCCGATCATGAGCGGGAAGCACACCTCACTCTGCGCTTCCTTGACGCCCCGGATGTAGTTGGGGTCCTTGTTCACGTCCGGGGCATAATGGCTTTTTTTCGTGGCCGCGACATGGCCGGTGATGCCGTTTTCGCCGATCTTCAACCGCATTTCCCGGATACTGGCCGGATAATTTATGTAGGAACGCAGGCGTAATTCCTGCCGGTCCTCGTCGATCAGGAAGATAGCCAGGTTCAGATAACCGAAGGTGTCGATGAGCCGCTTCAGGATGTTGGTCAGCAGCTGGTCGAAATCGAGGCTGGAGATAAAGCTCTGGCTGACTTCGTACAGGATGGCGGTTTCCTTGGCCTCGCGGGCGATCTTGTCGTACAGCCGGGAGTTTTCCAGGGCGACCGCGGCGTGACTGCAGAGGATCGTCAGATAATCCGCTTCTTCCCTGGTGAATTGCCGGGGCCGCTGGGAGTAAACATACAAAATGCCGAGGGGTTTATCCTTGGCCAAGAGGGGAACTCCGAGCAGGGCGCCTTCTTTTTTGTTGAAGTCGGATAGGTCGACCTCCGCGGGACTGCGGATATCGGGCACGGTCAAGATCTTCCGGGTTCGAATGATCTCCCTGAAGACGCTGGTTTCGTGACGCGACGACGATTGGTAGATGTTGGGTTCTTTCATGCCCTGATTAAAATCATAACTAATCGAGGTCCCGGGTCGAGATTCGTTGAGAAGAATCAGGCTGCCCGCGTCGGCGTTGGTAATCGTGGTGGCTGTGGAGAGAAAATTTTTCATAATTTCGTTGATGTCGAATGATGAAGTGAGGGCAAGGCCGATATCACCCAGGACCGAAAACATGCGGGTCTTGTTCTGGCTTTCTTCGATCAACTGGGTGTGTTCGATCGCGAGGGCGGCCAGCTTCGTGAAAAAATCGAGGTGGAGGTCCTCAGTAAAGGAATGAAGGGGATAGCGGTAGTAGATGTTGAGACAGCCGATGGCTTCGTCTTTGAGGAGCAGGGGAGCGCAGACTAGGGAGAGGAGCCCTTCCTTCTTGATCCACTGCACGGTGAAATCATTGTTCAGGTCGGTAAAGAGTGCGACCGCGTCGTAGACAATCCGAGGTTTCTTGGTTTCGCAAACCTTGCCCGCGATCTCCTCGCCCCGCCGGACTTTAACGACCTTCAGATATTCCGGGGAGAGGTTGTAAGAACGTGCGATGGTCAGGTATTCGCGGTTGCGGTCGAAAACCATGATCGAGGACGCGGAGGCATTGAAGTAAGAACAGGCCGCCCGGGCAATGGTATCGAAGACGCTGTCCAGAGTTTTCTTTTCCAGGAGCAGTTCGGCAATTTCGACAAAACTGCTTGTCCACTCCTTTTCGGCCATAAAAAGATTATAGCAAGCGGAACCGGCTTGTCAATGCCGGTATATCGCGGCGATCGCGAGCAGAAGGGGTAAGAGAATGAGGCCTAAGGCCGGCAGGATGTCGCCCAGGGACTGGTAGGGAGTTCGGCCGGTCCCGGCCGGAACCCGGCGGACCAGATAGGACTCGACGAAGAGCGGCGTTTCCGCGAGGATCCGTCCGTACCCATCCACGACCATGGAAATGCCGGTATTGGAACTCCGGGCGAGTGGTACGTTATTCTCGACGGCACGCAGGATCGCCATGTCGTTATGCTGTTGGGGACCGGAAATCCGCCCAAACCAGCCATCATTGGTGATGTTAACGAGCAGGCGCGCACCGCGCCGGACAAAGGTCCGGGCCAATTCGGGGAAGATCGATTCGAAGCAGATGAGGCATGAGAAGTCCCCGGCGCGGGTCTTAAAGACCGTAAATTCCGAGCCCGGCGAATAATCGCCTTCACCCAGGTCGATCTTACGGAAAAGAGGGATATAGCGGTCAAAGGGGATATGCTCGCCGAAAGGCACGAGATGGATTTTTCGGTATTCCTGGCTCATGATCCGTCCGGGTTCGACCAGGACCGCGCCGTTGTATATCGCGCCGCGGGTGTGGTCGATGATCGCGGTGCCGGTCAGAATGGGGGTGTTCAACTCGTCGGCCAGGTCAAAAGCGGTGCGCTGATACTCGTTGGCCGACTTGAGTAGGACCGGGATCACCGACTCGGGCCAGAGGATAAGATCGCAGGGCCTGCCCAGGGTGTCGCGGGCGCGGCGGTCGCATTGGCGGGAAAGGTCGATCAATTCCTTGAAGGTCGCACCGCGCATGCCGTGCGTGAACTTTAGGTTCGGATCGATATTGGGCTGCACGACCCCGAGGGTGAGGGCGGGCGGGGGCGAGGCGGGGATCCGCAGAAAGCCGTAGACCAGCGGCCCGCCGAACACCAGGACCGCGGCGATCAGGTATTTCCATTGCCGGGTTCGGAGCAGTTTGAAGAGGACGACGTTCACGAGGACCAGCCAGAAGCTGACGCCGTAAACGCCGTAGAGCGCGGCCTGCTGAATGACTGCCGGATACCGCGCCTGGCTGTAACCCAGGGACAGCCAGGGAAAGCCCAGCTCCCCGAGCCCCTTGGCCCATTCCAGGCCGGCGACGACGAACGGCAGGAACCAGATTCCGACACGGTTGGCGACGAGGATCCCGACCGCCCAATAAAGGCCAAGATATAAAAACATCAGGATCAAACCGAACACCATCAAAACCCATATATTCCCCGGGATTTGAAGAAAGACGATCCAGAAGAGCGAAAAAAGGGCGAAAAGAGCGCCGAAGGTTAGGCCGGACCGAAAGGCCGCGGATGGTTTCGCTTCGGCCACGGCGAAGAGGAGCGGGACGAGGCTGAACCAAGCGAGAAAATGCAGTTTAAGGGGATGAAAGGCCAGGGACGTCAGCAGGGCCGAGGTGAGGATCAGGAGGGTCTTGTTTTTCAAGTGGCGGTCAGATCTTGATCAGTTTATGTTTGCGGGCCGATTCATAAAAGGCGTCGGTGATCCGGGCGATGGCGAGCCCATCCTCATAGCCAAAGGGTGGATTCGCATTCTTCCGGAGGGAATCGATAAAAAACTGAGCCTGGAGTTCATAGGAAACTTTATACAGGTTCTTTTGCGGAAAGGTGGGCGCGACATTGACCAGCTCGTTGTGGAGTTCCTTCTGGATCTTGAGCGGGTTGAGCAGGGCCGCTCCCTTCTTACCGAAAATGTTGCAATAAAGGAAATCGCGGTCGAAAATCAACGACCAGCTGACTTCGACGGTCAAGAGCGTTCCGTCCGCGTAGTTTATGATGCACATCGCCGTATCCTCGACATTGGCCGCCGGGTTCTTCTTGTGGATCGAGGCGAAGATCGTGGACATCCTTTTATCCTCAAGGAGGTAGGTCGCCAGGTCGACCAGGCTTACTCCCAGACTCAGGAAGGCGCCGCCGCCGCTCTTTAAATACTCCTGGCGCCAGGGATTGAGGATCCAGTTCTTAGAGCCAATGAGCCAGCCAGTCTTGACGTAGTATATTTCACCCAGCTCTCCTTCTTTGATGAATTTCTTGAGCGTCTGAACGTCGGGACGGAAGCGGTCGCTCAGGGCCATGGCCAGTCGTCCCTTGGCTTTCCGGGCGACCTTGACTACGTCCTGCGCTTCCTTCAAGCTGGTCGCCATCGGGATGTCACACAGCACGTGCTTACCGTATTCCAGGGCTGAGATGGCCATCGGCGCGTGAAGGTAATTGGGGGTGGATATCACGAGGGCGTCGATTTCCGAATTTTTTAGCAGTTCCGGGAAATCCTGGTAGCGATACGGAATGGAATATTTCGAACCGAGATAATCGATCTTACGGGCGTCCGAATCGCAAATTGCGATCAGGTTGCAGTCCACGTTTTTCTTGAATGCGGGCAGGTGGGCGATCTGGGCGTGTGCCCCGCAGCCGACGATGCCGATATTGATTTTATTTTTCACCGTTAAAACCCGAAGTAAAGGTTAAATTCATAGGGATGAGGCCGCAGGTGGATTTCCTCGAATTCCTTGGCCTTGACCTCAACCCAGCGTTCGATCAGGTCTTCGGTGAAGATGCCGTCAGATAATAGGAAGCGGTGGTCTTCCTTGAGCGCGTTCAGCGCTTCGAAAGAGTTCGTTGGCAGTTTTTCCCGAAAATCCGGCTTCATGTTTTTCCGGATGCCGTCGAGACCGGCGAGGAGGATCGCGGCCATAGCCAGATATGGGTTGGCAGTGGCGTCCGGGATCCGGTATTCGATGTCCATTAATTTTTTATTTTTGATATAGGTTGGCACGCGAATAGCCGAGGATCGGCTGCCGAGGGCGAAATCGGTATAGGTGGGCGCTTCGAATCCGGGAATAAGGCGTTTGTAGGAGTTGGTGCTCGGGTTGGTCAGCGCGCACAGGGCCCGGGAATGGTGCAGGATGCCACCGATATATTTCAGGCAAAGCGGGCTGAGGTTATTGCGGTCCCGCGCACCGTAAAACAGCGATCGCGTGCGGGAACCGAGAAATTGGTGGAAATGCAGGCCGTTGCCGGATTCGCCCAAAAATGGCTTGGGCATGAAGGTGACCCATTTGTTGCGCTTCTGAGCGTGGCATTTGATGGCGTATTTGGCGATGAACAGGTCGTCCGCCGCCTGGGTCATGGGCTGGAACAACAGTTCGATCTCCATCTGGCCATTGGGACCCACCTCGTGATGGTGATATTTGGTCTTGATGCCGCAGCGGTCGAGGATGGTCACAAGTTCGCTCCGGAAATTGTGATATTTATCTTCAGGCGGTCCGATGTGGTAACCACCTTTATGCCGGATCGGATAGGTGATGCCTTCGCTTTCCTTTTCGTCGGACGCGATCCGATAAAAGCCGTAACCCGGACCTTCGGCGTACGAACACTTATCGATCATGTAGAATTCCAGTTCCGGTAAAAAGTAGATCTCGGTTTTCAAGATTTTCCGCAGGTAATTTTCCGCCTTTTGGACCAGATACCGGGGGTCGCGGACGAAAGGTCGGAGGGGGTCCGTGGTATAGGCATAGCATAGGAAGGAAGCAGTTTTTTCGTCAAAGAACGGATCGATGATGAGGGTCTTCAGGTCCGGGAAGACGAGCATGTCGCCTTTTTCCACGCCTTTATAACCGGGCAGGCTGGAACCGTCCACCCCGACTCCGTCCCGCACAACCTCCTCGAACCGACCGGCGGCAATCGTGATGTGATGCAGGGATCCGATCAGGGAAGGGTATTTGAGATCGAGATAACGGACGCCGGTGCGGGTCAGCAATTTCTTTATTTTTCCGACGCCAAATTGGATCATCGAAAAAATTATATCGATATTTAACGACTTGTCAACAGCGGTCCGGGAGACGCTTGACAATCACCGGCTTTTATAATAAAATCCATCAGCCGTCGTTGTGGGAGATGGTAGCCGCATTTTGGGAGGAGGAATATTGGGGAAAATTTTGAACGCTTTGTTCTTTGCCGCCATGATCGCGCCCGCTCAAACCGGACCGCCGACCCCGATCGCTAAGCCCGTAACGATCGGACTTGTTTTATCGGCGGGCGGGGCGCTGGGACTCGCCCATATCGGGGTGCTTAAAGTCCTGGAAAGGGAGGGGATCCCGGTCAATTTCATCTCGGTCAACAGCATGGGTTCGATTGTCGGTGGATTGTACGCGGCCGGCTACACCGCGGTCCAGATCGAAAGCATTGCGGTAAACCAGGATTGGGCGGCACTGCTTACCCCGGGCATGACCGAGGGCGTTTATAACCTCCTCGAACGTCGGCGCAATCAGCGTTATCTTCTGAGCTTGGAGCAGCATAATTTTGTCCCAGCCGTACCCCGGGGTTTAATTTCGCTCCAGGCGGTCGAATTTCTCATGATCCAACTCCTGGCCGATGCCGAATATGACGCCGCGTACGATTTCGATCGTCTGCCCATACCGATCCGCGTCATCGCGGTGGATTTGAATTCGGGGCGGAAGGTCGTTTTAAAAAGCGGCAGTTTGGAAAAGGCGATCCGCGGAAGCATCGCCATCCCCGGTGTTTTTTCCCCCGCCGTGACCGCCGACAACAAGCTCGTCGACGGCGGGGTCCTGCAGTATCTGCCGGTTGACCCGATCCGGGAATTCGCACCGGACGTGATCGTCGCGGTCCTGACTGCAAAGCGCAGTGCGCCAATCGGTAGTTCCGTGATCGACGTTCTATCGCGAACCTCAAGCATGATCGGCATGGAGGATATCGAAAATCAAAAGCGGCTCGCGGATGTCGTGATCGAGCCCGAATTAACCGGCTTCAACGCCACCGATTATACTCGAGTTCGGGAATTGATCGCGGCCGGCGAAGCTGCGGCCACGGCCGCCTTGCCGCAAATCCGGGCCCGGCTCGCGGGCCGCGCGGCCGAAGGCGGAAGGCGACCGCTGCCCCGGCGCCACCGACCGACCGTGAGGAGGTTGTCTTTTGAAGGTTTGTGGCTGGTCGACGCCCGCGACGCGCGCCGAAAGAACCAGACCCGAACGGATACCCTCCTCGATTTTCGAGCCCTGTTCGACGATTTGAAGCGTTTGTACTACGCCGGTTTTTTTCAGAACGTCAGTTACCGGCTGGAACCGACCGGTAAGGATACGGTGGACGTTATCTTCGAGACCAGAGAAAAGGAGTTTGGATTTTACCTTTTCGGATTGCGTTACGATAATTACGATAATGTGAGCCTGGGATTGGAATTTGGTCAGGAACGGATGACCCGGTCGGGGTTGGGCGTCCGCGGGATAATCAACCTCGGCCAACCCAATGAATATCGGCTCCGGTTAACCCACGTAAATCCTTTCGTTCTGCCCTTCAGCAGCCACGCCGACCTCTACTGGAGTTCGATCGATCGCTCTTA